>ERZ761609.2727-NODE-2727-length-12578-cov-12.907131_pt1 | contig 12578 bp, 13 predicted proteins | sample MGYA00511163_ERZ761609 | MGnify/ENA primary metagenome ERZ761609 (study PRJEB28899, sample SAMN02445070) | bioreactor sludge metagenome | biome: EBPR sludge | place: Australia: Brisbane, Thorneside Wastewater Treatment Plant | collected 2011-12-16 ... | reverse complement strand
TCGGACGGTTCGGTCGAGTATGAAATCATGCCTCGTGACATGACTTGACCCATCAAGCCGTGAACCTTCCACGGCATGAGGTGATCCCCACCTACGCACGAGTCAGCGACCGGCGTTGTACTGAAGCATTGACTCTTCAAAACGATTTGGATCATATCCAAAACGTTTTGGGGAAACGCTTATGGCAACGCTGCGAAGCCTTGCGTCCGATCTTGGCTTGTCGATCACGACCGTTTCGCGCGCGCTCGACGGCTATGAGGATGTTGCTGCGGCAACCCGCGAGCGCGTGAACAAGGCCGCCGCCGCCGCCGGATACCGTCCCAACTCCACTGCCCGGCGATTGCGCAAGGGATCAAGCGAGACGGTCGCGCTGGTCATGCCAACCGAGCCGGGGCGTTTCTATGAACCTGTGTTTGTGGATCTTCTTTCCGTCCTCGGAGAGCGGCTGGCGGCCCGCCACTTCGATCTGATGCTGCTCGCCGCGCGTCCAGGCGCGGAGGAACTGGCGGTCTACAAGCGCATGATCAAGGACAGGCGCGCCGACGCCTGCATCATCGTGCGCACGCGCCGCCATGACGAGCGCATCGCGATGCTGCAGGAGGCTGGACTGCCTTTCGTCTGCCACGGCCGGACCGAGACGCGCGCCGAGTATGCCTATGTGGATGGTGACGGCGAGGCTGGCTTCCGGGAGGTCACGAACCGAATTGTGTCGCTCGGGCACAGGCGGATTGCGCATCTGGCGGCGCCCGACCACTTCACTTTTGCCGAATTGCGTTCCCGTGGCTGGCACATGGCGATGCGCGCGGCCGGACTTACCGATGACCTCAAGCTCATGTGCGCGTCCACTGAAGAAGCTGGCGAGCAGGCTGCCACCGCATTGCTTGCCGGACCGGACAAGCCGACAGCGCTGATCTGCGCGACCGACCGCATCGCCATTGGCGCGGTGCGGGCGGCGCAGGCTGCCGGGCTTGTGGTGGGTCGCGACATCGCGGTGACGGGTCACGACAACATCCACGCTTCTCGGTTCACCCATCCCGCCATCACCACGATGGAACTCGATGTGCGGTCCGTCGGCGCGTGTCTTGCCGACAAGCTGCTGCATCTCGTCGAGCGCGGCATGCCGGAGCACGCCGGCGACGTGTTCCCCCTACGGCAGGTCCTGCGTGCATCCTCCGGCGAGGCAAACTGACGTTCAACCGAACCAGCGGCGGGGAAGGCCCGGCGCTTCGAACCCAAGGGAGACCACAATGACTGGATTGAAGCGACTGCTGGCCGCGACCGCCCTGACAGGCGCGGCCCTCTCCGGCGCCATGGCGCAGGAAACGATTTTCCTCTCGACCCAGCTCCGCCCTGTCGAAGAGGCGACCAAGGTGCGTCAGATCATTCTGAAAGGCGCTCCAGGGCCGGTGACCTTTGTGGTCGAGGAGCCCTCACCTTTCCAGACGCGCATGGACGCGGAAACGCAGGCCGGCAAGCGGACCATCTCGATGGTGGGCGCACTCCATGGCGAACTCGCGCCGCTCGTCGGGTCGAAGGGACTGGAACCGCTGGATGCCCTTGTCGCCAAGGCCAAGGAACGCGGTGTGCCCGATGCGATGCTGGCGCTGGGTAAGCTCGGCACGGACAAGCAGATGTACATCCCGTGGATGCAGGCGACCTACATCATGGCCGCCAAGAAGGAAGCCCTTCAGTATCTGCCCGCCGGCGCCGATGTGAACGCGCTGACCTATGTCCAGCTCAAGGACTGGGCAAAGAACATCCAGGACAAGACCGGCAAGCGCGCGCTCGGATTCCCCGCCGGCCCCAAGGGACTGCTCGCGCGCTTCTTCCAGGGCTATCTTTACCCGTCTTATACCGGCGGCGTCGTCGCCTCGTTCAAGAGTGCGGAAGCCGAGGCGATGTGGGGTGCGTTCAAGGATCTCTGGGCGCACGTCAATCCCAACTCGGCGTCTTACGACTTCATGCAGGAGCCGCTGATGGCTGGCGAGGTGATGATCGCCTTCGACCATGTTGCCCGCCTCAAAGATGCCCTGGTCGCCGCGCCGAACGACTATGTCACCTTCCCTGCGCCTTCCGCCGCCAAGGGGCGCGGCTTCATGCCGGTCGTCGCGGGCCTCGGAATTGCGCCAAACGCCCCGAACAAGGCAGGGGCGATGGCCGCCATCGAACATCTCCTCAAGCCGGAAACGCAGGTGACGATGGCGCGCGAACTCGGCTTCTTCCCGGTGGTGAAGGCCGACTTGCCGACCGATCTGCCTGGCGGCATCAAGCTTCTCGTCGAAGGCGTTGCCAAGACGCAAGGGGCGAAGGATGCGCTGGTCTCCCTGCTGCCGGTCGGCCTCGGCGCCAAGGGCGGCGAGTTCAACAAGGTCTATGTTGATACCTTCCAGGCCATCGTGCTGCGCGGTGCGCCGATTCGCGCGACACTTGATGCGCAGGCCGCGACGCTCCAGACCATCATGAACGAGACGAAGGCGCCGTGCTGGGCGCCGGACAAGCCGAGTGACGGAGCCTGCAAGGTCAACTGAGAGCCCGCGGTGCATTGGCCCTCTCCCGTGCGGGAGAGGGCGCTTCCGGTGAGGTTTCCATGTCGCGCACGCGCCTGCTCCCATATCTGTTAATCGGCCCGGCGACGGTATTTCTGCTGGTGCTTTTCGTCGTGCCGTTGGTGCAGACGATCGCTTTGGCCTTCACGGACAACGGAACGGCCTCGCTCACCAACTTCTCCAAGATGGCGGGCGACCTCAACTTCGGCCTGTCGCTGCGCAACACCTTCCTGCTGGTGCTGGCCGTCATCCCTTTGCAGCTTTGTCTCGCGCTGATGATGGCGATGATGGTGCAGAAACTGGAGAAAGGGCGCGACCTCGTGCTCTGGATCCTGATTATTCCGCTGGGGATCTCCGATTTGGCGGCGGGCCTCGTATGGCTCTCCATTCTTCAGGACAGGGGCTATTTCAATACCGTCCTAAACATGCTGGGTCTCATCGACGGGCCAGTGAACTGGCTGTCCTATGAGGCCCCCCTCAGCCTCTTCATCGGCGTCGTTCTGGCGGAAGTTTGGCGTGCCACCGCGATCGTCCTGGTAATCCTGATCGCCGGGCTGCAGCTGATTCCGAAGGAATACGCCGAAGCTGCGGAAATCTTCGGCGCAACAGCCTGGACACGGTTCCGCAAGATTACGCTGCCCCTGCTCAAACCCTCGATCCAGTCGGCGCTCATCCTCCGGACGGTGCTTGCCTTCGAGGTCTTTGCGGTCGTCTATGCGCTTTCCGGGCGCAATTTCCCCGTGCTGGTGGGCGAGGCCTATGCCTGGCAGCATGTGAACCAGAACAATGGCGTTGCTGCGGCCTACGCCATTTTGGTGATGGGGATCTCGCTTGCGGCGACGGTCATCTACATCAAGGCGCTGAGGATCAGGCCGGAGATGCAGCCATGAGTGCGGCGAGCGTTTCGCCCGGATTGCGCCGGCTTGTCTTCTGGTCCGGCGTCGCGATGCTCTGCGCTTGGGTGCTGGTGCCGATCTACCTGATCGCGCTTGGCGCCTTTGGGGGACGCCTGGGCGTGTTTCGCTGGCCCAAGAACCTGCTGCCGTGGGATACGTCTCTTGCTGCGATGCAGACCTTTCTGGCAGTGGAGGGCGTCTGGGCGGCTGCGTGGAACGGTGCTCTGGTTGCCGGCCTTACCATGCTGTTCTCGCTGCTGCTCGGCGCGCCGGCAGGCTATGCGCTGGCGCGTTACTCCTTCGCCGGGCAGAACGCCTTCCGCATGCTGGTGGTACTCACCCGTGCCTTTCCTCTCGCAATCCTTGCTCTGCCCCTGACGGTGACGTTTATCCGGGCCGGCCTGTACGACACGGCCATCGGCGTCGCGCTTGTTCACACGGCGTTGGCTCTGCCCTTTGCCGCGCTGGTCTCCTCCAGCCTGTTCATGGGCATCCCGAGGGAACTGGAGGAAGCCGCGTGGGTATTCGGGTGCACCGGCTTTCAGGCCTTCCGCAAGGTCGTGCTGCCCCTGGCGTTACCCGGTCTGGCGGCGGCCGCAATCTTTGCCTTCGTGATATCGTGGAATGAGGTGTTCGCGGCCTCGGTGCTCACCGTGCGGAACAAGACCCTGACCGCCTATCTACTGACCGTTTTGGCGGAATCGCCGCTGCACTTTCGCTTCGCAGGGGGTTTCCTGCTCATACTTCCGTCCGTCATCTTCATCTTCGCCGTGAGGAAATACCTCTTTGCGATGTGGGGCATTGCCAACAGATAGGGTCCGTTATGGCTGGCATCACAATCGACCGGATTGAGAAGAAGTTCGGAACGGTCACCGCGCTGCAGCAACTATCGCTGGAGGTCGCGGACAGCGAGTTCCTTGCCCTGCTTGGCCCTTCTGGATGCGGCAAGACCACGCTGCTGCGCATCATCGCCGGGCTGGAAAGCCAGACCTCCGGCCGCATCCTTATTGGCGGGCGGGACGTCTCCGCACTGCCGCCGCGCCAGCGCGGCCTCGCCATGGTGTTCCAGAACTACGCCGTATTCCCGCACATGACGGTGTACGAGAACGTGGCCTTCGGTCTGCGCATGAAGGGGGCAGGCGATGCCGAGGTGAAGAAACAGGTGGAGCGCGCTGCGGGCCTCTTGCATATTGAGCCCTATCTGGAGCGCTACCCTGCAAAGCTCTCGGGCGGGCAGCGTCAGCGCGTGGCAGTGGCGCGCGCATTGGCCGTGCAACCGGCTGTCCTGTTGATGGACGAGCCGCTGTCGAATCTGGATGCGCTGCTGCGTCTTGAAATGCGCTCTGAGCTCAAGGCGGTTCTTTCCGCTTCAGGCACGACCACGGTCTATGTCACTCATGACCAGACCGAGGCGATGGGGCTCGCCGACCGGATTGCCGTGATGCACAAGGGCGTTATCGAGCAGATCGACAGGCCGCAGACGCTCTACGAGCGGCCGGCGACGCGGTTTGTCGGGGGCTTCGTCGGCTCCCCGCCGATGAACTTCATCGATCTTGCCGTGACAGCTGGCAAAGCCAGCCTCGGCGCCTTTTCCAGCTCGGTTGCCTTAAGCGAGGGCACCATCACCGCGGGCATCCGCGCCGAGGACATCACGGTATCCGACGGCGGCGGCATGCCTTTCGAAGTCAGCGTCTGCGAACCCTTGGGGGCGACCCTGCTGCTGACCGGCCGCATCGAGGGACAACTGGCCCGCGTCTCCGTGCGCCCGGATGCACGCGTCAGGCCCGGGGACAGGTTGGGGCTCGCGCCCGCCCTGGACCGCATAGTCTGGATTGATCCGCACAACGGCAAGGCTTTGGGAGCAGCGACGCAGTCGTCATGAAGATGTTCAACGATACGAACGCCCAGGCCAAAGCCATTCTCGCGGGCAATGACCGGGGTGGCTACACGGTGCCGACCCATGGGCTCTACCCGTTCCAGTGGAACTGGGATTCGGCCTTTGTCGCCATGGGGTTTGCGACCTACGATATCGACCGCGCCTTGCGCGAACTGGAGCGCCTTGCCGAAGGCCAGTGGGACGACGGGATGATCCCCCAGATCGTCTTTCACGCTCCGGCAGACAGCTATTTCCCGGGACCGGAAGTGTGGGGTACGCACCACCGCATCGCCACCTCCGGCATCACGCAGCCGCCGGCTTTCGCGATGGCGCTGAAGTTCATTGCCGATCGGGCCGGCGCCGCGTTCGAACCGCGGATCCGGGCGTTGTTTGCGGTGGCGGATCGGTATCATCGCTGGTTCGCCACAGCGCGCGATCCGGATGGAACCGGGCTGGTCTCGACGCTGCACAACTGGGAGACCGGTCGCGACAACTCGCCTGAATGGGACGTGCCGTTCGCGCGTGTCCCTGAAACGACCGCCACCATCATCCGTCGTCGCGATACCGGGCATGTCGATGCCTCGATGCGTCCGACGGATGCTGACTACCGGCGCTACATCCACCTTGTCGACCTCTACCGTTCGCTCGACTGGAGCCCGGCAGCAATGCTGGAGGCAGCGCCGTTCCGCGTCGCGGACATCGGCACCAACGCGATTCTGCTGGCGGCCGACGAGGCCCTGCTGGAACTTGCGCCCCGCTTTGGCGCGAGCGGGTCGGAGTTGGATATCCGCGCCCGGATTTCGCGTTTGTCGCATGGCCTCGCGAGGCTCTGGAATGCGGAGCGCGGCTGGTATCTTTCGCAAGACCTTCTCGCGATGGAGCCAATCGCGGTCCGGACGTCGGCCGGGCTGCTGGCCCTGCTGACGACTGTGCCCGGTCGTGCGCAGGTGGATCAGATGGCCAGCGCCGTCGCGGCCCATCTTGATGCGGTCACCATGGGCATCGCCTCCACCCTGCCCGGAGAGCCGGGCTTCGAACCCAAGCGCTACTGGCGCGGTCCGGTCTGGGCCATCGTCAACTGGATGATCGCGGAAGGATTGGCGCGCCATGGCCATGCAGCGCTCGCCGAAAGGCTTCGCGCAATGACCGTCTCGACCATCGAAACTCGCGGCTTTGGAGAGTATTTCGATCCCACGACCGGCGATGCGTTGGGAGGCGGCGCGTTTTCATGGACCGCGGCGATCCTCCTGATGCTGAAGGCTGCGTGAGTCACTTGCCCATGGATCATGTGATGATGCGCGAGGCCTTGACCGAAGGTGAGCTACCCCCGGAGTGTTCCTCGCTCTGATGTAAAGACTGCCAGCCTGAGGAGGAGCAGGCAACATGAGGAAGAGCCGTTTCACCGATGCGCAGATCATCGGGATGAAAAAGGAACGGGAGGCGAGGCTGCTCCTCCAGCACAGGCGAAATCCGCACACCGCTGCGTGCCTGGTGCGAGAAAAAGACGGCGCCGTCAGTTGCCCCAGCGCTCGCGATACATGCGCTCGCCAATCATGCAATCGGACTTGCGGCGGTCGTTCTGGGCATACTGTACATCGCGCGCACCGAGGTCAGCGATTTCCCGCAGGATTTTCGAGCGTGTTGCCGGCACGAACTGGTCGCGCGAGACGATCGCCACCATGAACGCGCCCGGCCCGCCGATGACGCAATCCTGATAGTAGAGGTCGAGATCCTTGATGTCGCCCCAGCCATAGCCGGTCTGGCGTTTCAGCACGATCGGCAGTCCGTTGATTACAATGCCGGCCGACAACGCCCGGTCCCGCGCAACCTCCACCGGATCGCCATTATTGTTCGGTCCGTCGCCGGAGACGTCCAGCACCTTGCGGAAGGCACGGTAGGGCATGGCCTCGATCAACTTGTGGCCATAGGCGATGGCGCCGGAGACAGAAGTTCTCTGAGAACGCCGCAACGGCGAGGCAACAATCCGGTCCGTTACCGCCCTGGCGCTTTCCGGGCCATCGATGATCGTCCAGGGTACGACCATGCGCTGGTCGAAGGCGTTGGCCCATTCGAAATAGGACACCGCAATCTTACCCGTCATGCCGGAGCGGATGGCCTGCAGCACCTCGGGCGAATTCAGCGCTTCCACGTAGCCTTGCTTCTGCAGGGCTTGTTCCTCAGGGTCCATGGAATAGGAGATGTCGACCGCGAAAACGAGGGCGACATCCACCTCCTCGCCCTCAGCCGCAATTCCCCTTGTTGCCGATAGGCCCAAGGCCAGCAACCCGGCGGCACAGAGTGTCGCCAACCGTGCCGCAATCCCCCCTCTGGTACCGCCATCCATGAGTCGCGCTCCTGAGATTGCGTTTTGGGGAAGACTGCGCTCTGCCGGGCAGGATTGTCCAGAAAAAACTCCAGGGCTGCCATCGGAACAGATCACAGGCGCATTACCGCGTGCGGCGCCAATCCCCTGGCTTGCGGATCATCGTCCCGTCGGGCCGTGCCAGCTATCGAGGCGCGTACCGGCTGCCGAGCAGGGGCGGCCCATCGCTCACGACGGCTCCCCGTTCGACCAGATCTTCCAGATGGGCCAGCACCGAGAGCCCGGCAGCCCCCTTCAGGCGCGGATCGAGCCCCTCGTAGATCGAATCCACAAGAGCGGGAATCGTCTCGTCGCCGGCCGCGAGACGTTTCAGGATCGATGTCTCGCGCATCCGCCGGTGGTGGATGAGGGCACGCACAAAGCGACCGGGTTCCGTCACCGGTCCACCGTGACCCGGCCAGTAAATCGTCTCGTCACGGCCTCTGAGCCGCTCCAGCGACAGCATGAACTCCCGCATGGATCCGTCCGGAGGGGCGACGATCGATGTCGACCAGGCCATCACGTGATCGCCCGAGAACAGGGCATTTTCTTCCTTCAGGGCGAAGGCGAGATGGTTGGCGGTGTGGCCCGGCGTGAACACCGCCTCGAGGGTGAACCCATCGCCCGCGAGCACTTCGCCATCCGACAGCGCCACGTCGGGCCGATATGCGGTGTCGGCGCCGGCTTCCATGGCGATCTCGCCCACATGCAAGTCGCGAAAGGCCATGTGGGGCTTGCAGCCGACGACCGGTGCGCCGGTCCGCGCCTTCAGCAGTGCGGCGCCGGGTGAATGATCGCGATGGGTGTGGGTGACGACGATCTGTGCGACGCGTTCATCACCCAGAGCCTCGAGCAGCGCGGCGATATGGTGCGTGTCGGCTGGGCCCGGGTCGATGACCGCGACGTTTCCCTGGCCGACGATGTAAGTGCAGGTCCCGGTGAAGGTGAAGGGTCCGGGATTTGCGACCGGAAGCCGGCGGACAAGCGGGGAAAGCTGATCGAGGCGACCCGGAACGGGGGCTTCCCGGTTGAAGGCCGGTGTCTCGGGTGCGGCCTCGCCCAACGGGGCGAGAGGTTCGATCCCGGTCATGTCAAGGCGCACGAGGGCGCTCCCGATAGGTTGTCCCGCGAGGGAGAGGTCAGGCGCGACCTCCGCCAGGGGTGCCAGCACGAAGGCGCGCTCGAGCGCGTGCCGATGCGGCAAGGTCAGGTGCGCGTTCTCAAGCTGCACCTGATCATAGGCGATGATGTCGATGTCGATGACGCGCGGTCCCCACTTTTCGCGGCGCTCGCGTCCCAGGCGCTTCTCGATGGCAAGACAGGCGTCGAGCAGGGCGTGGGGCGTCAGGTCCGTCTCAACCGCGACGGCGGCATTGACGAACCAGTCCTGGTCGGTCTTGCCCCACGGCGGCGTTCGCCAGTCGCGGGAGCGGGCAACGACCCGGGTCTGAGGCAGTGCGCCGATCAGGTCGATGGCGCGGGCGATCGTTCCGCGTTTGTCGGCGATGTTGGCGCCGAGGCCCAACCACGCGGCATGCTGGAAGACCTTGGACACGGGTCAGGATGTCCGCTGACGCGTGACTTCGACCGAGACGTTCTCGATCATGGCCGGTATTGGCGCAGCAGGCTTTTCCACTGTCACGGTCACCTCCCGCACGACGGGAAATCCGGACAGCACCATCGCCGCGACGGCTTCTGCCAGGGCCTCGATGGTTTTGAACTGGCGACCGACCGCGACCTCCTGCGTCTGTTCCGTCATCGCGTGGTAGTCGGCGGTCTTGGTAAAATCGTCGGCGATGCCGGCCGGCCGCAGATCAAGCCGGCAGTCGATCGAGATGAAGAAGCGTTGCCCTAGCCGGGTCTCTTCCGGGTGCAGCCCGTGGTAGGCGAAGACGCCGATTCGGGTCAGGCGTATACGGTCGGTCATGGTGTCCCCTGGTTCGGCGTGACCGAACCCCGGATGATGGCGTCGGTCAAGGCCAGTGCCTCGCGATGCGGCCGGATGTCGTGCGCGCGGATGATCGACGCGCCCGCGAGCGCGGCGGCAACATGGGCGGCGAGGGTTCCCGGCAGGCGTTCGGCGGGAACAGACCGTCCCGTGACTGCGCCGATAAACCCCTTTCGGGAACTGCCGACCAGCAGCGGCAGGCCAAAGGCCTTCAGTTCGGCGAGGCGTCTTAGGACGATCAGGTTCTGGTCGAATGTCTTCCCGAAGCCGATGCCGGGATCAAGCACGATGCGTGCCTGGGGAATGCCGGCGCGTGCCGCCATGTCGAGGGACCGCTCAAAGAACGCGCGGATGTCGACCAGGATGTCGAGACTGGGATCGACCGTCGTCCGGTTGTGCATGATGCACAGCCCGGCGCCGTGATGCGCCACCACGCGCGCCATCTCTCCATCCCGTTGCAGGCCCCACACGTCGTTGACGATGCGGGCGCCAGCGGCAAGCGCGGCGTCTGCCGTGCGCGCCTTGTAGGTGTCTATGGAAACCGGCAGCGCGACTTTGTCAGTGATGGCGCGCAGTCCCGGCAGGACACGGGCCAGTTCTGTCTCGGCATCGATGGGCGTGGCTCTGGGATGGGTGGATTCCCCGCCGATGTCGAGAATATCCGCACCTTCATCCGCCAGACGCATCGCGGTCGCGACCGCCTGGTCGACACCGGCAACATGGCCGCCATCGGAAAAGGAATCCGGCGTCAGGTTGATGACCCCCATGATACGCGTGCGCCCGCCGGCCGCCTGCGGCCAGGGATTGTCATTCGGGGTGTTTGGCTGGAAAGCCATGGGCAGTGCGGATTTGGTCTGGCACGAGGGAGAAGCCCGTCTAAGTCCTGAATGCAGCCATGCCAAGCAAAACCTCTCCAAGCCGCCGCGCGCTGCGGGCGGCTTTTCCTGTGGCGCGGGTTGCGCTAGTCCGATGGCCATGGATCATACCGATTGCATTGTCATTGGCGCCGGAGTCATTGGACTGTCGATCGCGCGCGAACTAGCGCTGGCCGGGCGCGAGGTGATTGTGCTCGAAGCCGAGAAAGTCATCGGCAGTGGGGTGTCCGCCCGCAACAGCGGTGTCATTCACGCCGGATTGTACTATCCGGCTGGCCTCGCGAAAGCCCGACTGTGCGTCGAGGGCAAGCGGCGGCTGTATGATTTCGCCCAGCGTTGTGGCCTTTCGCACAGCCGTTGCGGGAAGCTCGTCGTGGCCACGGCGCCGGAACAGAATGCGCGCCTTGAGGCGTTGAAGCGGCAGGGCGAGGCGAACGGCGTCGACGATCTCAAGATGCTGACAGCCTCCGAGGCACGCACGCTGGAGCCGGAACTGGCCTGCGTGGCCGCCCTGCTGTCGCCATCGACAGGCATCGTCGACGTGCACGACTACCTCCTCGCCCTGCGTGGCGAGGCGGAAGCGCACGGCGCGATGATTGCGTTCGGAACCCCGGCCCTGTCCGGCTCCGCGGAGGACGACGGCATCCGCATCGAGACCGGCGGGGATTCGCCGATGACGCTCAAGGGCAAAGCTGTAATTGTGGCCGCAGGGCTGCAGGGGCAGTCTGTTGCGCGGGCCATCGTCGGGATGCCGGCGGAACGGGTGCCGCCGCTGCATCTTGCCAAGGGCAACTACTACAGCCTGACCGGCCGCCAACCTTTCCGAAGGCTGATCTATCCAGTTCCGGAAGATGGCGGCCTTGGGGTGCATGTGACCATCGACATGGGCGGACAGACGCGCTTCGGTCCCGACGTCGAGTGGATCGATACCATCGACTATTCGGTCGACCCGTGCCGCGCCGATGCCTTCTATGCCGCCATCCGCAGATATTGGCCGGCCCTTCCCGATGGCGCTCTTGTACCCGCCTATGCCGGCATCCGTCCCAAGATCGAAAGGCCCGGTGGCTCGACCACGGACTTCCTTGTCCTGACCGGGAAAGAACACGGTGTTCCGGGGCTGGTGACTCTGTTCGGCATCGAATCTCCCGGGCTGACGGCCTCGCTCGCCATCGCGGCAGAGGTTGCGGCGGCGATCAACCCATGAGGATGGATACGATGGCGGACATCGTCGCCTACGGGGAACCGATGCTGGAGTTCAACCACACCGGAGAGGGGGGCGAGCGGCTCTACCTGCAGGGATTTGGCGGCGACACGTCCAACTTCGTCATCGCTGCGGCGCGGCAGGGTGCGCGCGCCGCCTATGTCACGGCGCTCGGCGACGACCGCTACGGGGCGATGTTCCGCGCGCTCTGGGCTGAAGAGGGCGTGGATGCGTCCGGCGTCAGAACCGATCCGGACGCCCCTACGGCGGTCTACTTTGTCGATCATGACGCAAGCGGCCACCATTTCTCCTTTTTCCGCAAGGGGTCTGCGGCCAGCCGGTTCCGGCCCACGGACCTGCCGCGCGCTCTGATCGGGCAGGCGCGATTCTTTCACCTTTCCGGCATTTCCCTGGCGATTTCGGATACGGCTTGCGATGCGGGGCTGGAAGCCATGCATCTGGCCCGGCAGGCCGGCGCGACGGTGACGTTCGACACCAACCTGCGCCTGCGCCTGTGGCCGAAGCATCGGGCACGCGCCATCATCACTGAAGCCATGAGATTGGCGCATGTCTGCCTGCCGAGCCTCGACGACATCATTGCCATCGGTGGACCCGAGCAGCCGGACGCCATCATTGATCATATCCTCGATCTTGGCCCGCGCACCGTTGCCCTGAAACTTGGCGCGCGCGGGGCCATCATTGCCGATGCCGGCAAACGCGCGATGCTCCCGCCGCATCCCTGCCGGCCGGTGGATGCCACCGGCGCGGGCGATTGCTTTGGCGGCGCGTTTGTGGCGCGCCTTGCCGCAGGAGACGATCCGGTCAGCGCCGGTCGCTAGATCGGAAGAGGACACGCTGAACTCCAGTCACTGAC
>ERZ761609.2726-NODE-2726-length-12580-cov-55.083114_pt1 | contig 12580 bp, 10 predicted proteins | sample MGYA00511163_ERZ761609 | MGnify/ENA primary metagenome ERZ761609 (study PRJEB28899, sample SAMN02445070) | bioreactor sludge metagenome | biome: EBPR sludge | place: Australia: Brisbane, Thorneside Wastewater Treatment Plant | collected 2011-12-16 ... | reverse complement strand
CCGCCAAACAGCCCATTCCTTCCGAGACCATCTCCCGCGAAGGCTGGAAAGCCTGGGTCGCCAACGAGATCGACGAACAGGTGAAACCCGATGAGATCCGCGCCGAGGAACTCACCCTCAAGATGTTCGGCCTCCTCCCCCGGGACTTTGACCTCCGCTCCGCCACCGTCGACCTGCTCGCCGAACAGGCAGCGGCCGTTTACGACCATCGCCGCAAGCGCATGCTCTTCATCGACGGCGCCGCCTCCGGACTCATGAACGAGATGGTCGCGATCCACGAACTCGCCCACGCCCTCGCCGACCAGCACTTCGACCTTACTCGTTTCATCGACAAAGCCCCCTCCACCGACGAAGCCCAGGCCGCGCGCCTCGCCGTCGTCGAAGGACAGGCGATGTGGATCATGCTCGAAGCCCAGGTCAGCCGGATCGGCCAGTCGCTCAAGTCCGACCCCGGCATCATCTCCAATTTCTCCGCTTCCGCCGCCGCCAATGCCAGCGGCCTGTTCCCCGCCTTCGACCGCGCCCCGCTCTACCTTCGCCAGACACTCATGTTTCCTTACATGGCCGGCCTGAACTTCCAGCAGAAGGCCCTAGAACACTACGGCCAGCGCGGGTTCTCCGAAGTCCTCCGGCGGCCCCCGGCCACCACCCGCGAAGTCCTGCACCCCGAGGTCTGGATCGCCCGGACGCCCCCGGTCCGCCCCCCCTTGCCCGCGCACAACTTCCCCCGCGGCTACCGCAAACTCACCAGCGGATCGGTAGGAGAACTCGACTTCCAGATCATGTTGACCCAGTACACCTCCCGGACCGAGGCCGAGGCTCAGGCGCCTCTCTGGCGGGGCGGCGCCTTCGACCTGCACGAGGACGCCCAACAGAGCCGCCAGATCCTTCGGTGGGCCACCGTTTGGGCCACCGGACAGGCCGCCGAAGACTTCCTCCGCCTCTATGCCCGCGTGCTGAAAGGCAAAGCCCCGGATACCGTTTTTACCCGCGATACGTCCAACGAAATTGCGGGGCACAACGCCGCCGGGTCATTCCGTGTGACCCGCGCCGGCGCCCGTGTCCAGGCCCTCGAGGGCCTGAAACCCGCCGAATGAGCTCGGCGTCTGGGCTATATTGGAAGAAAACAGGATGCCAATCATGACTCGTCGTTACGCGCTGGCCCTCGCGGCCGCGGGCGCTGGAGCCGGACTTGTCCACGCCGCTCCCAAACTGCCCCGGCCCGCCCCCGATCTGGTCGTCACCCTCAACTCCGGCCAACTCGTCAAGCTCTCCAGCTTGCGCGGCAAGGTTGCGCTGGTCGAGCTCCTGCTCACCACCTGCCCCCACTGCGCCCGCTGCGCCCACGTAATGCAGCAGATGATCACGGAGTTCGGACCCACGCGCGTCGCCGCGCTGGGCGGCGCCATCAACGATGGCGCCCGCAACGACCTGACCCGCTTCCAACTCAACTCCGGCGCCAAGTTCCCGATCGGTATCTCGGACCGCGAGTTCGCTTACGACCAGATGATCCAGGCCGCCAAACCGCCGGTCTACTTCCCCCAGCTTTTCGTGGTTGACCGCAAAGGGATGATCCGCGCCCATTACCACGGCGATGACAACTTCTTCCTCGACGAGGAGAAGAACCTCCGCGCCATCGTTGAAAAACTCCTGAAGGAGACAGCCTGACCATGTTGAACCGCCGCGACCTGCTCGCCCTGCTGCCTGCCGCCGCCCTCGCTCAGTCCACGCCCGGGCCCCGCCCTGCTCCGGAACTGCGCTTCACCTCCCACCGGGGCCAGCAGATCCGGCTGAGCGCCTACAAGGGAAAAGTGGTCATTGTCGAGTTCCTGCTCACCACCTGCCCGTCGTGCATGCAGGCCGCCAAACTGTTGAGCCGGCTTCAGACCGAACTGGGCCCGCGCGGGTTCCAGGCCATGGGCCTCGCCATCAACCCCGGCGCCGGCGCCCAACTCAACGATTTCGCCAAAAACCACGCCTCCACCTTCCCCATCGGCGTGTACCCCGACACCGACGCCCGCAAGTTCATGCAGGTCTCCTACATGAACCGCCTCCTGATGCCCCAGCTTGTTTTTGTCGATCGCAAAGGCATGATCCGCGACCAGAAGGGCGGCGAAGACGCCTCCTTCTTCGCCAACGAGGAGAAGAACGTCCGGGCTCTGGTCAGCAAACTGATGGCCGAGAAGGCCTAAAGCACCGCCCGCGCCACCTCGACGTTTTCGCCCACCTCGTCGCGGTAGCGGGGAAACATCCCGACAATCACGGCGTCGCTGGGTTTCATGCGCGAAAACGCGTAGCGGAACGCCGTTTCGATGTGCTCCCGTCGCCGGGCGCGATGCCCTGCCCCGAGGACCTTGAAACCGAGGCACGGCCGTTTGGTGAGCCGGACGAAGCGGGTCATCCGGTCGGGGTCGCCTTCGAGGAAGGCTTCGCCGAGAGGGGCTTCGCCGCCGAGGGCCGCGCGGGTCTCTTCGACGGTCCGCGAGACCCGGTAGAAGCAGGTCATGTAGTAGTCCACGGGCCACCCCGCGCTTTCGATGTAGTCGAGGGCTTCGGGGTTGTGGGCGGAGACGCCGGCCATGACGCCGGTGTCGCGGACGCGGAGGACGAACTCGCGGACGCGGTCCATTTTGCGTTCGCGGAAGGCCTCGTCGGTCCGGTTGCCGTGGTGGGCCATGCCGATGAAGCCGCGTTTGGCAGTGGCGGGAATCAGGGAGAAGTCCTTGTGGAGTTCGAAGTCGCTGAGGAGGAACATCCGGATTTTCGATCCCTGTTCGCGGAGGGCGTCGACCATGGCCATGGTGTCGTTGTGGTAGTGGAGTTGCCAGGTATTGATGCCGGCGCGTTCGGCGCGGAGGACGGTCTCGACGCGGCGGTCGTGGGTCATCCATTCGCGCATGGCGAGGTCGAGGTTCATGGAGACGTGGGAGTAGCCGAACATCGGGTTGGTGCCGAGGATCAGGCGGGTGACATCCTGGCCGCCGAAGCGGACGGTGGGCAGCAGGGGCGCCTGGCCGGGGATCAGGGAACCCGCGGCGGCGGCGGTCACGAAATCGCGCCGGGTTGCAGTCATTCGAGGGCCTCCAGACGAATTCAGATCGAACTGTCCGAATTGTATATCAGGGCTGGCAGGATGCCAAGCCGTGGTGGAGTCCCGTAAGATGGACGCTATGAGTCTCCACCCGCTTGCCGGTCAACCTGCTCCGACGGAATCCCTGATAGACGTGGCGGCCCTGGAACGGGCGTATTACGAGCTTCGACCGGACCCGGGGAATCCCTTGCAGGCTGTGTCGTTCGGGACGTCGGGGCACCGGGGGACGGCGCTGGACGGGACTTTCACGGAGGCGCACATTCTGGCGGTGACGCAGGCGGTCTGTGATTACCGGAAGGCGCAGGGGATCGGGGGGCCGATTTTCGTGGGGATGGACACGCATGCGTTGTCGGCGGCGGCGCAGAGGACGGTGCTGGAGGTGCTGGCGGCGAACGGGGTGGAGACGCTCATCCAGCAGGGCGGCGGGTACACGCCGACACCGGTGATTTCGCGGGCGATTCTGGCGTACAACGCGTATCACGACGGGTCGGCGGACGGGTTGATCCTGACGCCGTCGCACAATCCGCCGGCCGATGGAGGGATCAAGTACAATCCGCCGCACGGGGGGCCGGCGGAGACGGAGGTGACGGGGTGGATCCAGAACCGGGCGAACGAGTTGCTGCGCGAGGGCGGGGTGAAGCGGGTGTCCTACGAGCAGGCGCTGCGGGCCTCGACGACGCATCCTACAGACTTTCTGAGGCCGTACATAGACGATCTGCCGAACGTGATCAATATCGACGCGATCTCGCGGTCGGGGCTCCGGATCGGGATTGACCCGCTGGGCGGGGCGGCGGTGCATTACTGGGCGCCGCTGGCGGAGCGGTACCGGCTGAACCTGACGGTGGTGAACGATCAGGTGGACGGGCGGTTCGGGTTCATGACGCTGGACCACGACGGGAAGATCCGGATGGACTGCTCGTCGCCGTTTGCGATGGCATCACTGGTGGGGCTCAAGGACCGGTTTGACCTGGCGTTCGGCAATGATCCGGACGCGGACCGGCATGGCATTGTGACGCCTTCGGCGGGGTTGTTGAATCCGAACGCGTACCTGGCGGTGGCGATCCGGTATCTGCTGACGCACCGGCCGGAGTGGAGCCGGAAGTCGTTCGTGGGGAAGACGCTGGTTTCGAGCGGGCTGATCGACCGGGTGGTGGAGTCGCTGGGGCGGCGGCTTTGCGAGACGCCGGTCGGGTTCAAGTGGTTCGCGCCGGGGCTGTTTGACGGGTCGTTCTGCTTTGGGGGCGAGGAGAGCGCGGGGGCGTGTTTCCTGAGGCGGAACGGGCAGGTGTGGTGCACGGACAAGGACGGCCTGATCCTGGGTCTGCTGGCGGCGGAGATCGCAGCGGTGACGGGCAAAGAACCCGGGGAGCATTACGAGGAGATCACGGCAGAGTTCGGGGAGAGCCACTACACGCGGATCGACACGCCGGCGACGCCGGAGCAGAAGGCGAAGCTGGGGAAATTATCACCGGAGAGCGTAGCGGCTTCGCGGATGGCGGGGGATCCGATCGAGGCGAAGCTGACGAAAGCGCCGGGGAACAAGGCGGCGATCGGGGGGTTGAAGGTGACGACGCACAACGGGTGGTTCGCGGCGCGCCCGTCGGGAACGGAAAACATCTACAAGTTGTACGCGGAGTCGTTCGTGGGCCAGGAGCACCTGGATCAGATCCTGACGGAGGCGAGGGAGATCGTCAGCGCGGCATTGTGAGAGCCGTCCGATCTAAAGGTGGGAGGCCGGCCGGCGTGCCGGCCTCCCGCCGTTTCAGGAGCCCTCCGGTGCGGAGCACATTGCCTCGAAGCGCTTCCTGATTTCGTCCGGGGCCAGTTTCTCGACTTCGGTGGAGACCATCCAGCGGTGGCCAAAGGGGTCGAGGAGGGTGGCGGAGCGGTGGCCGTAGAATTCGTCGGCGGGGGGGCGGACGACCTGAGCCCCGGCGGCCTGGGCGTGGGTGACGGTCTCGTCGACGTTGGGGACTTCCAGGCAGAGCGTGACGGCGGAGCCGTTCTGGCCAATGGGGCTGACGCAGCCGTAGTCAGGGAACTCATCGGCGAGGTAGAAGAGGGCGCCACCGATCTCCATTTCGGCGTGGCAGACACGCCCGGAGGGATCGGGGAGGCGGTAGAGTTCGACGGCGGCGAAGGCGTTGCGGTAGAAGTCGAGAGCCTTTCCGGCATCGCGACAGCAGAGGTATGGAGTCAGCTTAGACATGGAGATTTCTTCATAATGAAGACCATTTAGTCAATTTTCAAGCCCCCAGGCGGGATTTTTACAGGCGGGGGCGCCGTTCATCCTCCAGATTGCGCCGCCGGTCATGTTTCGACGGATGCAAAAGGCGGGGGGCGGGAGACTGGACACATGAACACACTGATGTTGCTTGCACTGCTGGCCGCACCGTTCGAGGTGGAGGTTCATCCGGCGCCGGGGAAGCCGGCGATGATCCTGATTCCGGGGCTTTCGTCGCACGGGACGGTCTGGGACGCGACGGTTGGGCATCTGAAGGGCCGTTACGAGATGCATGTGCTGACGCTGGGGGGCTTCGCGGGGGCAACGCCGCTGGCGGACCGGGCGAACTTCCTGGCGCAGCAGCGGGAAGCGGTGGCGGCCTACATTCGTGAGAAGAAGTTGGCGAAACCGGTGATCGTGGGACATTCGCTGGGCGGGTTTCTGGCGCTTTCGATCGCGGCGAAGCACCCGGAATTGCCGGGGCCGCTGGTGATTGTGGATTCGCTGCCGTTTCTGACGGCGGTGTATCAGCCGGGGGCGACGGCGGAGTCGGCGCGGTCGTACGCGGAGTCGATGAAGTCGATGACGCTGGCGCAGAAGGGGGAGGGCTGGGCGGCGTACAACAGGGCGAACCCGGTTCTGGGATTCTGGCTGACGCGGGAGGAAGACCGGGCGCGGGTGGCGCAGTGGGGGGTGGAATCGGACGCGGCGACGGTGGCGGAGGCGATGTTCGATCTGATGACGACGGATCTGCGGGAAGAGATGGCAAAGATCGGGCAGAAGACGCTGGTGTTCGCAGCGCTGAAGGGGATGCCGGCGGCGGCGGTGGAGACGTACCGGGCGCAATTCGCGGGACTGAAGGGAGTGAGCGTCGAGCCGATGACGGAGGCGCGGCACTTCGTGATGTACGATGATCCGGAGCGGATGCACGCGCTGATGGACGAGTTTCTGGGGGTTTCGCGCTGATGGCGTACTGGATTTGCCAGGTATTGGGCTGGGGTCTCTGGTTTGGCGCGCAGTCGGGGGTTTCCCTGCTCTCCGGGAGCGCAACGCCACGGGCACTGGCTCTGAACCTGGCGATGGCGGCCACGGGGCTGCTGGCGACCCACCTGCTGCGCTGGCACCTGAAGCGCAGCGGGTGGCTGTCGCGGAAGCCGGCGGCGTGGTATCTGGGAACGAGGCTGGGCGGAGCGTCGGCGCTGACGGGGACTCTGATTTCGCTGGCGGTGTGGGCGGAGATTGTGTGGATCGGGGGGATGCCGTTCGAGCAGACGTCGTTCCGGTATTTCGTGGTGGGGGTGGTGACATGGAGCGCGGTGGTGGCGCTCTGGCTGGCGCTCTATCTGGGGGTGAAGATCTTTGAGCGGGTGCGGGCGGCGGAGGCGGCGGCGCGGACGGCGCAACTGGACACGCTACGGGCGCAATTGAACCCGCATTTTCTGTTTAATGCGTTGAACTCGATCCGGGCATTGATCGCGGAGGATCCGGGGCGGGCGCAGGACGCGGTGACGGAGTTGTCGGAGTTGTTGCGGTACACGCTGCAGAAGCCGTCGACGCCGCTGGTGGCGTTGAGCGAGGAATTGGCGGGGGTCCGGCATTATCTGAAGCTGGAGCAGATCCGGTACGAGGACCGGTTGCGGGTTGAGGAGCGGATCGCGCCGGAGATGCTGGGGGCGAAGATTCCGCCGATGCTGTTGCAGACGCTGGTGGAGAATGCGATCAAGCACGGGATTGGACGGACGCCGGGCGGGGGCGTGCTGGGGATCGAGGCGAAGGCGGGGCGGGGTCTGGAGTTGGTTGTGACCAATCCGGGGAATTTGGGGGGCGCGGAGGGAGGCGGGGGGATCGGATTGCGGAATGCGCGGGAGCGGCTGGCGCTGCTGGCGCCGGGAGGGCGGCTGGAACTGGAGTCGAAGGAAGGGACAGTGACGGCGAGAGTGGAGATACCGCAATGAGAGCGTTGTTGATCGATGATGAGCGGCTGGCGCGGGTGGAGTTACGGAGGCTGCTGGGGGCGCATCCGGGGATCGAGATTGTGGGGGAGGCGGCGAGCGCGGAGGAAGCGGAGATCCTGATCGAGTCATTGCACCCGGATCTGTTGTTTCTGGACGTGCAGATGCCGGGGCGAACGGGATTCGAGTTGCTGGAATCGCTGGATTCGGCGCCGCGGGTGATCTTCGTGACGGCATACGACGAGCACGCGCTGAAGGCGTTCGAGGTTTCGGCGATCGATTACCTGGTGAAGCCGGTGGCTCCGGAGCGGCTGGCTGGGGCGCTGGCGCGGGTGGCGGCGGAGCCTGTTCCGGCAGTGGCGGCGGCGTTACCGGCGAGCCGGCAGGTGTTTGTGCGGGAGGGGGAGCGGTGCTGGTTCGTGAAGCTGGCGGACGTGGCGCTGTTCGAGTCGGAGGGGAACTACACGCGGGTGTACTTCGAGCGGCACCGGCCGTTGATCGGGCGGACGCTGACGTATCTGGAGGAGCGGCTGGACCCGGAGGTGTTCTTCCGGGTCTCGCGGAAGTACATCGTCAATTTGGGAAAGATCGCGGAGATTCATCCGGCGATCGACGGGGGTTATGACCTGAAGCTGGAGTCGGGCCAGGAGGTATCGATGTCGCGGCGGCGGGCGCAGGGGTTCCGGGAGCGGCTGTCGCTTTAGCGCTTCAGGGTGCGTCGAAGCGGATGGCGAGTTCGGGGGCGGCGTCGCGGGCGGAGGGCCGGAGGCCGCGGAATTCGCGGAAATCGCGGCCGGGTTCGCCGACGCGAAGGGTATAGACGCCGGATTTGGAGAAGACGCGGGGATGCCAGGCGGAGCCCTGAATGCGGAGGGTGTAGACGTGTTCGCCGGTGGATTCATCGACGACCTGGATGACGGGGTTGTCGAGGCCGGAGACGGCGACGCGGGGGAGCCAGGCGACGCCCTTTTTGAGGAAGTTGTCTTCGCGGGCGATGGTTTTGGGCCAGCCGGGGAACTGGCGGGAACCGGCGCCGGGGGCGGCGGCATCGACGAGGATGGGCCAACATTCGGCGGTGATTTTGCCGGTTTTCTTGTGAAGGCGGACGATGCCATAGCCGGAGGCTTTGTCCATCAGGCGTTCGTAGGGGTGATCGCGCCACTTTTTGAGGGGGTTGGCGACGGCCCAGACGGTCATTTTGCTGTGGAAGGGGTCGAGAAATTCGCCGGTATATTCGGGCATGCCGGGGGCGCGGTTCTTGCCGGGCTGAGCGGGTTCATAGAGGCGGGGGTATCCGGCGGCGATGGAGGGGACGCAGAAGCTCCAGCCGGAGTCGTTGAAGTCCTCGACGCCGTGGTGGATGAGAGAGGGGAGGTGGGTGTCGCCGGCGTACATGAAAGCGTAGCCTTTGCGGAGTTCGCGGAGGGCGCGATCGCGGGCGGAGCGGGGCCAGGCGTTGGTATCGAGGTCGGCGACGAGGCGCATGAATTCGGCGCCGTGGGTGGTGGCGGCGGCGCCGAAGATGGTCTGGCTGAGGGCGACTTTGAAGTCGGCGCCGCGCCAGTCGGCGGTCCATTGGCGGACGAAATCGAGTTGCCGTTCGCCAAGGATGGTGGCACCCGGGGGGTCGTAGGCGTCGCGGTCGAAGTTGGGGTCGGTGACGTGATCGGGGCGGCCGCCGGTGGGGGGCGTAATGCCCTTGGGGCCGCTTTTGAATTTGCGGTCTTCGAGGATGGCGAAGCTGACGCGTCCGTAGAGGAGAGCGGTGTAGTAGACGGAGATGCCCTGCTGGACGGGGCGGGCGTCGAAGGGGTCGGGGAGATGGGCGGTCTGGGTGCGCTGGACCATGTTGACCCACTCGGCGGGCATGACATAGCCGCCGCGTTCGTGTTCGGAGAGGGGCTGTTTGCGGCCGCCGCCGCCCCAGATATTGCCCTGGTAGACGTCGTGGTCGTCGGGGATGAGAACGGAGGGGCGGTCGCGCATGAGATCGCCGAAGGACCAGCCGACGAGGTACCACTTGCGGAGGTAGTCGAGGGCGGCGGTCTCGACGGGGAGGCGCTGGATGCCGTAGCCGGCGACGTTTTCGTAGATCTGGTCACCGGAGAAGAAGAGGAGGTCGGGGTTGTGGTGGAGGAGGTTCTTGATGGTGGGAAGGTTGGGGAAGCCGGTGTCCTGGTTGCCGGTGAAGCCGGCGACGACGAGATCGGGCTTGTCGACGGGGTCGCGGCGGACGGTGCCTTCCCAGAAGTGGGGGACGGGTTTACCGGCGGAGGAGATGAGGGGATAGACGAGGCGGTAGCGGATATCGCGGGAGTCGTCCCAATCGGGGACGCGGAAGGTGGCGGTACGGGCGAGAGTGTGGATGATTTCTTCGTCGATGGTCTTCCAGGCGCCGTTTTGGTGGATCTGGAGTTGGACGGAGGGGGAGTCGTCGACGCCGAGGGGGGGCATCTGGGCGGTCATTTTGAGGACGCGGTGGGAGAGGGTGTACTGGGACCAGAGGATGGGGCCGAAGGCCTGGTGGGGGTGATGCTGGACGCGGGGGCCGTCGAGGGTCCAGTCATCGAACCAGAAGGCGGCGTTGCCGCCCCTGGGGGAGGCGGGAGCAGGCCGGGGGGAGAGGTTGTCCCAATGGGCGACGACGGCGACATTGCCGGCGAGGCGTTCGGAGGGGATGGTGATGGAGACGGGCCGGGCGCGGCGGTTGGAGGAGCGATCGCGGGCGGAGAGAGTGAGGAGGACGCCATCGGGGGCGGGGGTGGCGGAGAGGGAGAGTTCGACATCGCTGAGGGGGATGCCGGCATCGCGGGAGCGGGTGGCGGCGGCGTACTGATCGGGCCCGAGGAAGAGTTTGCCGGTGGTGGTGATGCCGGCGTCGAAGCCTCGGCCGTGGATGGCTGCGAAGCGGTAGTCGTCGACGGGGCCGGAGATGCCGAGGCGGAGGCCGGCCCAACCGGGCGTGAGGGGCTGGGCGGAGTGGAGGGGGCCGAGGCGGACGGAGGCGGTGAAGGGGGTGTTGTCGTTGGCGAGCTGATGGGTGAGGATCTGGACGTTGCGGTTGGCGCCACTGACGAAACACTCGAGGCGGCCGCCGGCGACGCGCCAGTCCTGAAGAGGATTGGCCCAGTATTCGGGGCCGATCCAGGGGCGGGTGGTGTGGGTGATGAAATCGCTGGTAAAACCGGCGCCGGGGAGGAGGGCGGCCGGGCCGGTGAGAAGCAGGAGGGTGAGCGCGGCGGCGGGAAGAGGGGCCATGGCGCCCTACATCATTTCACAAGGCTGGCCTGTCGAGGCGTTCGGGGTGGAGGGTGGCGAGGGCGAGGAGGGGGAAGTAGTCGCGATAGAGGTGGTAGGCGAGATAGAAGACGTTGGGGAAGCCGGTGCCGGTCATGAGGTCTTCGTCCCAGCGGCCATTGGGTTTCTGGTGGTCGATGAGCCACTTGAGGCCCTTCTGGACGATGCCGGAGGAGGTATCGCCGGCGGCGGCGAGGCCGAGGAGGGCCCAGGCGGTCTGGGAGGGGGTGCTGGAGGCCTGGACGAAGTGGTTGGTGCGATAGCTGCCGCAGCTTTCGCCCCAGCCGCCGTCGTGATTCTGTGCGCCGCAGAGGAATTCGTGGCCACGGCGGATGGATTCGGCGGCATCGGTGGCCTTGGCGGCGGCGAGGCCGCGGAGGGCGAGGAAGGTGCCGTAGATGTAGTTGACGCCCCAGCGGCCATACCAGCTGCCGTCGCGCTCCTGGGTGCGGACGAGGAACTCGACGCCGCGGCGGATGGTGGAGTGGTAGGGGGGGAGGCCGGATTTGGAGAGGGCTTCGAGGACACGGCCGGTGATATCGGGGCAGGCGGGGTCGAGCATGGCGTTGTGGTCGGCGAAGGGGACCTTGTTGAGGAGAGCCCAGTCGTTATCGACATCGAAGGCGGCCCAGCCGCCATCGGAACCCTGCATGCCGATGAGCCAGTTGATGGCGCGGCGTTCGACCTTGGCCTGGCGTTCGGGGTCGCTGGCGCGGGCGTGGCGGAGGGCGAGCAGGACCATGGCGGTGTCGTCGATGTCGGGGTAGAATTCGTTGGCGAATTCGAAGGCCCAGCCGGAGGGTTCGAGGTCGGGGCGTTTGACGCTCCAGTCGCCTTTGCGGCGGACTTCGCGGTCGAGGAGCCAGTCGGCGCAGCGGGTGAGGGCGTCCTGGGGGATGGGGATGGGGGCGTGCTCGCCGAGTTCACCGAGGGCGTAGGCGCAGATGGCGGTGTCCCAGACGGGGGAGACGCAGGGCTGGAACTGGAAGCGGTCTTCGGTTTCGAGGAGGAGGTTTTCGAAGTGGCGGATGCCATCGAGGAGGTCGGGGTGATCGGCGGCGTAGCCGAGGGATTCGAGGGCCATGATGAGGTACATCATGGAGGGGTAGATGGCGCCGAGTCCGTCGGAATAGCGGGTGCGTTCGAGCATCCAGCGTTCGGCTTCGCGGATGGCGCGGGCGCGGATATTCTTGAGGCCGCGGCGCTCCCAGATTTTAACGGCGCGATCGACCTGGGTGAAGATGAGCGAGACGGCGTCGCGTTTGGGGAGGGAGAGTTTGCGGCCGGGGACGAGGAGTTCGTCGACGTTCATGCCGGCGGGGACGGGTTTGGTTTTGCCGACGGCCTGGACGATGGAGAGGGGGACGATGATGGCGCGGGTCCAGGAGGACATTTCGTAGATGAGATCGCCGGGGACGAGGACGATTTCGGGGGGGACGCTGGGGACGGACTTGCGGGGGTAGAGGCCGAAGAGGCTGAGGTTGATTTTGGTGTAGCTGTTGCAGGCCTGGAGGCCGCCGAGGGCGTGGACGCGTTCGCGGGCGCGGCGGAGGGGATCGGAGTCCGGGTCCATGCCGGTGAGTTTGAGGACGGTGTAGGCGCGGGCGGTGGCGTTGACTTCGGCGCCGCCGCCGGGATAGATCCACCAGCCGCCGTCGGGTTGCTGGCGGTCGAGGATGGTTTTGACGGCTTTGTCGATGCGGGCGCGGGAGGGGGGATTCCAGGGTTGGCCGGGGGTCGGGGGGTGGAGCCAGAGCTGGAGGAGGATGTAGTCGGATTCGAGGGTGGAGTCGGCGGTGAGTTCGCCGCACCAGAAGCCGTCGGGGGTCTGGAGCTGGAGGAGGGCCTCGGCGATGCCGCCGGCGGCGAGTTCGTGGCGGCGCTGGAGGTCTTCGTGGGCGCGGACGGCGGCGGCGAGCATGTCCGCGCGGGTGCGGCGGACTCCGGGTTGGACGATTTCCATAAACTTCTATTTTCGGATATTCGGGGGGGCTGTGGCGGGGCGGAGGGAGAACC
>ERZ761609.2725-NODE-2725-length-12586-cov-44.973905_pt1 | contig 12586 bp, 15 predicted proteins | sample MGYA00511163_ERZ761609 | MGnify/ENA primary metagenome ERZ761609 (study PRJEB28899, sample SAMN02445070) | bioreactor sludge metagenome | biome: EBPR sludge | place: Australia: Brisbane, Thorneside Wastewater Treatment Plant | collected 2011-12-16 ... | reverse complement strand
GAACTGCGCGGCATCGGTTTCGACGGCCTCGACCGCTCGATCGACGCCCGCATCACCATCACCATCGACCAGGGCTTCAAACCCCCATCCGACTGGCGCACCCTCGGCTTCGTCCTCATCGCCGCCGGCTTCCGCTGACAAACCCGGCCGCTACCCGTCAACAGCCCGCCGTACATCCGTCCGGCTGAAATCCTCCCCCTTGAATAGCACCGGCTCCCGCAACGCCCGGGCCAGAGCGTAGGTGAAGCAGTCCCCATAGTTCAGCCCTGCCGGATGAATCCCTTTTCCGTAGTAACGAAATGCCTCGCAAGCAAAACGCATCTGCTCCACCGTCACTGGCTCCAGCCGGATCCCGAATTCCTCCACGAACGCATCCAGCATCAGCCTCGGCGCCTCGGCACGCCGCCGCTCCAAAGTGACTGCGGCCTCAAGAAAACTCGCCACCGACATCCGCACAACCGGGGCATCCTCCATCGCCTTGGCGAACTGTGCTGCCTCGGGTTCCCGCAACAGGATCGCCAGCAGCGCCGATGTGTCCAGGATCACTTGGGTAGGCCATCCTCGTCGTACAGCAGCGTGGCATGATCGGAGGACCTGCATCCCGCCGGCATTGTCCGCGCAAAGCGGTCGGCGAACTCCAGAATCAGCTCACTCTTCGATTTCTGCTCCGTCTGACGAACTGCGCGAATCCGCTCCTCAAGCGCCTTGATCACCGCCGTCGTCAGACTCTCCCCAGTCATCTCCGCAAGCTCTGCCGCCAACTCGTGCGCTCGAGGATTCTTGAGATTCAGACTCATTCTACCCTATCTACCCTTCAATGGTAGAATAGCAGAAAACTCCGTCCGCTCATGCCCCTCAACCCATCCCCAACAGCCCCGGCGCCGCCCCCAACAGCCGCCCGTGCATCCCCGCAATCCTCACCCGCGCCTCGGCGACCCGCGCCCGTTCGCGCACCGGGTTCAACGCCGCATCCAACACCCGCCCCGCGATGTGCGCCGGCGTCGCCCTCTCAATCTCGAAGTAGTTCGACCCCAGCCCCACGTCCTGCCACATCTGCCCCTTGATGCCGTCCTCCGGCTGATGGACATAGTAGCCCGGTGTCCCCATCGCCGCCGCGATGATCGGCGAATGGCACTCACAGCTCAGCACCGCCGCCGCCCGCGCATACGTCGACGCCGCCTCGTCCGTAATCCAGTAATCCCTCCGGCGCACGACAAACGGCTTCACATCCGCCGGCAACGGATCCTCCAGCAGCTCGGCCATGATGTCCACCGCGTAGCTCATCTCGGGCGCCAGCAGCACCTTCCGCCGCGTCCGCCGCACCCACGCCACGATCGCCTCCCGCAACTTCGCATGGTCCGGCTCCGCGTGGCGCGCGTTCACCGCCTCGCGCCGTGCAATCTCCTCCGCGCTCCAGTTCACCTGCCGGATCTTGTGATACGGCGTGTACCGCAGCCGCGGCACCACGCACAGATAGCCGCCCTCGGCCAGCCCATGCTTTTCGAGAAACGCCGCCGCGCGCGCCTCGTCGCTCAGCTTCAGCGCAAACGTCGCATCGGGGAAGAAATCCATCCGTGGCCCCGCCAGCCGTGCCTCGCGCAGAGTCCCCAGCGACCGCGTCTCCCGTGTGTACACAAACCGCGCCGAACCCAGCAACCCCGCCAACTCCGGCCCCAGCGCGGGCGTCGCCGGCTCTGCCGACGGGGGCACGGTGATGCCACACACCCCCCACGGCTTCTGCGTCGCCTTCCGCCACGCCTCCACATGCTCGCGCGCCACCAGCCCCGGCCCCGACCCGTGCAGCAGCGCGTCGGCCTCCTCCATCGCCGCCCGCACCTCCGCCGTCTCCGGTCCGCCGCTCACAAACCGCAGCCGCGGAAAATGCCGCGCCAGCATCTCACGCACCCCCAGATCCAGCGCATTCGACCACAGCGTCACCCGCGCCTCCCCCAGATGCTCGCCCAGCAGCGTCAACAGTCCCGGCGTGTGCGCAATGTCGCCGATATTGACCGTCTGCCATCCCGACCGCAGCAATAGGTTCATCCGCACTCCTCCTTTGCCTTCTTATCACCCAGGATTCTGACCCGGTCCACTGCGCCGCCCGCGCAGTAAGGGCAGCGCAACAGTGGAACGGGCCACGTCCTCATCCGCCGCAAGTGCGGCGGCACGGCAGCGCCACACCGAGCGCAAACATTCAGATTCTCTCCCTCCGCCGTCGCCGCACCGAAGTACAGCGCCCAGCCGTACTCGCTCAGGCGACCCCCGGTCCACCGGTCCACATAGGCTGCCAGCCCCGTCAGCGTAAGGACAGCCATCTCCGGAAGTGGCCCCATCCGCAGTTGCCTACGCTTCTCGGATTGCCCACGAAAGTTCTCACGGTTCAAGTACGAGAATGAGCTGTAGAGCCGTCGCGTGCCCGTATGTCGCAGCCCCAGATACCATTCCAGCATCGTCTCCAGTTCCCGCTCGGAGCCGAACAGATTGACATGTCCGCCCCGGTTGCGGAACACCTTCCGGTACAATCGGTCGCAAAAACGCCGCGCATCCGGCACCGCCACATAGGCGGCGCCCGTCTTTTTCACCACTCGGCCCATCTCTTGGAGTGCGGGCTTTAGCGGCTCGATGTGCTCCAGAGCGTGATTGGCGATCACGGCGTCGAACGATTGTGAGCGAAACGGAAGCCGCCCTGCCTCGCCCCTCACATAACAGCCTGGACCAACTCCCCGCTGCGCCTCCAGATCAAGGCAGATCGTGCGGAAAGGATAGAGACTCGCATCGAAGCTCCCCTGCGCCGAGCACAAGTCGAGCACCAAGGCGTCTGACGGTAGGTGGTCGAGAATCTCATACACGGGTGCCGAAGCCTCAGCCCACCCTCTCCCACCCCCACGAACCCCCGTCAAACGCCCAGAAATCCCCCAGCGGCGCCGCCGGATCGGCCGCGCCCCCAAACAGCAACACCCGCCGCCGCGCCCCGTCCCAACAGCACGCCGCCCCCGCTCGCGCCGCCGGAGCCTCTTTCGTCTCGATGTACTTCCACGACAGGCTCTCAAACACCCACGTGTCGCCCAGCGGAAATCCATCCGTCCCCACGCCCCCAAACAGCAGCAGCGCGTCGCGGTTCTCCACCCCCGCCGCCGCGTGCAGATACCTCGGCGACGGACTCCGTTCCAGCAGCATCTGGTTCCAGTTCGTCCGCTCCCACAGCCATGTATCCCCGCGGAATCCGCTCTGCCCCGCGTGCCCGCCCACCATCACCGCCGACTTCCGCGGCTCGTACCAGCCCGTCGCGCTCCCGCTCCGCGCCGCCGGTCCCATCGCATACAACTCCCGCCACGAACGCCCGTTCCATTCCCACACATCGTCCATCGGCTCCCGCGTCGAACTCGAATACCCCCCCACCAGCATCACCCGGTCGTTCGCATAGTGCGTGAACAGCACATGGTTCCGTCGCGGCTGCATCGGCCCTGCTCCCCCTTCGATCCACTGCCGCCCGTCCCACAGCCACAAATCATTGCGCGGCCCGGCATCGTCCTGCCCGCCCACCAGCATCAGATGCCGCGTCCCCGGATAGTACGCCATCGCATGACCCACCCGCGGCGAGGGCCCTCGTCCCCCATGCCTCTCCCACCGCCTCCCGTCCCACACCCACGTATCCCCCAGCAGCGCGCCCCCCGCCGCCTGCCCGCCGAACAACACCGAATGCCTCCGCCCCCCGTGATGGCCCAGCGCGCCCTGAAACCGCGCGGGCGGACTCCCGCCTTGCGCGCGGAGCACAAAAGGAATGGTGAAGAACAGGTGGCGGCGCGTCATGCCTCGCTTCTGTTAGGGTACACGTCAGGAGGTTCTCCGCGCGATGTCAGCCCCGCTCAACCGCCGCCAGTTTCTCGCCGCCGCCGCCGCTCTCGCCGCTCCCTGGCCCAACGGCAAACGCGGCGCCGTCAGCCTCACCTTCGACGACGCCCGCCCTTCCCAACTCGATCCCGGCCTCGCCCTGCTCGAACGCGCCAGGGCCCGCGCCACCTTCTATGTCTCGCCCCACCGCGTCCGCGAACGCCCCGCCGATTGGCGCGCCGCCGCCAAAGCCGGCCACGAAATCGGCAACCACACCGACTCCCACCCCTGCACCGGCAACTACGCCTTCTCCCGTAAAAACGCCCTCGAAACCTGGGACCTCCCCCGCATGGAACGCGACCTCGACAGCGCCACCCAGCAGATCCAGGACCTGCTCGCCCTCACCCCCGTCAGCTTCGCCTACCCTTGCGGCCAGACCTACGTCGGCCGCGGCGCCAACCTCAAAAGCTACATCCCCCTCATCGCCCAGCGCTTCCTCAGCGGCCGCGGCTACCTCAACGAGTCCGCCAACGATCCCACCATCTGCGACCTCGCCTACCTCATGGGCACCGGCTACGACCAGCTCCCCTTCGCCGAGGTCAACCGTCTCATGGACATCGCCGCCCGCGAAGGCCGCTGGCTCGTCCTCGTCGGCCACGACATCGGCCCTCGCCGCTTCCAGTCCGTCGAAGCCGAAATCCTGCTCGAAACCTGCCAGTACGCCAACGACCCCGCCACCGGCCTCTGGCTCGCCCCCGTCGCCGACGTCGCCCGGCACGTCCTCGCCATGCAAAAAGCGGCGTGACGGCCACTCGCCATCACGCCGCTCATCCGGCCGGTTGACCGGACTTACTCCGCCGGCAGCGTCCCGCTCAGGTACGTCCCGATCCACTGCGTCGCGCGCCGGCCCTGCGCCTGGCCCACCGCCCGCATCACCCGGAACGCCACCGCGTCACCCGGCTTCAGCGTCGAGGCCACCTTGCGCACCTCCTCGAACGACGACACACTCTGCCGGTTGATCGACACAATGATGTCCCGCTCGCGGACGCCGATCTCCTCGGCAAACGAGCCTTCCTCCACCGCCGTCACGATCACGCCGCCCGGCGCGGTGAACTCCATCTCGCTCCGCTCGGCCTCGCTCAGCGACCGCACGCCAATCCCAAACCGCGCGCTCGTCGGCGCGTTCTCGCTCGGGTCGGTCATGTCCGGCCGCCGCCGCATCGCAAACCGCGGATCGTCCTTGAACACTTCCTCGCGGTCCTGGATCACCACCTTCCGGTCCATCCGCTTCCCATCGCGGTCCAGCGTAATCGTTGCCTCCGTGCCCGACGGCATGTCGGACACCCGGCTCACCAAATCGTCGCCATCCTTGATCGGCTTGCCGTTCAGCGCCACCACGATGTCCTCGGCCTTCAGCCCCGCCTTTTCTGCCGGGCCGCCCTTCGTCACATCCTGCACAATCACGCCGCCGTCGATGCCCAGCGCCTTCAGCGTCTCCGGCTTCACGTTCTTGTCAAACGAAATGCCGATCGACCCGCGCGTCACTCGCCCGCTGGCGATCACCATGTTATAGACCTTCGCCGCCATGTTCATCGGCAGCGCGAAGCCGATGCCCTGGTAGCCGCCCGAACTCGTCGCGATCATCGTGTTCACGCCGATCACTTCGCCGTTGATGTTCACCAGCGGACCGCCCGAGTTGCCCGGGTTGATCGCCGCGTCCGTCTGGATGAACCGCTGGAACTGCTGCGCAATGTCGCGCCCCGTCGCCGAAACGATCCCCGCCGTCACCGACGTCTCCAGCCCGAACGGAGCCCCGATCGCCACCGCCCAGTCGCCCACCTGCACGCCGTCCGAATTGGCGATCTTCACCGGCGCCAGCGGCTTGCCCGCGTCGATCTTGATCACCGCCAGGTCCGTCTCCGGATCGGAGCCGATCAGCTTGGCTATGTGCTCCGTCTTTTCTCCGGTCAGCTTCACTTTGATCTTCTCGGCATCTTCCACCACGTGCAGGTTCGTGACGATATAGCCGTTCTTGTCCACGATGAAGCCGGAGCCGCTTCCCTCGCGCCGCCGCGGAACCGGCTGCTCGCCGAACGGCATCCCGAAGAATCGTTCAAATGGCCCCAGCCCGCCCTCTGGATCCTGCTGCCGCTGCTGCGGCGCCCGCCGCCGCGACGTCTGCTGCAGCGGCTTCGACTCCGTGCTGATGAACACCACCGACGGCTCCAGTTGCTTCGCGATCCGGCTGAAGTCGTTCGGCAGATTCTTCACCGGCGGTATCGTCAGTGGTGTCGCGTCCGGCGCCGCCTGCTGGCCGCGTGCCGCCGAAACGCCCGTCGTGAATAGCGTGCCGATCACAATACCGGCGGAAAGGGTGAGAACGAGCAGGCTCAGGCTGAGCGTCCGCTCGCGGGTAATCTTGCGAATCCAACTCATAGCTGTTTCTTTAGACGCACGAAAGTGTCAGGAGGTCTTACGCTTTCCTTATTATCCGGCGGTTCGTCCTCCCGTACCACCCCCATCCGGCCTCCTTTTTCATGGATGTCGAAATCAGGGCCGGGGTTTCGCCCGCCTCTAACGCGCGTACCGGATCACCGCGAAGCCCCCGGCCAGCAGCGCCACGAACGCCAGCGCCAGCCAGTCGAAGTACTTGTCGATGAACCGCCGCATCGGTTCGCCCACCAGCCTTAACAGCCCCGCCACCAGGAAAAACCGCGCCCCCCGCCCCACCAGCGATGCCACCACGAAGCCCACCAGGTTGATATGAAACGCCCCAGAGGCGATCGTGAACACCTTGTAGGGGATCGGCGTGAATGCCGCCGCCAGCACAATCCAGAAATCGTACTCCTTAAACCACGCCGCCACCCTGTCGTAGTACACCTGCGCGTTGTAGAAGTCGATCACCTTCACGCCCACTGTGTCCATCAGAAACATCCCGATCCCGTAGCCCGCCAGTCCCCCCAGCACGCTGCCCACCGTGCACACCGCCGCGAACAGCACCCAGCGGCCCGCCGAGCCCAGCACCAGCGCGATCAACAAGACGTCCGGCGGAATCGGGAAAACGCTCGATTCGGCGAAGGCCAGCAAAAACAGCGCTGCGACACTATGCGGCGTCTCGGCCCAGTGCAAAACCCAGTCATACAGCCGGCGGTGAAGGCGCCACCCGGCCGTGGCGGCAGATGTTGTGGAAGACATGCAGGGAATCTTTCAGTGTAGTTGAACCGGCGCCCGCCCCTTCTCCTCCGCGCTCGCCTCCCACCCGTACCGCCCCCACACAAACGGCGCCGCGTCCTCCTCGCCCTCCTCGCGCCACCCCTGAGTAAGGAAAAACCCCCGCGACCGCTCGTTCCTCACCGGCCCGTGCATGATGTGACACTCCATCCGCGCCGGCCTCAACTCCTCCACCACCGCCGCATGCAGCGCCGCCCCAATCCCCAACCCCCGCGCCCCGGGATCAATCCCGATCTGATCGAGATACCAGCAGCCCTCGCTCTCGCGCTCGCACAACACAAACCCCAGCGTCCGCCCCGTCTCGTCCTCGGCCACCCACGCTGCCGCCTCCGGCGCGCGCAACTTTTCCGCGTACTCCTCCGCCGTCAGCACATACACGAGATACCCCGCGCGCCCGTCTGCCTGCCCTGTCCGGAACCGCACCGCCTCCGCCACGCCCGCAATCCTTGCGCCGTCGCCTTCGCCGGCGCGCCGCACCACAACCGCCGGTCTCACATCAATTCCGCCAGCCTCTCATCCACCGCCGCCAGTTCCGATTCAATCAGACCCCGCATCCGCGGTGCGCACGCCCGCTGCAACTCGCCCACCAGCCGCGCCCGCTGCTGCTCCAACAGATTTCGCTTCTGCTGGCGGTCATTGCGAACCGGCTCCCGGGCCAGCCTCGCCTGCGCGGCAAGCTCCTGCTGTGCCGCGATGTCTTTACTCTCCCAACCGCGAGCCATAGAAGCTCCTTGTCCAACCAGGACTGGTTTGATGCTCAACTGACGGCTTCCACTTCCACCTTCCGCGCCGCCCGCTCGAACTTCAGCTTCTGCTGGTATTCCTGCCACAGCGTCGAGAAGCCGGCCCAGAAATAGCCGCTCACGAAAATCAGCAGGAATGGCAGCGCGAAGAAGTTCATCACGTCGATGCAGTAGGCGACGATGCCGAGGAAGATCACGCCCATCCCGATCTCGGCAAAGGGAAGCCAGCCGGATTTGCGCCGGTACACCACGTCGAGCGTCTGCCCGGCGGCGGCTTTCGGAGCATACTTGGGCGTCCGCACGAAGCTCGATTGCTTCCCGCGTAACGCCTCGATCACCGCCTTGGTGTTCGATATCGTCAGCGCCACCCCCATCGCCATCAGAAACGGCAACAGAAACACGGCGCGCTTCCACGAACGCGGGTACAACTCCCGCTCCGCGGATAGATAGAAGGCCACGATCGACCAGAACGAGCAGACGATCAGCGGCATGTCCACCAGCACCATCTGCTGCCAGCCTATGTAAAACCGGCACATCATCACCGGCAGAATCAACGCCGACACCCCCACCATCAGCGGATAACTGAAATTCGGCGTCAGGTGAAACCACGCCTCCGCCTTCTCCCGCCACCCGATGTGCTTCGCCCGCAGAATCGCCGGCAGCAGCTTCAGCGCCACCTGCGTCAACCCCTTCGCCCACCGCTGCTGCTGCACCTGGAAGCCGTACGTGTCCACCGGCAGCTCCGACGGACACTCCACCCACGGCAGATACACAAACTGCCAGCCCCGCAACTGCGCCCGGTAGCTCAGATCCGAATCCTCGGTCAGCGTGTCATGCTGCCAGCCGCCCGCGTCCTCGATCATCTCCCGCCGCAGAATCCCCGCCGTCCCGTTGAAGTTGAAGAACAGCCCCGCGCCCCACCGCGCCGTGTGCTCCAGCGCGAAATGCCCGTCCAGCATCAGCGCCTGCACCTCGGTCAACAGGCTGTGGTCGCGGTTCACATACGTCCACCGCGTCTGCACCACCCCCACCTTCGGATCCGCGAAGAAGTGAATCGTCTTCTCCAGGAAATCCTCCGGCGGCATGAAATCCGCGTCAAACACCGCCAGAAACTCGCCGCTCGCCTTCCGCATCCCCTCTTGCAGCGCCCCGGCCTTGTACCCGTGCCGGTTCGTCCTGTGGACATACTCCACCGGATGCCCCTGCGCCTTCAGCCGCGCCACCAGGGCTTCCGTGTACGGGTGCGTATCGTCCGTCGAATCGTCCAGCACCTGGATCTCGAGCAACTCCCGCGGATACCGGACCTTCAACACCGACTCCATCAACTGGTCCACCACGTTCCGCTCGTTAAACAGCGGCAGTTGGATCGTCACCCGCGGCAACTGCTCAAACCGCTGCGCCGGCGCCTTCGGCACCCGCTTCCGGTGCTGCAGGTAGCGCTTCAGCACCAGGTACCGGTGCGCGCCATAAATTGCCAGTATCGTGAGGAACGTGAAGTAGGGAACCAGCAGCAGGTAATCGAACCAGTCCAGCCGGTGGATCCCGGAGAACGTGTTATCGGTCAAAGCCCGCGCCAGCCGTTCCACATCGGATGGAGCGGCCAGAAAAGCCATCAAGGCCGGCAGGTGCATAGATTTGATGATGCTTCCCGGCTTCGCCCGGAAGCGATCCATATCCTCCTCAGGACGCTTCTATTCTACTCGATTTTCGCCTCCCCCCGGTCAACCCCGTACCCGCCGCCCCGCCCGGCATACAATACTAGGGAAACGCCGGGCGAAAGGAACAAACGCGCGCATGGTCACTCATGTCAAGGTTCTCGCGTGGTTGAACGTCATTCTCGGCGGGCTCGGCGTCGTCTGCGCCCTCGCCGCCATGGCCGTCGGCCAGTGGCTCGCCCACCTGCTCCACAACGTCAACGCCGAATTCGAAGTGCCCCTCGCCATCATCCAGGTCGCCATCACCGTCGTGCTCGGCGCCATCGTGGTCTCTTCGCTCCCCTGCCTTCTCCTCGGCTTCGGCCTGCTCAACTTCCGCCCCTGGGCCCGCATCCTCGGCCTCGTCCTCTCGGCCGTTCTCCTGCTCAACTTCCCCTTCGGCACCGTCGTGGCGCTCTATGCCTTCTGGGTCCTGTTGAAGCCCGAAACCGAAGCCCTGTTCGCCCCTACAGGCTCCGCAGGTGGAAGCCTCCGTCCACGTTGATCACCGTCCCGGTCGAATAATCCAGCAGCCCGTCCGCGATCGCCCGCACCGCCTTCGCGATATCAGCCGCCTCCCCCATCCGCCTCTGCGGCAGCAGCCCGCCCTGAATCTTCTCCTCGTACACCTGCTCCACCTTCGCGATCATGTCCGTCCGGATGATCCCCGGCCGGATCTCGAACACCTGCACATTCTCCGCCGCCAGCCGCTGCGCATACAACGCCACCGACATGCTCAGCCCCGCCTTCGACACGCAGTACTCCGCCCGGTTCACCGACGCCGTATAGCTGCTGATCGACGTCACGAATACAATCCGCCCGCTGCCCTGCTCCACCATCCACCGCGCCGCCTGCTGCGTAAGAAAATGCGGCCCCTTCAGGTTCGTGAAGATCAGCTCGTCGAAGCTCTCCTCGCTCGCCTCCAGCATGTCCCGCCGTTCGCGCGGCGCAATCCCCGCGTTGTTCACCAGCAAATCCAGCCGCCCGTGCTTCTCCCGCACGTGCGCCAGCACCGCCGCGCGGTCCTCCGCCGATCCGATATCGCACTGGAAAATGTCCGCGCCGCACTCATCCGCCAGCGATTCGGCCGCGTCGCGCCGCCCCCGGTACGTCGCCACCACCGTGTGCGTCTTCGCCAGCTCCAGCGCAATGCCCCGGCCAATGCCGCGGCTCGCGCCCGTCACCAGTGCGACTGCTCGAGTCTGTGTCATTCGATTTCCTTCCGCGCCGTCAATCCCGCGCCTCGCCCGGCTTCTGCCGGAACCGCTCCATCAGTTGCGCCGCCACCTGCTTGCCCCGCCCCAGCGCCGCCTCATACGCCTCATGCCGCTCGTCCCGCGTCAGCCCATACCCGATCCGGTACACCCGCTCCAGCGACAGCCCCACCACATACGTCCCCGCATACGCGATCGCCGCCTTCGGGATCAACCCGCCTCCAAACGGAATCTTGCTCGTCAACTGCCGCGCCGCCGCCCGCCACCCCCACGCCCCCGCCATCAACGACCCGATCTCCGTCCGCTGCTCCCGGTAGCCCACCGGACGGTCGCTCGCCGCCGCCAGCAGAAACGCCATCCGGATCTGGTTCACCGTCAACACCGCCGTGTCCGACGCAAACTCGCCCACCGCCCACGGCAACTGCCCCGCGTTCGGAATCACGTTCGGCAACGCCGTCATCAGGCTGAACAGCGCATTCTCCCGCGACACCATCTGGATCGTGTGCCGCGCCACTGCCGCCCGGAACGGAGGAAACAGCCGCGCCAGCGGCAGCGCCAGCTCATTCCGGTGCTCGATCACCTTCTCCGGCAGCCGCTCCAGCCGCCCCGCATCAAACGAAAACGCATCCATGTCCGCCGTCCACCCCTCCGGCGGCAGCGTCCCCCGCTCATGAAAAACCAGTTGAAAACGCCCGCCCCCGGCAGGCATATCGCACGCCCGCGTCAGCGTCTGAATCGCCACCATCCGCTTCTCGCGCGACACCTCCGCCGGCAGCAGATAATCCTCCACCGCCGCATACCCCGCGCTGCTCGACGCCTCCAGCAATACCCGCACCCGCCGCTCGGCCGCCTCGCGAATCTCATTCGGATTCAAATGCGATACCGCCTTCCGGATCTGCTGAATGATGCTCGTCGTCATGCTCGCTGCCCCGGCGCCTGCCGCCAGCCCGGCCGGCTCGCGCCCGCCAGCCGCAACACCACGCGCAGGCTCCTTTGCCATTCTACGCTAAGCCCGATTCGCTCCACTTCTATGTCCGATGAGTAGAATCCCAACAGCGTTTCCGTCGTCGGATGAAACGCCAGCGCCGGCGCCACCAGCAACAGCCGCGGCGCTTCCGCCCGCACCGCCCGCCCCGGAAAATACCCCGCCCGCCGGAACTCTCCCGCCACCGCATGATGCCTCACCCGCATCCAGTAATCCAGCGCCTGCATCGGCAGATGCACGTCCTCGCTCGCCTTCACCTCGATCACCGCCAGCCGCCCCCGCTCATCCAGCGCCAGCAGATCCACCAGCCCCCGCTCCCGCCCCGCCACCGCGCACACCTGCCCGTACACCGGACCCGCCGCCAACGACGCATCCAGCGCCTCCGGCCTCGCCCGCACCAGCGCCTCGATCCGCGCCTCCGGCCTCTTCCGCGCCCACTCATGATCCGCCCCTCCGCTCCGCTCCACCCGCACCGCCATCAACTCCCGCGCCAGCCCCACCACCTCCTCCCGGCTCCCCGCCCGCCGCTTCCTCTCAATCCCCACCCACACCCTTTGCCTGTCCGCCCGCGCAAACTCCAGCCCCGCCACCCGCAGGCTCACCACGCCGCCTCCCATCTCCACCACCTCCACCCCCGGCTCCAGCGCCGCCTCCCGCGCCCACCCCGTCGCCGCCTCCGCTCCCAAACCCGCCGGCTGCCATGGCTCCAGCCGCGCGCACACATTCCCCACATCATCCAGCCCCACCGCCTCCTCGCCCTCCTCCCCGTACACGAACAACGCCGCCTCCACCGACTCCGGATTCAAATGCCCCAGCCGCAGCGCCGTCGCCTGTTCCTCGCCAGATCGGAAGAGCGTCGTGTAGGGAAAGAGTGTAGATCTCGGTGGT
>ERZ761609.2723-NODE-2723-length-12603-cov-39.249681_pt1 | contig 12603 bp, 6 predicted proteins | sample MGYA00511163_ERZ761609 | MGnify/ENA primary metagenome ERZ761609 (study PRJEB28899, sample SAMN02445070) | bioreactor sludge metagenome | biome: EBPR sludge | place: Australia: Brisbane, Thorneside Wastewater Treatment Plant | collected 2011-12-16 ... | reverse complement strand
CCAGCGCCGCCTCCCCGCGCGCCACCAGCATCAGCGCCGAGGCGCGGGGCGCGAGCTGCCTGGCAAACTCCGCGCCAAGCCCGGAGGACGCGCCGGTGATGACGGCCCGGCAGCCGCTGAGAGTGAATGAGGTCATGGCAAGGCTTGCGCCAGAGCCGGCGCGCGGGACCATGAGCCACGCGCCCATGACCATCAACAACCTTTCCCAACAGTCCCCATTCACCACCAAGGACGGCAGCACCATTCGCAGCATCCTCGACCGCACCAATGCGCCAGTCGCGAACCAAAGCCTCGCCGAGGCCACCATACCTCTCGGCAAGGCCACCGAACGTCACTACCACAAGCTCAGCGAAGAATTCTACTTCATCCTCGAAGGCACCGGCACCATGGAAATCGGCGGCGAAGAACGCCCCGTGTCACCCGGCGACGCCATCCTCATCCCACCCGGAGCCTGGCACCAGATCACCGCCGCACAAACCCTGCGCTTCCTCTGCTGCTGCGCGCCGCCCTACAGCCATGAGGATACGTATTTTGCCAATTTGTAATCTCTTTATAGGAGGGGAGTTGGATGAGGTGCATGTGGGCCTCGCCGTCGCCGATCTCGATACGACGGACCATTTGATCGACGACGCGGCGCTTCTCGTCGGGGGTCATCGTGGGCCAGCGGGCGTGGAGGTCGAGGGCTTCGGAGACGAGCTGCTCGCCGCTGAGTGAGTCAATGCGGAGCACGTCGATCTCGGATTGGAGGCGCGTGATCTCATCGTCAAGCTGTGTGGTCTGCTCGACCAGCGGCTGGTTGAACTGCCTGAACTGCTCTGAGGTCACGCTGCCGTCGAGGTAGAGGCGGAGCATGCGGTCGGTGTCGGCCTTGATCTTGGCGGCCTCCTTCTGGCGCTGGGCGAGGAGTTCCTGCCGCTCCACGAGCGCCTCTCCGGCCTTGGCGAGGTAGCTCTGCACGTTGCCGGGCTCGATCAGGTAGTCCTTCACCTCCTCCATGAACAGCTCCTCAAGGACGCCGCACGGGATTTTGTTCCGGCACTTCTGGCAGGTGTATTTAGGGCTCTTGGTGGGCACATACATGGGCTTCCCGCACCCGCTGCAATAGACGTAGCCGGAGAACAGGTGCGCGGGCTTCTTGGCAGGCCGGTCGCGCTTCATGTATCGGTCGTCGAGGAGCTTGTTGCAGCGTTCCCAGAGTTCCGCCGGGACAATGGCCTCGACCTCGTTGAAGATGTGCTCGCTCTCGGGCTTCAGCGCCCAGGTTTTGCCCTGGCCTTGGTTGCGGGTGTAGTTGCGGCGGTGGATGCCCTTGGCGGTCGGATCTTTGAGCTGGAAGCGCACGGCCATGTCGGACCACAGCTTGCCGATGCGGGTGCGGTAGCCGCGCTCGTTGAGGACGCGGGCCACGGTCTTGATGCGCTGGTGCTCGTCGAACAGCTCGTAGATCAGGCGCCGGACAGGTGCTTCCTCGGCAGCGACGACGAGCTTCTTGTCCTTCCACTGGTAGCCGTAGGGGGCTTTGCCGCTGAGCGGCTTGCCCAGCCTGGCGCGGACGACGACGGAGCTTTTGATGCGGTCGGTGATCTCCTCGCGCTCCCATTGGGCCATGCTCGCGACAAGGTTGAAAAACAATCGTCCGCTCGGTGAACTCGTGTCGATGCTCTCGCTGAGAGACACGAGGTCCGCGTGGTTCTGGTGGAAGAACTCGCTGAAGCTCATGAGTTCTTGGGCATTCCGCGAGAACCTGGCGAGCTTTGAGAAAACGAGCGCCTGGATGTGGCCGCGCCGCACGTCCGCCATCATGCGCTTGCACTCGGGGTGATCGACCACGCTCTTGCCGCTCACGCCCGCGAGGTCATAGACCTCCACAACCTTCCAGCCACGGGAGGTGCAATACATCTCCGCCCTGGCCTTGTGGTGGGCCGGGCTGTCACCCTCGGCCTGCTCCTCGCTCGACACCCGAATCCACACGGCGACACGTTTGGAAGCCGGTTCGCTAATTGGCAAAGCATTCATCGAGCTTTGACCTTGCCGCCTCTCGCTCAAATTTCAATTACTCAGATGGCCGCTGGCTCTTTTTCTCGGCGGCCTTACGGCGGATGTTCTCGGCGATGGCGGCGGCGATTTCTCCCTCGCGCGCCTTCTGCTCCGCCGCGCTCAGCTCGACCACGGTGCGCTTCACCTTCCAGCCTTTGACCTGCTTCGACCTGGGAGAGTCTTCCGTTTCGCCCTGCGGCGGCGACGCCAGCACCAAGCTCTGGAGGTGTTGGACAAAATCATCTTTCAGGAAGCAGCGCACCCGCGAGTTCTCCTCGGGCGACAGGCTGTTGCGGATGGCCGGCTCCAGCCGGGCCAGCTTCTCCGCGTCGAAGGCGATCATGGCAATCGAGGGCATCCCTGCCCGAAGCAGCTTGAGCACGTTGCGCACCTCGTATTGCAGCGTGTTGGTGACCGTGATCTCGCACCCGATCTGGAGGTCATCGCGCTGGAGATGCAAATCGACGGTCTCCATGCTGCCGGGAAGCTGGCGCTCGATGGTGGCGCGGAAGCCGAGCGACTCAGCCAGGATGCGCAGCTCGTTCTGCGCCGCCCGGTGCAGTTCACCACCTCGGCCAAGCTCTTCGAGATCGGATCGAACCTCCGTCGGGCGATAGGTTCTCGGGGGAGCTGGCGGCGGCTCAGATGGAGGCGGGGGAAATTTCTCAGGTGCGGGTGAATCTGCGGGTGGCGGTGAGGGAGGCTCCGGCTCTGTCTTGGGCACCGCCTCGGCGACGGGCGGTGCATCCTCCTTTGTTGCCTCTTGGTCCGCTGGCGAGAGATCGGCGATGGGCGTGCCGTAGGCGGCCCGCGAGTGAGAGATCGCTTCATCGCGGTCCGCATACTCGACACCCTCGAAGCGTTCCATCGCGGGTAGCGTGAGGAGGTTGAAGTCGAGGTCGCTGCGTTCGACGCGGCAGATGGCGGCTCCGACGGGGAGGTTCTGCAAGGCTCTAGCATCGAAATGGGAGAAACCGTCGGCGAGGCTCCGTGCATCGTGATCGCCGACGCGGAAGACGATGCGGGTGCAGGCGCTCGAATCAAGCGCTCCGGCGACCTCGGGTTCCGCTCTGAGCTGGCTGAGGCTCTGGTGCGAGAGGATCAGCCCGAGGCGATACTTTCGCGCCCCGGTCAGAATCTCGGCCATGGAGGGCGTGAGGAAGTTCGCGGCCTCGTCCACGTAGAGGAAGAACGGGCGGCGGTCCTCCTCGCGCATCCGCTGACGGGCCATCGCCATCTGCTGGAACTTCGACACCAGCAACGTGCCGAGGAGATAAGCATTCTCCGCGCCGATCTGCCCCTGCGGCAGCTTCGCGATGAAAATCTTGCCGCTGTCGAGGATGTCAGCGAAGTCGAGCTTGTTCACGCGCTGCGACACCATGCGCTTCACGGGCTTGCGGGAGAGGAACTTCTCCAGGCGGGTGACGACGGGACCAATGGATCGCGTGCCACCGAGCTGCGGAAAGCCTTTCTTCCAGTAGAAGACGACATCGGGATCGCGCACCGTTTTCAAGAACTCATTTCGTGTCTCCGCGTCGAGCAAGAAGTTCTTCAGGTCGGCGATGGTGCCGCCGCGCGAGCTTTCCAGGAAGGCGAGGATTGCGTGATGGAGCACGCTCTCCATCTGCTCTCCCCAGCTCGATGACTGGCGACGGAACACCGCCACGAGGTCGGACGCGATGAGGTCTTTCTCGAAGTCGCTGTGCGCGGCCAGAATGTTGAATCCAACGCAAGCCTCCTCGTCGGTCGGATCGACGATCACCACGTCGTCGAGGCGGTCGCGGGGTATGAAATCCAGGAGCTTGTCCGCGAAGTCACCGTGCGGGTCTAACAGGCCGCACCCGAACCCGTTCTCGATGTCCTGCCTGATGCAGTTGAAGAGAAAGGTTGTCTTGCCGTAGCCGGAACCGCCGATGATGTGCGTGTGCCGGACGCGGTGATCCATCCGCAGCCACACCACCGTCTCCCGGCCCGCGTGCTGGTTGATCCCGAGCAGCAAATCCGCCTGCTCCGTGAGCTGCGCCGGTGCCGGGCGGGTGGTGCCGGTGTCGCGCCGTAGCTTCGGCGATGAAACCGCGCTCGTGGGCAGGTGCACGAAACCGGTCAGCTCCTCCGCATTCAGCAACATGCCTGCCCGGCGGCTCTGGCGGCGGAGCACATCCTCTTCGTGGGCGTCCGCAGGATACTCTTTCCCGGTGAGAGGCATCAGCTCGTTGCCGCCGATTTGCGAAAAGGATCGCAGACAAGAGGCCATGTTCAGCGACAGCTCGCGCGCCCGCTCCGCGTCATCGGCGAAGACGGCGATGCGGACTACGGCGGCGAAGAGCGGAGCGCGAATCTTCTCACGAGCCTGTTTTATCAGTTCGGGACGGTTGGCGAAGAATGCGCCGCCCGAGTTGTCCGAGACAGAGCGCAGGATGCTCTCCGCCCACGCGTGGCGCACCGGCTCGAAGATGACCTGGAACACCGCCAGTTCATTCTCGCGGAGGTCTGACATCGCCGCTGCCATGCTCACGAAGATGTCGCCGCGAGGCCGCGCGAGCGGGATCATGAACAGCTCCGTTAGGCCGAACTCGATGGCTGCCATTTCGGTCCCCGCCGCACGCCAGTTTTCGTGGAAATAGTTTTCCTGCGGGATCGCTTCTGCGCCGGGGAAGTGCGCGGAGATTTGCTGGCCGAGCAGCACGGCGTCGTCCTGAGCGGCGGCAAGCTGAGCCACGATCTCCCGTTCGGTGCCAATCAGCTCGAAGGCGATGGGCTCGCGGCAGGACGACAGCGACAGCAGCCAGGACTCCATCACGTCCTGGCTCACGCCCTTGATGTCCGGCAGATTGATCTGGAGTTCGATGAGGTCGCCGCGTTGCTCGTAGAACGGCCCCGGCACCTCATCGGCTTCTTCTTCCTCTGGGGTGGCCGGTGCGCTCGGGGTCAGCCAGCGGTTCACGCCTTCAAAGAGCTTGCTGCCGAAGGTGGGGCGCCTTCCATCATCAATGTGCTGCGTGCCGCGCTGCGAAACGAAGTGGCCGAAGAATGGCCGGAACGGCGGCTCAATCGACACGGGCGCGTCGTAGTGCAGCCAGCCCCGCCCGCGAAGTTCCCAGCGGTAAAACTGATCGGTCAGAGCTTGGTCAATCCTGCTCATAGCAGACGTTTACTTCCTGGACTTGGAGTTGCTTGCAACCGCCTTGATTCGCCCTCCGGCGACATAGCCTCTCCCACTTCGGAAGACAGCGACAGATGGAGAGCGTCCATGGTTTGGAACGCCTTGGAGTTCGGGCGGCATTGCGACTCTGGATGGCCGCCCGTAGCCAGGCTCACTCTCGGACGGCTGGTTGCTGAAGGTTGCGCACCACATGTGGCGATCTGGCATCAGCACGCCATACTCCAGATGCGATGGGCACAGCGAGCCGTTGGAGTAAATCGGGCGGGAGAAAAACATCGTGCCAAGGTGTGCCGCCACGTAGGCTTCCATATTTCGGTAGAGTTTCCCTTCATCGCTCCACCCCCTGTTCAATGCACGGAGCTGGGGAAACAGGTTCCAGTCACCGCCGCCACCCGCGCCATGGCAGATGAAGTGCCCCTTGTCGTAGCTCTTGCCAAACGTCTCCTCGGTCCCGCCAAACATGTTGCTCATGACAAACCCCTTGCTGCTGGGGCGCTTGGTTCTGGCGGACGTGGAGAAGCCATACGCGCCCACGATCCGTGATTCCTTGAGGAGGTAGCCATGCGTCTCGATCATTTCCGTGGGTGTCAGCACCTCCCGCATGTCGAAGAGGAAGTATGACGCCTCCATCACAGCCTCCTCGATCATCACCGGGTGCTCCGTGTTCCGCCGATAGACTTCGGTGAACTCATCGGAAAGAAGGGTGACCAGACGTCTCGCGTGCGCAGCATAGTCGTCATCATGCAGAGCGTTAGACGCTGCTTGATAATCAATTTTCCATTGGTCTTGGATGTGACTCATGCCTTCGACAACGGTAGCGACGGTGCTCCGAGAGGCCACCCGGTATGAAAAAGAATGCCCGCAGTTCTCAAGCTTGCCTGGAGCTTGGCCGATCCTCCTTTGATCAAGAGCCAGACGCACTGAGTGACGAGCCCACTTTCCGTCAGATGCTTGTCTTTGGCGATTTGGCTACGAATGGACGAAGTAGCGCACGCATAGCCCATTTTGCACTCTACCGCGATTGATCGTTCGGCCCACCAGACATCAATTCTCCGATCACCGATTGGAGTCGCCAAGCTGATTTTGTCTGTCTGCAGGGCGTCGTCTGCGATCTGATACGCCTGCGTCAAATACACCCTGCCCAGCAACTCGCCCAGATGCCCGCGAGTCCGGTTTTGAAGCGAAATCAATGAGTGCCGATAGCTGTCGGCAATCTCGGGGTTCCTTCCGTATTTCTGCGCCCACGACGCCAGCACTGACTCACGGTTGGCGCGGAGTGATTCAAGGTAAGCATCTGGCAACGTCTCGCTCACACCAACGGCGGAGGGAGATAATCCCAGTAGATCCCGCAGGCGCTGCCCACGTTGACTCGAACTGGCAGCTTCGGTGTTCATCGGTAAGCGGGGCTCAATCTGTGAACGCTTGCTTTTCACCCTCCAAGCACCCTCCGCAGAAACGCAGCCAGCGGGCGCTCCGGTTTGAGATCTTTGAACTCAAGCAGGTTCAGGCCCGACGACGCGGCGAAGCTGCCGATCTGGCGGTGGACGATGGCCTGGATGAGGTTCTGGAAAAGCCCGCGCGTGTCGTCGCGGAAGAACGTGTTGGGCCGGAGCCAGAGTTCGTAGATGACGCCGAAGACCGGAAGCCGCAGCAGCAGGTCGTCGAGGCGGTTCCAGCCCATCGCGAGCAGGTTCCGGCAGAGCACGGCGACGGCGACCGCGTTCAGCGCGAAGATGGTAATGCCCCAGAACACGCCGAGGAGCTGCCAGTAGGCGATGAACCATCCACCGAGAAACAGCAGAGCAACAATGGCCTCCCACCAGCGCAGCGAAACGGGAATCTCGGTGAAGCGCGTGCTGAAGAAGAACGAGGTGCCCCAGGGCGCGGCACACACGAAGTAGGCGAATCGTTCCCGCCGCACCCGCAGGTATTCCCGGTTCGCCGAGAGCAGCCCGCCTTCGCGGAAGAGCACGCGCGACACCTCGATGTCGGGAAGCTTCTTCTCGGCGATCTCCGCCTCAATGGCCTTGTAGAGGTCGCCGGGCGCTATGGAGAAGGTCTCCAGATAGGTGGCTTGGTGGTCATGCACCAGGGGTTTGCGGTGTATCCAGATTCCAAACATAACATCGTCATTGGTTGCGGATTGGCTCCCGGCGATGTACCCGCACCTCTTCCGAGATAATTTTGGGGCCGCTTTGCGTGAGTGACACCTCCATTTGCACGTTGGCGATGGAGCGCACATCGTCGGCTTTGGGAGCCTGTTTCTCAAAGGCAACTTCATACCTGGCGGCAAACTGGTTGCCCGCCCTGCGCTCAAGGCTGATGCGCGAAACGACCTTTTCGAGAATGCGCGGGCCTGAGGCGAAATTTTTCGCTTCCCACGCTCGAATCCTCTCGTGGGTCATCACGACGCCGTTGGTTCGCGCCACCGGAGCGTAAGTGCTGATAAGGCCGTCCAAATCGCGGTCGTTCCTCTTCTTGTGATGAGCGACGAGGAAGGCTCGAATCTGGTCCTCCTCGCTGGCTTTTTGCTCGGGGGCAGGTTTTGGCGGAGGAGCGGGCTTCGGCAGCTCCGTCGGGGTTGCCGTAGCTTTCGCCCCTGGAGGCATTGTCGAAACGGCGGGAGGCAGAGGCGTCGCGGCTTGCGGGGGAGGCGTCGCGGCACTGGGGCGCTCGGGAGCGGCCGGAGGTGGCCTGGGCGCTGGCTCAGGCAGTGGTCGCAGTATGCGGGTCGGCGAAGGTGGCAGCGTCGCCGTTGCCACGTCTGCGCGGCGCGGAATGGACTGGTTGTCGTCTGCTCCCTTGATGACCGCCCACCAATCCGGCGACACAGCATATTCGTCACCATCTTGAATGACTGAGAGGTCTATGAGCACGTCGCCCTCGCGAACCGGCTGGCGCTCCTGCTCGATCCAGACCGCGCAGGTCTTGTCGCTGGCCGCGATGAAGCGGGCGTATCCCTTGATGATTCTCGGGTCTCCCGCGACGGTCTTGCCGTTGAGCGGGTTCACGATGGGCGCGGCCACCGCCGCGCGGACGGACCGCGTCTCCAGCGCGGCTTTGACGGCGGGGGCGGCTGGGAAGTCGTGCGCAGATTCCGCGATGAACCGCAGTGGGGGCGACTGGCGCAGCCCCATGCAGAGGATGCGCAGCCGCTCCAGCTCCATGATGAAGAACATGGTGCCGTCGCGGTTCGGAAACGCGCGGGTGAAGCCGCGGTCCGCGCTCGCGGCCACGCGGGCGTAGAGCGATTCCTCGTCGCTGAGGGCCAGCGCTCGCGGGGAGTCTGCGGTGCTGCCGATGAAGGCGAACCCTGCCGTTGCGGTCTTCCATGTGGAGGGCGGAAATGCGTTATGGCCGATTCTGATGCGCTCGTCTTCCTTTAGCTCCGACCATGCGGGGATGTTGGCCGCCGCCGTGACGCGCAGGGAATCGAGCGACAGGATGCCCGGATCGCCACGGCTCGGGTAGATGACGACATCCGCATCGCGCCACCACGCCAAGCCGTGGCGCTGGCCTCCTTCGAGGACCGGAATCGGCAGGGGAATCATCTTGCCGCTCTCGGGGACGCAGACCCAAAACGCGCCGCTCCCGGCGGAAAGGAAAATGATGCGCGTGTCGTCGGGCGACCACGCCATCGACGAAATGCCATCTCCCAGCGGCATCGAGTAATCAGGCCCCGGATCGTAGAGGTGCCGCACGACAAGCTGATGACCGCCGCCTTCTCGGCTGACGAACGCGAGGCGCTTCTCGTCATGTGACAGCTCCAGAGGAGATTTCGCATCGGCATTCGGGATCGTGTCCTCATGCGAAACGATACGCTTCCAAGCATTGGCCGAATCAAAGCCCTCCGGTTTCATGTAACGGGGCTTGGGCGGCCCTGGCGAAATCACCAGCACGGGCTTGGGAGCCTCGACGACGACTGGCTTCTCCAAGAGTTTCCCAACCACATAAACCGCAGGCCAAACAAGAACAGCAGCAGCAGGCAAGAACGTGCTGGCGACAAGCGCGAGCGCTTTCTCATGCCCAGCCCATGCACCTCCAAGCATTGCCTGCCGCGCTCGGATGCGGTGGGCAGAGCTTGCTCCAACTGTGGCGAGCAGCGCGCAAGGCAGTAACCCGAAGCCAGTCAGCATGGCTGCCACCTCCAGAGGCAAGTGGGATTTGCTGGCCGCGTGAGCCGCTAAACCAGCCACCAAAGCCGTCAGGAAGCCCGTGTTGGAGGCTTGGGACCGGATCGCACCTTCCTCGTCATCCCGGCCTGCCCGAAGCCTCAGCAAGCCAACCAGCCAGCCCGCAGCAAACGCCGTGCTAAACAACGGCAGGAAGATCAAGGCACGGAATGAGGGAAGCAGCTTTTCCCACAGCGTCCCAGGAATCCAGGCGAAGACAGTCGCCAAACCACACGACGCAGCCGCTCCCGAAATCAAGGCACCAGTCTTTTGGGAGACGGTTGGAATGCGGCTGGACATGGGGTGAGAAGGAGATGGATGTCATGGCGTCACGATCAGCGTAGGGCGCAGCGTCGGGTTGCCCGTGTAGTCCGAGCTGTAGAATGTGCTCCAGCGGTTGTTGTTATACACTGGACGCATCTGAATGCCGTGGTTCGGGAAGGTGCCGCCTTTCCAGTCGTTATACCACTCGGTCACATCAATCTCATACCACGCATTCACGGTAGGCTCGGCGAGCGCGGGGCCAGCCTCTACAGCCGGACGCTGAGCCCAGACGAAGGTCGGGTTCCAAGCCCACGCGGTCGTTACCCGGTCCACGTAGATCGTCGTCGGCGTTCCCTCGTTCGTGGCGTAAAGCCGGATAACCGCCCGACTGGCCGTTTGTGGCATACCTGTGAGGTCGAACTCCAAGAGCGAGTAGTAGAGGTCGGCCCAGCCGCCGACGCGGAGCCGGTGGTCGTTCTCAGCGCCACCCTGACCTGTCGAGCCGGTGGAGTAGCCATACACATTGGTGATGAAAAAATCCTTTCCATCTGTCGGGCCAGGCTGCCGACTCAGCACGACCGCCTGCTCCTCTACGACGACGCGTCCAAAACGCCGCGCGGCTTGATCCACGGCAATGTGATCGTCCACCGAGACGATGTCGAAGGCGCTATCGCTTGCGAGGAGAGCGAGCGGATTGGTGGCAGGCAGCCATGTAACGAGGTCAGAGGAAAACTCTGGGCGATACACCAACAGCCGGGAAGCGTGGTCCTTCCGCCGCGCGAAGATGAGCTGCAGCCGTTTCCCGCTTGCATCCACCACGGCGTGTGATGGCAGCCCCAAGGAGGTCACGGCACCATCCGCCGCGCTGGCCAAAGGGAGCGATCGGTTGGACGCACTGATGCCAAAGACATACTCGGCAAAGTTCGACAACGTGTTTCCGTTTGCGTCGCCGCCTGGCACAGCGTCCAGGTGCTGCATGATTCCCTCAGCTTCAGCCCACGACCAATACGGTCCGGACACACGCGTGCCGGTCAGCACGACATCAAAGGGATTCTCGTCGGCGTCGTTGCTGGCGATATGGAGTGAGGCTGCGCGAGTGCCGTCGGCACCTGGATTGAACTGGAGCGTGAACGTCGTTGTCCCACCCTGTGGGAGCGATGTATCCCCGAGGGCTCCTGTGCTCCAGTCAGCCGCGTTCGCTCCGTCAATTGTGACTGCGAGACTGTTGAGCGTAAAATCGCCGACGTTGCGGACCTGCACGGTTCGCGAGGAAGGCTGCCCGGCAAGCACACGCCCGAAGTTGAGAGAGTCCGTTCCGTCACTGAGGACACGCAATGGTGACGCGCCAAACTCTGCGATCTCGATCTCCGGGTAATCGACCGTCGCAGAGTAACGCACGAGGGCGAAGTCGTAGTTGCTGCCGTTGTGGCTGAGGCCGGCAACAACAATCGGCCCGTCGCGATACAGCGCCACCGCATAGCCACGATCGTCTCCGCTCCCAACAGGCGTGCGCGTCTTCCCGTTCGTTCCGAAGGTCGCATCCAGTGTGCCGGACGGGAGGTAGCGGAGCACGGCCAAGTCGAAGTTGTCGGAGCTGTTCTTCGCGAATCCCGCGACCACGATCTTGTCGTCAGCCTGCACGCCCAGCGCTTGCCCGGCGTCCATCAGACCGTCGAAATCGGTCGTCACCCGTCCGCCGTTCCCGAACCCATCGTCAGGAGAACCATTTCTGTTGAATCGAGCTAACGAGACGTTGGCGTCACCACTCTCGCTCGTGAATCCGCAGGCCACGATCTTGCCATCAGTTTGGACCGACACGCTCGATACCGATGAGTCGAACGCACCAAACGTGGGAACCACCTGGCCGTGATCGCCGAAGCTCGTGTCTAGCGCTCCCTCAGCCGTCAGCCGCATCAGGGCGAAGTGGTCGAAGCTCCCGTCGTAGGTCGATCCCGCAACGATGAGCTTCCCGTCTGCCTGAAGCGCGATTGAATAGCCTGAGTCGTAAGTCGCTCCAAAGGACACACGAACCTTGCCGCCGGTGCCGAAGGTGCTGTCGAGCGTGCCGTTGGTGTCGTAGCGCACCACGATGAAGTCGTCGTCGTTGCCGCTCTGATAGCCATAGCCGGCGACGACGATCTTGCCGTCAGGCTGAATCACAATGCCGCGCGCGTCATCATCGAGTGAGGCGACGGGAGTCACGACTTTTCCTCCCGTGCCGAACGAGGGGTCGATGGCACCATCGCTCAGATAGCGCACCACAGCCACGTCTGCATTGGAGCCGGTGCGGGAGTATCCGGCGAGGACGATCTTGCCGTCGCTCTGCAACGCGAGGCAATGCGCCTCGTCGTCGCCGCTGCCCACCGGCGTGATGGCCACCCCGTCGCCGTCGAAGCTGGAATCCAGTGTTCCGTCGGCGAGGTAGCGTATGAGCGCGAAATCCTTGTTGGCTCCGTTGGAGGTAAATCCCGCCGCCAGAATTTTGCCGTCTGGTTGCAGAGCGACGCCGAAAGCCATCTCATCCCCGGCTCCAATCGCCGTGCGGACGATCCCTCCCGTTCCGAACGCCGGATCGAGTGATCCATTCGGAGACGTTCGCGTTACCGCGATGCTGTAGGTCTTGGATGCTGCGCCTGCTTGAGGGGTCACCTGAATGACGATATTGGTGGTGCCAGTCGCCAGAGAAATAGGCCCGCTCGCGCTTCCGGAAGACACCGCAGAACCGTTGACCGTCACAGTTGCCTGCGAATCGGCCAGCGTAGGCGTGAACGAGATCGAGCTGATGTTGAAAGGCACTGCGACTGAGTAGGCGGTGACTGCGCTTGAAAATGAGGGAACCAAGCTTCCGAAGCTCGGTGATAGCCCGGAGAGGTCGGCAGAAACCGCAGGCCCAGAAAGGCCGATGTCGAACGGGTTCTCGTCGGCGTCGCTGCTGGCGATGCGGAGGGCGGCGGCGCGGGGGCCGGG
>ERZ761609.2722-NODE-2722-length-12605-cov-5.494024_pt1 | contig 12605 bp, 8 predicted proteins | sample MGYA00511163_ERZ761609 | MGnify/ENA primary metagenome ERZ761609 (study PRJEB28899, sample SAMN02445070) | bioreactor sludge metagenome | biome: EBPR sludge | place: Australia: Brisbane, Thorneside Wastewater Treatment Plant | collected 2011-12-16 ... | reverse complement strand
GCCTATTTTCGCTTCTTGCTTCGCTGTTCGTCCTTGGCAAATGGCTGAGTGCGGCGGGCCTCCGGCAGCTGTGGCCCTACATGGGCAAGCTCGGCTGGGGTCGGAGCTTGGGCATCGGACTGAAAGCCCTGGTCGTGGACGGCTTCTTCGTGGGCTCTCTTTGGAGGACCAATCGGAAACGATGGTTGATGCACGGGCTGATGCTCTACGGCATGACCGGTTTGCTGCTTGCGGACATCCTCATGCAGATCTTCAATCCGGCCCGCGGCGATCTGCCGCTCGTCCATCCGTTGAAAATGCTCCCGATCGTCTCCGGCATCGCCGTGTTCGTCGGGGTGAGCTACGTCATGCTCCGCTACCGGCTAGATAAATATATCGATAACGGCCTGACGCTCGGACGCGACTTTCTGTTTGTCAATCTTCTCTTTCACGCCGTCATCAGCGGATTTCTGACCGTGGTCATCAACCGAACCGGCGCGGTGCAGTGGGTGATGCCGATCTACCTTTACCATTTGGCCACGATCGCGCTTCTGCTCGGCACCGCGCCCTTCACCCGGTTTCAGCACGCCTTCGTCGTCCCTTGCCTCGTCGCCATGACGCGGATCACCGAAGCGGTCTCCGCCGCGGGCGTCGATCTCGGCTATCGTCGCGAGCCGTCTCCGGGCCGGCACCACAAAACCGAGCGAATTGCCCAAGGCGTGATGGCGCACCTGGGTCCGGAGTACGACGGCAAGGTGAAAATCCGCTACTACCCCTAAGAGGTCTGAACGATGGAAAACCCTCACGAAACCTGTCATTGCTGTCAATCCCAAGCGGAGAACCCCCGACGGCGCAAACTGCTTGGTTGGGCGGTGGGCGTGATCAATGTGGTCCTCCTCGGTTCGTTTCTCGGCCCCGTTGTGGGCTTTGTCGGGTCGCCCCTGGGCCGGCGGGCAAAGGGGCGCTGGGTGCCTTTATTGAATGAAGCAGAGCTCCCAGTCGGCTCGACTCGTGAAGCTTCGTTCGTGATGTCGGTTCAGGACGGCTACATGAAGGCGGACCGCAAGTACACCGTTTTCGTTCGCCGGACGGAGACCGGTCTGGTCTGCTTTGATCCGGCCTGTACCCACCTTGGGTGCCGAATTGAGCTTCAGGCGGCCAAGGGGCGATTCCTCTGTCCTTGTCACGGCGGCGTATTCGATGCGGACGGCAAAGTGGTTTCCGGTCCGCCGCCTAAGCCGTTGGACCAGCACCCCGTCAAGCTCGAAGCCGGCAAAGTCTGGATTTACAAGGAGGTCTGAGATGGCGAAGATCCTCGATCCCAAAGAGTCACGTGTCGGCGAAGAGTTTGAAAGTCCGGAAGTCAAGGCCGACCGAACCCGAATCGGCGAGTCGGAAGAAGAAGAGCTCCGGTTAGCCCGCCCCAGCCTCAAGGATTGGCTGGATCTTCGGATTGGCTGGTGGGGCTTTGTCCGGAAGAACCTGGACGAACCGATGCCGCCGGGCGTCGGCTGGTGGCAGACCCTGGGAAACCTCCTGCTCACGCTCTTGATGTTTCAGTTTCTCACCGGTTTTGCGCTGGCGATGTTCTACACCCCCAGCCCGGACCACGCCCATGAGAGCGTCAAACACATCACGTACACCGTCCCTCTGGGCTCGTTCGTGCGTGGGCTGCACGTTTGGGGGTCAACGATTATCGTCATCGCTGTCGTGCTCCACACGCTGCGGGTCTTCTTCTGGGGGTCCTACAAGAAACCGCGCGAATTGACTTGGCTGGTCGGAGTCTTCATCTTCCAGATCATCCTCGGCTTTTCGTTCACCGGATACCTTCTGCCTTGGGATCAGAAAGCGTACTGGGCGACTGTCGTGGGAACCCGAATTGCCGCGACGATCCCGTTCGTCGGAAACGACCTCCTGGTCTTGATTCGCGGCGGGGAAGAAGTCGGCGCGCTGACGCTGACGCGGTTCTACGCGATCCACGTGATGCTGCTTCCAGCGTTGCTGATGGGGCTCATGGGCCTTCACCTCTATCTCGTCCGTCGCCATCACATCGCGGGTCCGGTGATTCCGCAAAAGGGGGCGCCGGTGCCGTTCTATCCGGTTCAGCTATTCAAGGACGCCGTCGTGCTTTTGGTGGGGGTCGGGCTTGTCGTTTACTTGGCCCTTGCGTTTCCGCCGGCGTTGGAGGCGATCGCCGATCCGACCGGAACGGACTTCGCTCCCCGCCCCGAGTGGTACTTCCTCGGCCTATACGAACTCTTGAAGATCATGCCGGCCGGGTACGAAGTTCTGGCGACGATGGTGATTCCGGGCGCGGTCTCGATCGGGATGATCTTGCTTCCCTGGTTGGACCGCTCTCCGAGCCGCCATCCTGCTCGAAGGCAGTGGATCATCGTGACCGGCGTTTTAGTGATCCTCATGATCGGGCTGATGACGCTCAAAGGAATCATCGAGACCCCCGTTCATCCCCCGGCGGCAGTAACTTCAGAGGCGACAACCCTAGACCACTGACTAGGCGGTGGATAGAAGAGCGGCCCGACTTCGGAGCTCGCAGTCCGATTGGTTACCCTAGAAGGTCTACCACGAGTTCCCCCTTGGGGCAACAAAAAAGCCCCTCGAAGGGGCCAATTTGAACTTAAGTCCTGGAGCCGACGACCGGATTCGAACCGGTGACCTGCTGTTTACGAAACCGAAGTTCTATAGGATAACATCATGTTTGCGTGAGCAAACCTGATGTTATTAGAAGCTCGGTGTTCTTTGGGACAGCTTTATAGGGGTGCACATAGGGGTAAATTAGACCAGTCCTGACACCGAATTCACGGCCTGATCGATGCAGTGCTGAACCGACTTGGCATAGTGCTTTTCCGTGATCGACGACGAAGTATGACCCATGGCATCTGCCACCCACTTGATCGGCACTCCTGCCGATGTGCTGTGGACGCCAAAGCTGTGTCTCAGTATGTGAGTGCCGAACCTCTTCCAGCCTTGCAGGTCAGCGACGCGGTCAAGTTCTCGAGAGACGTTGCGTGGGTCCACGGGCTCGCCAGACTTGGTGCTGAATACGAACTCCGAGCGTTTTGGAAGGGCCTTAATGTGCTCCCAAAGCTTGGCCGGGATGGGCAGAGTTCGACGTGACTTTTCTGTCTTGGTCGGCACTCGCACCAGCTCTCCCTTGATCCGCTGCACCTGGCCCGCAATCGTGACCACGGCTCCAATCTCCTTTGTCTCGGTTATGTCGCTCCAGCAGATACCTGAAGCCTCCCCTACACGCAGTCCCAGCATCACTTGAGCCATGACGATCCCCTTGATCGCCTCGTGATTGATGGAGCCAATGAGCGTCTTGATCTGATCCGCTTCAAGATAACGGATGTCCTGGGTCCCTACCGGGATCGGCTTTGTCTTGAGAATTGGGTTGACCTCGATGTAGTCGAGCCGAAAAGCATGAGAGAGGATCGTTCCCAAGACTCGCCGGATATGGGCCCTGCTTGTATTGCTCAGATCTTGATCGGATCTGAGCAGCTCATCGATCATCGCGGGCTTAAGGGAGGTAAGAGGAATGTTCTCGATCGCACCGATTCGGGACCGAACCCATCGATAGAAGCGGTCAGTTCCGTTTCGAAGGTGATCCTGATAGATCACGTCCATCGTGTAGTCGAACCAGGTGCCCACGGTGTGGTCGCTCCGTTCGACGATGGGCTTCACCTTGAGGTCGCTTTGTAGAAGTTCCTTGAGCGTAGCCTCTGCTTCCGCCTTTGTCGAGCACCTTACGGCCTTCTCCTTGGCCTTTCCGAAATCATCAATCCAGCGGATTCGCACACGCCAAGAGCCATCCTTCATCTTGACAATAGAACCCTTTCCCTTTTGTCTTCGCGTGTCTGACATAGACACCAGTCTACCAGAACTGACCCGATGTTGATAGGGGTTCAGGGGACATTTCTGGGACATCGGAGCAGAAAATACGAGATGCAAACCCTTCAGATCGGGCTACAAGGTCGCAATAGGAATGCAGCTCACATCGGGCGAGCAGGGAGGCTCTGTCGTGACCTGTTCACATTGACGCCCCACGTCGAGACCATTCCAGCTATCCGAGTCAGGTGAAGGCAAGATCGTCGGAACTCGCGGCATCACAGAATTGGGCTGCTGAAAGGGGCTCCCCACTACTCCATAGGGAGAGGTGTACCTCCAACTCGCTCTAGCCCCTATCCAAGTGCCTCCGAGTGGCACTTGTCGTTTACGCGTCCTTTAAGATGGATTTCAAAATGGCCGCTGGATCTGCACCGAGTGCGGTGCAGACGTCCACGAATTCAAAGACTTCCAAGGCTCTCTCGCCCCTTTCGACACGGGCAATGAACGTCGGAGCTTTGCCGAGCCGCAAGGAAAGCTGACGGCGAGAGAGACCGACTGCGACACGCAATTCTGCGATAACAAGCCGCAGCCTGTCGTGATCTGTTCGCTGTAGCGTCGACCGACTTCTCCTCAACGATAAGAAGGTGTCACGACCAATGAGCACTATTTGTGCTCACTTCGCGTACAATGAACGCTGGGAGAATCATGGCGACGGCCGGCGTAATACAGCACCTTTCCATTCCGCAGTCGCGAGCACGGCGAATGCAGGAAGAGCTTCAGTACGCCTTGGAGCGAGTCTCAAAGGCTGAACTTGCCGCATGGGGCGTTGCTTCTGGCGGACGGTTTGGGGCTGGAATCTGGCGTCGCGGCAAGTCTCTTTACTCCATTGCCAAGCGTGTCGGCAGATTCACCATCACCGAAGTCCAAGAAGGAGTTCAAGCTGGCAGAGGGCACCGGTTAAGTGACCACAGCAAAGAAAGAGGCAAGCGGCTTGTCAAGGCTGGCAAGCAAGCGGTCTCTTGGGCCAAGGTCAAGGCCGAAGGGCTGCCAGGAGTGGCCCGCGACTTGAGGGACCGCCCGGCCGAAACAGCCCCACGCATGCTCGGTGCGACGATTGGCTTCTTAACGGGCTCAGGTGGACTCGATGCCAACGGCGGGGTGCTTAGCCCCGACGTGGATTTGATATTCGGAATTGGTGCCCATCGATCGGTGCTCACCCACTCCCTGATCCTCGGAGCTGCGGCTGAAGCGACGATCCTCAGTGCCGCAGAGCTTTCCAAACTGATCCACAACAAGCTTCCGGCCAACCACGACGTCCTATGGGACCACTTGGCAAGCCATGGCCAGAACTTCGCCCTCGGACTTGCCACGGGCTACGGCGTCGGACTTGCCTACCATCTTGGCGTCGATGCGACCGTGCAAACCGCTCCTCTTCACGGCATTCCTGTTCCCATGCCGATGGAGGCACATCAGGCCGTCATGCTCGGCAGTGCCGTCGCAGAAGTGGCACACGGCCGGACTGTACGGCCAGCTGAATCGAGTGAATCTGCGGAAGGGTCCAAGAACTCATCCGAGATCCTCAGGGTCGCGGAGATGGTTCGCGATGGAAAGCTGAGCCCAGTCGACGCTGTAGAGCTTGTTGAGTCGCTCTCAAAAGCTCAGGCCAACGCTCCGAGTTCTTGCGATCAGGAAAAGCAGCCAAAGCCGATCAGAATTGTTTCGTCGTCGGGAGTAGCGTTTGACATTGCCCCGACGCCGCCAAGACCGAAGCGGGTCCGCGTGAGTGCAGCTAGAGAGGCGGAAGTGCGAGCTCGGAACCGAGTTCCAAGACCTCCGATGCCACCTGTAGCATCTGGAAGCGAACAAAGTGTGGGCCTCGGCGAGGCTGCCCAGAACATCCTTGCTTCAGGTGCGGCCATCACCGTGGGCTTGGCCACCTATCCGTTGTTCGGCCCGGGCGGAACGGTGCTTGGGCTAGGAACCTTCCACATCTTAAGGCGAAAAGGATAGCTTTGGACTTCAAAGCTCAAGCACTGAAACTCAATCAGGACATTCGCGACCTTCTCGCGGGCGGAATCAAAGAGATTTGCCTTCAGGTGAGCGAGTCACGGCAATTGGGCGATTGCATCGATTCCGAAACCAGCCTCGAAGTGGTCGAAGCTCTGGAATCTCTGCTTACGAAGAGCATCTATTGCCATCCGGAGCGGTTCTACGTATTCCGAGAGCTTGGGCTGCTCAGGTTTGATCGTTCCGAATACGACAAGGCTGCCAGAGCGTTTGCCTGCTACATCGACGGGCTTCTATCTGCGGTGCAGTTGGGCAGGCTTGAAGAATCTGAGTACGCCCATGAGATTGCGACTTTTCGTTTCCTTCACGGTGCATCCGTCATTGCGGACTCAATCCTCGAAGGCACTGATCCAAAACTGGGGCACCTACTTGCCGACCCAGATTCAGTCCGCTTGATGCAGCTAGAAGTGTTTCGCAAGGTCTTGCCGATGCTCGAAAGGTGGCTGAAGCCTTCGGGTTCGACATGCTCAGACGGGCCGACGATTCTCGATGAGCCGTTTGTGAGCTGGGAGGAGTTCTCCAAGCAGGCCAAGGACATTCAGGCGTTCTACAACTACGGACCCCTTCCTTACTACACCTTAAGGAACGTGCTGTTCATTGAGAGCCTGATGTATCGGTGGCCAAAGCAGTTCAGGAGTGTAAGTGAGATGGAGCGTGAATTCCTCGAACTTGAGGGGATTGCTCCAAAAGTGACCTCAAGACCACTGCCTAACGACATGGGTCGTGACCTGACGGCTCTTGCCCTTTCTGATCTTGCCACCGGCGATACGTTCACGCTCGAACTGACAGACGATATTGAGGTCGAGATCGATGAAATGCCGTCCATGCTCCTAAGTGCGACCGCAAGCGACGTGAACGGCAGCCAGTACCGATTCCCGTGGGCGGTCTTTGCGAGTGTCGACGGCGGCTATTTCAAGGTGCATAAGATCCAGGAGACGCCAAGTGAATTTCAATTGGTCCTGGCAAATGGAGCGATCGGAGCTACAGCAAAGGCTCGGACAGTTGGGAAGGATGACCTGCTCCAAGCCATCCGGGTTCCGCACGCCAGCCTTCTGCTAATTGGTCCCTCGATTGAAGATGTTCCTTCTAGCTTGAACTAGCATGGACCTCTCGAATCGCCGTTGAGGAAACCGAATCAGTCCGTAACACATCCACCCTCAAACCCGGGGGAGGGGTCATTTTTCGACCCCCGGGTGTTTTCCTTGGGACCTCCGGTTGCCATCCCTCTCCGAGGGAAGCGGCTTCGCCGTACGCGACCGGCCGACCTCGAATCAGCAGCGACTTCGTCGCAATGATTCATGAGGTCTGGGCTTCAACAGGCATCCACGCTCGGCGACGGACGAACACTCCGGGCCGCCGGGTCTCCGCCCAAGCTGGTCCCACTCGCAACGCGGACGCCTCATCGCAGAGCGAAGACGGCAGCACGAACCATCTGCCTTTCTCGCTCAAATGATGTCCTTCGGAACGGCTGCGTTGCGGCGGGCCCTAACTTGGTGCCCTCCCGTCGTCCCTCCGGATTCGACCGTCAACTTCGCTGCTGGGCGGTGGCCGAAAGGCTGCATCGTCCGGGCCGGGGGTGGCCCGGACCGTAGGACAGCCCTCCTTCACAAGCATCGCAAGACCTCTCGGGGGTGAGGCACGCGAGCTTCACAAGGAGACGAAGATGCAACAAGCATCCCAGGCGACCCAAATGGCCGCCGACTACTTGGCATGCCTCGGCAACGAGCTTGCCGCCGGATCGAGCGAAACGCTGGTCCGCTACCTCGAAGCGATGGCGAGGTTCTATCGCTACTCGTTCTACAACTGCTGCCTGATCGCCGTCCAGAGGCCCAATGCCACCCACGTGGCCGGCTACAAACGCTGGAAGGAGATGGGCAGATACGTGAAGGCGGGAGAGAAGGGGATCATGATCCTCGCTCCCTGCCTTCGGCGACCGACCGCAATCGACCCGGAAGGGGACGCGGAATCCATCGTCACGAGCTTCACGACGACCTACGTGTGGGACGTAAAGCAAACGGACGGTGAGCCTCTGCCTGAATTCGCCAAAGTGAAAGGCGACGTCGGAAGCTATCTCTCCCGGCTCAAAGGACTCGTGATCAAGTCCGGGATAGGGCTGGCATATGCCGACAACCTGAACGGTGCTCTGGGCGTCAGTCACGGAGGAGATATCACTCTCCTGCACCACTTGGACCCTGCCGAGGAGCTCCACACTCTTGCCCACGAGCTAGGGCACGAGCTGCTCCATCGGGGCTCAAGGCGGTTCGAGACCACTCGGCAAGTCCGAGAGGTCGAAGCCGAAGCGGTGGCTTACGTCGTGTCCCGTGCCTGCGGGCTCGACACCAACACCGCGTCCTGCGACTACTTGAGGCTGTATGGCGGCGACGAGAAGCTACTCGGGCAGTCCCTGCTCCACATCCAACGGGTCTCATCCGAGATCCTCGACTACGTGATCGGAGGTTGATCATGCTGACCGTGTTTATCCAAATCCTCATGGCGATGATCGTTGCGGCGCTTGCCGCAGCGATCGTTGTGGGCGTCATGCTGGAGCTGCTGATCGTGGAGACCGTGTTCCTATACTGGCCTTACCTGATCGGCATGTTTGCGGCGTGGATCGCCGTGCTCATGCTCGGCATGTTCCTCCCCTACGGCTGGTGGACGGTCCTGTCCGTCCTTCTGGCCGTTTGGGGTGCCTATTGGCTAATTGGCCGAACCAGGATGCCCTGGAAGGTGTAGCCGACGACATGAGAACTACTTGCCCTGCCCGTCCTTATCAGGCGGGTAGGGCACGAGTTCCAATAGGGGCTACACATAGACAAGTGTGCAGGAGTAAACTCAACCGCATAGGACTCGGGGAGAATGCGTCGTAGTCCTACCTCGGACTTTCGATGCCCAAGGTATTCGATAACGTGGCTTTGAGGCTTGTGGACAGCCTCAAGGCGGTGCTCACGGAAGCACATGCCGCCGACTTCTGCGTCGGCTACTTCCACTTGCGTGGATGGTCGAGCATCGAAAACGAGATCAAGAGCCTGTCGGGCGGTTCTGGAAACCAAGCTCGGATTCTCGTGGGTATGACGGCTACCGACGAATCTGAACTCAAAGACGCCCTGTCTATTGCTGACAAGGACGAATTCGGCAGGGCTGAGGCGAGGAAGCGGCACACGGAGCTCATGCAGGGCTTCCGGCAGCAACTCACCTTTGGACTCCCGTCCGATACGGCCGAAGCAAGCATCCGAACCTTGCTTCACCACCTTGAGGAATCCAGAGTCGCTCTTAAGCTCTTTGTTCGATACCCGCTTCATGCCAAGCTCTATCTGCTCCATCGGCACGTGGCCGAAAGCGAGCTATTCGCGTTCCTCGGAAGCAGCAACCTGACCGCTCCCGGGCTCTACAAGCAAGGCGAGCTCAACATCGACGTGCAAGACCAAGTCGCGTGCAAGACGCTCTCCAAGTGGTTTGAGGACCGCTGGAACGATCCGTTCGCGGTGGACGCCACGATCGAACTCCAAGAGGTCATCAAGGAGTCGTGGGCGGCTGAGGAGCTGTTTAACCCCTACCACGTGTATCTCAAGATCGCCTACCACCTGGCGTTCGACGCCATCGAGGCTTCCCTCGAATATAAGCTGCCGCCACTCTTCCAAGACATCGTAGTGGACTTCCAACAGGACGCCATCCTTCGGTGCCGCAGGTATCTGAATCGAAGGCCGTTGGCGATCTTGGCCGACGTGGTCGGCATGGGGAAGACCCTTGCCGCATCAGCGGTAGCCAAGCTTTTCCAAGACGAGGAGGGCGGACGCTGCATCATCTGCTGTCCGGTGAAGCTGGAGCCGATGTGGAAGGAATACATCCGCGACTACGAGATCGCCGGAGAAGTGGTCCCATATTCCCAATCCGACAAACTGGCCGGTCTCACAGGTCGTTGCCGCCTGATGGTGCTCGATGAGAGCCACAACCTGCGAAACCGGGAGACGGTGGCGTGGTCCCGCATCAAGGATTACATCAGGGACCAAGAGGCCAAGGTGCTCTTGCTGTCGGCGACGCCGTACAACAAGCACTATGAGGATCTTGCGAGCCAGCTGAGGCTCGCACTTGACGAGAAGGCCGACCTAGGCTGCAGGCCGGAAGACTATTTCCGAACCCACGCGGAGCAAGAGTTCGTCTCGAAACACCAAGCGCCGCCAACATCCTTGGCGGCGTTTGAGCAAAGCGACTCATCGGACGACTGGGCAGACCTCTTGAGGCACTTCCTGGTCCGACGAACCCGCGACTTCATCATCTCGAACTACGGCGAATACGACGAGGCGAGAGGAAGGCACTTCCTGACTCTGAAGGATGGAACAAGGAGCTACTTCCCGAAGCGGGTCCCGATCACGCTTGCATTCCCCTTGGACGCCAACAAGCCCAATGACCAGTACGCTCGGCTCCTGACCGCTGAGGTCGAGGGCACGATTGGCCATCTGACACTCCCAAGGTACGGCTTGGGCGGCTATGTGGACGCCACGGCAAAAGGCGGGGCTGGCGAGAAGGACAAAGAACTTCTGGAGAATCTCTCATCTGCCGGGCAGAGGCTCATCGGATACTGCAAGACCAACCTGTTCAAGCGTTTGGAGTCTTCTGGTCACAGCTTCCTGCTCTCCCTTCAGAGGCACAGCCTTCGAAACCTCGTCTTCATCTACGCGATCGACAACGGCCTTGACCTTCCGATTGGAACTCAGGACAGTGCGATCCTCGACACCGCCACAAGCGACTCTGACGCCGACAGCGACGTTCAAGCCCTGGCGTTCGACCCGGAGACTGAGGAAAACCAAGACGAAGTTGACCCCGTGGCAAAGTCCGCTATGTCGGAACTCATGGCTCAGGCAAAAGCGGTCTACGAGAGCTACGAGAAAGGCCGCAAGGCACGAAGACGGCAGTTCCGGTGGATTTCGAGCAAGTACTTCAACGCCGATCTTCGCAAGCACCTTCTGTCCGACGCCCAAGCTCTTCTGGAGATTGTGGAGGAGTCGGGAACGTGGAATTCGGCAACTGATTCCAAAGTGAACGCTCTGGCCGAGCTTCTCAAGACCAAGGAGAAGTCCTCTAAAGTCCTGCTGTTCACTCAGTTCGCCGATACCGCCATGTATCTGGCCGAGCAGCTCAAAGCAAGAGGCGTCGATCACGTCGAGTGCGTCACCGCCGGGTCCGGTAATCCCTTCGACGTGGTTCGCCGGTTCAGCCCGACCAGCAACAAATACGAGATGAAGCCCGGCGATGAGCCGGTGCGAGTCCTGGTTGCCACCGAAGTCTTGAGCGAAGGCCAGAACTGCCAAGACGCCAGCGTCGTGATCAACTACGACCTTCCGTGGGCGATTATCCGGCTCATCCAACGAGCCGGTCGTGTGGACCGAATCGGTCAAGAGAACGCGGAGATCCGCATCTACTCCTGTCTGCCCAACGAAGGCGTTGAAAGGCTGATCAAATTGAGGGAGAGGCTGCTACAGAGGCTTCATACGAACCGAGAAGTCATCGGCACCGACGAGAAGTTCTTCGAGGAAGAGGAGCAGGAGGCGATCCGAAACCTCTACGCCGAAGACCCCAGCGTCCTCGAGGGCCAAGACGACAGCGACGTGGACATCCCCAGCCGAGCCCAGGCAATTTGGCAGAAAGCCATCGAGGCCGACCCGGAGCTGGAGAAGATCGTTTCGAATCTTCCGAACCAGGTCTTTGCGACCCGTCACCACGATCCGTCAGCCGAGAGCCCCAACGGAGTACTCATCTACTTCCGAACCGCCGATGGATTTGACAGCCTTGGTCGAATCGCCGAGGATGGACGCATCGTGACCCAATCCCTAACCGCCGTCCTGAGAGCCGCCGAATGTCCGCCCGACGTGGAGCCCTTGCCACGGCACAGGAAGCACCATGGCTTAGTGGCCAAGCTGGTCACGGAAGCGGTCAAGGAGCAGTTTGTTGAAGGGGGAGCCCTGGGCGACAGGCGTTCCATCCGACGCCGCGTCCATGAGCGTCTCTCGGGCTACCGTTCCGACCTCAGAGCCAGGACCGACATGTTCTCCGCCGCCACCACCGAGGACCTGGACAAAGTGCTCAATGACATCTTCCGCTACTCCATGACCGAGCACGCCCGCAACACGTTTAGCCGCAAGTTCCGCGAGGGCGCTAACGACGCCCTCCTCGCGGAGCTTGCCATCACGCTTCGAGAGCACGGAGCTCTCATCGTTCAAACCGAAATCGGGCAAAGCAAGGAGCCAGAGCTGATCTGCAGCATCGGGCTGTTCCCGAAAAGCGAGGTGGTCAAGCCGTCATGACCGCCGCCGAAATTCGCCAGCTGATCAAGGAGTTCCGTTTCAAGGAGACCTTCAACGGCCTTGGCTGGAATTCACCCAAGACGGCACCTTTCGAGCGGACGATTGCCGGGAGCTCCTATCGCTTTACGCCCATTGCCGAGCAAGGCGGCGTCCAGGCTTTCGAAGTTCAGGCTACGGATGGAGAAAAGCTGCCGGACACCGGCAAACGCAAGGCCATCGACTCCCACATCAGTGGCGAGTCCCACCGCAACCTGCTCATCTTCGTGAACCCAAGCCGGACCCAGGCGTACATTCAAGGCGTCGTCTATCGAGACCAAAAGCGTCTGCCACGGGGCATCCCGTTTCAGCTGGGACGGCCCATCGAGCCGATCATTCGGCTCTTCCAAGCCCTCGACATCCCCTACGAGCTGTTTG
>ERZ761609.2720-NODE-2720-length-12611-cov-8.371297_pt1 | contig 12611 bp, 13 predicted proteins | sample MGYA00511163_ERZ761609 | MGnify/ENA primary metagenome ERZ761609 (study PRJEB28899, sample SAMN02445070) | bioreactor sludge metagenome | biome: EBPR sludge | place: Australia: Brisbane, Thorneside Wastewater Treatment Plant | collected 2011-12-16 ... | reverse complement strand
GTTACGGAGTCAGCCGCGCCACTTCGGCGTCGATTGCTGCAATGTCGCCGTTGATACATACGTCATTTTTTCATCAACCCCCGCCATGGCCAGCGCGGCCACGGTGTCGCCGCCACCCGCCACGCTGACAAGTTTTCCGGCCGCGGTCAGCTCGGCGACCTTGTGCGCAAGGCTGACGGTGCCCTTTTCGAACGGCGGCGTTTCAAACGCGCCGACAGGACCGTTCCAAAGAACGGTGCGGACTTTTTCAAGCTCTGCCGAAATGAAGGCAACGCTGTCAGGGCCGATGTCGAGCATCATCTCGTCTTCACGCACGGAATCGCTGCTGCGGATTTCAATGTCGGGATTGGCGCGGAATTCCTTGGCGACAACGGCGTCGGACGGCAGGATGATTTTGCACCCAGCGCCTTGCGCGGTGTGCATGATGGCGGCGGCTTGCTCTTTCATGTCACGCTCGCACAATGATTTGCCCATGGGGTATCCTTGCGCAGCCAGAAAAGTATTCGCCATGCCGCCCCCCAGAACCAGAATGTCGATTTTGCGCACAAGGTTGTTGAGCAGGTCGAGTTTGGTCGAAATCTTCGCGCCACCGACAATGGCAATCACGGGCTTTTCCGGCTTTTCGAGCGCTTTTTCAAGCGCGGTCAGCTCGGCTTCCATCAGGCGTCCGGCGTATGCGGGCAGCAGGGTGGCGATGCGGTGTGTGCTGGCATGTGCGCGGTGGGCGCAGGAAAAGGCATCGTTGACGTAAACATCGCCAAGACGCGCCAGCTCCGCCGCGAAATCGGCATCATCCTTTTCTTCTTCCGGATAGAAACGCAGGTTTTCGAGCATGATAACGTCGCCGTCTTTCATCGCCTTGATAGCGTTTTCGACATAAAGGCCGACGCAGTCATCGACAAAAGGCACGGGCTTGCCATACAGGGCGGCGAGTGCTTGCGCCACAGGGGCGAGAGAGAGGCTTGCATCCTTGCCGCGCGGACGGCCGAAGTGCGACATGATAACCACGCGCGCGCCACTTTGCGACAGTTCTTTAAGGCCGGGGACAAGACGGCTCAGGCGCGTATCGTCGGTGACGCGGCCGTCCTGCATGGGTACGTTCAGGTCGGCGCGCAACAAGACCGTGCGGCCTTTCGCAGACAAATCATCGAGTGTCAGAAAGCTTTTCATTTCTATATTTTCCCGCCATGGAGGTCGATTTTTAAAACGCAACCATCATGGCGCAGCGCGCCGCACCGCGCAAGGGAAATGAGCGAAAAGCTATTGGCGGCCTTCTTATTCGCGCGCCCAAATATCGCTGGGCGCATATTGTATTTGAGCCGAAAGAGGATCAATGAACTCTATTTGCTCCTGATAAGTCAGCTCTATCATCGGGCCGTTGTTTTCAGTTACCCAGCCGCGAATGCGGATTTTCTTTCCTTTGAATTCATCCGGCGCGAGCGTGCGGCGGCCATCTGAAAGGTGAAATTGGGGGACTTGCTTACCGTTTATCACAATGGTGAAGTCGGTTTTGGGGTCTTTGCCGAAATTATAAAAGGCGAAGTCTTTTTTCTCGCTGACGGAGCGGATTTCCCCTTCAAAAATCTGAAACGAATTGCGGGTATCGCCCATAATGGTTTCATTGTCTTTGATGCTGAAATCCGGAGATTGCCAAAGCCCCAGCTTCTGGCTGCGCGCAAGGTCTTCGTATTTTAAGAGCGGCAAAATAAGGTCGCGGCTGTCTTTGCTGCCGTTTGCCCAGGCCAGGCCGCGCGAAACAAGAAGTGCCTGCAGCCACTCGCCTTCACGCGTGACGGCATGGGCGAGGATGTGGCCGACATGGTCTGCACGCGCGCTCGGGTCTTTACCGACGATATAAAATCCGAGTTTTTTGCCGAGGACGTTTTTATTCAAAAAGTCCAGAGCTGCACCGTCAAGCTGGATAGGTACGCGGATATTGTCCAGCTTATATGTCTTGCCGTTTTCAAGGCGCAGCGTATCTGATTTGACGATTTCCTTTACAACGCCGACATCGATAAGCTCAAGGTCAAACGGCGACGTTTGAACAGGGCGCGGCTTGTTGGGCAAGAAGAGATATTTTTGCCCCTGTGCATAAACATGAAGTGATGCGCCGCTAACCATCATTGCGCCGAACACAGCGGCAAGGACGGGGACTCGGAATTTTGAAAAAATGCTCATAATGACCATTATAAAAACGGCCTGAATTTTTTGTCAATTCCCGCACGGCGGACGGCGGTTTCCCTTAACTTTCCTGCAAAATAGCAGGGTTAGGCCTCGCCAAACAGGCTTGTATGGGAAATACCGGCGTCGCGTACCTTGACCATCAGGGAGGCCTTCAGCTTGTCCATGGCGCGCTGTTCCAGCTGGCGCACACGCTCCTTGCTGATGCCCAGCTGCTTGCCAAGGTCTTCCAGCGTCACGACATCGTCGTTCATGCGGCGCTCTTCGATAATCGTGCGCTCGCGCGGGGACAATTCGCCCAGTGCCTCGCCCAGCCATTGGGAGCGGGTGGCGTTGTCGCGCATGCCGATGACCACGTCTTCGGGATTGGGCGCCTGGTCTGCCAGAAAATCCTGCCACTCGCCGTCGCCGTTTTCGCCGACGGTATTATTGAGCGACTGGTCGCCGCCGTTCATGCGGGATTCCATCTCCAGCACTTCCTTGGGCTGGACGCCGAGTTCTTTGGCGATATGCGCAACGGCGTCGCTGTCCAGATAGTCGCGGGCGGACTGGCCGTCAATTTTTGCGCGCAGGCGGCGCAGGTTGAAGAACAGTGATTTCTGGCTGGCCGTGGTGCCGGTACGCACAATCGACCAGTTACGCAGGACGTAGTCCTGAATCTGCGCCTTCACCCACCATGTCGCATAGGTAGAAAAACGGTTTTCAAGATCGGGCTCGAACCGCGCGGCGGCTTCCATCAGGCCGATATTGCCTTCTTGAATAAGGTCGCCGATGGGCAGGCCATAATTTTTGAATTTGGATGCAATCGCAACCACAAGACGCGTGTAGGAGCGCACAAGTTCGTGCAGCGCCTTTTCATCGCGCTGTTCTTTCCAGCGGCGGGCGAGGGAAAGCTCATGCTCTTTTTCAAGCAAAGGCTCGTCCATGGCCGCGCGGATGTAGCGCAGGTTGGCTTGCTGGGTCGTGGGGTCGTCGTGATAGGCCATGATGTCCGGTTTCCTTTTCGCCTTGGATACGGGTACAGAACAGTTTCATCTGGGCGTATAACACTTATACGGCGCGGCGGAGGTTTTGGATGTCGGATTTTTGAATATTATTCAATTATAATCCGCTTTGGACATAATTTCAACGCATCCGCCGATTTCCCCGTATTTGCAGGGACTTCTCCCGCATATATGCACGGTTGTCAAAGGCAAACGGCGCAGAGGGGGCAAAGTTCCAAAATTCTATTTTTTATAAATTCTTATATATAAATAAAATTAAATTATATGTTGATTAATGGGGAAAATCAGCCCGCGGTGGGCTCAAGCCCTGCAATCAGGCGGCCTGTATCGACAGCACATCGCCGCGCGGCGAAAACTGCGCACAGACCAGCTGTCCACCGCGCCCGCAGCCGCCGTCAATACTGACGGCGATGTCCGCAACTTTGACGCCGCCATCATCGGGGTCGCAGCCGCGGATGACGGTGCGGAACGGATGATAGGGTTTTTGCATCGCGCCGAAGCTGCGCGCCGCCCACCAGAAACGGTCGCCCTGCGACGTGAGCGGAAGCGACGGGTCAAGCCCTGCATGCACAAACAATATATTATTGTCATTGCTGAGCGTATCTTCGCCGCCCTTGTCGTCGCTTCTGTGTTCAGTGAAGGCCGCGCGGCGCAGCAGCGTGAAAAACTTTTCATGACCGGCGCAGGCGCGCATTTTTTCGCGCAGGTAAATCGTCCATTTCGTCAGCGGCACAATGCCTTCGCGGGCGATGCGCGCGGCGTCCTTGAGAGACGAGCCGTAAGCCGCGAGAATACTGTCCATTTCCGGATGGTTGCCTGCAATCCATTCCACGACGTTGCGCGCGCTCGGGGCGAAGTGGATTTGCAAAAGCTTGCTCCAGAGTTCTTCCTGCACGCCGCGCAGATACACGAAATCTTCCGGCATCATGCCGGGCTGTGCCAGCAGGCTGCGGCGGAAATATAAAAGCTCGTCCAGCGTCTCGCCGGTTTGCGCATTCTGGCCGCAAAAATAATTACCGGTGTAAAGCACGCGGTCGCCCGGACGGCAATGCGCATAAATATGATTATGAATGGCGGCAAGGGGCGCCAGCTGCCCGCGGATAGCCGATACCGTCCAAATCCTGCGCGGTTGGCCCAGATTGCTGAAAGAGGTTTTGAACGACATGCGCTTTTGTCCTCTGCGGACGGTACCTTGTGCCCGCGGACGGGCTTATCCGGCGTCCTTGCGGGACGGGTTTAACGTATGGGGGCATCTTACCCGCATGGCGGGGCTATTCCAATAGGGAAAGCGGCGGCGGGCGGGCGCGGGGCGCAGGGGTGTTATTTCTTGAGGGCGGCTTTGAACGCCGCTTCGTCATAGCCAAGCATAATATCTTTCCCCGCCACAACCAGCGGCCGTTTGACCAGCGAGGGGTTCTCAAGGGCGGCGGCAAGGGCGGATTTTTCGTTCATGCCTTCGCGTGTCTTTTCGGGCAGGGCACGCCATGTGGTGCCTTTGCGGTTGATGACAGCTTCCCAGCCATGCGCCTTGATGGCGGCTTTGAGCACGCCCGCGTCGGCGCCGGATTTTTTGTAATCATGGAAATCATAGGCAATGCCGTTTTTGTCCAGCCAGACGAAAGTCTTCTTCATGCTGTCGCAGTTTTTGATTCCGTAAACTGTTGGCTTGGTCATTGTTGTTCTCCGGCAAAGAAAAAAGGCGGCTGGGTGGCAGCCGCCTTTTTGTCTGGTTTATCCTGTGGCGTCAAGCGACGTTGGAGAGGACGGCTTCCAGCTTCTCGGCCGCTTTCTTCTCGTCAATCTTTTCAATCGCCGCGACTTCGCGGGCAAGACGCTCCAACGCAGCCTGATAAATCTGGCGTTCGCTGTAGGACTGTTCGGACTGGTCGCCTTCGCGTTTCAGGTCGCGCAGAACTTCCGCGATGGAAACGGGGTCGCCGGAGTTGATTTTTGCTTCGTATTCCTGCGCGCGGCGGCTCCACATAATGCGGCGGGTTTGCGAACGGCCTTGCAGCGTCGCAAGCGCGTCTTTGAGACGGTCTTTCGAAGACAGCTTGCGCAGGCCCGATGCCTTCACTTTGGAAACGGGCAATTTCAGACGCATGCGGTCTTTTTCGAAACAAATGGTGTAAAGTGTGATTTCCATGCCGGCAATCGTTTGCGTCTCGACACCTTCGACAAAGCCAACGCCATGCGCCGGATAAACCACGAAATCGCCAGCGGAGAAATCAAGCTTCTCCGGCTTTTTTGCAACTTCGGGCACGGGGGCAGGCGCGGCGGCTTTTTTGGGAGCCGGTGCGGCAGCCACAGGAGCGGCTTTGGGCGTTTCTACAGTTTTAGCAGCCTTAGGCGCTTCTGCCTGTTTCGCGGCCTTGGGGGAGGCTACAGGAGCGGGAGCGGGTTTCTTGGCGACGGGTTTCGCAACCGGTGCTGCGGCCTTTTTGGGCGCAGCTTTCGGTGCGGGGGCTTTTTTCGGCGCGGGTTTTTTCGCGGCGGGGGCGGCCTTCTTCGGCGCCGGTTTGGCTTTGGCAGCGGGTTTGGCGGAAGCGGCAGGTTTCTTCACCGTCTTGGCCGCAGATTTTGCGGGGGCGGGTTTCTTAGCCGGTTTTGCCTTCGCTTTGGTTGTCTTTGCCATTGTGCCTCACTTAAAAACGTGTGTTCACAGAAAATTCTGTATCATCAAGTACTTGTTGGGCTTTCTGCCCAGCGGCTACAAATATGCCATTCAAGAAAGACCATATCTTAAATGCCATAAAATTTCAAGAAAATTCTTAAATTTGCGTTAATTCTGTATGTTTATAGCCCAAAAACAGGCAGTTCGCGGTTTTGGTTCCGTTATCGATTTCCCTAAAAATTATGAATTATGCTATAATTACATAAATCATCTTTCTGGAGTCGCGGCGATATGGGCAAACTGTCCGATAGTTTCAATAAGACCTCTGTCGGGACGGGGGCTATCGGGCTTTTGGAGTATGCATTCAAAAACGGCAACAAAGATGTCATAAGCCTTTTGCTCGGCTTGGGGGCAGACGTAAACGCCCAAAACAACCAGCCGGCACCCCAGCCTTCGTTGCCGATGGGGCATCCCCCGGGCTATGTCCCGCCGAAAAGGCAGGCGCAGGATAGTGTTGAAAAACAGATGGAGCGTCTGGGCGAAATCGAAGTCCTGCCCGCGGTGAACGTCCGCAAGCGGACGGAGATGGAGCGGGGTAAAAAGGGTATAGGGCTGCTCAAGCCTGCACAGATACGCCGGCGCAAACAGGGCGGCAGCGGGGAAGGCGGCCCGGGCGGCGCTTAATCGCCTTCGCCAGCTTCGGCGCTGAAGAGCTTGATTTTATCCGGAATATTTCTGAATTCTTCCGCTTCAGGCAAGGCGGGCTTTTTGCGCGTCAGCACCGGCCATGCGCCGGTGGAGTATTCGCGGTTAAGCTCGAGGAATTTTTCGCCGCGCTCGTCAATGTCCGACACAATCGCGTCAATCGGGCATTCGGGTACGCAGACGCCGCAGTCGATACATTCGTCGGGGTTGATGACCAGCATGTTTTCGCCCTCGTAAAAACAATCGACGGGGCAGACCTCGACGCAATCGGTGAATTTGCATTTGATGCAGACGTCGGTGACAACGTAGGTCATGATATCCTCGGTTTTTCTTGTTCTTGTATCGTTATTTTAAATCAGGCTTAGAGCATGTCGCGCAGGCGGAACCATGTCATGGCGGCCACGAACAGCGGGCGTCTCAGCAAATCGCCGCCCGGGAAAGTGTTGTGGCGTATTTTGGCGAAAACGTCAAACCTCTCGGCGGTGCCTGCGACGGCCTCGGCCATAATCTTACCCAATATATTGGTCAAAATCACGCCCTGTCCGCCAAAGCCATGTGCAAAATAAATATGGGGCGAAAGGCGTCCCAGATGCGGCATGCGGTTCATGGTCAGGTCAAGCGGCCCGCGCCAGCAATGGTCGATGCGGGTCATTTTCAGGATGGGAAACAGCGTGGTCATCCGCTCCCTGAGGCGCATATCCTCACCGGCATATTCGCGGTCGCTATAGTTGCAGTTGCCACCGAACAAAAGCCGATTATCGCTTGAAAATCTGTAATAATCCATGATGAAGCGCGCGTCGATAACGGCAAGGTCGCGGGTCATAATCTGCTGGCGGCGTGCGTCGCTCAGCGGCTCCGTTGCTATCACATGGGCGGTGGCGGTAATCGAGGCCTTGCGCAAAGGGGCGAGGCCTTTCATGCCCGTGACGCCTGCCAGCACCACAAATTTCGCATTCACGCTGCCGCCGCTTGCGGTAAGGACGCGCTGCACATCGTTACCGGGGATGATTTCAGTTGCGGCCGTGCGCTCGTATATCTTGCCGCCCAGGCGCTGGAAAGCCTGCGCCACGCCGAGCGCGTAGTTGAAGGGGTGGAAATGCCCGCCCTTGGCATCATAAAGCCCGCCGGTATAGCTATTGGTAAGGACGGTATCCTGCACCGTCTTTTCATCCCACCATTCGATGTCTTTATGACCAAGGCGCTGCCAGTCGTTGATATCGGCTTTAAGCTCGGCTTCGTGCTTCGGTTTCATCGCCGCGCTCAGGTGGCCGAATTTCAGGTCGCATTTGATGTCATGCTCGGCAATGCGGTGGAGCAGGAGGGCGAGCCCTTCGAGCGACACATTGCTCAGGAACCTCGCGGTCTCAAGCCCGTAGTGCTGGATAAGCCAGCCGGGCGACTGGCTGAAGCCGCGCTGGATATGCCCGCCGTTGCGGCCGGAGGCGAGGCCGCTTATGGTGTCTTTTTCCAGAAGAATAACGCTATAGCCTTTCTGGGAAAGCTCGAGCGCGGCGGAAAGTCCCGTAAAACCGGCACCGACAACGCACACATCGCAGTTGACCTCGCCCTGGAGCCCGCCTAGAGTCACAAGCAGCCGGTTGGCTGTCAAAGCATACCAGGGGTCGTGGTACTCCTTTACGTTTTCATATTTCCTGGGCATCTTTTGGCGAAGGCTTTCTGAGAGCGGGAGGTCAAAAAAATCATCATATCAAGGGGTTTGTCATGGACAAGCTGGAGCAGTTTATCCGAGAACACGAAATAACGGAAGTGGAATGCCTGATACCCGACATGTCCGGCATCGCGCGGGGCAAAATTCTGCCCGCGGAAAAACTGCTGCGCATCCTGCGCGAGCGGGGCATGCCCATTCCTGAATCCATTTTCATCCAGACCGTCACGGGCGATTATCCGGATGGCGAGCTTATCAGCCCCTCGCTCGGCGATGTGTACATGAAGCCCGACGAAGACACCATCCGCCTTGTGCCGTGGTATCAGGAACCGACGGCGCAGATTATCTGCGACGCCTTCAATGGCGATGATACCGCTGTGCCGCTGTCTTCGCGCCAGCTGCTCAAGCGTATCATCAAGGAATACAACGACCGCGGCTGGAATCCTGTCGTGGCGCCGGAACTTGAATTCTACCTCGTCGGCGTCAACACCGACCCCGATATTCCGCTGCAGCCGCCCGTTGGCCGCTCCGGCCGTCAGGAAAGCGGCCGTCAGGCCTACGGCATCGACGCGGTCAACGAATTCGACCCGATTTTCGAAGACATCTATGACTACTGCGAAGAGCAGAACGTCGATATCGACACGCTGAGCCACGAAGCGGGCGCAGCGCAGCTGGAAGTCAACTTCAACCACGGCGACCCCGTTGAGCTGGCCGACCAGGCCTTCCTGTTCAAGCGCACCGCGCGCGAGGTTGCTTTGCGTCACGGCGTTTACGCAACCTTCATGGCGCAGCCGATGCAGACCGAACCCGGCAGCGCGATGCACATTCACCAGAGCGTGGTCGATTTCAAAACCGGTGCGAATATTTTCGCCAATGCCGACGGCAGCGACAGCCAGCTGTTCCGCCACTATGTGGGCGGTTTGCAGCGTTATCTGCCGAGTGCCTTGCCGCTGTTCGCGCCTAACGTGAATTCGTATCGCCGTTTCGGCCACAAGGAAACCGACAGCCCCATCAACGTCGAATGGGGGCTCGATAACCGCACGGCCGGCCTGCGCGTGCCGATTTCGAAACCCGAAGGCCGCCGCGTTGAAAACCGCCTGCCGGGCGCCGATGGCAACCCTTACCTGTCCATCTCGGCGACGCTGGCTTGCGGTTTGCTCGGCCTTATCGAAGGGCTGGAACCGACGGAGCAGATTAAAGGCAGCGCCTATAAAAAAGGCCACAGCCTGCCCACGCACCAGTTCGACGCGCTCAAAAAGTTCAAGGCATGCAAACCGCTGCAAGAGCTTCTGGGCGAGCGTTTCTGCCGCGCGCTTATCGCCATCAAGGAAACCGAATTCAAGGCCTATAACGCCGTGATTTCGTCGTGGGAGCGCGAGAACCTGCTGCTTAACGTATAAGGGCCGTCTTTCATGACGCTGACGCTTATCGCCAGAAATCCCTACACACGGCAGATTGGCGTTGCCATTGCCAGCGGTTCGGACGATTGCGCGGGCGGCAGTCTTTATACGGATGAGCGCTTCGGCGTTGTCTCCGTTCAGGCAAAGGGCGACCGCGCGGTTGGCGCGCGCGCCCTTTCGCTTTTGCAATCGGGCATGGACGGGCCGCAAATCATCGAAACCCTGCTTGCCGAAGATCGCAAAATCGACATGCGCCAGATTATCGCCGTGCCTATGGACGGCGACATCGGCGTTATGACGGGCATGCAGTGTTTGCACTGGGCAGGACACCGCATAAAATCGCATCACGCACTGGCGGGCAATATGCTGTCCAGCGACAAGGCGCTGGAGGCGATGGAAAAAGCATTCATGACAGATATGCAGGCACCGCTGCGCCGCCGGCTTTTCGCTGCGTTGGGCGCAGGGGTGGCGGCGGGCGGCGATGTGCGCGGCCACCGCTCCGGCGCTATTATGATTGTGGGGGCACCCGCGTATGATTTGCGCGTGACGGCGTCGCTGCAGGTGCTGGACGATTTGCGCGAGGGATTGGCATGACAACGGAAACAGACCGCTTCGCGCTGCATAACGCCGTGCTGGAAGAGGTGCGCGGCCATGCGGATGTTGCCGCCGCGCGCGTGCAGGATTTGCTGGCGGCGGGCGCGGACCCTCATGCAGCCGACAGCAATGGCGAAACCCCCTTCAATGTCGCCGCCGCAAACGCGCCCGTATGCGGGCGTTTGATGACGATATATTGGCTGGAACAAGCCATGGCAGGCAAGGGCGGCAAAGGCCTGAATGACCGCTCCGGCGCGCATGGCTCGACGCTGGCGCAATATATGGCGAAATGGCTGGCAGATGATGAAATCGTAGCCGCTTTTGCGCGCGCGGCGGCGGCGGGCATGCAGGTCGATACGCCGAACAAAAGCGGCTGGACGCCCCTGATGGCGGCGGCGGCGATGGGGCGTTTGGCAGCGGTCGAGGCTTTGCTGCCGCTTTATAGCCACGCCGCGCTTTGTACACAGGCGCATGAAAATTATACCGCCGATTACGGCGGCGAGGGGCGGATTGTCACCTACCGCGGCGCGCTCAATGCTGCCGAAATCGCGCAGGAGCGTATTTTTCAGGACGAAGGCGCCGACGAGGCGCTGGGCGAAGCGCTCTGGGCTTGTATCGAAACGATTGCCGCCGCCATCGCCGCCAAAGGTAAAACAGAAAAAGGGACGCGCTGATGCTGTCGCCCGCGCTGCAGGATGCCGCCGACATCTGGCTGATAGGGCCCATGGCGCGCAAGCCGCTGCCGCATGATTTGCGCGCAAAGAACATGCCGCAGGTCGCGATAGATGGTGGCGGGCAGGTGGCAGATGCGCCATGTCTGTGGCTTGGCGATGGGGATTCAGGATTTCCGCCTGCGGGCGTTGATGCGCATTTGAAGCCCACACAGGATTTGACCGATATCGAATTCGCGCTGGAGTTTTTGCGCGGCGGAGATTGGCGTCGGCTGCATCTTTCGGGATTTACGCAAGGGGCGGGCTTTACGCACGGGCGCGCCGACCATGCGCTTGCCAATATCGGCGCGGTGGTGGCGGAAATGAAAAACCGCCCGCGTTTTGAACAGGCCGTTTTCTATGGCGATGACGGCGCGGCCGTGCAGCGGGTTTTCGCCGCAGGCGCGCAAAGCTTCCGGCACGAGGGGCTTTTTTCTGTTTTTACACTGGCGGAGGCTTTCGTGAGCATCAGCGGCGCCTGTGCCTATCCGGCGCACCGCCTTTTGCTGCCGCCGCTGTCCGGCAGGGGCGTGTCCAACGTGGCAAGCGGCGAGGTGCGCGTGGCCGCCGATGTGCCGCTTGTGGTGATGTTCGCATACGAAGATGAGTGCGGGTGATAGATGCCGCAAAAAAACCCCCCGCCTTGGCGGGGTGTTTTTTTTTTTAAGCGGATATTGCCTTAAGAAGCGGCGGCGGCGTCTTCATCGCCTTCGTCTTTCTTCTTTTTGCTTTCCTTGTCCTTGGTTTTCTTCTTGTCGGAGAAAACAATGGTCGGTTGGGTCGCGTTCAGGATGTTGTCGGCGGTGACCACAACTTCTTCTGCGCCTTCCATACCCGGCAGTTCGAACATGGTGTCCATCAGCGTCGCTTCGATGATGGAACGCAGGCCGCGCGCGCCGGTGTTGCGCTCGATAGCGCGTTTGGCGACTTCGTGCAGGGCATCCTTCTGGAAGGTCAGCTTGACGCCTTCGATGTCGAACAGGCGGGCGTATTGCTTGGTCAGCGCGTTTTTCGGCTCGGTCAGGATGGACACCAGCGTGTCTTCATCCAGGTCGTCCAGCGTGGCAAGAACGGGCAGGCGGCCGACGAATTCGGGGATAAGGCCGAATTTCAGCAAATCTTCCGTCTGCACTTCGCGCAGGATTTCGCCGGGGCGGCGTTCATCCGGCCCGCGCACTTCGGCACCGAAGCCGATAGAGGTTTTGCGGCCGCGGTTGGCGATGATTTTATCCAGACCCGCAAACGCGCCGCCACAGATGAACAGAATGTTCGTGGTATCGACTTGCAGGAATTCCTGCTGCGGATGCTTGCGGCCACCTTGCGGGGGGACGCTGGCCATGGTGCCTTCCATCAGTTTCAGCAGTGCCTGCTGGACGCCTTCGCCCGATACGTCGCGGGTGATGGAGGGGTTGTCGGACTTGCGGCTGATTTTATCAACCTCGTCGATATAGACGATGCCGCGCTGCGCGCGTTCGATGTTGTAGTCGCAGGCCTGCAGCAGTTTCAGGACGATGTTTTCAACGTCTTCACCGACATAGCCGGCTTCGGTCAGGGTGGTGGCGTCCGTCATGGTGAAGGGGACGTCGATGATGCGCGCCAGCGTTTGCGCCAGCAGCGTTTTACCCGAACCCGTCGGACCGATGAGCAGGATGTTTGATTTGGACAGCTCAATCTCGCTGCCTTTCATCAGGCCTTCGTCGATACGTTTGTAGTGGTTGTGGACGGCAACCGACAGAA
>ERZ761609.2719-NODE-2719-length-12619-cov-47.554998_pt1 | contig 12619 bp, 10 predicted proteins | sample MGYA00511163_ERZ761609 | MGnify/ENA primary metagenome ERZ761609 (study PRJEB28899, sample SAMN02445070) | bioreactor sludge metagenome | biome: EBPR sludge | place: Australia: Brisbane, Thorneside Wastewater Treatment Plant | collected 2011-12-16 ... | reverse complement strand
CGACCACCGAGATCTACCCTCTTTCCCTACACGACGCTCTTCCGATCTGCCGCGGCGGAGCCATCGAGGTCGGCGATGACGACATGGGCCCCGGCGCCGGCAAGGCGGACGGCGATGCCTTCGCCAATGCCGGCGGCGGCGCCGGTGATGACGGCCGTCTGGCCGGTGAGATCAAAGGGGGTCATGCGAATCCCCCGATCATATCGCGGCCGGAGCCACGGAATCAGGGATAGAGGCCGCGGGCCATGGTGGCCTCGGCGACGCGGCTGATGCCAAGCATGTTGGCGGCGAGGCGCATCCCGACTTTGCGGTCGGAGTGGAGATGGAGGACTTCCTGGAACGCCTTGTTCATCACGCGTTCGAGGCGCGCTTCCACTTCGTGCAGGTCCCAGTAGAGGTGCTGTTCATTCTGGCACCACTCGAAGTAGCTGACGGTGACGCCGCCGGCGTTGCAGAGAATATCGGGGATGATGAAGACGCCGTTGCCTTCGAGGATGGCGTCGGCTTCGGGCGTCAGGGGGCCGTTGGCGGCTTCGGCGATGATGCGGGCGCGGACGCGGTGGGCGTTGGCGCCGGTGATGGCGTTTTCGAGCGCGGCGGGGATGAGGATGTCGCACTCGAGGGCGAGCAGGTCCTCGTTGCCGATCGGTTCGGCATGGGGGAAGCCGACCACGGAGCCGGTGCGCTCCTTGTGGAGCATGAGCTTGGGGATGTCGAGGCCGTCGGTGTTGAAGACGCCGCCGCGGGAGTCGTTCACGGCGACGACGAGCGACTGGTGGGCGTCGAGCAGACCGGCCACCACCGAGCCCGCGTTGCCGAAGCCCTGCACCACGGAGCGGGAGCCTTTGAGCTGGATATGCAGATGTTCGCAGGCGGACTGGATGGTGTGGAAAGCGCCGCGGCCGGTGGCGTCCGAGCGGCCGAGCGAGCCGCCAATCGAGAGGGGCTTGCCGGTGACCACGCTGGGCGTGGGGTAGCCATCGGACTTCATCATGCTGTAGGTGTCCATGATCCAGCCCATGGTTTGGGCATTGGTGTAGACGTCCGGGGCGGGGATGTCCTTGGCGGGTCCGAGCAGGGGGAGGATGCCGGCGGTGTAGCGCCGGGTCATCCGCTCGAGTTCCTCGCGGGAGAGCTGTTTGGGATCGACGATGACGCCGCCCTTGCCGCCGCCGAAGGGCACATTGACCACGGCGCATTTCCAGGTCATCCACATGGCGAGCGCTTTCACTTCATCGAGCGTGACGTCCGGGTGGTAGCGGATGCCGCCCTTGGCGGGGCCGCGCGACGTGTTGTGCTGGACGCGGTAGCCTTCAAAGCGGCGGATCTGGCCGTTGTCCATGCGAAAGGGAATGTTGACGGTCAGGACGCGCTCCGGGTAGCGGATCAGCGAGCGGGTACACTCGGTCAGCTCAAGGGCGCGGGCTGCGAGTTCAAAGTTTTCGAGGGCAAAATCGTAGGCGCTGGGTGCCTGGGCGGGAGAAAGGGCAAGAGTGTCAGTCTGCAAAGAACCAATCTACTTTCGACGGGGAATTGGCGGAGGACGGACCTCCGCAACTCCGGAGCGCGCGACGGGGACTCCGGAATATCCATTTATCGTACTACGCCGGCCGCATCATGCGGCAGGAGAACTGAACCAGCGGTTGACGAGGTCGAGACCGCGGACGATGCCGGTCAGCACGGCCGTGACGGCGGGCAGCAGCCCCAGGAAATCGGCCGGGATGGCGGGCTGGGTGCTGAACAGGAAGACGGCGGCGGCGGCGACGGCGATCAGGAGGGACTTGCGCATGGAGGACCAACTGAGGGCGCCTCCGTGCGTCTGCTCGGCCGCTTTGAATTCGGGGTCGTTCTGACGCGCGGGGTCGCGGAGGAAGTCGTGGATGGCAGTGGTGGCGGGGGCAAGTTCGGGCTTGAAGTCGAGCCAGCCCTGTCCGGCAAGGCGCAGCGCGGCCTTGGCCTGGCGCGGGTTCGCGATGCCTTCAGCGGCCACTTGAAGCAGGAGGTGGCGGTCATCGGGGTCGAGCGCGGCCCAGGAGGCAACATGATCGAGGGGCGCGGCCGGTTGTCGTGGGGCGGCCAGCAGGACGTAGCTGAAATTCCAGCCGGTCCACCAGTAGAGGAGCAATGTGAGCAAAGCGAAAGCGAGGGCGAGCGGGAGGTATCGCGGCACAGGACCGAAGGAGGCGCCTCCGGTGAGGAAGGGCTCGGAGGGCTGGCCGCGCAGCGCGATGGCGGTTTCGTTGCGCATCGGAAGCGTCCAGGAGAGCCGGTCGTGCCAGTCGCGAATCCAGCCGGGGCCGGGCAGGGAACCGCGCGCGTGTTCGATGAACGGCATCGGCTCGGTCATGAAGCGGCGGCGGGCGGCGAGGGCATGATTGCGCGTGGGGGGCAGCAGCCGTTCGGTGGCGAGCCGGAGCCTGGTGGCTTCGAGCAGGTCCACCTGGCGAGCGCCGATCTGGGCGCGGCTGTAGGCGGTGAACTTGCCGAGTTCGTGGCCCCAGAGAATTTGCCAGAGCGCCTGGGCGGGAACCAGGCTGACCGAGAGGGTCAACAGCAGCAGCAGGACGCGATGCCAGGCGATGGCGGAGGCATGAGGAGCCGGGGCGGCCGGCGGTTCGCGCCAGATGGTGTACCAGGCGGCGAAACCGGTGGCGAGCGCGGGCAACACGAGCGCGCCGGCATAGGTGAGGCCGGCAAACTGGAGGACAAGGGCGGCGAGGATCAGGGCGAGCAGGACGAGGGCAGACAGGCGGTATTGCGCGAGGCGGCGGGGGTCCGACCAGAGCCAGCGCTGCCAGGGGCGGCCGCGGCGGTAAGAAAGCAGCGAAGCAGCGGCCAGCGCGAGCACCAGCCACGCGGCGAGCGTCACCTGCGGCCACAGCATGCTGCTGAGGAACGATTGCACGGCGACGTAGCGGCCGAGCGAGACGTCCTGGAAGGTGGCCAGATAGAGGCCCGAGGACGCACCGGTGGATTGGGACACGAGGCCGGGTAGCGGGCGGAGCAGGAAGCGGTGGGGCTGGCCGCGGTAGGGCAGGCGGAGGTCGGCTTCGCGGCCGGCGAGCAGGAGCGAACGCAGGCGCGGCGGATCGCCGGTGTCCTCGAAGATGTTCTGGCGCAGCGAGAGGCGGGGGTCGGAATGGTAGAGCACCGAGCCTTCGCGGTTGAGCAGCGCGAAGCCGAAGCCGGGTGGCAGCGGCTGCTGGTCGAGCGAGAAGAGCGAGAAGGTGAGGACGGCCACGGCGGCGTCCGGCGTGCAGGCGGCGCGGGTGGAGGGGATGGAGAGAAACGAGTAGAACCGGCCGTCAGTGATGGAGCGGCTGGGATGGAAGAAGAAGGGGGCAGAGGCGGCGGCATCGCCGGGCCGCGCGGGCAATTGCCAGAGGGCGTTCTGAGCGACGGCGCGGAAGTAGGTGCGGCGCGCGACATTGACGAGCGGCGTGGCATGTTCCGAAGGCGTGGCTTTCAGCAGTTGAAGACCGGCGGCGTTCGTCCAGGCTACTTGTTCGACATTGACGCGTTCGGCGGGCTGGGTGTTTCGCAGGTCGAGATTCGCGGAGCACCGGTCGTAGGCGGCAAGCTGGCGGCGGGCGGCGCGCAGTTCGTCGAGTACGTTGTGCGAGAGTTGGGCGTTGAGCCGGTAAAGGGCGTTGCCGGTGAGTTGGGTGTAGCGGCGGTAACCGTCGAGGCTGGTGAAGACGGTGGTGCAGAGCGCGACGAGAGCGCCGGTGCTGAGGTAGAGGCCGAGGACGTCGCGGATGCGGAAGCGCTCGCGCGCATGGAGCGCCCAGAGCTTTACGAAGGGGTAGCTGAGGCAGAGGCCGACCAGCAGCAGCAGCAGGATGGCGACCAGGTAGGTGTCGAAGGCGAGGGACTCGCGCAGCAGCCCTGCGGAGGGGACGAAGCCGGCGAGCATCAGATCGGCGGCGGCTTCCTGCTGCGCCTCCTGGAAGCGGAGCGGCTGGAGATAGACCTGGTAGGCGCGGCCGCCGATGGGGGCGCGGAAGCGCGAAACGCCGCCGCGGAGGTCGTCAAAGCCGGGCTTGACGTTGCCGGCCGTCATCACGCTCTTCAGGTCAACGAGGAACAGCGGTGGCGTGTCGCTGAAGGCAGGCTCGCGGAAGGCCTCCTCGGCCCAGCGGAGTTTGCGCAGCCACAGCGGCTGTTGCCCTTGCACGCTGAGCAGCACGCGGCCGTTGCCGTCGATTAGCGCGACGGTGTGGAAGGCTTCGGGGAAGGGGAGTTCCTGGAACAGCGTCTCGACGCGGAAGCGGAAGACGAGTTCGCGCGCAGCACCGCGCACAATGCCCAGGCCGCCAGCAAGGGCTTCGAGCTTCGGGCGCGGGCCCTTCGGCGGCACGACCACCGTGGCGCACGGCGCATCGAGATCGAGATACGGCTGTTCGCGGACGAACTGGCAGAGGAAGCCAGGGTCGCCGGTCAGGTTGCTGACGTTGGCAATGGCGTTATCGACGGTATCTTCCAGGACTTGCGCCGAATGGCCGAGTTCGCGCTGGTGCTGCTCCTCGAGCTCCTGGAACTGCTGCATGACAAAGAGCGCGTAAGCGGCCAGCGGCGCGAGGACGAAGAAGGTGGACCAGCGGTGGCGCTGCGTTTGGGTGATCAGCGAGCGGAAGAAGTTCGCGGTGCCGGCGTCGCCCTTGTCCATTTATCGCTTTAGAGTAACGCCGGAATCGGCGAAGCGCACGCAAAAATTTCAGCGCCGCGGCGCGTGGACGTAAATCACTTCCGTCGCCGCGCTGCCATCGCCCGCGGCTTCAAACGCCGCCGCGCCCTGAATAAAGACCGTGTCGCGCTCGCCGGCGCGGTAGGTCTGCCCGTTCGCGGTCACCTGCACGGCGCCGCGCCAGACGAAGATGAAGGCCTCATCGCCGGCGGCAGTGCGGGCGGAGAAGCGCTCCTGGCGGGCGAGCGTGCGATGGTCGGCGGCGACCACGCGCACACCCTGCTGCTCGCCGAGGAAGCGGCCGTTGTGGGCGCGGAAGTTGAGGAACTGCACGGCGCCGGGAGTGATGCGGCCCGCGGGGGCGGCCGCGCCGGCCTTGCTCGAATCCCGGGCGCCGCTATAGAGCGCGAGGTCGGGCGGGTTCTGGAAGCTGATCATCACGGCGGGCGCCGTGCCCGCGGTGATGGTGCCGTGCACCTCGCCCGCAGGAATGTAGGCGGCCTCGCCGCCTTTGAACAGGCGCAGGTTGGCGCCCTGTTTCAGGTTGACCTCGCCCTCCAGCACCAGAATCGTGTCGGTGGAGATGTCGTGGACGTGCTGGGCGAACTCCGAGCCGGGCTGCGAGACCGAGAGATTGAGCGTCGTGTTCTTCGCGCCCAGGTCCGGATGAATGATGCGGCGCGAAACCACCGTGCCCATCTGAAAGGGCTTGCTCTCCTCGAACTTGATCACGCGGATGGTTTGCGCGGCGGCGCTGGGGGCAAGGCAGAGCGCGGCAAGCGACACGCGGAGCAAAAGGGATTCAAGAATGGGCATGTTCACTGAGCATATACCAGGGGCGGGGCTTGCCGCCGGACCTGCTTTTCAGGTATATCTCGCGCCATGGCATCCGTAAGAATTCTTTTCGTCCTCGCGCTGGCGGCGCTCGCTCAGGCGCAGCCGGGCGGCCGGCCGTTTCTGAACGAAATCCGGATCGAACGCTATCAACCGGTGAAGATGCGCGACGGGATGACGCTCTATGCGGACCTTTACCGCCCCGCGGCCGAGGGGCGCTATCCGGCGCTGGTGGTGCGGACCCCCTACGGGGTGCAGCGCGACGGCGTGCACCCGGTAATGACGCGCTTCGCGCAGAACGGTTACGTGGTGGTGATGCAGGATACCCGGGGGAGGTATGAATCCGAAGGACGCTGGGACCCCTTCCGCCATGAGGCCGAGGATGGCAAGGACACGGTGGAATGGGCCGCGCGGCAACCATGGTCGAACGGCAAGGTGGGGTTGCAGGGCGGCTCGTATCTCGGCCATGTGCAGTGGGCGGCGGCGTCGCAGCAGCCGCAGGGGCTGGTGGCGATGTTTCCCGCGGTGGCTTCCACCAACATCTACGCCAATTGGATCACCCACGGCGGCGCGTTCCGGCTGTCGTTCAACTATGGCTGGGGCGTGGTGCGGATGCCAAACCGGATCATGCTGCCGCAATACTGGCACACCGAGGCGTACACCCCCGAGGAACTGAAGTACGAACAGATTCTCTATCACGTGCCGCTCGGCGAAGGGGATTTGCGCTCGGCTGGTTACCGCGTCCCGCATTACCGCGCCTGGGTGGAGCACGAATCCTACGACCAGTATTGGAAAGCGATTTCCGACGAAGAACGGTTCGACAAAATCACCGTGCCCGCGCAGAATTTCGGCGGCTGGTTTGACATTTTCCTGGCCGGCACGCTGAACGGCTACACCGGCATGCGCGCTCGCGGCGGCAGCGAAAAAGCGCGGCGGGAGACGAAACTGATCGTGGGCCCGTGGGGCCACGGCGCGGCGCGCAAGGTGGGCGATGTCGAGTTTGGTGATGTCGCCTACCTGGATATGTTCGAGCGCGAATTGCGCTGGTTTAACCATTATCTGAAGGGCGAAGACAATGGCATTAACCGCGAAGCTCCGGTGCGGATCTATTACATGGGCGCCAACAAATGGAAGGACGAACAGGACTGGCCCATTCCGGGAACCGAGTACCGGCCGCTCCATCTCGCCTCCGGCGGCAACGCAAACAGCCTGCGTGGCGACGGGCGGCTCGAATGGGCGAGGCCCGGCGAAGGCCGCGACCAGTACACCTACGACCCAACCCAGCCCGTGCCCACCGTGGGCGGCAACAATTGCTGCGGAACCCCCACGCTGGCGGGTCCGCGCGACCAGCGCCCGGTGGAGCGCCGCAGCGACGTGCTGGTGTACACCTCGCCGATTCTCGACCAGCCGCTCGCCATCGCCGGACCGGTGAAGATGAAACTCCACGCCTCCACCGACGGCCCGGATACGGACTGGATGGTGAAACTCGTGGACGTGCATCCGAACGGATTCGCGATGAACGTGGCGGAGGGGATTTTGCGCGCGCGCTTCCGCAAGGGACTGGATAAACCCGAATTACTGAAGCCCGGCCAGACCTATGAATTCGAAATCGACATGGCCGGAACGGCCAATGTCTTTCAGCCGGGACACCGCATCCGCGTGGATATTACCTCATCGAATTTCCCGCAATTCGACCGCAACCTGAACACAGGAGAACCGCTCGCGAAAGCCGCGAAGCCGCGCGTGGCGCGCCAGACCGTGCACCATGGCGGCTCGCGGCCGTCGCACATCCTGCTCCCCGTCGTGCCGCTGCCCTGAGCGCCTCAGATGAAAGCGATCACATCGATTTCGACGTGCGAATTGCCTGGAATCCAGGCCGCGGCGATGGTGGTGCGCACCGGCGGATCTTCGCCGAAGCGGCCGCGGAACACTTCGTTCATCGGGCCGTAGTCTTCGGCGCGCGAGATGTACACGTTGCACTTCAGCACCTTGTCCATCGAGGAGCCGGCGGCCACCAGGTCCTTCTCGATTTCATCGAGAACGTGTTTGGTGTGGGCCTTGATATCGCCCTCGAAATGCGCGCCTTTCCCCGAAATAAAAACAAGATTATTGAACGTAACGATGGGCGAATAGAGCGGAGTTTTCGCCGGGCGCTTCCCATCGCGGTAGATGACTTTCCGCGCGGGCGTTTGCGCGGCCGCCGCCACCGGAACGGCGGCGGCGAGCGAAGCGGCCTTGAGAATGCGGCGGCGGGATTTGTTTTCCATGCGGCGTGCTCCTTCTCCTTATCCAATCGTGAACTTGCGGACGTCGATCTTCTTGTCGTCGTAGATGCCCAGGCCCATGGCGCCCGCGATCTCGATGTGCTCGACCTGCATGTTGAGGAAGGTCGAGTCCCGGTCGGGGCGGCCAAGCGCGATCGAGGGCATGCCCACTTCCTTGCGCTTTTCGTCGATCACGCGGTGGCCCACCTTGTCCATCGCCACGGGGTCGGTGGCGAAGTACAGCGCTTTGTGCTCCCACACGTACTTCTGCACCTTGCCGCCCGGACCGCCGTGATAAGCGCCCAGCACCCCATCGAGAATGTTCAGCACCACCTTCTTGCGGATCACCGGATGATCGACGATGGCCGGGATGAAGGTGCCGCACGTGTTCAGAGTGGGCGTGGAATGGCTGCGGCTCACGTTGTTTACCAGGCCGTGCGAAAGGTTCTTGAGCGCCAGCGTCACCCCGGCCGACTGGTGGTGTTTCAGCACGCAGAGGTTCACCATCTTGTTCACGTCCTTCGTGATGAAGTTGGCGAGATAGCTGCGGCGGTGGTGCGGGTTGGTGGCGTCGGCGCGGGGCAGAACCAGCGGCAACTCCACGTACTGCGTCTGGTCGTACATGTCCATGTCGAGCTGAAGCGGGTGCTGCTTGTCGGTACCGTAGGTCCAGCGGACGCCTTCGGGCAGCCACTTGTCGAAACCGGCGGCGATGAACTCGGTGCGGTAGCGGTCGTAGGCCACCATGTTGTTGAGCTTGACGCCGGCGGACTTGAGGCCCTCGATGATTTCGAGCACCACCTCAGGCGCGGAGATGACGTGCGGCCGGCCCACCGGATTGAGCTTGATGCCCACCACATCATTAGGCGAGAAGAACACGCGCCACGCTTCCTCGGGCGTCGGAGCGCCGGTCAGCTCCATCATGCCCTTGCGCATCATGTCGCGGATGGCGGCGCGGTTGTAGGCGCGGTTGGCCACTGAGCCGGAGTGATCCACGGCGACCACGCGCCCGGGATACGGGCCGGGCAGGCCGAGTTCGCCCACGGCGGGACGGGCGATGCCGGGCGCGGCGGCATAGGCGGCGGTGAGCATCGCGGTTTTCAAAAACTGACGGCGGTCTTCAGTCATAGGCCCTCCCTGGACCACTGCTGGTTGTGCCTCATTGTACTCGGGCGCCGTGATGGGGAGCAATGGCGGCGGGTCAATGCGCTTTCAGCAGGAACAGGATACGGTCGTGGGCGGCGGCCTGGTGGGCGGTGTGCTCGGCGGCGGCGCGCAGCACAAGCGGAGCCAGGTCGGCGGCACTGCGCGTCTCCCACTGGAGCAGCGTTTCGGTCAGGCGCGCATCGCCCCAGGGCTCCGAGGCGGGGCTCAGCGCGTCGGAGACGCCCGGGCTGAAGGCGGCCATGAGGTCGCCGGTTTCCAGGACGAGTTCGGCGCATTGGACCGGTTCGCCCGCATTGGCCAGCAGCCGTGGTGCGGTGGAAGTGAGCCGGAGCACCTGCGCGCCTTCGCCTCCGCGGCGCAACAGCAGCGGCGCCAGCGCGCCCGCATTCAGGTAGGTGGCCGTGCGCGTGCCCGGGCGGTAAGCGGCCAGAAACAGCCGGACCGGACCGGGCACGGGCCGCACGTTCAACAGGGCGCGCTCCACCGACTGATAGAGTTCCGGCAGGTCATCGGCATAGGCCCAGAAGCGGCTGCGGACCAGTGTTTGCAGTTGCGCCATGCGTGCCGCGGTTTCCAGGCCGTAGCCGCCCAGATCCGCCACCACCAGCCCCAACACGCCCTTGGGCAGCGCGATCACGTCGATGAACTGGCCCCCGGGCAGATCGCCGCGCCAGGAATCCACGGCGAACTCGACGCCCGGAATGGTGGGCTGGTCCGGCGGCACAAGGTGCTGCAGCACGCGGCGGGTCTGATCGAGTTCACGCCGTTCCTGGATCTTCGCGGCGCGGATTTCAGCCTGTTTGGCGAGCAGCGCCGCTACGGCAAGCGCACGGCCGGCCTCGCGCGCGATCTCGTGGGCGAACTCAAGCTGCGGCCTGGGGTACGGTCCGCCAACGGCGACAAAGAACCCCTCCATGCCCGCGCCCAGCGAGAAGGGCAGCGCGAGGTGCGGTCCATCGTCGTCGAACGGCCAGGGCTGGCAGGCGGGCAACTGCGCCAGAGATTCGACCAGCGGCGAACCGGATTGATAGTCGCGGGGCGCGCCCTCGCGGCCCGTGGTCGAGTAGGCCAACGGAAACACGCGGCCATCGCGCAGGTAGAGACGGATGTCGGTGGCGTCGAGTCCCTCGCTCAGCGCCGCGCAGGCGGAGGCGTGAATCGCCGGGATGTCGAAACTCTCCCGGATCTGCCGGCAGGCTCCGGCGGCTCTCTGCCGCCAGTGCAGACGCGCGTCGTCCATTTGAATCGCGCGGTCGCGCAGCATCACCCACACCCAGCAGCCCGCGGCGATCAGCACGGCGGGAATGGTGGCCGCGAAGGCGATGCGCACCAGCGGCGTTTCGTCAACCACCAGTTGATTCAGCACCACGGCCAACGCCAGCGCGGACCCGGCGCCAAACAGACACTCGAACACCGGCCATGGGCGCGCCGGCCGGCGGGCATAGCGTACCGCCACGCGATACTGCACCGAATGGCGGGCATGAGCCGCGAGCACCGCGGCGCCAGCGAAAAGAACGGCCAGCAGGCTCACAGCCGCCAGCAACCACTGTGGTTCAACAAGCATGTTCAAAGCGGGACCGAATCGGCAGCGGCGGGGCCGCCCCATAGCCGAGCGTACCGAATTCAGCGGGCCAGCGCACTGCGTTTCCGGCCATAAAGGAAGTAGATCGCCAGCCCCGCGATCGACCAGAAGATGAAGCGCACCCAGGCTTCGGCGGGCAGCGCCGTCATCAGGGTCAGGCAGCTCAAAATCGAGAGCACGGGGATCACCGGGCCAAAGGGGACGCGGAAGCTGCGCGGGCGGTCCGGGTCGATCCGGCGCAGCACCAGCACGCCCGCGCCCACCACGATGAAGGCGGCCAGCGTACCGATGCTGGACAGGTCGGCGAACGTGCCGATGTCCCAGATGCCCGCGGGCAGGCCCACGGCGAAGCCGGCGATCCATGTCGAGATGTGCGGGGTGCGGTAGCGCGGATGGATCCGCGAAAAGACCTCCGGCAGCAGACCGTCGCGCGACATCGCGAACCACACGCGGGCCTGCCCGTACTGGAACACCATCAGCGAGGAGATCATCCCGACAATCGCCCCCGCGCCCACCCACTTGCGCACCGTCTCCATGCCCAGCGCCTTCAGCGCGCCCGCCACCGGCGCCGCGTTCCCCAGCGTGTTCCACGATGCGATGCCGGTGAGCACCAGCGCCGTGGCGATGTAGAGCGTGGAGCAGACGATCAGCGTGCCGATGATGCCGATGGGCAGGTCGCGTCGCGGGTTGCGGCACTCCTCCGCCGCGGTCGAAACCGAGTCGAAGCCGATGTAGGTGAAGAAGACGATCGCCGCGCCGGTCAGCACGCCCGACATCCCGTTCGGCATGAACGGCGTCCAGTTGGCCGAGTTCACCGCGCGGGCGGCGCCGAAAATGAAAATCAGGATCGCGCCCACCTTCACCAGCACCATCACGTTGTTTGTCCGCGCACTCTCCTTGATCCCGTGGACGAGGATCCACGTCAGCAGCATCAGGATCAGAAAGGCGGGCAGATTGAACCATGCGCCCGTGAGTTGGCCGCCCACGAAGATCGGCTCGCTCAACTGCTGCGGCAGATGGAAGCCGAACAGCGCCTGAAGGATGTCGTTGAAATAAGCCGAAAAGCCCACCGCGACAGCCATGTTTGAGACGGCATATTCCAGGATCAGATTCCAGCCGATCATCCACGCCGTCAGCTCGCCGAGCGTCGCGTAGGTGTACGTATAGGCGGAACCCGCCACCGGAATCGCACACGCCATCTCGGCATAGCACAGCGCGGCGAAGCCACACGCCAGGGCGGTGATGAGGAAGGACAGCGCGACGCCCGGCCCCGCGCCCGGCCGTCCGAAGGTGAACGACGAATTCGAGCCCTGCATCAGCAAATCGAGCAGGGGAACGTGCAGGAAGGATTCGAAGCTGCGCACTTCGCCCGCCGCCGCCGTACCCACCAGCGTGAAGATGCCGGCGCCAATGACGGCCCCGATGCCCAACGCGATCAGGGACCAGGGGCCCAGCGTGCGGTTCAGCCGCCGGCCTTCTTGGTCTGCGGCGCTGATCAGCGCATCGACGCTCTTCTTGCGGAACAACTGGCTCAACGGGGTCTCCTCCTGGCGGCGCGGATCGTCACATTATAGCGTTCCGCCCGGGCAGGGCAGCGAGACCCCATTGGGCCGGAGACTCTAGCGTTTGCGCTGGCCCTTCGAAATCGTCTTCACCTTCTTTTTCATCGAGCCGCGGTCCACGCCTTCGGGGCGTTTGCCCTTGGCGGGCGCTTCTTTGCGCGCGGCGCGCTTGGCTTGCTTGCGTTCAGTGGGGTCGGTAATGGTCTTGGTGTTCATGATGAGGTCTTCAATTGGGCAAATTTTGCGATGAGCTTCTTCAGCCCAAAGCCGTGGAAACTGATGACGAGCTTGGCGTCGTCGCCGTCGCCCTCCTTGCGGAGAATCGTGCCGCGCCCGTACTTCGCATGATACACGGTGGCGCCGGCGCTCAGGCCGGTGCGGAGCGCGGGCGCGGGCTTCGCCGCCGGTTGGGCGGCGGCCGGTTGCCGATGCGACGAGATCGCGCACCGTGTCGTCCAACGGTACGGCCGGGTCCCCCACATGGTCTCGTCTGTCGAAGCAGGCGACATTCGGTCGCTGCACC
>ERZ761609.2718-NODE-2718-length-12624-cov-50.652399_pt1 | contig 12624 bp, 11 predicted proteins | sample MGYA00511163_ERZ761609 | MGnify/ENA primary metagenome ERZ761609 (study PRJEB28899, sample SAMN02445070) | bioreactor sludge metagenome | biome: EBPR sludge | place: Australia: Brisbane, Thorneside Wastewater Treatment Plant | collected 2011-12-16 ... | reverse complement strand
CCCCGCTGCTGTCGGCACTACAACCCCGCCAACCGCCCCACCAACCCCTCCAGCGCCTCCCGCGACGGCAGACTCCCCTGCGCCAGACGCGGCGTCCCCCCGCCCCGGCCCTCGAACCCGGCCAGCAGTTCCTTCAGCATGGCGCCGGCATTCAGGCCCGTGTCCTCGCTCGCCGCCAGCAGCAGCGACGGCGGATCGTCCAAAACCGCCACGAACACCGCCCCCGGCCCCGCAATGTAGGCGTTCGCCAGCGCCCGCGTCTCGTCGTCCAGCGCCCCGGCAGCGCACCGGTCGATCATCACCCGCCGTCCCGAAGTGCCCGGCGTCGTCGCGGCATACAGTTCGCGGCCCCGGTAGCCCGCCAGGTCCGACGCCAGTTTCCGAAGCCGTTTCGCCGACTCCTTCGAGTCATTCTGCAGCGTCGCCACCAGCGCCGGGACTTCGTCCACCGTCGATGAAAAACAGCGCGCCGTCTCGGCCAGCGCGCTCGAATCGGCCCGAAGCCGTTCCAGCGCCCGGCGTCCGCACAGAAACTCCACCCGGACATTGCCGCGAATCTTGTCCAGGCGGCGCAGCACAATGGGGCCGATTTCGCCCGTCGCCCGGACATGCGTGCCGCCACAGGCGCTCCGGTCGAGGTCCGCAATCGTCACAATCCGGAGCGTCCCCTCGCGTTCGGAGGCTTTCCGGAGTCCCGAGGCTTCCGCGGCATCCACGAACTCCACCGTCACCGGCCGGTTTTCCCAAACGATTTCATTCGCGCGCAGTTCCACCGCCCGCTGCTGTTCGGGCGTCAAAGCCGGAGTTGCCAGATCCACCGTCGCCGACTCCTCCCCGAAATGCACACTGACCGTCGCAAACCCGGACAACGCCTCGAAAACCGCTGAAAGCAAATGTTGGCCCGTGTGCTGCTGCATGAAATCGAACCGCCGGGGCCAGTCGATCTCGCCGTGAACGGGCCCAGGCGCCAGCGGGGACTCCAGATGATGCGCGATCCGTCCGTCTTCCTCCTCCGTCACCTCGCGGACCCGCGTGCCATTCAGCGTGCCCACATCGAATAACTGCCCGCCCGAAGTCGGGTAGAAAGCCGTCCGGTCGAGATAAACAACATCGCCGCGCGCTTCAAGCAGCGTCGCGTCGAATGCCGGGAGGTAACTGTCGGTGTAATACAGGCGTTCGGTCATGGCGCGGGCGTCACACCCACTCGAGCGCGCCCTTCTTGTAAGCCCACACGTAGCCCACCACCAGAATGCCCAGGAACACGGCCACTTCCGCCACCCCGAACCAGCCCAGCGCATTGTAGCGGACCGCCCACGGGAACAGGAAGATCGTTTCCACGTCGAAAATCACGAACAGAATCGCGATGATGTAGAAACGGACGGTATAGCGCCCGCGGGCGTTCGAGGCGGCCTCGATGCCACATTCGTACGCCTCCGTCTTGGCCTGATTCGCGATCGCCGGCCGCACGAAACGCGCCGCCCAAAGCAGAACCAGAGGAAACGCCAGCGCAAGCGGCAGGAAGATGAAAATGGGCAGGTAGCCGTCAGGCATGAAATCAATATACCTCATTATGGATGCCGGTGTCCTGAACCCGCTTCGTCGCGCCGCCGGTCCTCTATAATTGAGGTTTGACCCCGACTCTGGCCGAAAAAACGGTGCTCAACCTGCCCGGCGCCAAGTTCGTGCGCGTGCTGCACGACCGCCGCTCGCTCATCTACGAACTCGTCCGCCGCGATTTCGAGACCCGCTTCGTCGGCTCGGCGGCAGGCTGGCTTTGGACCATGATCCACCCCCTCGTGCTCCTCGTCAGTTGGGTCTTCGTCTTCCAGTACTGCCTCAAAGTCCCGCCGCCGCCGGGGGCGGGCGATAGCTACACGCTGTACCTGTTCTGCGGCTACCTGCCCTGGCTTCTCTTTCAGGACACCGTCCAGCGCTCGTCGGTTTCGCTGCTCGAGCAGTCCAGTCTGATCACCAAGACCGTCTTCCCCAGCGAGATCCTCCCTGTCACCATCTATCTGTCGTCGCTGACCAGTCACGCCATCGCAGTCGCCCTCACCGCCGTCGTGGTGTTCCTGCTGAAGGGCCATTTCAGCGTTTTGATCCTGTTTTTGCCGCTCTATACCGCGCTGTTGGGCATCTTCGCGATCGGTGTCGCGTGGATTTTCGCGAGCCTGCAAGTCTATTTGCGCGATACCGCCCAGTTCGTCGTCGTCATTATGACCGGCTGGTTCTGGTTGACCCCCATCTTCATCGACGAAACCCACTTTCCCGAAGGCGCGCGCTTTCTGGTCCAGTGGAACCCCGTCGCTTACGTCGTCAAGGGCTACCGGCAGCGCCTGCTGATGTACGAATTGCCCAATTGGGGCGAAGTCGCCGTCCTCGCTGCCTCGGCAATCGCCGTCTTCTTCATTGGTGGACTCGTGTTTCGCCACCTCAAACGCGGCTTTGCCGACGTTCTTTAGCGATTTTCAAGGAGTTTTATGATCTGGTCCCGCCGTTCTTTCCTGGCTGCCGCTCCGGCGGCGCTGCTGGCGCAGCGCAAGGGGGCGCCCGCGCCCGCCCGCCCGAATATCGCCCTGATTCTGGCCGAGGACGTCCCGGCTTGGGCGCTAAGCTGCTATGGAAACAAAGAGATCCGGACGCCCAACCTCGATCTGCTGGCCCGTGCCGGGACCCGGTTCACCAACAATCTCGCGACGGTGCCCGTGGCGGCTCAGAACCGCCAGGTGCTGCTGACGGGCTCGCTGAAGGGCGGCCAGGGGTTGGCCGAACGGCTGAGCGGGGCGGGCTACCGCGCCGGGACGTTCTCGGAAGTCAATGAAGCGAATGGGTTTATCGACCAGCAGGCGGCCGGCGCGCCGTTCTTTCTGACCGTCTCTCTCGCCGGGGCGAACGGCCCGGCGGGCGAATTCGCCGCCCAGTACGCCGCCGTCAAGTTCGAGCAGCAGGGCTTGATGCAGGGGGCGCCGAACGCGGCCCATCTGAAGGAGAAGTTTGACGACCTCCAGGGCAGTTTCCGCGCCGCCGCCGCCGCGATTTCACGGCTCGACGCCGAGGTGGCCGCTGTCCGCAAGAAGTTGATGCAGAAGGGCTTCTTCGACAATACCCTCTTCATCTTCGCCTCCACGAACGGCATGCTGCTGGGCCGCCACGGCCTCTGGAGCGACGGTCGCGCGACCGAATCCGGATGCCTGTTCGAAGAGGTCGTGCAGGCCCCGATGATCTGGAGTTGGCCCGGGCGGGTGCCGGTGCAGGCGATTCGGCCCGAACTGGTGGGCGCCTACGATTTCGTGCCGACGCTATGCGCGGTGGCGGGCCTGGAAGCGCCGGCGGGGTTGCCGGGCCGGAACTATCTGCCCGTCGTGACAAGCCGGGCGATCGCCGAAGGCGAAGAGTGGCGGGATCTGGTCTTCGCCCGGATGGGCGACGCGTGGATGGCGCGCGACAACCGTTTCAAGCTCATAAATCGCTTTAATTCCGCTTCAGATAACGAGTTCTACGATCTGCGCCAGGATCCCCGCGAATTCGACAACCTGATCGACGACGCCCGCTATCTCACTGTAAAAGAAAGACTAAACGCCGACCTCGCCGCCTGGAAAGACAAAAACGCCTAGTCTACGCCCCCTCCATTGTCCATTGTCTGTGTACAATAGACAATCAAAAGATAGCGGCTGCCCGGGTCATGAAGCTTTCTTCTTCCTGGCGGCTTCTTCGACGAGGGCGGCGAGTTCACGGGGGTCGGTTCTGGGGATGTTGGCACCGGTGGAGTGGTGGAGGGTGCCGTCTTTGAGCGCGCGTTCGAATTCACGCAAGGTCTGGCGGCGGCCTGCGGGGGAGGCGTACCAGGCGGCTTCGGTTTTCTCTGATTTCATCGGTTCACTCGAAGAGCCAAAGGCCGCCGGGCGGGGTGCCGGGCGGCCTTTGGGATTGGAGTGACGTTAGAGTTCCGAGTAGCAGTTGCGGGTTTCGTTGCATTCGTATTCGTCGGCGATTTTGCCGTCGGGACCGACGCAGATCTGGGTTTTGTCGCACCAGAAGGCGCGGTCGTTGCCGTGGGGGACGGTGGGGTCCCATTCGGCTTCGACGTACATGCCTTTCCAGCGGAGCCACTGGCAGCGATCGTCGCCGATGCGGGTGAGCCCGGCGCGTTCCTGATTGAGGCGCACGGTCAGACCTCGATGCCGGCGGCGCGCAGCAGGGCGCGCTTGACGGCGGTTTTGGCCAGGGTGACCTTGTAGGCGTTGCCACTGAGGGGTTTGGCGGTCTTGACGGCCTCGGCGGCGGCGGCGGCGGCGGTATCGGCGGTGATCGATTTGCCGGACAGCCAGGCGGCGGCGGATTCGGCGACCACCGGAGTGGGCCCGGCGTGGCCGAGGACGATCATGGCTTTCGAGACGGTGTTGCCGCTCATGGTGAGGGCGACGGAAGCCGTGGCAAGGGGCCAGTCGAGGGCGTCCTTCTGGCGGACTTCGTAGGTGGCGTTTTTGGCCGAAGTGGCGGGCAGCAGGATTTCAGTGAGGATCTCGTTGGGTTTGAGATCGATTTCACGCTCGCTGTCCGACTTGGGGGCGCGGAAGAACTGGGCGGCGTCGACTTCGCGGGCGCCGGTGGCGGATTCGAGTTTGATCTTGGCGCCGAGAGCGATCAGGGCGGGACCAAAGCTCGAAGCGGAGACGAAGTGGGCGTTGCCGGCGCCGAAGATGGCGTGGTAGCGGTTATCGCCATCGGCGACGAGGCTCTTGCCGTCCTTCATGGCGAGCAGGCCGAAGCCCTGGCGGTAGTACCAGCAGCGGGGCCGCTGGCAGAGGTCGCCGCCGACGGTGCCCATATTGCGGATCTGGGGGCTGGTGATCCCCATCGCGGCCTGGTGCAGCGACGGGTAAGAGGCCCGGATGGCGGCATTGCTCATCAGGGCGTCGATGGTGGTCAACGCGCCGATTTTGAGGCCCGATCCGGATTTGGCGATGCCGGAGAGGGCGGTGAGACCGCGCAGGCTGACGACGCGTTTGGGCGTCTGGACGGCGTCCTTCATCAGGCTGAGCAGGTCGGTGCCGCCGGCGAGGACATCGGCCTCGCCCCACTGGCTGCCGAGGAGCGCGAAGGCTTCCTTGAGGGTCTTGGGACTGGCGTATTCAAAGGCATGCATGGGTTAGGCCCTCCCTTCCAGGGTGTTGAGGACGCGATCCGGGGTGAGCGGAACCGAGGGGACGCGCTTGCCGATGGCGTTGGTGACGGCATTGGCGATGGCGGCGATGCCGCCGACGGCAACGGGTTCGCCGATGCCGATGACGCCGCGGCTGTCGTTGGCTTCATCGACTTCGATTTCGCAGACGATGTTGCCGATGTCCTTGATGCCGGCGAGTTTGTAGAACTCCATCTCGGCATTGAGGGGGCGGCCGGTGACGCCATCCATGATGCGCTCTTCCATGAGGGCGCCGCAGATGGACATGATACCGGCGCCGAGGGTCTGGCTTTCGGCGAGTTTGGGGTTCACGACGAGGCCGACGTCCTGGATGATGACCAGTTTGTTGATCTTGACGATGCCGGTCTCGACATCGACGGAGACATCGGCGATCTGGGCGCCGCCGACGCCGCCGGTGTTGAGGCCCTCGCGCGCGGCGGCGCGGGGTTCGTTCTGACCGGTGACGGTGATGGTTTTGACGCCAAGTTTCTGGCAGGCGGCCTTCCAGGTGAGGCTCTTGGCGGGGTTGCCCTTGACCTGAATCTTGCCGTCGCGGGCTTCGAGTTGATCGGCGGGAGCACCGAGGGATTCGGCGACCTCTTCGAAGAGCTTGCCGAGGGCGTCCACCGTCCCCTTCCGGGTGGAGGAGGAGACGCCGCCGACGGTGGTGGAACCGCCGGAGGTGCCGGAGGAGGGGAAATTGGTGTCGCCGATCTTCACCTTGATGGCGTTCACGGGCAGGCCGAGGGTTTCGGCGGCGACCTGCGCGATCACGGTGCGGGTGCCGGTGCCGAGATCCTGGGAGCCGAGTTCGACTTCGACGGAGCCATCGGCGTGGATATTGATGCGGGCGGTGGAGGCGTGGCCGGCGCCGCCCCAGGTGCAGACGCCGATGCCGAGACCGCGTTTGATGTGGCTGGAACCGGAGTCGCCGCGTTTGTGCCAGAGTTTCTTCCACTCGGCCTTTTCGGCGGCCTTGCGGAGCTGGCGGACGTAGGTTTCGGGCCGGGCGGTGATGCCGGCGTTCTTGATGAAGACATCGAGGGGGTCGAGACCGAGTTTATCGGCGAGGTCATCGATGGCGGCGCAGGTCAGATAAGAGGCCTGCTGGTGATTGGGGGCGCGCCAGGCGCGGATGGGGGCCGTGTTGAGGCTGACGGCCTGGTGGGTCTGGCGGAGGTTGGGGATCTTGGTATAGACGTAAGGAATTGGGGGGGACCCGCCGCCGGTGAGGCCGCCGGAGGCCCAGGAAGCCGATTCCCAGGCGGTGATGGAGCCATCTTTCGCGCCGGCGATCTTGATTTTGGCGTAAGCCGAGGGGCGGCATCCGGCGATGAACTGTTCGAGATTGCGTTCGAGATAGACCTTGACGGGGCGGCCACCGTTCATTTTGGAGAGTTGGGCGGCGGCGATGCCCCAGCGGTCGCTCTGGAACTTGGAGCCGAATCCGCCGCCGATGTGGTCCTGATGGACGTGGACGTTGGCGGCGGGGATTTCGAGTTGGCGGGCGAGGTCGCCCTGGATGGCAGTGACGGCCTGGGTGGAGGGATTGAACTCGGCCTTGGTGCCGTCGAACTGAACGACGCAGCCGTGGGGTTCGAGGCAGCAATGGTTCAGCGTGGGGATTTCGTAGAGTCCTTCGCTGACCGCGGCGGCTTGCTTGAAGGCGGCATCGACATCGCCTTCGATCTTCTCGCCCGAGGGTTTGACGCGGTCGCCGGCCTTGGCGAGGTCCCGTTCATGGACGACATGGGGGAGGACTTCGTATTCGACCTTGACGGCGAGGGCGGCGTCGCGGGCCTGGGCTTCGGTCTCGGCGGCGATATAGCCAATGTCCCAGTGCGCCCAGGAGACCACGCTACCGGGCTTTTCGTAGAGGTAGACGCCCTTGAAGCCGGGCATCTTCTCGGCGGCCGAGGTATCGATCTTCGCAATGCGCGCGTGGGCGTGGGGGCAGGTGAAGGGGACGGCGAAGAGCATGCCGGGGCGCTTGTAGTCCGAGGTGTACTTGGCGCGGCCGGAGGATTTTTCGATGCCGTCAATGCGGCTGACGCGCTGGCCGAGGGCCTTGCGCGTGGACATGGCGGGCCATTTGTAATCAGCCACGGGAGCCTCCCTTCATCTTGGACGCGGCGTCGAGGACGGCCGCGCGGACGCCGACGTAGGTGCCGCAGCGGCAGAGGTTGCCGCCGAGGCCGTCGTTGACCTGTTCGAGAGTGGGTTTGGGGTTGGCATCGAGGAAGCCCTTGGCGGCGACGACGAAACCGGGAGTGCAGTAGCCGCACTGCTGGGCGTCATGATCGACGAAAGCCTGAACAACCGGGTGGGGTTTGCCGCCTTCGAGCGCGAAGCCTTCGATGGTGGTGATCTTGCGGCCTTGAACATCGATGGCGAGCAGGGAGCAGGCGTACGCGACTTTGCCGTCGAGCAGGATGGTGCAGGCGCCGCAGGTGCCGCGGTCGCAGACGCGTTTGGCGCCGGTGAGGTCGAGGTTGTTACGGAGGGCGTCGAGGAGCGTGAGACGGGGCTCGACGTTCAGTTTGACGGCTTTGCCATTGATCGTGAGGGTGATGGGGACCGCGCCGGGGCCCATGACGGCGGCGGGGGTCTGGGCGGAGGCGGCATCCTGAAGGAGGCCGGGAGCGACAGCGCCGGTGACGCCGACGCCGTGAATGAATCCGCGGCGGGAAAAGCCGCGGGAGGGAGTGGGGTTGGATTCCCGCTTCGGATCTTTAGTTTGACTCACCTTGAACACCTACCTGTGGGTTATGGCGATTCCGGGCCTGGGCCTGAAACCGGTGCTGGTGCAGAACGACTTGGTTTCTCTGCATTGTACAGCACGCAAACCCACCGGCGGGGTCCAGATCAGGAGGTAGAGCGGGGTTGGCGGCGTGGGCGGATGTGGACGAGGGCTTCGATGCGAGCCTCGGGGGTGCCGGGGTGTCGGGGTGCGGGGACTGGCTGGCCCTGCCGGAACAACATGACCAGATCTTTCTGAAACTGGAGGTGTTCGGTGATATCGGCGGGCCGGGGACGTGGCGCGTTCATGGTCGATAGATCGGCGGGAGGGGGTGCGGGCTTTAGGGGGGAGTCAGACGGTGGGGGGCAGACAGACCGGTGCCTGGGAATGGAACCCAATTCGCGAAAAATCAAACGACGGCTAGCACCCAATACACCGCAACAGTTTCAACAACCTACGCCCGTTTCCGGCCGGAGCTTGCCCCCGCCTGAGCCCCGAAGCCCCTCCAGCCTACACCACGCCAAACCGGCCCCCTCACGGTAAGTCTCCATACACCATACACTTGCTTCCACTGAAGCCCCCCCCTCCGCATAGCGAATTGGTGTCCAGCCGCCGCTTGAATGAGGGGAACTGGGTCCCAGGCACCGGAGACCCCGTTTCGACGAACACCAGACCGGTCCCAGTGTCTTTTCTCGTTTGACCCGTCATCGCGTCTGGCGTCTAATGGATGCATGCGACCGCTCTTGCTGGCTCTCCTGGCCGCACTGCCGGCGTGGTCCTGCTCTTGCGTCAGTTCGCAGACGCCATGCACCGCGCTCGACGGTCACGCCGTCATCTTTGTCGCCGACGTCCTTGTCGATAGCGGTGAGGGCCTGGGTGACGGGCCGGCACTGGTCCGGATCGTCGAGCCGCTCCAGAACGTGCCCGCCGGACTCCAGGAAGCCTCAATTGAAACCTCGGCTGGGAGTAGCTGCTATCGCCGGCTTCGCGCCGGTGAGCGATACGTCATCATCACCGATGGCCCCAAATATTCCGTCTCCGGCTGCAGCCCGTCTTTCCGCTTGACCGGCAACGAGTACATTCTCGACGCGATTCGGGACCAGTTGCATGGGGGTGGGCCCCGCCTTCTCGGTTCCGTTCTCAACAGCACCGGAACCTACACTCGCCGCGGTGGCGTCCCCGGCGCCATAGTCGAACTGACCAGAGGCGACTCGCGGCACACCGCAACCACCGATGGTGAAGGCCGGTATGTGATCCCGGGCCTCGATGCAGGCCGTTACAGGCTCACTGTCCGCAGGGACCGCTTCGTCCCCGACGAAGAATATAACAACCGCTGGTCCGGCCGCATGGCCGCCAATCCCCAAACGAACAGAATCGAGCCCGTCAAGGATGTCCCCGGCGAGATCGAAATCCTGCCTGGCTCCTGCGTGATTCGCAACCTCGCCATGTGGCCTGCCGGCCGCATTCAGGGGACCGTCCGGAGCGTGGACGGCACCCTCGCCGCGGGCGTCCCCGTCCAGGCCTTCCCCCTGGACGGCCAGGGTAAACGCGAATCATCGCCCCTGCAGACCGCCATCACCGGCGCCGATGGCGCCTACCGCATCGAGCCCCTTCCTGCCGGCCCGTACGTCATCGGCATCAATGCCCGGCGGCATCATGACGAAAATGCCTACCCGCCTGCCCTTTATGATGGCGGCCGGTCCGTCTTCCTCGCCGAATCAGGTTCCGCCGACGGGATCGAACTCACCGTGGGCGCCCCAAGAACGCCCGCGCGGCTCCATGTCAAGGTCCTCGATGCGGACGCCAGGCCCCTCCCCGGAGCCACCGTCCGCCTCGACACCCCCGAAGGCGCGCAGCGCTGGTTCTCGCGCGACAGAACGGACGGCTCGGGAGAGCTTGCGGCCCCGGTATACGTCGGACAGCGATACACGGTCACGGCGTTCCACTACACGCACCGCAACAAGACCACCCGCGAGCTGGAAGGAACCACGTCCGTGGATGTGACCAGCCCCGAGGCTGCGGTCATCGTCGTCCTTCAGGAGCGCAAGCAGGACTCACCGCTCGACCCCTGATCCGTCAGCGCCCGCCGTGGGCTAACCGTGGGCTGACCGGGGCTAACCGGTGCCTGGAACCCAATGCACCTGATTCGGACAACGGCTGGCACCCAATTCAGAGTTGGGGGGGCGGAGGCCGGTCCGGAGGCAAGGCATTGAAAAGGAATGGGTTCCTGGGGCAGCCGGAGTTCGGCTGGCGAAGGGCGAAAGCGGTTGAGGGCCTGGGTTGCGGGGTGGCGTTGCGCTGCTCGGCGCCTAAGTCATTGAAAATGCGTGGAGGGAATTGGGTGCCAGTCGATGTTGAATTAGGGGAATTGGGTTCCAGGCACCGAATATGCCTTGTAGGGCTTTGGGGGTAGTTCTGTTGGGTGGGGGGCTTGCGTGTGAGCGAGTGTTCCCGTGCTGCGAACCACGGGTCGCAAGATCAGCAGAACGAAGGGTTGCTTCCGGATGGCGGGCGCACTAAGATTTGTTCACCATGCAAAGACGCGAAGTGTTGGCGGCGGCGGCGAGTCTGGGGTTGAGTCCGTCGATGGCGGCGGCGGCGCCGGCGGGACCGGTGGATTTCAAGGTATTGCTGGACCTCCGGCGGTTCGACACGCCGACGGTGGCGAATGCGATCGAGACATTCAATGTCCGGCCGCGCAACGAGGGATTCATGCGGCCCGAAATCCGCAGTATTTTCCCGGAATTCAGTCCGATGGTGGGTTATGCGGTGACGGGGAGGATCCGGGCGGCGGCGGCGCCGCCGAAGGGGGTGTCGTATACGAAGCGGCATGACTGGTGGGACTTCATTGCGTCGCTGCCGTTGCCTCGGGTGATTGTGCTGGAGGATCTCGATGATCCGCCGGGCGTGGGTTCCTTCTGGGGCGAGGTGAACGGGAGTATTCACAAGGCATTGGGCTGCGTGGGGGCGGTGACGAACGGGTGTGTGCGCGATTTGAAGGAAGTGCGCGAAATGGGCTTTCATTTCTTCGCGCAGCACGTGGCGGTGAGCCATGCTTACGTGCACATGGTGGAGTTTGGCCAGCCTGTCCGGATCGGTGGATTGACGGTGAAACCGGGTGATTTATTGCACGGCGACCTGCACGGGGTGCATTCGGTGCCGGTGGATATCGCGCCGAAAATTCCGGAAGCAGTGGCTAAACTGGTGGCGAATGAGCGGCGGACCATTGATTATTGCCAGTCGCCGGGGTTCACGCTGGAGGGTTTGAAAAAGTTGACGGGCGGTTGAGCGGCCGCGCTCAGGCACCGAGGATTTCGCGGGCGGCGCGTTCGCCGGTGGCGACGGCGCCATTCATGAAGCCCTGCCATTCCGCGGAAGTGTGTTCGCCGCAGAAGTGGGCGTTGTTTTCAGGTTCGCCTTCCGCGCCGCCGAATTTGGTGTATTGGCCGGGGCGGTAAAAGGAATAGCCGCCTCGGGACCACGGATTTCCGGGCCAGTTGTCGATGCGGACGCGGCCGTTCCATTCGGCGGTGATGCCGGGCAAAACGGGTTCAAGTTGCTGGAGAGCGAGTTCGGGGGAGCGTTCCTTGATCGCGAGAGCGGGGCCGGCGCCGAGGAAGTTGACGAGCAGGCCGGGGCGGCCTTTCTGGCCGCGGCTTTGATCCCAGGTGCACTGATAGCCGGTGTCGGCGTAGGTTTCACCGGTGGACCCGAGCTTTTCCCAGTGGCGGGACTTGAATTGCAGGTGCATTTTGGAGTTATTGCCCATGCCGAGTTCGCGAATGGCGGTCATTTTTCGTTCGGAAAAGCCAGATTTGGACAGGTCAACGGAATGGCGGAGGACGGAAAAGGGCAGGGCGAGGACGATGTGATCGGCGGTGGCGTCGGGGTGGCCGTCGAAGCGGAGGGTGTAGCCGCCGGTTTCGAGGCGTTGGATGGCGGTGAGGGGGTGGTTGAGGCGGATCTGGCCTTTGAGTTTGCCGGTGAGGCGGGCGGCGAGGGAGTCGTTGCCGCCGCGGATGCGATAGCGGTCGGGGTAGGCGTCGTAGATGCGGGGCCACTCGGCGGAGTATTCGCCCAGGACGTAGATGAGATTGAGGGAGGACTGTTCGGAGAGCGGGGCGCCGTATTCGGTAGTGAAACCGATGTCGAGGAGGAGGCCGAGGGGGGACTGGCCGCCGCCGGGGACGTTCTGGTCGATCCAGTCCTGGAGAGACATGTTGTCGAGTTCGCGGCCGCGGGCAGTGGAGACTTTGTAGGAGGTTTCGGGGCCGGCGGCGTGCATATCGGCGGCGAGTTTGGGGACGAAGGCGCGGAAGTCGCGTTCGGCGTCGGGGTAGGGGTAGGGTTGGCCGTGGAAGTAGTGGGAGGGGGTGGTGCCGCGTTTTTCGGCTTTGAGGAGGTTATCGAGTTTGAGGCCGAGTTCGCGGGCGAGGTTGCGGATTTCGGTGTGGTCGCTGTCGATGAGTTCGGCGCCGCGTTCGACGCGTTGATTGGCCTCGAAGGCGCCGCGAAGGGTGAAGCAGCGGCCGCCGGTGCGCTGGGATGCTTCAAAGACGGTGGCCTGGATGCCGGCTTTGCGAAGGCGGTAGGCGCAGGTAAGGCCGGCGAGACCGGCGCCGACGACGGCGACAGTGGGGGCGGGCGACTGGGCGCCGAGATCGGAAGAGCACACGTCTGAACTCCAGTCACTGACCAATCT
>ERZ761609.2717-NODE-2717-length-12626-cov-7.051786_pt1 | contig 12626 bp, 11 predicted proteins | sample MGYA00511163_ERZ761609 | MGnify/ENA primary metagenome ERZ761609 (study PRJEB28899, sample SAMN02445070) | bioreactor sludge metagenome | biome: EBPR sludge | place: Australia: Brisbane, Thorneside Wastewater Treatment Plant | collected 2011-12-16 ... | reverse complement strand
ATCCGATCCACGCCTTCGGCTTCCTGATGGCCGGCGGCGTCATCCGTTCGGTTCCTGCCGAGCCGACGCCTGCCTTCTTCCCGGCCCTCGAGCGTGCCTTCCAGCACTCGATCCCGAAGCCGATCGCCGTCGTCGTCTGCTATCCGGCGAACCCGACCGCGTACGTCGCCGATCTCGATTTCTATCGCGACCTCGTTCAGTTCGCGAAGAAGCACAATATCTTCATTCTCTCCGATCTCGCCTACGCCGAAGTCTATTTCGACGAAGCCAAGAAGCCGCCGTCCGTGCTCCAGATCCCGGGCGCGATGGATGTGACGGTCGAGTTCACCTCGATGTCGAAGACGTTCTCCATGGCCGGCTGGCGCATGGGCTTCGCGGTCGGCAACGAGCGCCTGCTCGCGGCCCTGACGCGCGTTAAGTCCTATCTCGACTACGGCGCGTTCACACCGATCCAGGTGGCGGCGGCGACGGCACTCAACGGCCCGACCGACTGCATCGACGAAATGAGAGCAACGTACAGGAAGCGGCGCGACGTCATGGTCGAGAGCTTCGCTAATGCCGGCTGGGAGTTCGAACCCCCGTCGGCGTCGATGTTCGCCTGGGTGAAGATCCCGGAGAAATACAAGGCGCTGCAGAGCCTCGAATTCTCGAAGCTGCTCATCGAGAAGGCCGAAGTCGCGGTCGCACCCGGTATCGGGTTCGGGGAGCACGGCGACGACTATGTCCGCCTCGCCCTTGTCGAGAACGAACACCGCCTGCGCCAGGCGGCTCGGAACCTCAAGAAGTTCTTCGCCTCCGATACCTCGAGCCTGCACAACGTCATTCCCATGACGCCGCGCGCATCGTGACGTCGCCCGTCCCGTCCGCCCAAAAGGTCGCCCTCGTGACCGGTGCCGCGCGCGGCATCGGTCTCGCGACGGCAAAGCGCTTCCTTGCGGAAGGCTGGCGCGTCGCGCTGCTCGACATCGACAGAGCCACCCTCGGCGCAACGATGACAGCGATCGCCGAACCCGAGCGCACGCTCGAGGTCGTCTGCGACGTCGCCGACGAGACACAGGTGGCGGCAGCGATCGGCGCCGTCGACTCGCGATTCGGCCGGCTCGACGCCCTCGTCAACAACGCCGGCATCGCCGTGTTCGCGACCGCGCGCACGACGACGCCGGCGGACTGGCATCGCGTCATCGCGGTCAACCTCTCCGGCCCGTTTCTGGTGACGCAGGCAGCTGTGCCCCTTCTCGCGCGTCAGGGCGGCGCCATCGTCAATATCACGTCCATTTCAGGCCTCAGGGCCTCCGCGCTCAGGGTCGCCTACGGCACGAGCAAGGCCGGCCTCGCTCACATGACGCGCCAGCTCGCGGTCGAACTTGCCGCCGACCGAATTCGCGTCAATGCCGTCGCACCCGGCCCCGTCGACACGGCCATGGCAAAGGCCGTACACAGCCCCGAGATCCGCCGCGACTATCACGACGCCATTCCGCTGAACCGCTATGGGCTCGAGGAGGAGATCGCGGATGCGGTCGCCTATCTCTGTTCCGACCGGGCCAGCTACATCACGGGCCAGGAGCTGGCGGTCGACGGCGGCTTCGACGCCGCCGGTATCGGGTTGCCGACGCTCCGGCGCGATCTCGGCCGGGCCTGATTCGGCCGCGGCGAAGAAATGAGCGGCCCACATCGGATCGGGCCGGATCCACGGGGGGGAGAACTAGGCGCAGGCGGCGAAAGCAGCTATGGAGGCGCGGTCCAGCCGAAACCCCGGCCCCCTGCGCGGCCCCGCGAGATACTCCGATACCGATGCCCCATACACAGATGAAAGCCCCTTTGAAACTCGGCATCGCCGGCCTCGGGACCGTAGGTGCGGGCCTGCTGCAGCTACTGAACGTGCACAACGCGCGCGTCGCCGATCACCTCGGCCGTCCGATCAAGGTGGTCGCGGTCTCCGCCCGCTCGAAAGGCAAGGAGCGCGGCGTTTCCCTGCGCGATATCCGCTGGGTCGACGACCCCGTAAAGCTCGCAGCCGATCCAGAGATCGAACTGTTCGTCGAACTCATCGGCGGTGATGACGGCGTCGCGAAGAGTGCGGTCGAGACCGCCCTCGCAGCGAAGAAGCACGTCGTGACTGCCAACAAGGCGCTCTTGGCTAAGCATGGCTTCGATCTCGCGAAGCTCGCCGAGAAGAACGGCGTGGCGCTGAACTTCGAAGCGGCCGTCGCCGGTGGCATCCCGATCATCAAGACCATGCGTGAAGCGCTCGTCGGCAACGAGGTGTCGCGCGTCTACGGCATTCTGAACGGCACCTGCAACTACATCCTGACCAAAATGGAGCAGGAGAAGCGGTCCTTCGCGGACGTACTGAAGGAAGCACAGGCCAAGGGCTACGCCGAGGCCGACCCGACATTCGACGTCGGCGGTTTCGATACCGCGCACAAGCTGTCGCTGCTGGCCGCGCTGGCCTTCAATACCAAGGTCGCCGCCGACCAGATCCATATCGAGGGCATCGAAACGATCACCCAGTTCGACATCGAGGCGGCGAACGAGCTCGGCTACCGGATCAAGCTGCTCGGCGTCGCGCAGATGACCGACAGCGGTATCGAGCAGCGCGTCCATCCGACGCTCGTCCCCGAGGACAGCGCCATCGCCGGCGTCTCGGGCGTGACCAATGCCGTCGCGGTCGACGCCGATTTCGCAGGCTCCCTGATGCTCGTCGGCCCCGGCGCGGGCGCGAAGGCGACGGCGTCTTCGGTCATGAGCGACATCGTCGACATCGCCGCCGGCTTCGTCCTGAGCCCGTTCGGCGTCGTCACCGCAAAGCTGAAGCCCTACAAGCGCGCCAAACTCGGCCAGCATACCGGCGCCTACTACGTGCGCCTCACCGCCTACGACCGGCCAGGCGTCATGGCGGCGATCACGAAGCGCATGGCCGAGCGCGAGGTCAGTCTCGAAAGCATCGTCCAGCGCCGTCCGCGCGGCGCGCAAGCTACCCAGCCCCAGGCGCCGGGCGGGCAGGGCGAATTGGCCAACGTCGTCATCGTGACGCACGACACGACCGAAGATGCGATCCGCAAGGCGCTGGTGGCCATCGAATCGGACGGCAAGGTCGCCGAGAAGCCGCAGATGATCCGGATCGAACAGTTGTGAGAGTTTCCCTCACCCCTCGAGCGGGGAGAGATCGAACGCAATTCTGACGAGGCGAGGACAGCCACGATGACCAAGGACGGCAGCAAACTGGCGGGTCTCGAGCGCATTCTGGTGCTCGAGGTCGCGCGCGTGACGGAAGCGGCGGCGATCGCGGCGGCGCGCTGGCGCGGACGCGGCGACAAGAACTCAGCCGACGGCGCCGCCGTCAAGGCGATGCGCGAGGAACTGGCCAAGGTCAACATCAAGGGCCGCGTCGTCATCGGCGAAGGCGAGATGGACGAAGCGCCGATGCTCTACATCGGCGAGGAACTCGGCACCATGGTCGGACCCGAAGTCGACATTGCCGTCGACCCCCTCGAAGGCACGACGATCTGTGCGGAAGCCGAGCCGAACGCGCTCGCCGTTCTGGCGATCTCCGAGCGCGGCGGACTGCTGCACGCCCCCGACATGTACATGGACAAGATCGCCATCGGGCCCGGCTATCCTGACGGTGTCATCGATCTCGACAAGTCGCCGACCGAGAACATCAAGCGCCTCGCCGAAGCCAAGGGCGTGCCGGCGTCAGCGATCACGGCGTGTATGCTCGGTCGCCCGCGCCACGAAAAACTTCTCAAGGAAGTCCGCGCGTCCGGCGCGTCCGTGCGTCTCATCCGCGACGGCGACATCGCCGGTGTCATCTGGACTACGGATCCCGGCAAGAGCGGCATCGACATCTATCTGGGTTCGGGTGGTGCGCCGGAAGGCGTCCTCGCCGCAGCCGCGCTCCGCTGCATCGGCGGACAGATGCAGGGCCGTCTGGTCCCTGATCCCGGCGACGAAGGCCGCCGCCAGATCGAGCGCGCCGCCGCGATGGGCATCACCGACATCCGCCGCAAGTACACCATGCAGGAAATGGCATCGGGCGACGTGATCTTTTCCGCGACCGGCGTGACGGATGGTTCGCTGCTCGAAGGTGTCCATTTTCGTGGCGATTTCGCCGAGACCGAGACGGTCGTCATGCGCGCCCGCACGGGCACCGTCCGGCGCATCAAGACCTCGTTCCGCGACGTTGCGACGAAATACAAGGCGTGACGGGGATTACGCCGTATTTGAATTAAATTCGTGGGGGCGCCGAAACCGTCTCGTAAGTGTGTCGCATTTTAGCGGCATTTTCGTCGAACGCCGCAAGGTCTCGTAAACGATCGGCGGCGCAAAGTGCCTCGCATCACGTCCTCAACGGGCTGCGAGGCGACGATGCCGAAACAATTTGACTTGCGCGAAATGCGAGACGTCCCCCGCCGCTTCACGGCGTCCACGGACGGGTCCGTCGCGATCATGTTCGCGCTGACGATCTTCGCCTTCATGGGTGCGGCAGGCAGCGCACTCGACTACGCGCGCTTCTCGCGCATGAAGCAGGTGTATGTCACGGCCGTCGACAACGCCGCACTTGCCGCGGCACGTGCCAAGCAACTGGGTGCGAGTGACGACGCGGCCATCGCCGCTGCGGAGAACTATATGCAGTCGGTCAAGGCGGCCAACCCGGTCGACGGTCCGGTGACGTTCACGGTCGTCGATGGCGGCACGGCGGTCGAGGGCAGGGCTACGCTCGCCATGCCGACCGTCGTCATGTCGATCTTCAAGATCTTGAAGATGAATTTCGAGATATCGAACCGGACGCAGTTCTCGAATGGTGGCGACGTCGAGCTGGCCATGATGCTCGATGTCACCGGCTCGATGAGCGGCTCGAAGATCGACGATCTCAAAATGGCAGTAGAAGAGCTGATCGAGATCGTCGTCCGCGAGGACGGCTCGAACTCGCGCATCGCGCTGGCGCCGTTTTCGAACGCGGTCAAGCTGAAGACGAAACAGTTCCGGGCCGCGACCGGCCGAGACAACTCCGGCGGAGGCTCCTACAAGGGATGTGTGGTCGAACGCTCTGGCAGCACAGCGTACACCGATGATGCGCCGGGGTCGGGTCGGTTCCTCACACCGCTTGAGGATGTCGCGCCGGGTGCAAGTTGCAGGGAAGGTTCGGAAGTCTTTCCGCTGTCGCGCCACAAGAGCGATCTGAAAAAGATGGTCAAGTCTCTGTCGACCGGTGGCATGACGGCAGGCCATCTCGGCACCGCCTGGGCCTGGTACCTTCTGTCGCCGAACTGGAGCGACCTGTTCGACAGCTCCGAGGAGCCGGCACCTTATGCCAAGCTCAAGGAAGTCGATGACAAGGGCAAACCGAAACTCCGCAAGATCGCGGTCCTCATGACCGACGGTGAGTACAACACGGCGTACCTCAACGCCGACTCGACGACGCAGGCGCGCGCCATCTGCGACGAAATGAAGAAGACGGGTATCGAGGTGTTCACGGTCGGCTTCGCAGTCGGTGAAAGCGGCACGGTCGTCGAGACGTTGAAGAAGTGCGCGTCAGCACCGTCGAACTTCTACAATGCCACCGACGGCACCGCCCTCATCAAGGCGTTCCGCGACATCGCTCTCAAGGCGTCGCCGCTGCGCATTTCACAGTAACATCCATCACCTCTCAGGCTGCGTCGCGCCGCGCCGTTTCCGCCAGATCTGCGGGAACGGTCGGCCGCACGGGCGCGTCGCGCGGTGCGAGCAGGTAGTCCCGCGTCAGCGGCAACGTATCGAGCCTTTTGGCAAGCTGAAGCTGGAATACCATCAGTTTCTGGTAGCGGAACCCCGCCTCCGAGGCGGCAAGATAGAACTCCCACATCCGGCAGAACCTTTCGCCGAGCCGGTCTCGTGCCGTATCGCGATTGGCGAGGAAGCGCCGCCGCCACGCCCGCAGCGTTTCCGCGTAGTGAAGCCTGAGGATCTCGACGTCGGTGAGATAGAGACCGGAACGCTCGACCGACGGCAGGACTTCGCTGAGCGCCGGGATATAGCCGCCGGGAAAGATGTACTTGCGGATGAACGGCGCGGTGACGGCCGGGCCGTCGAAGCGCCCGATGGCATGAACGACGGCCACACCGTCGTCAGTGAGAGCATCGGCGATCGTCCGGAAATAGCGATCGTAGTAGCGGACCCCGACGTGCTCGAGCATGCCGACCGAGACGATACGGTCGAAGGGACCTCGGATCGAGCGGTAGTCGGCCAGCGCGAACGAGACGCGGGCATCGACACCGGCGTCGGCCGCCCGGGCGCGCGCGATCCGGAACTGCTCCTCCGACAGCGTGATGCCCAAGACCTCCGTCTCCGCGCGTCGTGCGATGTCGAGGGCGAGCCCGCCCCACCCCGATCCGATGTCGAGCACGCGTTGGCCGGGGCGGACGACGAGCTTGTCGATGATATGGGCCTTCTTGGCCGCCTGGGCTGCGTCGAGATCGTCGGTCGCGAGCGCGGCCGCCGTCCAGTAGGCGCAGCTGTATTGCCGGTCCCGATCGAGAAAGAGCGCGTAGAGGGCCGCATCGAGGTCGTAGTGGTGGGCGACGTTGCGACGGGAACGCGAGGCCGGATTGTATTGCTGGAGATACTTCCAGGCCCGGCTCACCCGATCGATCGAGCCTGAGATGCGCGGCAGTGGTCGCGCGTCCGCCTGTCTCAGGACGAGATCGAGAAGATCGTAGATCGAGCCCTTCTCCATGACGATCCGCCCGTCCATGAAGCCTTCGCCGAGTGCGAGCTGCGGGTGGACGAAGAGGCGCCAGCCGATCGCGCGATCGGCGAGACGGACCCTGATTTCCGGGCCGGCCCCGTCACCGAAGCGGTGCGGCCGTCCGGCGTGATCGACGATAGTGAGTTGACCATCGGCGACGGTCTTCCGGAGTGCGGATGCGAGTGGCCTGAACATCGGGACGTCCTCCCGCTGATCGGTTGAACTCATCCCCCCTGCGTAAGGAAACTGTCCCCCGCATCTGGACGCCATTCTGGCCGCTCGAAGCGCGCCTATCAAGCCTGCGCCGTCGGCCGTGATCGACACGGCGCCAAATGCCCGGCGCCCGCCCGGCCCGGCTAGACGTCCGCGCGCCCGGCGATCTTGAGCGCGAACGCGTAATCGAGTGCGATCTCGTGCAACTGCTCGAAGCGTCCCGACGCCCCGCCATGACCACCGGCCATGTTGATCTTGAGCAGGATCATGTTCTCGCTGGTGTTGCGCTCGCGCAGCCGTGCAACCCATTTCGCCGGCTCCCAGTAGGTGACACGCGGGTCCGTCAGCCCGCCGTAGGCGAAGATGTGCGGATAAGCCTTTCGTTCAACGTTGTCGTAGGGGCTGTAGGAGCGGATCAGGTTGAACTCGGCCTCGCTCTCGATCGGGTTGCCCCACTCAAGCCACTCCGGTGGCGTCAGCGGCAGCGTATCGTCCAGCATGGTGTTGAGAACGTCGACGAACGGCACGTCTGCGATGATGCCGAGGAAAAGATCCGGCGCCATGTTCGCGACCACGCCCATCAGCATCCCGCCGGCAGAGCCGCCATTGGCGACGATACGTCCGCGCGAGGTGAAGTTCTGCGCGGCGAGATGCTCGCCCGCGTCGATGAAATCGTGGAACGTGTTGAGCTTCGTTTCCTTCTTGCCCGACGTGTACCAGCGATAGCCCTTGTCCTTGCCGCCGCGGATGTGGGCGATGGCGTAGACGAATCCGCGATCGACGAGTGAGAGGCGCGTCGTCGAAAACGACGCGGGGATGGAAATGCCGTAACTGCCGTAGCCGTAGAGAAGGAGGGGCGCCGAGCCGTCCAGCGCTGTGCCCTTGCGGTAGAGAAGCGACACCGGGATCGTCTCCCCGTCACGTGCCGGTGCCAACACGCGCCGAGTGACATAATTGGCCGGATCGTGCCCGCTCGGGATTTCCTGCCGTTTCCTGAGAACGCGCGTTCGCTTCGCCATGTCGTAGTCGAACACTTCAGCCGGCGTCGTCATCGAGGAATAGGTGAAGCGCAAGGTCGTCGTGTCGTACTCGAAACCGGGCGACATGCCGAGGCTGTAGGCCTCTTCGTCGAAAGCGATTGCGTGTTCGTCGGAACCATCGAACCTGGAAATGACGAGGCGCGGCAAGCTGTCCTCGCGTTCGAGGCGGACCAGGAAGTCCTTGAACACGGCGACGTCGATTATGAGCCGGCCCGGCTTGTGTGCCACCAGTTCCCGCCAGTTCTCCTCCGCGGGCGTGGATACGGGCGCTGTGACGATGCGGAAATCCTCCGCCGACGCGTTCGTCGTGATGATGAGATCGTCGCCGTGATGCTCGACGTGATACTCGTGCCCGAACCGGCGCGGCACGACGAGACGCGGCGCATCGAGGGGCGCGCGCGCGTCGATCAAATGCACTTCTGTCGTCTGGTGATCGTGCACGTCGATAGTCAGGAAGCGCCCCGACTGCGTCTTGCCGAGACCCACGTAGAAACCTTTGTCGGTCTCCTCGTAGACCAGCACGTCCTCCGACTGCGCCGTGCCGCGACGATGCCGCCAAACCTGTAGCGGGCGGTGGTTGTCGTCGAGCTTGACGTAGAAGAGCGTGTCGGTATCGGCCCAGATGGCGCCGTGCGTATCTGCGACTTCGTCGGGAAGATCACGGCCGGTCTCGAGATCCCGGATGCGCACGGTGAAGAGTTCCGAGCCCTTGTCGTCGACCGCATAGGCGAGAAAGCGGTGATCGGGCGAGTGGGTGGAGGAGCCGAGCTGCCAGTACTCCTTCCCCTCCGCCTCGCGATTGCCGTCGATCAGGATCTGTTCGTCTGTGCCGTCGCGGCGCGATCGCATGATGCGCGGATACTGGCCGCCCGTGACGAAGCTCGAATAGTAGGCCCACGGGCCATCCGGCGACGGGACGGAATTGTCGTCCTCCTTGATGCGCGCCTTCATTTCCTGAAAGAGCTGCTCCTGCAACCCCTTCGTGTCTGCGAGCGCGTCCTCCGTGAAGGCGTTCTCTGCCTCGAGATAGGCGCGGATGTCGGCCGGCAGCGCAGCCGGGTTGCGCATGACCTCCTGCCAGTTGTCGGCACGCAGCCACGCATAGTCGTCCGTGACAGTGACGCCGTGCCGCGTGATCGACGTCACGCGCTGTACCGCCCGAGGCGGGGAGACGGACTTCGAATTCTGCATGAGTGCAGCCTTGTCAAATGGGTGCCGGGCGGCCACGGACGGCCGGGCACCGGTTGTCGTGAAGCGGAGGCGCTGCGGCTGTGGCGGCTAGCGCTTGTTCGGATCTTTCGACGGCTCGAACGCGAGCGCCACACCATTGATGCAGTACCTGAGCCCTGTCGGGGCCGGACCGTCGGGGAAGACATGCCCGAGATGCGCGTCGCAGCGCGCACAGTGAACCTCGGTGCGCCGCATGAAGAACGAGCGGTCTTCCTGCGTCTCCACGCGCGCAGCCTCGACCGGCTCGAAAAAACTCGGCCATCCCGTGCCGCTGTCGAATTTGGCGTCCGAAGCGAACAGTGGCGCTCCGCAGCAGACGCACGCGAACGTCCCCTGCCGCTTCTCGTCGTTGAGCGGGCTTGTAAAGGCCCGTTCCGTGCCGTGTTTGCGGGCGACGCGATAGGCTTCGGGAGACAGCTGCGCTTGCCACTCCGCCTCGGTCTTCCTGATTTTGTCACTCGTCGACGATGCCATGTCGCACTCCGCTCGTTCGTGCCCTGGAACGTAATGGTCCCTTGACCCGAAGTGAAGGGATGCCGCAAAAGCACGTTTCACGCGATACGTAAACAACAACAGCAACCAAAGATAGCAGTATTGATTGCGTAGTTCCAAATCGAGACGGTGCCGAGGCAAATAAAAACGCCGGTAAGAATTTTGCCCGGCATTCGGAGGGGTAAGTATTGCGAAGAACTTCCAAGGGATTTAGCGTAATCACCTGATCGGAGAAGAGATGCCGGTCTACAGGCGCGTTAAGGAGCACGGGGGCTCGGATTTGACGCGAGTGCAATCAATGGTTGCTGAATATTGATAGATGGAAATCGAATGTCGGATCAACGCGCTACGGCCCTGCTCGAACTGACGGCGGAAATTGTTGCCGCTTACGTCAGTGCCAACAGCGTGAGCCGGACCGATCTCGCGCCCCTGATCGGCGATGTTCACGCCACTTTGACCCGGCTGAGCGGCCAGCCCGCGGTCGAGGGGCGGGACGAGCCGAAGCCGGCCGTGGCCGTCAAGAAGTCGGTCACACCCGAGTATCTGATCTGCCTCGAGGACGGCAAGAAATTCAAGTCGCTGAAGCGGCATCTGCGTTCACACTACAATTTGACGCCTGAAGCCTATCGCGAGAAATGGGGCCTGCCCCACGATTACCCCATGGTCGCCCCGAAGTATGCCGAGGCGCGCTCACAGCTCGCCAAGAAGATGGGCCTCGGGACGCGCCGCGAGCGCTGATCCGGGCACGCCCGGCCGGCGCGTCGTCAGGGTGTCATCGGCGATGCGCGCCGCCAGTTCAAGGTTTGCAAGTCTTCGCACCTCCGCCCTGTAGCATCCGAGCAGGGCCCGATGCCGGTTGAGGTCGTAACACCAGTGTCCCGCCCGTCCGCGCGTGCGTTCCTGACGGAGTGCTGCGCGGATCTTCTCGACGAGCGCGGTCGTGCCAGTGAGGCCGGCGTCTTCGATCTCGTGCGGCCACAGCGCCAGGAGACGCGGCAGATCTCTGGCCCGATCGTACGTGAGGGGCGGGCGCCGGGTTCGTGTCTTGGCCGCAGCCTGCGGTTCTGGCGATATCGGACGGGATCGATGCGTCATTGTCAGGTCCTGTGCGGTGACAGAACCAGTGTCTCATAGCGGAAACACCCGAGCATAAGTCGACAGCGCAATTCCTGCGCTTTGGTGAAGATCGCCGGCGTGGTCCGGGATGTCCCCACGCACCGACGGGGGTGTGCGGGTTATGAGAAGTAGCGGACGCTCATGGTGATCGGCGCAACCCAGACGACATCGACCGTTGCTGTTTCCGTCGCATGTCCCTGCGGTCCCGACAACCGAAGCCGCTTGCCGTCGACAGCCGCGTGACGGACGAGAATGGCGCCGTCGCGCGTCGCCACGATGCAGTCACGGCCGTGCGCCTGACCGACGCTGTCGCCGCTGAGCTTCGCACCGAACAGGACTGTGCCTGCCTCGTGTCGGCCGAACGGCGCATGGACCCGGACCGCGACGGGTTCGATGCCGGAGACACCGAGCACGACGTGTCCGTCGCTCGCACCGTTCGGCGTCGGCAGGACCCGTCCGTCGGCACCGAGCATGCCGACCACTTCGATTCGCTGCGAGCTGTCGCCCGCGAGCAGGTCACTGATCGAGAGGTCGAGCGCATGAGAAATCTTCTCGAGCCAGACGAGCGAGATCGTCATGTTCCCGGTCTCGAGACGCTGGATCGTCTGCGCTGTGGTTCCAACTTTCTCGGCCAGTTGCTGCAGTGTCAGGCCGCGCGTTTTTCGGACTTCCCGGATGCGTGTCTTCATGAAGAGTTCCAAGCCGACGCGGTGCGAGGCGGCGCCAGAAAATCAGACGGGGCCACGAACGCCATTTACGTTACAAGTAAAATAAACAAGCGCTCTGTGTAACATAGTGCTAGCGATAAGATAAAGCACCTGTCCACCCAGTAAAAGCAAGTAGAACTTAGTCCACTGAGGTGATGAATTGTGGCGACAGTTGGTGCTGCTGCGGGCAGGCGTCCGCGCGCGCGTCTCGCAGGCTCTGCGGAAAGCGCAAAACGCAATGTTTCTTCGAAGAAAAATGACGGTTCGGTGGAGGCTTCTCCACGCCGGCCATTTGTGGCGGCGGGGATCGCCGATCGCCGGCCGGCACCCGAGCGCCATGTGTTGGATCAGTTCACCGCATACGTTTTTTCGGTGCGCCGATCCGCGCTCCGGACACCTGTGCGCGGCGGTGCGCGCGTCGCTCTCGTCCGCCAGGTGGCGATGTATCTCGCCCATGTCGCGCTCGGTCGCAGCCTGACGGAGGTGGCGGCGCTTTATGGTCGCCATCGCACCACTGCCGCGCACGCATGTGAAATCGTCGAGGACCTGCGCGAGCACGCCGCGTTCGATCGCGCCATCGCCGAACTCGAGCACGCCATCCGCTTGCAGGTTCGCCAGCCATCAGATGCCGGCAGCAACTGATCGTCAACAACGACTTCCGTGCGTCGCGGATGTTGCGCACCCGTACCGCACGTTGCAATCACCTCACCAGGAGATGTGTCGATGCCACGAACCGAACCGGGCACCAGATCCACCGCCCTTCCCACGCTTTCCAAATCCCTGCTTAGACGCCTTGCCGATCTCGCCCGGCCCGAAGCCGTCGCTTTCGAACGCAAACCCGACGGCGGCGCACTCATCCGTCTCAGACCGGGGCCGCGCGCACGAAAGGCCGAGCCACAGCGGCTCGATGCGCACGAATTGGCCCGGCTTGCGGCGGATGGCTGGATCGATCTCGTCAAGGAGACAGCGGCGGACTCGGGACGGATCTGGCGACTGACCGATATCGGGCGAGCGCGCCTGCGCGAGGCGGTGCTGTCGCGCTCACCGCCGAAACCCGCTTCCCGGAGACGTACCAGTCGGCGCGCCGCCACCGCCGACACG
>ERZ761609.2716-NODE-2716-length-12631-cov-40.976463_pt1 | contig 12631 bp, 8 predicted proteins | sample MGYA00511163_ERZ761609 | MGnify/ENA primary metagenome ERZ761609 (study PRJEB28899, sample SAMN02445070) | bioreactor sludge metagenome | biome: EBPR sludge | place: Australia: Brisbane, Thorneside Wastewater Treatment Plant | collected 2011-12-16 ... | reverse complement strand
TTGGGGAAGGGGGGGGGGGCAGTGCGCCAGCACTGTAAAAACTTGTGTAGATACTTATGCCGCAAGGGGGGCAGGGGCTATGTGGTTTCTTCAAGCGCCTTCAATATCTGTGAGAGGGTGGTTTCTGTTTGGGTCAGGATTTGCTGGTTTCGGAAACGTAATACGCGGAATCCTTGGTTGCTGAGCCACTCATCGCGGATCTGGTCGTAGGCTATTTGCTCGAGATGTATTTCACCATCCAGTTCGATGATTAGCTTTTTCTCAAAGCAGACGAAATCAACGATGTAGCGCCCAATTGCGGCTTGTCTGCGGAAGCGAAAACCGGCTAATTGCTGCTTGCGCAGATAACGCCACAAATGCTGTTCAGCGGGTGTCGCCTGTTTACGCAGGGTACGTGCCAGTTGCCGATGATGGTAGTGATAATTTTCTTGCATCCCACAATAATCCCGACCTCCAACACGCCAAGCAACTACCCCGGATCAACGGCTCTTTAGCCCCTGCCCCCCTTGCGGGGGAAGGGGTTGGGGAAGGGGGGATGTTCGGCGTGAGAAAGCTGCTGACACCAGCTTGCGGGATACGTTGAGGCAGGCGGCATCAAACCCACGCATGGTTTGCTTGTTGATGCGGTGGGTTTTCCTTTGTCCGCGCTGGCTTGATGGTAGAATCAAGGGCTTGTCATGATACACACGCGGAATTCCAGCCACATGTATACCACCCTCATCGACTGTACAACCCTTGCTCAGCATCTGGCTGACCCGGACTGGCTGATCCTTGATTGCCGTTTCAACCTTGCCGATACCGCTTATGGCGAAAGGGTCTATGCGCAAGGCCATATCCCTACTGCGCATTACCTGCATCTGGATCATGATCTGTCGTCACCCATTACCCCGCAATCAGGCCGTCACCCCCTGCCGGATGTGAATACCTTGGGCGCAAAACTGCGCAGTATCGGCCTGAAGTCGTCTTCGCAGGTGGTAGCGTATGACGATTGCGGCGGGGCGATGGCAGTTCGTGCCTGGTGGTTGTTGCGCTGGCTGGGACATGAGGCCGTGGCAGTGCTGGACGGTGGTTTTCCGGCTTGGCAACAGCAGCAGGGAATGCTGGAAACGGCGACCCCGCCAGTCGTACTGCCCGGCGATTTCCAGCCCCGTTTGCAAGCAGGGTTTACGGTGACAACAGCACAATTGCTGGCGGCAACGCATGACTGGCAAGTGGTGGATGCACGCGCACCTGAGCGTTTTCGCGGTGAAAAAGAGCCGATTGACCCGGTAGCTGGGCGTATTCCCGGCGCGGTGAACCGCCCATTGACCGACAACCTGATGAGCAACGGCCTGTTCAAAGCGGCGCAACAGTTACGCACCGAATGGGAAAGCGTGCTTGCCGGGGTGGAGTCTGTGCAGGTGGTGCACATGTGCGGCTCGGGTGTGACGGCTTGCCACAACCTGCTGGCCATGGAAATCGCCGGGTTGATGGGTTCACGACTTTACCCCGGCTCGTGGAGCGAGTGGATTCGCGATCCTGCCAGACCGGTTGCAACGGGTTGAAGCCTGTTGGCAAGCCGTGTGATGCATGGCAATTCCAGAGCATTAGTGTGTTGAAAAATGCCAGTAGCCAATAACCTGCTACAATGCCTTACCTTTGACTGCGTTGTTGTCTTATGTCTGCCCAAATCCATGCTCCTGTTGCCCTGAAACTCTTCGACCACCCCAAATACTGGGCAGAATGCTATGGCGTGTCCGACTATCTCCCCACCAGCCGTGCGGAAATGGATGCGCTCGGCTGGGACTCCTGCGACATCATCATCGTCACTGGCGACGCCTACGTCGACCACCCCTCGTTCGGCATGGCAGTGATCGGACGGGTGCTGGAAGCGCAAGGTTTTCGCGTCGGCATCATTGCCCAACCCGATTGGCATTCCAAAGACCCGTTCATGGCACTGGGCGCACCCAACCTGTTCTTTGGCGTGGCGGCGGGCAATATGGACTCGATGATTAACCGTTACACCGCCGACCGCAAGACGCGCTCCGACGATGCTTACACCCCCGGCGGGTTGGCGGGCAAACGCCCCGACCGCGCCACGCTGGTGTACACCCACCGTTGCCGCGAAGCTTACCCCGACGTGCCGATCATCATAGGCGGCATCGAAGCCTCGTTGCGCCGCATTGCCCATTTCGATTACTGGCAGGAAACCGTGCGCAAGTCGATCCTGCTGGACGCCGCCGCCGACCTGCTGCTGTATGGCAATGCCGAACGCGCAGTGGTGGAAGTCGCGCACCGCATTGCCGCTGGCGAACCCGTTGCCAGCATTACCGACGTGCGCGGCACAGCCTTCATCCGCCGCGACACCCCCGCAGGCTGGATGGAAATCGACTCCTCGCGCATCGACCAGCCGGGCAAGATCGACCGCATCATCAACCCGTATTTGAACACCACCGAGATGGACGAATGCGAGATCGAAAAGCGCAATGTGCAATGGTTCACTTACGAAGACCCGCGCAGCAAACGCGCCGACGAACACAAGCTCACCTTCCACCCCCGCGCCCGCTTGCAGCGCGACACCACCGTGATCCGCCTGCCGTCGTTTGAAAAGGTGAGTAAAGACAAATCCCTGTACGCCCACGCCAACCGCGTGTTGCATCTGGAAACCAACCCCGGCAATGCCCGCGCTTTGGTGCAAAAACACGGCACGGTGGATGTGTGGATCAACCCGCCGCCGATCCCGCTGTCCACGCCGGAAATGGATTTCGTGTTCGGGCTGCCCTACGCCCGCCTGCCGCATCCGGCCTATAACGGCGAACGCATTCCCGCCTACGAGATGATCCGTTTCTCGGTCAATATCATGCGCGGCTGCTTCGGCGGTTGCACCTTCTGCTCCATCACCGAACACGAAGGGCGCATCATCCAGAACCGTTCGCAGGAATCCATCATCCGCGAAGTCGAAGACATCCGCGACAAAGTGCCGGGGTTTACCGGAGTGATTTCCGACCTCGGCGGCCCCACCGCCAATATGTACCGCCTCGCCTGCAAAGACCCGAAGATCGAAGCCGCCTGCCGCAAACCCGCCTGCGTTTACCCCGATATTTGCCAAAACCTCAACACCGACCATGCCGCGTTAAAAGAACTGTACCGCACCGCACGCAATTTACCGGGCATTAAAAAGGTGCTGATTGGTTCGGGCTTGCGTTACGATCTGGCGGTTAAAGACCCCGAATACATCAAGGAACTGGTCACGCACCACGTCGGCGGTTATTTAAAAATCGCCCCGGAACACACCGAATCCGCGCCGCTGTCCAAAATGATGAAACCGGGCATCGGCACTTACGACAAGTTCAAGCAACTGTTCGAGAAATACACCAAAGAGGCAGGCAAGGAACAGTACCTGATCCCCTATTTCATCGCTGCACACCCCGGCACGTCCGACGAAGACATGCTCAACCTCGCGCTGTGGCTGAAGAAAAACGGCTTCCGCGCCGACCAGGTGCAGGCGTTCTACCCCTCGCCGATGGCCTCCGCCACCACCATGTACTACAGCGAAAAGAACCCGCTGCATCAGGTCACGTACAAAAGCGAAAAGGTGCAAACCGCCAAGTCGCTGGAACAGCGCAAGCTGCACAAGGCGTTCCTGCGCTGGCATGACCCCAAGAACTGGCCGCTGCTGCGCAAGGCGATTGCGGAGATGGGGCGGCAGGAACTGATCGGCGATGGCGAGAATCAGTTGATCCCGCATTACAAGGCGGGGGAAGAAAACCTCGTTTATGAGGCGCATCGGCGGAAGAATAAGGGTGGGGAGCATCAGAAGCGGGTGGGGAAGCCTGCCCCTAACCAACCTGCAAACAAGCAGCAGGCTGGGAAGAAAATGTTGACGCAGCATACGGGGTTGCCGCCGAAACCACGGGCGGATGCCGGGGGCAAAGGCAAACCTACCCCCAAACACAAACCATCAAACAAACGGCGGGGTTAATCCAGCGGACAACCTCCCCCTGTCACCGACTGGTCAAGCCCACCAGCCATTGGGTCATAACGGGTGCTTTCAACCAAAAACTGGGCAGGGCGTTGGTAAGCCCCCGCTTTGTCCACCCAAAAGCCTTCACAACTGGTCGAACCGCAGGTCGGGCAAGTACGCCCAGCACGGGTGACGCTAACGGGTCGTTGCAGCGGACTATCCACTTTAGCTGATTTTGTCCATTCCATCAGTTTGACGGAATGCGCCTTGTCGCTAAACAAAACCCTTGTTATGCCATCTTTACCTTGCTGCACCACCCAAAACAAATGCCAACCATGTGATGAAACGGGGGGACAGGTTTTATCTTGCATAGCCAACCATTCCCGTGTTTCTGGATTGTTATCGGTTTCCACCACCAAACCCACTAGCGGACACGATTGTTTTGGTATCACTGCTGTCGCCACATTGAGCAATGCCCCAACTGTCAACGGCAAAACCGCCTCTGGCTGAAGACTGCCCCCAACGGCTCGTGCATCTCCCCGTTCCAGCGACACCAGCAACGTATGGTTTGCCAACCTGTCAAAATCTGCCTGATTGAGGTTTGCAACGGTAGTGGTTCTCCCGCCCCCCCCAACAGGCTTGACATCATCCGCTTTGCAGCCCCCCAATGCTGTAACAGCAAGCAGCAAAACCAGCAGGCAACGGATAATTGGGAGCTTTGTGTTACGTCTCATTGTGTCAGTATCCTTTATGAAAGTTAGCAGCCATTGTATAGCACATAACCAACTGAAATAATTGCCATGTTTTATATTGTTACAATTTTTAACAAAAAATATGCAAATGATACTTGAAAAAAAAAAATACAAATGGCGTATAACTACCGACCAGCGGCATTCATGCACCAACCCCAAGCATCACAGGAGTGAGCCTCATGGCACAAACCGTTTCTGACAAGCATACCCGTTATGCTTTCCATGCCAGCCAGTTAAACGAAGCAAAAGATACCATCCGCAGGACACGTAGGTATTTCTTTCCTGCTGACCAACTGCCACCGGAAGGCGAAGATGGGGACTGGAACAAGTGGTTGGTGACAGTGACCGTTGAGCAATGTTCGCTGTATGCCTCCGTCAGCAAACTCAAAACTGACCCGGCTGCTGACCCTGCCAAGCTCGCCACGATGGAAACCGCCATGAACAAGTATGTTGTGGACTATAATGCGGCGGTAGCGGCTTATCCCCAACAGATGGCAGAGATGCAAAAACTGGAAAGCACCAACGACAAGTTCCTTGCCCCCGAAAGCAAGCTCAACGAATATCTGCACGTATTGGATGAAGAAACGTGTAGCTACCTCTGTGCCGGGACAAGTAACAGCCCAACCCAACAAAGCCCATCTGCCCCTTGCCCATGTCAGTTTTTTGGTGAGAAAACCATTGAACTGACCGGAAGCCAAACCGACGCAGTACGGGTCTGGAACAGCAATTCCCACCTAAAAAACCTGACGGTCATGGATAACCGCACCTACACCGAAGCACACCGGGATGCCATCCAATTAATTCCACCAAAAATGACCGACAAAACCCGCAAGGTCAAAATGCTGAAAGACGGGTTTGAACAGGAGCAGGACTGGATATTGTGCGACCAGATGTCCGCCGCCATCCTTGAAAACGTCACGGTTGAGGCGTGTACAGTCAAAGCCCCCGGTGGCCCCTTGCAGGGGATATTCAGCAGTGACGGGCTATTTTCCAACCTGAAAATCCTCAACAACACCATCCAGACGGCGGGCGAACACGCCATCACCATCAACGGTTTCCTGAGCGGGGAAATCTCTGGCAACACCTTGCAAGCAGTTGCGGGGAAAACCCCAGCCATCCGCCTGTACCCAACCCGCATTGGCGGCAACCAAGCCGAGGAAGGCGTGGCATGGATTCTCAGTTTTGCCAACGAAGGTGGCACTAACCCAGTGTTGCAATACAGTAACCCTGTATTAGGCAATAATCCTTTGGTCGGGGTAGCAGGCAAAACCCAAGCCGAACTCATTGATGCCCGTTCCGATATGCCGGAAAACTACCGATGGAACAGTTTTGGGCTGGAGAACTTCCGCTACTACGCCTTCCGTGACGAGTTCAGCAACCTGACCTTTGGGCAATACCGCACCCTTGACGGCGGAAAATATTACATCCAACTGAAGGCATGGTTGGAAGACCGGATTGCCGAATACACCAACGGTATCCGCAAGATGCAGGGCTACCTGCCGGACATTGCCAACATCCAGACCGACGAACGCCACACCCAAGTGCTGCCAACCCTGCAAAAGGCACTGACAAACGCGGTCAACAGTAGCACCTACGATCATGTCAGCATCTCCAACTTCCCCGAAACGCCAATCAAGGTGTTTGTTGCCAAACAGCTTGCACTCAAACATGGCAACCTCAGGAAACTGGTGGCATTGAATGGTGTGGTACGCGCAACACCGCTCCCCAACCTGACCGCGCAAGACATGGAAAAACGTAGGCAGGCAACCCTCAAGTATTTGCTGGATGCAACACAATTGGCGGATACCGTTGCCAACCCATTGCCAGACCCGACGCTCCAGCAAGGAGCAACGTCCGGGACACAAAGCACAACCGGGGCTACCGGAACAACTGGTGGGACAACCACAACACCCACCGCAACCACCCTACCCAAAAATTACGGCACACTTAAAATCCTTGCCCAACCGCTGACAGTCCAGCAGGGCGACAGCATTACTTTCTCGGCGGATGCCAGTTTGCACTCAGCATCCGGGGACAAACTCGCTTGGTACTGGTCGGCGAGTGGCAAGACTGCCAGCACTGCCACCTTCACGCTCGACACCACCGGGCTTGCCGTGGGTGAGTACAGCGTCAAGGCAACACTTTACGTGACCCCGGCTGGGACAACCCAACGCACCGCTATTGCTGGCAGTGCCATGTTCAACGTTACGGCAAAAGCGGCAGCAACCACGCCACCAACAGTGCAAGAACCACCACCAGAACCTGCATTGCCCAAACCCCTGACCGCCAGTGGCGCATTGGGGATGTATCTGCGGGTCAGCGAAACCAGTGTCCCACAAGGCAAGACCATTACGTTCTCCATTGACCCCTCCTACCTTGCCCAACAGCAACAAGGGGCAAAACTGACGTATTACTGGACAGCACCGCTCAATTCCGGCAACCCGGCAGGGCAAGCTGCCACCTACACCATCAAGACCGATACGCTTGTTCCCGGTAATAGTCACACGGTGAAAGTGACGTTATACCGTCAGGCAGATGGCAGTACGACGAAGACATCACAAGGCGGGGTGGCAACGTTTGGGGTAACAGCAGCATTGCCAACAACAGGCACTATCAATGTGGTGGTTATGGACATTGATACCCAGCAGCCGATTGCAGGGGAAAAGTACACCCTGACACTGGATGCTGACCCAACCAAGAGCTACCCCGGCACAACAGGGAGTGACGGCAGTGTTTCAATGAAAGATGCGCCACTGGGTAGCTACACATTACGCTTCGACGACCCAACCATTGTTATTACCACCCAAACCCCATAAGCAAGGAGACCATCATGGCGTTACTAACAGAAAATAATGGATCATCCTGTACAGTGGATTGTGTATCTGCCAACCAACAAGTTGGTAATCCCCAACAGGTTTGGATAAAAAAAATCCCTGACCTTGATACGATGTGGCATGGAACACCTATCCGCTGGGTCATGATGGAAGCGGCGGGTAAGAACTACAATGTTCCTGTTTATGATATTCAGGTTTATGGAGAGGGTCTTGCCTCTTCCACCAATGGATATGACATGATCGCCCTCGACCATCCCAGCGCACAAGCATATTTAGTAGCTGTCAATCCTTCAAAACCAATGCGCCTTAATGAAATTCCCGATGCAATGGATAAAATGGGTTGGAAAGTCTCAGCACAAACCATGCGGTATTGGTTTTCAATAAAACCCGCTTGGGTAATACCCCAAAATATAAAAGAAGGAGAGTCCGACCCGATGCAACTACTCCCAAGCCAATATGATGAGACAATCATCAAAATGGATTGGATATTACAATTTCCACGAGTAAAAGAAGCCTTTGAGGATTTATATGCCAACTGGGCAAGTGAGGCTGGCATTAAGCAACTAAAAAAGCGACTTATGAATGCAGGGTGGCAGGAAAATGAGCCACTTCCATTTAGGCTTGGATACCAGCATGAAACAGCACGAGAACTAGATGCTCTCTGTCAGGTCAATTTTCGTGGATTTGGTGAAAAATTAGATACACTTGATGATCTTTATGGCGCACTAGGCATCGCCAGTTTCAAACTAGCAGTGATCGGAACAGTTACTCAATCTTTATCAGCATCATTGAGTGATCCATATCAAGCTATTTTTACAGTGGAAAAAATTGGTATTTATATGAGAGACACATTTGATTTCACTAGTAGCACTTTTTTTGAGAAGATCGTTCCACTTGGAGTCTGGAGTCGCGAAAGAGTTTTAAGCAAAGCAGAAATGATAGACTATTTTGCGTTACCTGCTATCTCCATGCCATCACAACCGATGACAAGAAACATGAAATACCCTGGATTCGTTCCAGTATACAACCAGCATTTTCGGGACTGGCAAGCAGCCACTAACGAAGGTGGTGATTTTGTTGTCTACTCAGACATCAAGTGGATGCCCGTTAATGTACAATACATTACCATTGCCTGATGAAAAATGTTTAAAACGCAAAAATTTAAGTTTATTACCATCTTATCACTGGCAATCTTAATTGGATTAACTTGGTACAATGGGGGGCGATGGTTTTCCATCTCCCAAAGTAACTATATCAGCCCAAAAGGCTACTATCGCGTCAAGATAATCTATCATCCGTGGGACGTAGGGTATGGCTATGCTGATTTGTACGATAATCAAAGTGGTAAGTTACTTGCTAAAAGTCAAAAATACCCGATTAATGACAATTCATCTATTATTTGGACAAGCGAATGTCATGAAAAACCTTCTATAGATATTGGAATGAATATATGCTTCCAGATTACACCGGAACCAGTGCAACCCTGCTGTAAATCAGGGCAACCCATTGTTCCGCTACAAGCAAAAGCTATTTATATGGAAAATTGACAGCTAGGCGGCATCGAAGCCTCGTTGCGCCGCATCGCCCATTTCGACTATTGGCAGGAAACCGTGCGCAAGTCGATCCTGCTGGATGCCGCCGCCGACCTGCTGCTGTACGGCAATGCCGAACGCGCCGTGGTGGAAGTCGCGCACCGCATCGCTTCCGGCGAACCCGTTGCCAGCATCACCGACGTGCGCGGCACCGCCTTCATCCGCCGCGACACCCCCGCAGGCTGGATGGAAATCGACTCGTCGCGCATCGACCAACCGGGCAAAATCGACCGCATTATCAACCCGTATTTGAACACCACCGAGATGGACGAATGCGAGGTCGAAAAGCGCAATGTGCAATGGTTCAGCTACGAAGACCCGCGCAGCAAACGCACTGACGAACACAAACTGACCTTCCACCCCCGCGCCCGCTTGCAGCGTGACCAGACCGTGATCCGCCTGCCGTCGTTTGAAAAGGTCAGCAAGGACAAAGCCCTCTACGCCCACGCCAATCGCGTGTTGCATCTGGAAACCAACCCCGGCAACGCCCGCGCCTTGGTGCAAAAACACGGCACGGTGGATGTGTGGATCAACCCGCCACCGATCCCGCTTTCCACGCCGGAAATGGATTTCGTGTTCGGGCTGCCCTACGCCCGCCTGCCGCACCCGTCTTACAACGGCGAACGCATCCCGGCTTACGAGATGATCCGTTTCTCGGTCAACATCATGCGCGGCTGCTTTGGCGGCTGCACCTTCTGCTCGATCACCGAACACGAAGGGCGCATTATCCAGAACCGTTCGCAGGAGTCTATCATCCGCGAAGTCGAGGACATCCGCGACAAAGTGCCGGGGTTCACCGGGGTGATTTCCGACCTTGGCGGTCCCACCGCGAATATGTACCGCCTCGCCTGCAAAGACCCGAAGATCGAAGCCGCCTGCCGCAAACCCGCCTGCGTTTACCCCGATATTTGCCAAAACCTCAACACCGACCATGCCGCGTTAAAAGAACTGTACCGCACCGCACGCAATTTACCGGGCATTAAAAAGGTGCTGATTGGTTCGGGCTTGCGTTACGATCTGGCGGTTAAAGACCCCGAATACATCAAGGAACTGGTCACGCACCACGTCGGCGGTTATTTAAAAATCGCCCCGGAACACACCGAATCCGCGCCGCTGTCCAAAATGATGAAACCGGGCATCGGCACTTACGACAAGTTCAAGCAACTGTTCGAGAAATACACCAAAGAGGCAGGCAAGGAACAGTACCTGATCCCCTATTTCATCGCTGCACACCCCGGCACGTCCGACGAAGACATGCTCAACCTTGCGCTGTGGCTGAAGAAAAACGGCTTCCGCGCCGACCAGGTGCAAGCGTTCTACCCCTCGCCGATGGCATCCGCCACCACCATGTACTACAGCGAAAAGAACCCACTGCATCAGGTCACGTACAAAAGCGAAAAGGTGCAAACCGCCAAGTCGCCGGAACAGCGCAAGTTGCACAAAGCCTTCCTGCGCTGGCATGACCCGAAGAACTGGCCGCTGCTGCGCAAGGCGATAGCGGAGATGGGGCGGCAGGAACTGATTGGCGATGGCGACAACCAACTGATCCCGCATTACAAGGCGGGGGAAGAGAAGCTGGTGTATGAGGCGCATCGGCGGAAGAATAAGGGCGGGGAGCATCAGAAGAGGACGGGGAAGGTGGTCTCTAACCAAGCTGCAAACCAGCAGCAGGCTGGCAAGAAAGTGTTGACCCAGCATACTGGTTTGCCGCCGAAGCCCAAGGCAAACCCACACAGCAAGAAGCCCAATACCAACGGGACAAAACGGCGCGGCAAATGACCCGCGCCTTTTGCCGTTATTTCGCCACGTACTTTTCCAAACCCGCCACGATGTCCACCTTGTTGTAACCAGCAAAGTTCCCCAATGTCATCGTTGGCACATTGCCAAGGCGTTTGGTGACAGCCGATGGGCACGGCTTTTCCGGCTCGTAATCACAACGCTCCATATCGCTCTTACGGTAAACATGGTTGGCAAGGTCAAAGATATAAGAAGCGCGATACTTGCCGACAGAATGTCCTGTATAGCCGTGAGTGTATTCCTGCAACACAAATTCACCGTTGGCGAAGTGGAAGCGATAACTATTCTGCTTGTCACTGCTGGAGAATGGGCTGGCGCTGTTGTTGATGATTAGCAAGTCGCCGTTACGGGTCAGTTTCGCAGATACTCGCCACGGCTCATCACCCCTGCCTTTGTCACCGGGGTCAAAAGAAGCATTTGAAGCCATATCGACATAGCCGCCTCCCCGCTGCGTAATTCGGACATCCAGTTTATAACTGAACCAATCACTCCGATAAGGAAAACTGGTTACAATAACCTGATCGGGAATGCCATCGCGGTTAAAATCATAACTAAAGCTATCACTTTCATTTCTGTTGGCTGGTGTAGGCGATGCATACGTTTTGCTTTGGAAAGTTTGCTGCTGCGTCCGTATCCCGGCTGCATCAGTTTTAACACTGGAGTTTGCACGACAACCTACCAACCCAGTACCTATCAATACAGCAAAGACAATAAATAGAGTAAAAATCCCTCTCATATTCAGAATACACTCTTGGAAAATAAAATTATCATATTAAACTGGCCAAAGACCACGACATTTATTGATCGCATCGAATTTCACAAGATATTTAAATCATGAGCTAATAGCCTATTGAGCTAGCAGCGATACCATTTTGTTTCACAAAACCACTTAACTGCAATTAGTAGAAAACTTATAAAGCTCACCCCTTACAAAACCTTCAATTTCGACCCAGTTTTTGATCTCCTCTTCTGAAATACGATAGCTATATCTTGCAAAATTATCATCTCCAAATGGAATTCTTGAACAAACATGAGCATCGTTACATAAAAACATTAATTTATATTTATCGTTTTCGCTTGGAATAAAAATTTTATCGAAAAACCTGAAAGATAACTCTAGGTCAACAACATTTCCGCCTTGCCTTCGTTGAGTTACATCATCTCCAGTATAGAGCCTCATGCCATGCATTAACCTCCCACCACTCCATGAAGTAATCTTTTCAATGGAGTCCGCTGAAATTGTAGCTACACCTAAATAATTAGTATCAACCCCCAATGTGATATTCGTTAAAAATAGATTATTCGGCATACTGATAGAGTAAGTGCTTTTTGAAAAAGATAGGCCATCCAACACTCGATTAACAGGAATAGATAACTGACACCCTTTAGCCCTCTCACTTTTCATAACAATATTTATTCTTTGACTATATATGACATCTATTTGCTTGCGAAAATCTTTATCTAGCACAAAAGGAAATAGAAATACTAAGATAGTTAAATACCAAAACACCTTTTTCCTTCCCCAATACCATCCCATCAAGAAAGAAAATATTATTGATACTACAAAAGCGGAGTATAATAAAAATGGAAAAATGTCGAATCCATGATAATAGAACCAAACTTGGATGGCTGAAAGCATTATCAGAAATAAAAATGGAGGCTCATTATGTGTTTCGGGGTCTTGCAGGGTGAACCTTGAAACTGGTGGCAACC
>ERZ761609.2714-NODE-2714-length-12634-cov-32.345417_pt1 | contig 12634 bp, 8 predicted proteins | sample MGYA00511163_ERZ761609 | MGnify/ENA primary metagenome ERZ761609 (study PRJEB28899, sample SAMN02445070) | bioreactor sludge metagenome | biome: EBPR sludge | place: Australia: Brisbane, Thorneside Wastewater Treatment Plant | collected 2011-12-16 ... | reverse complement strand
ACGTTATTCATACCCCTGCCTTTTTTGAATGTCTTTATCATCTTCTGCATATCATAGAATTGCTTGATAACGCGGTTCACATCCTGTATGCTGGTTCCGCTGCCGGTTGCTATTCTTTTTCTGCGGGCGCCGTTTATGATATCCGGATTGGTTCTTTCTGTCAATGTCATGGAATTTATCACGGCCTCTACCTGGCGAAGCGGCTTATCATCAATTTCTTTGCCCTTCATGATCCTGTCAACACCCGGAATCATTCCCATTAACGATGAGAGTGAACCCATTTTTTTTATCTGCTGAAGCTGGTCTAAGAAGTCACCGAAATCAAACTTGTTTCCGCGGAACTTCTCTTCAAGCTTGGCTATTTTCTTTTCATCAAGCTCTTCGGGGAGCATTGTCGCGGCTTTTTCTACCAGTGACTGGATATCACCTTTGCCGAGTATCCTCGAGGCCATCCTATCCGGATAAAAAGGCTCGATGGCATCAAGCTTTTCGCCAACGCCAACAAACTTTACGGGCTTATCAACAACTGCCCTTATGGAAAGTGCGGCACCGCCGCGTGAATCACCATCTAATTTTGTTAAAATAACGCCGTCAAAATTCAACCTGTCGTGGAATTCCTTCGCGGTGTTAACCGCATCCTGACCTGTCATTGAATCCACAACGAAAAGTATTTCCGCCGGATTCAGTTTGCTCTTAAGGGTCTCAACTTCGCGCATCATCTCTTCATCAATGGCAAGGCGTCCTGCTGTATCAACAATCAGGGTATCCTTATAGTTCTGCTTGCAGAACTCAACCGCCGCCATGGCAATTTTTACGGGATCCTTGCTTTCATCGGAGTAAACCGCCACATCGATCTGCTCGCCCAGCGTCTTAAGCTGGTCTATAGCAGCCGGACGGTAAACGTCACAGGCCGCAAGCGCGGGATTTTTACCCCTTGACTTGAGGTACTTAGCCAGTTTACCCGAAAACGTTGTTTTACCGGAACCCTGGAGACCAACCATCATAATGACCGAGGGCACGTCATTGCTGAATTTAATATCGGTCTTCTTTTCGCCCATTAAGCGAACAAGCTCCGCGGTGATAGTATCTATTACGATCTTACCCGGGTTTATTGATCTTATTACATTTTTTTCAAGCGCTTTAGCCTTAACATCATCAACAAACTGTTTAACCACTTTGTAGTTAACATCGGCATCAAGCATTATGCGGCGAACTTCGCGCAGGAATTCATCAATTGTGGCTTCGGATACTTTACCCTTACCCTTGATGAACTTGAAAACTTTATCGAACTTAGAACTTAGATCTTCAAACACTATTTTTCAAAAATCAAATAATAAATAACAAATAACGGCTTTAAATTACTGCTTTGAAACCTTAAAAATCAACTACTCTCAATACGGAAAGGGCTACGAAACCGTTAAGTAAAAGTGAATACAACTCCACAGAAAACCCCCAAAAGGGCAATCTGTGAGTTATTTTTTCTAATTAACCTGCTAAATTAACGATTTTTTTAGTATTAATCAAGGTTTTACAAATTCTGAACGCAGTGAAGAATCTCTCTTCCCGCAGAGTCCCCAAAAGGCGGGGAGACTCTGCGTGGACTATTAACTCCCTGCCTTGTCATTCCTGCCTGTCTTGTCTTTTCTGCCTGACTTGACATTCCTGCGAAGGCAGGAATCTTATTTCCCAAAACGCCATATTTAAAAGCCGAACACAGATGACACGGATTCCGCGAATACTTACTGATTCTGATTGCCGCAAGGAGCAAAATTTGTCGGATTTTGACGGCAGTGGAGGGTTACTATAACAATGAAAAGCAGAACCCCCAACAATAATCCACGAAGGAATCAGATTCGGTTCAATTGCGGATTAATGTAAATTCAGACTAATCTTCCCCCACATGCCGGTGGCAGTTCTACGACTTTAAAAACAAAGGGGGGACTATAATAGGGAAAAATAACATGATTGCTGCCAGATCACTCTTAAAACCCCGCCTTGTCATACCTGCCTGTCTTGTCATTCCTGCCTGCCTTGTCTCTAAGGCGAAGGCAGGAATCTTATTTCCCAAAACGCCATATTTAAAAGCCGAACACAGATGACACGGATTTGACCGATTTGCGCTGAAAAATGCGCCCTATTAGACCTCCCCTAAATCCCCTCCTTGGTAAGGAGGGGACTTATTATCTTAAACTTTCAACGTCCCCCCCTTACTAAGGGGGAGTGTCCCGAAGGGACGAGGGGGTCTTGAGTTCATTGCAGAGTCCGCAGAGTACCCAATCCCGCTAAGCAGAAGAGCGGGACGTAAAAATCGACGGAGGGTAGAGGTTTGTTAAGATTTTCGCAGATTCCGCAGAGTTCAAAGTGACGGGAACATAAAGTTAAGGACTCTGCGGGGTCTATGAATTATTTTTCTCATTATGATTCTCATTGTGAATGTGATATTTTTTTTTAGCGGTTCAGCGGGATGTTTTTACTGAAAACGCTCCGTAATTGATAATAAAATTTTCTCATTATGAATATATTCATGTTGAGAAATTCTCAAGATGAATTTTTCATCGTGAGAATGCGGCGGTTGCGGCGAAATTTACGCAATAATATTTTTTGGTTTTCTCAACGTGATTCTCGCGGTGAATAATCACTGTGAGAATGCCGGTGCCTGCTGCGGCAGGTACGGCTGCGCTCCGCGCGGATAATGAACGCCTGCGAAGAAATATGTCCGCCTGAAATGCGAAGCTTTGGGATATCGTTGTGCAGCGGGAAGTTGAATTTTATCATAGTGTAATGGTTTAAGGGTTATAGGATACAAGTCACAAGTTACAAGTTGCGGAATTGTCTTAATGTACAAAATACTAGAAGGTTTGACGTTTCACATTTGACGTTTCACGCTTAGTATGCTGTTAGCATATTGAAGCAAAGATAATATATGCTAAATGCATTGTCAAGGGGGAAAAATGGGGAGAAGTGGGAAAATGGGAAAAGGGGTGAAATTTTTTGGAGAAATTGTACTTTAACTGAAAACTCGCCTACCTTAAACCGGTAAAGCTGAAGAAGTGGATAATGTACTTTTGTTATATCATACTGTTTTTTATATATAAATTTAGTAAGTTTGTAATGGGCTTCATTCCCATCCTTAATGTAGACATCTGCGGTTTCTGTTCATTGGAAAAGAAAATGTTTAGTTTAAAAAATTGATAGAGTTTAAGTAAAACTAAAACAGACCATATAATATTGTAAAACCTAAAAGATATTAAACAATGAAATTAACTATACTTTTCAATTTGCTTTTTCTACTTGGGCTAAATCAAGTAATGTTCTCTGAACCTGATTGTGACCTACAAACTTATAAAGTAACATTAACAAATAATAGCTCTCAAAGGTGGGTAAGTGATACTACTTTTAGGGAATCAAATTCCACAGGTTGTTTTGAAGGTAAGACAAGCTTTTATTTTTATAAAAATACTTCAACTGGCGATGTTGAATTGTGTGAAAATAAAATATGGATCACAAAAAATACTTTTCGGTGGGAGATTGTTAAAGATTCAGAAGGCAATTGTATTTTAAAGCTTGACAATGAAGAATTGCATATCAATTTTCTATTGATAAATAGTAATATGATTTTACAATTATGGAAAAAAAATGAAGATAATTCTATAATAGTTAAAGAATTTTATAGAGATTAACACAATATGAATACAGATAATGAACCGAAAGCAAAGGTTGAAAACGGAAAATTTGATAAATTTGTACACGTTGCAAATTTCTTACTATGCTTAAGTATTCTTTTAGCAACATTATATCAGATTCGCAACAACGATCCACTGAAAACAGAGAGATTCAATACACTGGAAAATACATACAAAATTACTTCTAAAATAATCGACGCAAAAAGCAATGATTCATTGATTCATTTTGCTGCACAATACAATGATATTTATGGGAATTTATTGTTTATTGCTGATTCATCTATGTACACAGCAGCTCAAGTTTTTAAAATTGATTTAAACAATCAATTAAAGGGTACGAATTTATTCCAACCCGATAAATACAAGATATCAGGTCAAAAGCTGAAGAATTTGTGTAAGGCCAAAGTAAATTAAAAAAAAATAATGAAAACATTTATTATTGTTATGTTATGTCTTTTTCTAACAAATTACTCAAATACCCAAGAATTTATTTCATTCTCTAATACCCCAATGAATGATATATTAAAGGAGAGTATAGTAAATAGTAGCATTTTTATGATTAAGGGCGACAATGATCAAACTTATGGTAGCGGTTTCATATTCAATCAAGAAGGTTACGCATTAACCAATTTTCATGTTGTTGAGTTCAGTAAAAAACCACGAGCAATCTTCAAGAATGGTGCTATAGAAAATATTAGAATCATTGAGACTAACGAAGAGTATGATCTTGCAGTAATAAAATTAGATAATAATACCAGCTATCCATACTTGCCCTTGTCTTATGAAATAGAATATAATCTTGCTGACGAGGTGTTTTCTATTGGCTCTCAAAATAATGAAATAAATAAAGTAAAGAATGGCTGTATTAGCGATCTAAAAAAGCCATATGACAATAAAAATTATATAGAATTTGACATCGAAATTATCTCAGGAAATAGTGGTGGACCACTTATATCTTCCCAAAAAGTGATAGGAATAGTAACCTATGTCAAGGATCAAAGAAATGGTTCAGGATTCGCTATTAATACAAACAAAATTATTGACATATTCAAGTTAAAGGAAATGGAAGTAGTTGCGCTGTCAACTGAACCTGTCGTATTTGACTCAACAATAACAATTAGAATTGTTGAAGATAATAAGCCATTAAGTTTTATTGCTATGTTCGTTGGTGGCTTTATTAACGGTGTTTATAAGGAATATGTTTCTGGCAAATCTATGTTTGATAAGCCTGTATTTGAAAAGACTATTGAAATTGATAAGACGTGTTCTCAAATACTTATTAATTGTCAATTAAGTAAATATAGATGGCTATTGTACCCCCAAGATAAAACAAATGTCAAACTACCAAACCAAAAACTTTTCATAAATGATACAGAAATACTTGACAGTATCTATATTTATAATCTGGACAGTTCGAGTGCTAACTTTGAAATTGATTTAGTACGCAAAAAGAAAGAAGAGAACAGTAGCAATAGCAATATTTACCCAATATCATATAGTTCAGGGACTGGGTATTTATATTTACCACAAGAAGCCACTTTGTTTGCAGTTTTTGAACGAACCGGAAACTATAATGATACTAATGATGCAACTTATTTAGTTGGTAAAAATGGACGTAAAGTCAGAAAGATAGACAGGGAAACATTTTTAAAAAATCTGGGTGAATATATTGATATTGCAAAAAAAAATAATAAGCAGTTAATTATCACTGCGGACGACGGAAGCGGAGACTGGATGTCAAACAATGATTTCAAATGGGGGAAGTCCGAAGATCCTAAAGAAAATTTGATCGAAGTTATGAATAAGCAATCTGATGGGTGGGTAGGTGAAGTTAGAGGTCTATTATTATATTAAAATTACGTAAGCCATAAATGATGTGAAAGCAGACTAGTTGCTTGCAGATTGCGCCTAATAACTTTAAAGTCTGATGAGTCTATAAAATACTAAAATTATGCGACCATGGTTAGCCGTTTCACTTTGGTTTTGTTTATTGCATCTAAAATTGAGTGAACAACATGCCACATTAAGACTGGCGGTACGGCATTACCAATTACTTTATATTGTTGAAATTCGGAAAGTATGAATTTGAATTTTTCTGGAAATGATTGAATTCTTGCCGCTTCCCTAGGTGTAAATCTTCGGTAGCGTTCACCAATTTTTAGAACAGGATCCGTACCGTTAAGAGTAACTTTTGCTAAATGAGCATTTATAGTATTACAGGGCTTTGTTATATCCTGTACTCTTCCCTTATTCATTTTTTCCCTGGCTTTGAGCATCCCTTTTACCGCTTTTTCACTAAAATAATATTTTTCGTCAATATTATCTTCTAAAGCAGTACTTAATGAGATTTTTTCATCTTTTTCATGTGATAGCTGTTCTGGAAACTCAAAATGAATAAAGTTATTGTAGTTTTTGAAGCCTATAATAAAAATTCTTTCTCTTCTTTGAGGAATTAAATAATCCGAAGAATTTAATACTTTATACTTAATATGGTATCCTGATTCTTCAAAATGTTTTAATATCAATGGAAATGTTTCTTTGTTATTTACTGATAGTAAGCCTTTAACGTTTTCTGCAACAAATACATCAGGTTGTTTTAATTTAAGTATTTTATTCATTTCAAAGAATAATTTACCTCGTTCATCTTTAAAGCCCAGTCTAGGTGGATTTTGAGCAATAATAGAAAAAGATTGACATGGAAACCCTCCAATTAGTATATTGTGTTCAGGAATTTCATTTATATCAATTTCACGTATATCTTTGTTCTGACATTTATGTTCAAAATTCTCATTATATATTCTGACTGCATTTTCATCATTATCCATTACGTATTTTATGTCTACAGGATGTTTTCGATATACTTTATTCAAGTACTTGAAGCCACCCACAAGACCTAAGTCCATACCGCCGCAACCACTAAACAATGAAACAGCTTTTAATCTTTCCAAATTAACAATTCCTCCTTTATGCTTGAATTTTCGTTTAGAATTATTTCTGCACCTTTTCTAGGAATCATCCTCAGTTCATTATGTTTGTATTTCTCAACAGGATTCTGGATGATGAGTAAACGAATACTCTCTTTATTTATTATAAGTCTATAGATAAAATATGTGTCACCATTGGTTTCTGCTGTTAACCATTCGTTGGTTGACATAAGAAAGTTATTCGCGTTTATTCTGGATAGACTAATTGTAGTTTTGACCTCGATGTATCTCTTTTGTTCATCAATTTCGCAAGACAATATATCATATCCCATTGCAAAGCTGTCAGGTATTTTTTTAATTAAATGAATCAAATCTTTTTTGCCGGCTAATTTCATTTTCATGCATTCGTGACCAAGTACAAGGTTTTCCCCAGTATCACCAATTTCCTTGGTTTTAATCTCTCTGTTTTCTTGAAAAAAACGTTGTAGAGAGACATTAATTGATTCGTGGTAATCTGTTTCGCTGATCCCGATAAACTTCCTTACATCTGTTTTAAAAAAGTTATCACCAAGGTCAGTATTTACGTATTGAAACCATTTATCTTGTACAGCTTTAATTTGATTTATATTTAAATTTCTTTTTGCATACAATGTGTTATATGGTGTAAAGAAACTCTTATCTTCAATAAATTTATCAATTATAGATTTCTCTTGGGTATTTAAAAAATATTTATTTGCGTGTTTTACTAATATATTTGCTATTACCATGTAATCCAAAATGTCGCCAGCATATCTTATGACATCACCCTTACTGTTATATTTCACCTTGTTCTTTCTATTATCCAGCATCAACAATATTGTATCTTTGACATTCCTGCCATCCCTAGTAACTCTTAAATCGTTAAATATGCAGTGTGTTGCTTCATCTTTTGTTATATAAAATCTATTAATTGTTTGTTTCTCTCCGGTTTTTAATAGTTTTAATATATATCTAGCAGGCTTAAAATGAATTCCCGTTTTGATCATTTTTAAACTTTCTGCTGGTTTTAGATGACCACCTGGATATTGAAATAAATAAAGAAAATATTTGAAAAATTGAGGTAAATCTTGTTCTTTAGCAAGCATATGTACCAAAAAACTTGGTTTATCAATTTTCTTCAAGTTATCATGTTCAATAAATCCAAATAAAGCTGAGATTTCAGTTCTCCAGTTATCGATAGTTTTTGTATTTTTTGTAAGATTACCTGGGAATCTCCTTATTGCTCGGTTAACTTCAGCAGCAAATTGATCTTTACTTAATGCAGATATTCCGCTTATGGCTGTAGCGATATATATCAAAACATTTTCAATATCTGTTTTAAATCGTGGTCTCACATGATGTAATCTGAAGAAAAATCTATCTGGTATTGTATACATTGTATATTACAAATAATTTAATAACTGTTTCGCAATTGCTTCGGCTAACAAAGGGGGAACTGCATTTCCAACTTGCTTATATTGATCAGTTTTATTGCCCAAGAAAACAAACTTGTCAGGGAATGATTGCAATCTGGCATTTTCCCTTACAGTTGGTACACGGTTATATTCGTAATGAAAATGGTGCCGGTGGCCGGTATCAATTGTAGCAGCGGGTTTTTTACTATGATATCTTGACCATGCCACATTAAATTTACGAGTATACCTGAATTCCTCTGGTAGATTTTTATAGTTCCCACCTTCAGGTACCATTTTTATGATTTTAACTACATGTTCTTGATGTAAAGTGGCAATGTGATTATGAATAATATCAGAGTTACGTCTCATTAATTCCTGATACTTATTCGAAAAAAGTTGACTGTAGCACTGCTTTTCTGTACCCTCAGAATCAACCAAACTTGGTAAATCAGATAATGCATCTTTGCATGTAACGTAATTTTGTAAATCACTAAATAATGTAGAATCAGCGACATGTGTTGGATTAGGAAATAAAAAATTACCATCTTGTATACCTACAAAGAATACTCGCCTCCTAAATTGCGGTACGCCATAGTCGGCTGCATTTAATATGGTATAACTAACATTGTATCCCATTTTATGAAATTCTTCTAAAAGTATTTCTTTTATTTTACCTTTATATAAACTAAGCAAGCCAGGTACATTTTCGAAAACGAAAGCTCGCGGTTTAACCATATTGGTAATTTTTAAATAAGAACGAAATAGTCTATTTCTGGGGTCGTCAAAATTGCGTAGACCTGCTAAAGACAATCCCTGACAAGGTGGTCCGCCTATAATAACGTCAATTTCATTCCCTGCATTCCGTATAATTTCCTTGTGTGAAATATTGACGATATCATCGCAAATTATATTGGTGTTTTGATGATTGTATTTATATGTTTCGAGTGCTTTCTGGTTATTGTCAATTGCAAGCTTTACATCATAGTTGCTTTTGTGAAATCCATAACTTAAGCCTCCACAGCCCGAAAACAAATCTAATACAACAGGTTTAATTGGAATATCCAAGTTTTTCAATATTAGCTAACAGTCGTTCTAAATATAATAAATTATTCTTTTTCAATTTACACTCCCAAAAAATTAAAACTTTATAACCAATTTTCTTCAGTTGTGCTTTATTCTTTTTGTCCCTTGCAACATTACCCTGCAACTTTGCGTTCCAAAATGCTTTATTACTTTTAGGGTTAGATGCATATTTGCAATTTTTATGTGAATGCCAGAAACAACCGTGTACAAAGATAACTATTTTATATTTTCTAATTACAATGTCTGGTTTTCCTGGTAGTCTAGCATCATGTAGCCTATATCGGATTCCGTGTTTATATAAAAATTTTCTTACAGATATCTCAGGTTTAGTATTTTTAGACAAAATACGGCTCATATTAAAACTTCTAATCTTTAGAGAATGCACGTCAACCATATGCAAACATACGTCAATTTTTGAATTATATCATTATATTTATCAATCTCTATATTGTTTAAAGATAGTTAATTGGATACTCCTATGTGTATCATTGAATGATACTTTTTCGTATCAATGGTGGTGCTAAACTCCCTCTACAGTTCTTTAACAATAACTAAGTATTGTAATAATCAATTTTTTTTTAATAGGTGCTTGAAAAGCCGTAATCCACACCTTTAACTGCACCAGCAGTAAAGAAGGCATGGATACAACAATAAGAAGATTTGTGTAAATACACTTTTCGTCTTTACGCGGGCATAGGGGTTTACCAAAAAAGCCGCCCAAAAATATTGAGCGGCTTAGTTTTAATTCATCCGATGAACTGCAGGCGTAGTCACGCCTTAAGTCATCGGATGATATTTATCGTTTCACGTTGTCACTTTTTCCCGTCGTTTTGTTTGGTCGGGGGTGACTCGGTGTTGCCCTTATTTCCGTTATCCCGTTTAGGGGGCGGATCTTTCCGCGGCTGTTCCTGCTTTGGAGGATCGTACTGTTTAGGCGGATCTTTCTTAGGTTGTTCCTGCTTCGGCGGATCGTATTGCTTTGGCGGGTCATACTGCTTTTTAGGCGGGGGAGTGTATTGCTTGTTCCCCTCATTATTTTTATTGCCATCGTTGCGCTTGGTATCGTTATTTCCCTTGGTATCATTATTACCCTTGGTATCGTTGTTACCTTTGGTATTATTATTGCCGTCGTTCTTTTTGGTGCCTGTACCGTTATCTCTGCCGGTGTTATTATCTCTGCCGGTGTTATCGTCAGTTTTTTTCCAGGTATCGTTATTGCCGCCGTCGTTTTTCTTTACGCCGGAGTTATTGTTATTGCCATCGTTGCCTTTTGTGCCCGGGATATTTTTCTTTGTATCGTCATCTTTTTTTGTTACTTCGTTATCAACCTTTGTGCCGTAATATTTGCCTGTGTTGTTATACATATTCACATCGTTTACGGGCTGCTTCTTACCGGTTGCATCTTCAATTGTTTTCACACCGGGTCCGTTGGTTTTGATCCCCGTTTTAGAAATATACGGATTCGCGTCCACAGTACCGGTTTTAACAATTTCAGTTATACCGCTTGGATCAACGATAGGCACTCTTGGCGGAATAGGATCAGCGAACTTGCGTTTTTCAACGTAGGTCCAGCATCTTACCTTGTAGCGCATTCCGTGGCAGCGGTAGCCGTAGCCGTGATGCCATCTTACCCACGGAGAAATGGGGTACCAGCCGCAGTAGCCGTCGTTATAGATCCACACAACCCATGCCGGCGCCCATACAAAACCGGGCGACCATACCCAGCCGTAATAATCTGAGTACCACCATCTGCCGTAATGGCATGTGCGCCATCCCCAGTTGTAATACGAAACCCACATCCAGCCCTGGTGCGTGTAACGCCAATAGCCGTTTGTGTAGGGCGACCAGCCGGCTTCGACATTGTACGGCCGCCATATATACTGAGTGTTGATCTCAGGGTCAAATCCGCCGGATTGATCAGCGACAGCGCCGGGATCAATATCTTCTTTGTTGACCTTTATCCATTCACCTTCGGTGCCAAGCTCTTCCTTGACGCTTTCTATTGTGAAGGTGCTGTCATTCTGGAAGACGACTGAGTCCGCATTGACCGCTGATAATTTTGATGTGAACCCCAGCATCATAATTAATGATGCAGCGTACATCAGCATTACCGATGGTCTGAATTTCAGCGTATTCATAGTTAGCTCCTTATTGTTTAAGTTTTGAATTATTGTCATTTATTTTATCCCCAAAATACAATAAAGCAAAACATGTTTTAGTAAGATACAGCGAGAGGTTTTTACACCATACCGCATCACTAAAATAATATAAAAATAATATGTTTAGGGTAACATTTTGTAAATAGATGTAACAGGGTTTTGTGAGTGGGTTGAGTGGGTTGAGTGGGTTGAGTGTGTGTTTTTGCGGAGCTTTAAAAAAAGGGAACGTAAAGCTTTTCGATTTGCATGAGGTGTTTTTATGTCACCCCTTCGGGGTTTTTGTTATCTTTGCAAAGCAAACACTACAATAATAGCACCCCTTCGGGGTTGGTAGCAAAATCATAATGACCTCATCACATCACGCTAAAGCGGGATTGCCCCTCTCCAAACTGCCGGAGCAGTCAAGGGGATCCCGCTAAGCAGAAGAGCGGGACGTAAAAATCGACGGAGGGGAGAGGTAAAGTTTTGTCATCCTGAGCGAACGAAGTGAGTGAAGGATCCAGACGAAGATTTTTTGTATGCGCGGAGTCTCTAACCGAAGGGATATTTGCCCTCCCCCTGTGAGGGGGAGCTGGAGGGTGTCACAAGATTTATTGGGTCTTAATGTTAACTCAAAGTCTTCAAAAGTGACACAACACAGCCTGCTATCAGAAATAAGGAGTGCGCAAAGGAAGGGATTTTTTCGTTGTATTTATTTCGGATTTGGGATTGATTGTTGTTGATTTACATATCGCTCCTCCGGAGCTCTCTTAAAATACAAATTGTTAACTACAAACATTACGCTCCTACGGAGCTAATATTGATTATATATTTCTTCGCGGAGTCTCTCCGGGGGAGGACTTAGCGTTTTATGCCGCGATTATCCGCAGAGTCCTCAATCACGCGAAGCAGAAACGCGGGACTGCGAAAAACGCAGAAAGCGAGAACGTGAAGTCAAGGACTCTGCGGGTATGGTGATTTAGTGTCAGGCAAGCCTGACACCTACAGAAGCGCAAGTAGACTGCGGGGATTTTAACCCTCACCCCCCAGCCCCTCTCCCAGAGGGATCCCGCTAAGCAGAAGAGCGGGACGTAAAAATCGACGGAGGGGAGAGGTATGGTGAAACTTTTGGATTGTTTCCCCTCTCCTTTCAGGAGAACTGCACCAGCAGTCAGGTGGGTCAGGGGTGAGGTAAAAATAAAAAAAGGCAGCCGGGTGGCTGCCTTAGAAGTTTCAATTGATACGATTTTTCAATTCATCGGATGAACTGAAGTCATACGATGAATTGTTTACTTACAATTCCTTTACAACTGATTCAATTACATCAAGACCCTCATCGATCTGCGCTTTTGTGATATTTAGCGATGGGCGGA
>ERZ761609.2713-NODE-2713-length-12638-cov-19.946436_pt1 | contig 12638 bp, 7 predicted proteins | sample MGYA00511163_ERZ761609 | MGnify/ENA primary metagenome ERZ761609 (study PRJEB28899, sample SAMN02445070) | bioreactor sludge metagenome | biome: EBPR sludge | place: Australia: Brisbane, Thorneside Wastewater Treatment Plant | collected 2011-12-16 ... | reverse complement strand
CCCCTCTCAAAAGTGTTTTGTTGAATGAGGTCAAAAACGCCATACATCATTTTTGATGTGTAGACGGGGTCAATCGGAATTTGGTATTCTTTCTCAAAATCAATTATAAAATCCATCAAATCCTTTTTCACTTTTCCATATCCACCAAAATGATATTCGGTTCTTATCTGCCAGTTATTAATATCGTGGGTCAACCACTGCTTCATTTTTTCCTTTAGAAAATCTCCTCCCTTGAGCGAAGAAAATCCGATAATGGATTTGTCTGTCAAAACATTCACCATGCCCGCCATCGTTCCCGCGGTTCCTACGGGCAGACACAAATAATCAAAATCTTCAACCTCTCTGATTCGATGAGCCCACTCTTCACAGCCTTTTATTGCATGGGCGTTCGTGCCACCCTCCGGTATCAGATAGAATTCCCCAAATTCTTTTCTCAACCATTGTATGAACGCTTCACTGTCTTTTTCTCGATATTGTCCTCGACTTATGTAATGGAGGTGCATTCCTTTGCTTTTACAAAATACTAGCGTAGCATTCAACGGTAGTGTCTCTTCTCCTCTTACAATTCCTATACTTTTAAAACCCAATTCATGAGCGGCCGCAGCCGTGGCATACAAGTGATTGGAATACGCTCCTCCAAAGGTGAGCAATTGCGTATGCCCTTCTTTTCGGGCGGTTTCCAGATTGTATTTTAATTTCCACCACTTGTTTCCTGATATAAAAGGGTGGTTTAAATCCTCCCTCCACATCCTCAATGAAATGCCTGTATTGCTCAAAATAGCGCTCTCCAACGACTGTGCTGATGTTTGCTGATAAATCAATTGCTAAGTTTTAATTAGTTGTGCTAAGTTTTTTAGTAATTTACATGAATGGATTCGAGTTATTTTAAGGGTCGGGGAGCCCAAATCAAGAGTGATAATAAATACTTAAAAAACCAATACACTACCGATCATATAGAAGGATTGGATGAGGAATTGTTGGAAACACCCCTGACTCAAATCTTCCATGAAACTCCCAAAAAGATCGTCAACAAAGTAAACAGCCCCGATCTGAATTTTGGGTATTCCATGAATCCGTATCAGGGATGCGAACACGGATGCATATACTGCTATGCCAGAAACACACATGAGTATTATGGCTTCAGTGCAGGGTTAGATTTTGAAACCAAAATCATCATTAAACAAAATGCCCCTGCGCTACTGGAGAAACATTTACTTCAGCCGAACTGGCAGGCTGTCCCGATTATGCTTTCAGGAAATACAGATTGTTATCAACCACAGGAGAAGAAATTTGAAATTACACGCAAGATGCTTCAGGTACTCCTAAAGTACCGCCATCCTGTTGGCATTATTACTAAAAATGCCCTGATCCAGCGAGACATTGACATTCTAAAAGAACTTGCCAGAGACAGGCTCGTTAACGTAATGATCTCCATTACCACACTTGACGAAGAATTGAGAAGGAAAATGGAACCCCGAACCGCGAGCGCAATAAAACGCCTTCAAACCATTGAAGCGCTTGCGAAAGCAGACATTCCTGTGGGTGTAATGAATGCGCCCATAATACCCGGTCTTAATCATCACGAAATTCCTGACATACTAAAAGCAGCTTCCGATTATGGGGCGACCGCATGTGGAATGACCGTGGTGAGATTAAATGGGTCGATAAGTAAAATCTTTGAAGACTGGCTCAAAAAAAATTTCCCCGACAGGTTTGAAAAAGTGTGGAACCAAATCTGCGAACTCCATGGAGGCAACGTCAATGACTCTGTATATGGAAGGCGCATGGCAGGTGATGGCCAAATCGCTAATGCCATTCATCAACTTTATCGCATGGCCAGAAAGAGGCACTTTACAGGGAAAGGAATGGCTCCTCTTGATTTAACCAGGTTCAGAAAGGGTGGAAATTTGAACTTGTTTAGTTAGACTAATTATAAATTGGAGCCCGCCCGAACAATTTTTATTATTTTCTTGTAGTATGTTTTGTTAATTCGCCACGTGATAAAAGTGCTATCCATACAGCTTGCGTTTGTCGTCCTCATAGGAGGCCTCATTGATTTGCACGATGTGGCTAAGATTCCTTATCTGATTGACCATTACAATCAGCACAAATCAAAAGACACAGCATTCTCTATTACAGAGTTCTTTGAACTGCATTACGGCAGTATGGAGGAGGAGCACGACAAGGAAGAAAGCGAACAGCACAAAGGTTTGCCCTTTAAAGCTCCTGACAATACTTCTATTCATTCTACTGTTTTTTTCGTGGCTGGACACAACACTTCAGTTGAGTTGGATGAAATAGAAGTAACCTATACTAACTTTTATCATTCTCACTCTTCCTCAGAGTTTCAGCCTTCCATTTTCCAGCCACCTCGAAAAGGATAAATAGCATACCTTTTTAAGTTCAATTTGCTTTACAGGTTTTGTGTTAAAACACTACTGTAGTGCATTCACTCAATTACATTTTATTCTTTTCGTTATGCTAAACAGCATTATCTCCTTTTCTATAAGGAACAAAATCATTATTAGTATGCTCACAATTGCACTTATTGCATGGGGCGCATACTCCTTAAAGCAATTACCAATTGATGCTGTTCCAGACATCACCAACAATCAGGTACAAATCATTACGGTATCTCCTACGCTTGCCTCTCCGGAAATCGAACGTTTCGTTACATTTCCAGTGGAGCAAACCATGGCAACCATTCCCAATATTGTGGAAATGCGCTCCATTTCGCGATTCGGTCTTTCCGTGGTCACTGTGGTTTTTGATGAAAATACCGATCAGTATTGGGCACGACAGCAAGTGAACGAGCGTCTGTCTCAGGCCAAAAGTTTAATTCCTGGCAATTCTGGTAATCCTGAAATTGGTCCGCTCTCCACAGGGTTAAGTGAGATCTATCAATACATCGTACGTCCTGCTGTAGGGTACGAAACAAAATACGATGCCATGGAGCTACGCACTATTCAAGATTGGATTGTGCGAAGACAGCTATTGGGAACTCCAGGTATAGCTGACATCAGCAGCTTTGGTGGTCTGGTGAAGCAATATGAAGTTGCTTTGGATCCACAAAAGCTTCGAAGCTTCAACATAAGCGTGAACGATGTTTTTTATGCCCTCGAACAAAACAACGAAAACACAGGAGGTGCATACATTGAAAGAAATGAATACGCTTACTATATCCGAAGCGAAGGTTTAGTAGAAACCCTGGACGACATTCGTAACATCGCCATAAAAACTACAGATAGTGGAACTCCAATTCTTATCGACCAGGTTGGTGAAGTTGGTTTTGGTAATGCTGCACGGTATGGCGCCCTTACCTATAACGATACTGGTGAAGCCGTTGGAGGTGTGGTTCTCATGTTAAAAGGAGAAAATTCCTCAGCGGTTATTGACCTTGTTAAAGAACGAATTGAACAAATAAAAAAGACCCTCCCTGAAGGAGTTGAATTAGAACCATTCCTTGACCGTACCAGACTTGTCAACAGTGCTATTCAAACTGTTACTAAAAATCTAGCTGAAGGAGCCTTAATTGTTGTCTTCGTTTTGGTGCTGTTACTTGGTAATTGGAGAGCAGGACTAATAGTAGCTTCAGTTATCCCACTGGCAATGCTATTTGCCTTTTCCATGATGAATCTCTTTGGAGTATCCGGTAACCTAATGAGTTTGGGTGCCATCGATTTTGGGCTGATAGTGGATGGCGCAGTAATTATTGTTGAAGCCACTTTACATCATATGGGTCTTAACAAAACCGGGAGAAAGCTCAACCAACTAGAAATGGATGAGGAGGTTAGGCTGTCGGCCGGCAGTATGATGCGCTCGGCCGCCTTTGGCCAGGTTATTATTCTCATTGTGTATTTGCCTATTCTAGCATTGGTAGGAATCGAGGGAAAGATGTTTAAGCCCATGGCGCAAACAGTGTCCTTTGCCATTATTGGTGCGCTCATCCTTTCTGTCACTTATGTGCCCATGATATCCGCTTTGCTACTCAGCAAAACCACAGGTCATAAGGTTAACATCTCTGACAAAATCATGAGCTTCTTTAGAGGGTTATACCTACCCATTATTGATAAAGCCCTACAAACAAAGACCATAATCATAACTGCCTCTATTATACTACTCGTGTTTAGTGGTTGGGTATTCTCAACATTGGGGGGTGAATTCATTCCATCCCTTGATGAAGGTGACTTTGCTGTTGAAACCAGATTGCTGACGGGAAGTTCACTTAGCCAATCTGTAGAGGTCAATTTAAAAACTGCAGAAGTACTGCTTCAATCTTTTCCTGAGGTAAAAACAGTTGTGGGAAAAATTGGCACCTCAGAAATACCCACCGACCCCATGTCAATGGAGATAACCGATTTGATCATTGTACTCAAAAACAAAGCCGAGTGGACTTCAGCCTCTTCTAGCGAAGAACTGGCCGAAAAGATGGCAGCAGTGTTGGAAGAGAAGGTTCCTGGTGTCTCATTCGGATTCCAGCAACCTATTCAGCTTCGCACCAATGAATTGATGACAGGAGCTAAACAAGATGTAGTAATAAAAATATATGGTGAAAACCTTGAGGCGCTTGCAAAATATGGTGCTCAAATTGGTGAGTTGGCTCAGCAGGTTTCAGGGGCTCAAGATATTTTTGTTGAACCCATCTCGGGGCTTCCACAAATTGTAGTGAAGTGGAACCGAAAACGTCTTGCTCAATTTGGTCTCTCCGTGGAAGAAGGAAACAGAGTATTGCGTAGCGCTTTTGCCGGAGAAATTGCTGGTCTCGTTTTTGAAAATGAAAAACGGTTTGACCTGGTGGTGCGTTTAGACAAGAAGAATCGCAAAAATATTGAAGACGTCAAAAATGTTTTTGTAACCGCAAATGATGGTCATCAGGTTCCTCTGGATCAGCTCGCTTCAATAGAATTGATCTCCGGCCCCAACCAAATTCAACGGGATAATGCGCAACGAAGAATTGTAGTTGGATTTAACGTACGCGGCCGTGATGTGGAGAGTATTGTAGACGACATCGATAAACTAATTACTGAAAATGTAAAATTCGAACCCGGCTACTACACCACATACGGTGGCTCATTTCAAAATCTGGAAGAAGCCAAGCAGCGACTCGCTGTTGCTTTACCTGTCGCTCTAATTTTAATCTTTCTTTTGCTCTACTTCACTTTTCATTCGCTACGACAAAGTTTGTTGATCTTTTCAGCCATTCCATTTTCAGCGATAGGAGGAATCTTCGCTTTGTGGTTAAGAGACATGCCCTTTAGCATCTCTGCAGGCGTTGGTTTCATTGCATTGTTTGGCGTAGCCGTTTTGAATGGGATCGTATTGGTGGCCGAATTCAATTCTTTGCGATCATCAAAGCTCTCCATGAATGACTTGGTAAAAACCGGGACCCAAACTCGATTACGGCCAGTGTTAATGACTGCTTTTGTCGCCTCACTTGGGTTTTTGCCAATGGCACTTTCTACGGGTTCCGGGGCAGAAGTTCAAAGACCCCTTGCCACCGTTGTAATTGGCGGATTGGTAACAGCCACCTTACTTACGTTGGTAGTGCTTCCGTTGCTTTACACGATTTTCGAAAAAAAAAGTAAATCCCTTGAATCATGAATCGTTTAATTTTATTTCCCATACTTATTTTCTTTTACTCGGCTTACGCCCAACCCATCTCGCAGCAAGAGGCGGTTGATCTGGCATTAAAAAATAATGGGTGGGTCGCTGCAACTTTTTCAGAAGTGAAATACTTCGATCAATTAAAAAAGTCAGAGGTTGATATCGGCAAACTGTCAGCAGCTTTTACATTCGGCCAGGTTAATTCTAGAGCTCAAGACAATAATTTAAAAATTACCCAAACGATTCCTTTCCCATCATTACTGGCTGCTAAAGCTCGTTTGGGCAAAGCTCATCTGGGCGGAGCAGAAAAAAAGCTTACAGTGGTGCAACATCAGTTAATAAATGATGTAAAAGTATCGTTCGAAAAATTACATTTCCTAATTGCCGTGAATAAGCTGTTGAAAGCAGAAGATAGTCTTTACACTGAGTTGACCCGCATTATGGAGACTAAGTATCGTGCAGGAGAAGCCACTTTGTTAGAGAAGTTGACTGGAGAGGCCAATCTTCTGGCCTCGAAGAATGCGCTGCAACAGCAGCAATCTGAAATTGATATAGAGCAAAGACATTTGCAAACTTTATTACAAACCAACGAACCCGTTTTACCGATGGGTGAGCTGACTCCGTTGCCCTGGCTTGGGCAAACTACATCGATAACCAATGCAGAGCTGTCCTATCAACAGCAGCAAATAAACATTGCACAGGAACAAAAGCGTGTACAACAAAATGGGTTTCTGCCAGACCTTACATTTGGCTATTTTAACCAAAGCTTTGTTGGTTATCAAAACATAGTAGGCGTAGAGGAGTATTATGGAAGCGGATCTCGTTTCCATGGGTTTGAAGTTGGTGTTTCCCTACCTCTGTGGATCAAACCTCAAATTGCCCGCACCAAAGCAGCGCGCTATCAGATGGAATCCGAAACAAAAAAGGCCATCTACCTACAACAAGCCGTTGAACAAAAAGTTGCGCAAGCGGATCGTGAAAGGCTTAAGAACGAAGCTAATTTGAGTTACTTCGAAACTACTGCGTTACAACAAGCAGAACTTATTATTTCTCAATCCAAAAAATCGTTGGCAGCAGGAGAAATAAATTATCTCATGTATCTGCAATCTTTGAATTCAGCACTGGCATTGCGCACCAATTATATTTCCGCACTGCACCAATATAACTTATCCATTATCAACCTTGAATTCCTTACTGGAAGCTTTTAAAAATATAACCATGAAATATCTACTAACCATAATCCTCTTCATTTCTCTTATTGCTTGTGAACAAGCTCCTGAGGATAGCAAAAACGTATCAGCGCTTCATGAAGAAGACCAGGTGATACTAAGTGATGAACAAGTTAAAAGTATCGGGATCAAGACTGGACCCGTACAACATCAAAAAATAAGCATTCCCATCATTGCCACAGGTGTCCTTGATGTTCCCCCTCAAAATCTAGTCACTATATCACCGCTCATTGGTGGGTTTGTAAAAGAAACAGAATTACTTCAAGGAATGGCTGTGAAAAAGGGGCAAGTCATCATCACACTTGAACACCCCGACTATATTCAACTTCAACAAGATTATTTAGAAAGCAAAAGTCAACTGGACTATTTGGCATTAGAATATACACGTCAACAGGAGCTTGCAACTGAAAACATAAACTCATCCAAGACGTTACAGTTGGCCAAATCCAATTACTTGAGCACAAAAGCTAAAGTGGAAGGACTTGCCGCTCGTTTAAGACTGATGAATATAAGCCCAGAGACACTTGAGAAGGGAGTCATTAAAAGCACGGTACAAATAACTTCTCCTATCGCAGGTTACATCACCGAGGTAAATGTAAACCTCGGAATGTATGCAAGTCCCGATTTAGTAATGTTTAAAATTGTGGACACTGATCATTTACATGCGGAAGCATATGTTTTTGAAAAAGATATCTCGAAAATAAAAGTAGGTCAGGAAATGAAACTTACATTGGCCAATGAAACTTCCTCTCGTGCTGCAACAATCTATTTGATTGGAAAAGAGATTGCTCAAAATCGAACTGTACGTATCCACGCTCATTTCACACAAGAAGACCCAAAGCTTATTCCAGGTATGTATTTTAATGCAACCATTGATGTTGGAGAAAATACAGTAGACACCGTACCCGAAACAGCGGTAGTTAGCTTTGAAGGAATACACTTCATTTTTATTGAGAGTGCAAAGAACACATTTAGGCTGCAGCCCATTGAAGTTGGATTAACGCATGGTGGTTTAAGTGAAATAGTCACTCCTGAAAATTGGGATAGCAATACGGCAATTGTTTATTCTGGAGCTTACACGCTTATTGGCATGTTAAAAAATACCGGTTCATAACAATAGGCCTTACTAATTTAAATTTAACCCCAGCGCCAAACCATACCAGATTTTATTCTGATGGATCCAAATGTCTTTGTCCCGGTCGGTCAAGTAATCCCACCCGATGGCAAAACCCACATTAAGTCGGTTGATGGCTCCCAACACACCAACCCCACGACTAATAACAAGTCCGTTGTATTCATCCATGGTTTGGTAGCTGGTGGTCCACGGGGCGATTACGGAAGAACCTATACCTCCAAAAACCCCTCCACTTACTCCCCAATGAAGCATCTCGTCTTTATAGCCAGCAGGAGTGTTTTTAAAGTGCCTCCGAAATTTATCAATCCTGTATCCAAGAAAAATTTCTCCATTAAAATTTGAATTCAGTTGGCTGGGGAAGCCCGCAACACTAGGGCGAAGCTTAAAGGGAATGGTGAGGACATTCAAATGCAGGTCCTTCATAATAAAATACTGATCCTTATTTTCTATATACTTTGGCAGCTCGGCTTCCTGTTCAGAACTTAGAGCATAAATATCAATGACATCATCTTCTAAATCCGCATCAACATACACCTTTTGATAAGTATTGGGTCTTTGCTTGTACCAGTACTCGTCATCAACGAATTCGTATCGCGCAGTTTCTTTTAAAGCTGCACACGACATCAGGCATGCTCCAGCCAGAATTCCAACACCTGTTTTTATAAAGGGACAATTCATCAAATTGCTATATACAATTATACTATTTTTAAGTCATCTATGCATGACCCTCTCCTTTTCGATCATTTGCTCCGCAAAGACGTACAACGCTTCATTAAAGACCATGAGAAGGAAGATCAAAATGTGCTTGTTTTAAAACATAAAGAAATCCTTGGGCTTCCTTCTACAGAAATAGCACAACAGATCGTGGGAAGGCGTAAAGCCAGGACAAAGCTTCCCCTTTATTACAACACCAAAAATATTATATACCCCCCGAAACTCAATCTGGAACAATGCTCTTCTGAAAAGACTGCACTATTCAAAGCAAGCATTCGATCAGGAAAATTAGCAGCAGACCTCACAGGAGGTTTTGGGGTTGACAGTTATTTTCTTAGTAAAAATTGTAAGAAGGTAATTCATATTGAACTTGACGAAGCTTTACTGAAAATTGCTAAACATAACCATAACACATTTGGCTCAACCAATATTGATCATCTGTGTACAACAGCAGAATCCTTTCTCAACTTCAATAAAGACCATTTTGATTTGCTGTACATAGATCCTTCAAGAAGAAGTAATGCGAATAGAAAGATTTTTAAGTTCTCTGAATGCAGTCCTAACGTGGTGAGCTTGCTCTCTGCATTGGTTAAAAAATCCAAATCTGTTTTAATAAAAGCCTCTCCGCTTATTGATATAAAACAAGGGCTAACTGAACTCGGCTATGTCGCCAAAGTTTTTGTGGTTGGGTTTGATAATGAATGCAAGGAGGTGCTCTTCTTAATTGGAGATCATACAAAAGAGCCAATTGTTGAGGTCGTTGATCTTTCCGAAGGAAATCCAAAGTCAGAGCATTTTACATTTAGCCTCTCGGAAGAAAAACAATCAACGGTTTCGTATGATGAGCCTCTCGGCTATCTGTATGAGCCAACGGCTATGATGCTAAAGGCGGGAGCATTCAAGTTGGTGGCGAAAAGATTTGACCTTAGAAAATTATCACCTAATACCCATTTATATACAACTGATAAAATCATTCCGAATTTTCCCGGACGCATTTTTAAAATCGAATGTTTTCTGAAATCAGATTCAAAATCTGTACATAAGGTTGTAAAAGATGGGCAAGCCAACATTATCTCGCGCAACTACCCTTTAAGTCCTTCTCAACTTAAGAAGAAGCTTAAGCTAAAAGACGGAGGAGATCAATTCGTAATTGCATTTTCAGGAAGAGATAAAAAGTATCTTGTTCTGGCCAGTCGGGTTAAATAAAAAAGCCCAACACGACATACGCCACAAAAAAAACCAGTGTTAGCGTGCCATACACCTGAAAAATCTTTTTCCGGTTTTGTACATCCTCCCACCACAGCAATAGCCAGGGTTTAAACAATCCGATAACCATCGAGATTAAACAAGCACAACTGAGCAACAAACAGAACAGGCGAACGGATGGCATAATTAATCTTCTAAAATTGAGTTAATCTTATTCTGCCATTCATCCTCAAATACAACTTGAAATTCAAAGTCTTTATCAGGAAAATCTTCAAAAAGATCCCTCCAGGCCTTCTTTGAGCCTAATTCATTACATAGTTCAAATACATTCTGTTTGTACTTGGTATCAGGGTTAGCTTTGAGATGTACCCCCTTTGTTTCCAGCACGTAAATGGTATTGTAATCTGAATCGTCTTCAGGGTCTTTTTCGGCAGCTAAAAAGTCAGGATAAATTTTATTCTTTTTCCATCCCTGAATGTGATAGTGCTGCCTCGAAATATTCCGGTACCAAAAAAGTAATTTCTCCTGTTGATCCAAGTATATCGCTACACTTCTTTCCGTCTCATTGTACTCCTCTTCAAAGGTTTGATCAAACAACGATTTTTGAACAGAAGAATTATCCATTCTCACCAATTGTTTTCCCCCCTTCACTTTGATTCGGGATGGAACTTGATGATGTCCTTTTCCCTCCAACAAAAAGAAACACAGATGTTTATCATGAATAAGTTGTTTAAAAACTTTTTCCGCCAATTGATCTCTTTCCTTTTCTACTATTTTCTTCAACTCCTCAATGAGAAACACAAAATTGGCCTCAACAATGGTTTTGTTTTTATGCGACTTGTACTTTTTGCGTATACGCGAAAGTGCTTCCTCTCCCTTTTTAAAGGCAATCCAGGGATTAGGAATGAGATCCCCCAACTGCCTGGCAAGAAAGGTTTCATCAATCTGTAATGTGCCTTTGCTTTGAACCACCCCCCTTTGAATAATCTCATTCCAGTTCTCTTCCGGATAGCCAATCGTTAGGTCTATTTCACCCAATTTTTGATCAGGGTTTAAGGTAACAGATTCCAATCCATCCAAATTAATGCTATCCCAATCGATTCGGCTGAGAATATCCATTTCAAAGTTGATATCACGCCATGATTCCTTTTCCTGAATAACGAATTTTGGTAAATAGATTTTCCCCTCAAATTTTTTGAATCCAGGCCTGTACGTTACTTCCCTCTCTTTAAAGAGCAAAGCCTCGGACTTGTCCTCGTCATTTATAATCCTGCCTGCCAAATCACCCAACCCTTCTCCCTCCAATCCAATTTTTATTTCTTTTACCAGTTTACTCGCATTCTGCTTAAAGGTGAATACATAGCATTCATCCAACATTTTTATTTGCGTTTTTTGCGCAAACGGTTGTCGCAAAATTCTGCCCACCAATTGGGTAATGCCTGTGGAAGACGTGGGATTGGTTAGGATAGTAAGTACATACGCGAATGGAAAATCCCATCCCTCCTGTAGTGCCTGCTTTGTAATGATGTATCTTATTTCACAATCATCAGCCATTAAATCAATACCTTCTATATCATCTTTTTCACTGCTTTTAATTGCAATCTGCTCCTCAGGAACGCTGCATTTTCTCAACAAAAACTCTTTGACCTCTTCCGCATGAATAAACCTTGCTTCTCTTTGGTCTTTTCCTGTTCGTTCCACCTGTATCAAACAAGCAGGTCTAATGTACTTTCCCGTATTTCCCTCGTATTCTTTGGCTTGTCTTTCCAATTCCGTTCTTTTCTCAATACTGGCAAGCAAGGTATCGTGCCAATCCGTTGTGGATTTATTGATAAGGTGAATATCGAGTTTAATCATTTCTTCATCGTGCAATTCTCTGCCTGAGATTTTACACAACTCGTTGCTCTGAGGCGGTGGGGTTGCAGACAACTGTAAGACAAATGATGGATTAAAGTTTCTTATAGTATTCCTTGCATTTTCTCCATAGGCCTTATGCCCTTCATCAATAATGATCAGTGGCTTTAAGAGCTTCAGTGTATTGCCCAATGAAGTTTTAATTTGTGTTCCAAAAATACCTCCGGGCTGGGTAAAGCAATCGAGATTGGGCATTTGCTTCAACAACTCTTCGTGTCCCTTAAAGTTATCCTCCGGAGGGAAAAAATCAGTAAACCCTCCCGAATCTTTAAATACTTTCAGCGTCTCTTTGTTCTGCCTGTTAGCGGAAGGAAGCATCAACATAAGGATGACCAGATTATTCTCAACATCCTGTCGGGTAAAGACTTCCGTTTTTTCCTTAATCATTGTTCTTCCTCCACTGGATATATCCAATATCTGGCGGTAAGGATGTTCACGATCTTTCAGCGCAAGGATAGTTTGCCTGTATATCTGGGTAGAAGGCACCACCCACAACACCAATCCCGTTTGCTTATTTAAATAACTAATATGGATGAGATCAATGGCATGGCAAGCCAATAATGTTTTTCCACCTCCGGTGGGCACTTTCAAGTACACATCGGGAAGTGGCTCTTTGAGACCATTGGTTTTGGAATAGTAAACCGATCTTCCGGTAGCCTGCTCCCAGGCGCGCCTTGGAAAATCATAGTCCATGGCCAGATCAGGTTCTATGTCTAAGTATTTTTCGTATTTAGATTTAAATCTGGCAAGGGAACCTAAATACTCCTTAAGTTCTTTAATTACTTTTTCCTGATAGTGCTTTAGTTTCATTAATGCTTTGTTATCGGAAAATCTTC
>ERZ761609.2712-NODE-2712-length-12638-cov-53.616387_pt1 | contig 12638 bp, 8 predicted proteins | sample MGYA00511163_ERZ761609 | MGnify/ENA primary metagenome ERZ761609 (study PRJEB28899, sample SAMN02445070) | bioreactor sludge metagenome | biome: EBPR sludge | place: Australia: Brisbane, Thorneside Wastewater Treatment Plant | collected 2011-12-16 ... | reverse complement strand
CGTCCGCCTCGAACGGAACCTGATCGAGTGGAGTCCTCCCGTCCCCACCCCCGCCATCAAGGATGAAGCCGAGTGGGCCACCGCCCGCCGCGCCGCCCTCGTCGGCAACATCATTCGGCCCGCCCCGCGCCTCCTCCGCCCCTGGACCTCCGCCACCCTTGCCATCCGCCGCGACGACTCCCCCGACGGCCGCGCCCTCCGCGTCATCGCCGAAAGCGCCCGCGCCCAGTTCACCGCCCTCGGCCTCAAAATCGTCGAATCCACCGGCACGCCCCAGGTCACCCTCACCGGCCCCAGCGGCAGCCTAGAACGCTCCTGGAAGGGCTACGCGCCCGCGAAGGACATCCTCTTCCTCCTCCGCCAGCGCTTCGGCGAACCCCGCCCCGTCCCTCAACCCTGACCGTAACTCGCCCGCGACCCGTGCTTCCGCAAGAAATGCCGGTTCAACAACTCCCGGTCCACTGGCCCCGCCTCCGGATTCAGCCCCACCGTGATCGCCGCGATCCGCGCAATCTCCTCCAGCAGCACCGCCGTCATCGCCGCCTTCGTCACGGTCGGCCCCCAAACGAAGGGTCCGTGGTTCCGGACCAGAATCCCCGGCCGGTCCAGCGGCTTCCGCCCTTCAAAGGTCCGCACAATCGCGTGCCCCACATTCCGCTCGTAATCCCCTGAAATATCAGCATGATCCAGCGGATCCGTCACCGGCACCGGCCCATGGAAATAGTCCGCGTGGGTGGTCCCGAAACACGGAATATCGTGACCCGCCTGCGCCCAGGCCGTCGCGTACGTCGAATGTGTGTGAACCACCCCGCCCACCCCCGCAAACGCCTTGTACAACTCCAGATGCGTGTCCAGGTCCGACGACGGCTTCAACCCGCCCTCCACGATCGCCCCCTCCAGCGTCGTCACCACCATGTCCTCCGGCCTCAACTTCTCAAACGGCACCCCGCTCGGCTTGATCACCACCTGCCCCGACTCCCGGTCGATCCCGCTCGCGTTGCCGAACGTGTACAACACCAATCCCCGGCGAACAATCTCCAGATTGGCTTCCAAAACCTCTTCCCGCAGTGCTTTATGTAACATAATCCCTCCCTCCAGACTACCCAAACCCGGCATGCCCGGGCTTGACCACCACCCAGCGCCCTGAGTCACCGCGCGAGGAGATGCGAATTGGGCCGAACAGAGGGCGGAAACCGTGATCAGCCGGTCATTTTCTGCCCCATCGAGATGGCGTTGACCGTGACGAGCAACCTGCTCAGGATCTCGTCGCCTCCTTCCGCACGCCAGGATTTCAGCAGGTGGACCTGCTCCTGATGAATGCGGGTCAGGGCGCGTTCGCGGAGTTCGATGGCCTTCATCAGGCGCGGACGCCGAATCTCGGCCGGGGCGCCAAGCAGCGCCCCCACGGCCTCGCGAGCGAGGTCGTATTCCGAGGCGATAACACCCATCACGCGATGGCGAAGGCCGTCGTCCGGAACCAGGGAGGCATAGAGGTCCATGATGTCGCGGCTGGCCATGAGCAGGCTGGCTTCGACGTTGTGGAGGATATAGACCAGGAACGGCCAGGAACGGAGACCGGCTGCGAGTTGGTCCCAATCTTCGGGGTGGGCGGTGCGCAACTGATTCAGGGCACTGCCGACGCCGAACCATCCGGGCAGGTGGAATCGGGCCTGAGACCAGGAGAAGACCCATGGGATGGCCCGCAAGTCCTCGATGGTGGCCCGGCCGGTCCGGCGCGGAGGACGTGAGCCAATGCGGGCGTTCTCGATGGCGTCGATGGGCGTGGCCTGGCGGAAAAACTCGACGAATCCGGGGGAATCGACCAGGTTGCGATAGGCCCGGAAGGAGCTTTCGACGACGCGCGCCCAGAGGGGTTCGAGGTCGTGGGGGGCGTGGGGGGCACGGGAGTGGATGAGGGAGGTCCGGGTGACTCCGCCCAGCAGGCGTTCGAGGTGGAACGTCGCCGTGAGACGGTTGGCGTACTTCTGGGCGATGACTTCGCCCTGTTCAGTGACCCGCATGCCGCCCATCTGCGAACCGGCGGGGAGCGCGTCGAGGAAGACATGGGTGGGGCCGGCGCCGCGGCCGATGGTCCCGCCGCGGCCGTGGAAGAAGTCGGTCCGGACGCCGTGGCGGCGGGCCAGACGCGAAAGTCCCCGCTGGGCCTGGAGCAGGCCCCAGTGGGAAGCGAGAATCCCGCCGTCCTTGTTCGAATCACTGTAACCGAGCATCACCACCACGCGCGGCGTGGGCTCCCCCGAGCGTTTCTGCAAATGGGCGAGCGAGCGGCGGGTGATGGGCAGCGAAAGCCAGGAGTCGAGGATCGACTCGCAGTGTTCGAGGTCGGCAATGGTTTCAAACAGTGGCGAGACGGGCAGTTCGCACACGGGTCCGTCGCCCAGATCGGCCAGCAGACCGGCTTCGCGGGCGAAGAGGTAAACCGCCAGAAGATCGGCGGCGGAGCGTGTCATCGAGACGATGATGTTGCCGATGCCACTGGGGCCACGCTGGTCGAGGTGTGTGCGTAGGTTGCGGAACAGGTCCACGAGGTCGCGCGCCTCCGCGGGCAACTCCATCCGGGGACCGGCGAAGGGCCGTAGCGAGGTGAGTTCACGGCTGAGGAACTCGATCTTGGCGGCCTCGCTCCAGGTGGAGTAGCCGCCCGGCGAAACCCCGGCGGCGGCGAGCAATCCGTCGATCGCGCGGTCGAAGTACGCGCTGTTCTGGCGGATGTCGAGATCAGCAAGATGGAAGCCGAACGCGCGGACCTGGGCCGCGAACGGGCGTACATCGATGTCGGCGACGATGGATGCGCCCGCCTCACGCAGCGTGGATTCGGCGACCGCGAGATCGTGCAGCAGTTCGTCCGGCGAGGCATAGGGCAGGGGACCGGAGCCGGCGGCGGTGTGGCGGAGGCGGATGCTGATGAGGTTGATGAGCTGACGCCAGGGTTCGGCGGGGTTGCGGGTGAGGGCGGTTTCGCCGGCCGGACCAAGTCCCGCGGCGAGAGTGTGAATCAGGCCGTCGAGCGCGGCCGAAGTGACTCCGCCCGGCGGCGAGAGGCTCAGCCTGGAGCCGAGGCCCCTGAGGCCCTCCTGGAGCTGATGGAGAGCGATCTCGCGAAGCTGGAGAAGCGTCTTCGCGGTGAGTTCGGGGGTGACGAAGGGGTGGCCGTCACGGTCGCCGCCCACCCAACTGCCGAACGAAAGTTGCGGCATTTCCGGGGGCGGAGAAGAAAAAGTCGAACTCCAGGCATACTGGAAGCGCAAGTCAAGGAGTTCAATGGCCTCGGGGAAGACGTTGCGCAGGTAATGGAGGCTGTTGCGGACTTCACTATCGACATCCGGCCGGTCGAGAAAGATCTCGCCCGTGCGCCAAAGGCGTTCAAGGGCGGCCAGAAGGCGGCGGTCGAACAGCGCGAGTTCGAGGTCGGTAAAACGGGCCTTGTCGCGTTCAACAAGGAGGAGGTAGATGTGGCGGTGGTGTTCGAGCACCGTGGCCCGCTTGGCCTCGGTCGGGTGCGCGGTGAGGACGGGTTCGACCCGCACCGTGGGCAGGAACGCGCGGATGTCGTCCTCGGAGAACCCGAGTTGGCGCAGTTCATTCAGGTAATAGAGCCACAATCCGGGCTCGGTTTCTCCGTGGCGCGGGTCCTCGGCGCGGCGGCGCATCTGGTTGGCCGTGTTTTCCTCGACGATGTCCAGAAGCTGAAACACAATCGAGATGGCCTGGAGACGGCGCGTGTCGAGGGGGTCCTGCAGGCCGTGGCCGCCGTCGAAGCACGCTTCGAGGAAAGAGGCGGTGTCGGTGTCGCCGGTATCGCGCAGAACCTGGGCAAAGGCCTGTCGCATGTACTCGAAGTCGGCACTCCATTTTTCAAATCCGGTCTGAAGGGACCCATCGGGCGGTGGCATCACTTCATTATCGAGGGCGCGGGCGCGTCACGCTTGCCGGCCGGGAGGGGATGCGAACCGGCACGATTCGGGAGCGGCCAGTAAAACGGGGCAGCGCCGTCTCTGTAACCGCGGCTATGCTATTCTCGCCTGTATCCGGGAGGGCACCAACCATGGACAGAATGAAAGCTTCCGACTTTCCGCAGGAGGTCCTGCGGCTCTTCGACCGGTATGCGCACGGCGAGATCGATCGCCGGGGTTTCATCGAGAGCGCTCAGAAGTACGCGACAGCCGGCGTCACCGCCGCAGTAATGCTGGAGAGCCTGAGTCCGAATTACGCCTGGGCCCAGCAGGTTCCGAAGGACGACGCCCGGATCAAAACGGAAATCGTCACCGTGGAATCGCCGAAGGGCAACGGCAGCATCCGGGGTCCGCTGTCCCGTCCGGCCAATGCCACCGGCAAACTGCCGGGGGTCATGGTGATCCACGAAAATCGCGGGTTGACCCCGTACATCGAGGACGTCGCGCGCCGCCTCGCCGTCGCCGGGTTCATGGCCTTCGCGCCGGACGGCTTGACCAGCGCCGGCGGTTATCCGGGGGACGAAGACCAGGCCCGGGCGCTGTTCCCCAAAGTCGACCGCGCCAAAATGACCGAGGACTTCGAAGCCGCCGCCCGCTGGCTGAAAGGGCGCCCGGATTGTACCGGCAAGCTGGGCGTAATCGGTTTCTGTTTCGGCGGGGCGATGACGAACGCCATGGCGGTCCGTCTCGGCGCCGACATGGCGGCGGGCGTGCCGTACTATGGCGGCCAGGCTCCGGCTTCGGACGTTCCCAGAATTAAAGCAGCTCTTCAACTGCATTACGCCAGCCTCGACACCCGTGTGAATGCCGGGTGGCCCGCTTACGAAGAAGCGCTGAAGGCCAATGGCGTCAAGTACACCATGTATATGTACGAAGGCGCGAACCACGCGTTCCACAACGATTCCACCCCGCGCTACGACGAACAGGCGGCGAAACTCTCGTGGACGCGGGTGCTGGAATTTCTGAACCAGCAGTTGCGTTAGGGCGGGGATAATTGGGGAAATCTCCGGATCTGCTATCCTTCTTCCCATGCCCCCGCCCGACCGGATCGAGGTCTTCACTCTGGCCGACGACCGGTTTGGCCTCCCCCTGGCGGTGCACGGGCGAAGCCTGCTCGACCATCTACCCGCGGATGCCCGGGTCCGGCTGACCGTCGCCGACGGCGGGATCAGCGACGCGACCAAGGCGCGTCTGACGGAATCCTGGGCGGACACCCGGCTCGATGTCCGCTTCGTGGCTCCAGGCTTTCCGGACGCCCTTCGTCTGCCGCTCTGGGGGCGGATGCCGGCCATCACCTACGCCCGGATTCTGCTCGCCAGCCACTTCGACGACGATGTCGAAAGAGTCGCCATCCTGGACGCCGATACTGTCCTCTGCCGCCCGCTCACGGAACTCTTTTCCCTGCCGCTGCACGGAAATCTCCTCCTGGCGGCTCAAGATCCGGCGATACCCTATGCGGATGGTTTCGATGGATTGGTGAGTTGGCGCGAACTCGGTTTGCCGCCGCGGACGCCCTATTTCAACGCCGGAGTCATGCTGGTCGACCTCGCACGCTGGCGGGAAGCCGGAATTCCCGAACGGGCTCTGGCCTTTATCGCGGAAAAGGGCGGGGAATTGCATTATTTTGACCAGGACGCCCTCAATGTGGCGGTGGGGCCGGGCCGTTGGGGGATGCTCGATCCGCGCTGGCAAGTGCAGCCCCGGCTGGTCGAGGACCGCCGGATTCCCATGCCGCACTTGAGCGTCGAGGAACGGGGGCAACTGATGAGCGACCCCTGGTTGTATCACTTCAGCGGCCGGGTGAAGCCGTGGGATGTTGACGATGGGAGCGCGGCCTCCCGGCGGTTCTTCGAACTCCTGGACCGGACGAGTTGGGCTGGGTGGCGGCCGGCGCGTTCGAAGGTGGGAAGGCTGATCGAGTTCTACGACCGGCGTTTGCGGGGGCATCTGTACCCGCTGGAGCAGCGTTTGTGCGCGCTGCAGCGCACCATGAGCCAGAGGCGGAGTTAGCCGGTCGCCGGTTTGGGATAGAATCGGGGCAGTCCGCTGCGGGCTGACCTTCCGGCGGACGTGGCTCAGGAGGTTTCGGCCATGACGATCCCGGTTTCGCGAAGGGCGTTGTTTCAGGCGGCGGCCGCAGCGCCGCTGGCGGCGGCCAGTCAGGCGCCATTGCTGCCGACCGTACCACTGGGGAAATATCCGGTTTCGCGGCTGATCATCGGCTCGAACCCGTTCAGCGGTTACGCGTATTCGCTGCCGTCGCTGGCGCAGCACATGCGCGACTGGTTCACCCCGGAGAACGTGGAGGCGACGCTGCGTTCGGCGGAGCGGAACGGCATCAACACCCACCAGTTAAGTTATCTTCCGGAAGCCATCGAGCAGATGGCGCAATTGCGCGAAAGCGGCAGCAAGTTGCAGTATCTGGTGCTGAGCGGCGGCAAAATGCGGGACGAACCGGCGCTGATCGGGGAGGTGGCGAAGCGGGGTCCGATGGCGATCGTCCATCACGGCGGGGCGACGGACCAGCGGTTCAAAGCCGGCGAGCACGCGAAGGTGAAGGAGTTTCTGGCGCGCGTCCGGGACAGCGGCGTGCTGGTGGGCATGTCGTCGCATCTGCCGGAGAACATCGCGTACGCGGAAGAGCACGGCTGGGATGTGGACTTCTACATGGCATCGTTCCACCAGTTGACGCGAAACGCGGAAGAAACGCGCAAATTAACCGGCGAAATGGGCATTGGAACGTCGTTTCTGGAGGGCGATCCCGCGCGGATGTGCAAGGTGATCCGGGCGGTGAAGCGGCCGTGCCTGGCGTTCAAGATCCTGGCGGCGGGCCGGGTGGCGGAGAAGCGCGGCGGCCTCGAGGAGGCGTTCCGGTTCGCGTTCGAGAACATCAAGCCGACGGACGCGGTGATCGTGGGCGTGTACCCTCGCTTCAAGGATGAAGTCGCGGAGAATGCCGCGATTGTGCGGCGCCTGCTGGCGTCATAATGGCGGCTATTTGGGCGCGGGAACGAGGATAAAGCGCTCCAGGGTGGCTTTTTCGACCGCCGGACGGGTGTAAAGCAGGGGGAAATAGCGGCCCTCGCGCCAGAGTTCGACGAGATCGCGGTAGTGCGGGCTGGCGGGGTCGCCGGACTGGCCGGGGTAGTTGACGGCGCGGGAGTTGTCCCAATTGCCGACATCGACGACGAGGCGGAAGGAGGCGCCGCCGGACTGGCGGAAGTCGGTCGCGCGGTAGCCGGACTGATTGGGGGAGTGGGGGCCGCCGGATTTGGGAAACGGGCCGACCTGGAGTTGCGAGCGGAGGGGTTCGTCCACGGAATCGAGCAGCGGGTGGGCGGGGAACGAATGGTGCAGGTTGCCCCACTGCCAGTTTTTGGGGTCCGGGCCGAGCAGACGCCCGGTTTCGCGGAAGGCGGCGGCGAGGGATTCGAGCAGGAGGGTATCGCGGCCCGGGAGTGTGCCTTTTTCGAGGGTGTCGATAAGGACGGCCATGTCCGGGGAGCGGACGGCGGAGGTGGCAGGGAGGACGGCGGCGAGGAACGCGCGGCCGAGGTGGCGGGAGATCCAGACTTCGTAGAGCGCGGCGGTGGCGGAGTGGGCGTGTTCGACGCCATCCCAGCCACGGAACAGGGCGAGGGCGGCGCGGGTGCCGGGATCGTCTGACTTGAGGGGCGCGAGAAGGGCGGCAAGTCGGCGCGCGGGGATCGAAGTGATGTCGTTTTGAAGGCGCATTGAGTCTTCCAGAGTGACTTTTGGGGTGTTTTTAAGCACGGAATCGATGCGCGTGAAACGGGAGGAATTGACCCACTCGAAGCCGAGTTTGCGCTCGGCGTGGGGGTAATCGGGGGGGAGGTTCATCTCGTTGGCGGTGGCGAGATAGCCGGAAGGGGGATTGGCGGAGGAGGGGAGTTGGCTGGCAGTCCAGAAGCCGGCCCATTCGTAGCGGCCATCGCCGGGGACGGGGAGGAGGCCGTCCCAATTGGGACGGATGGGGGCGAGTCCGGCGGCGGCCCAGCCGATATTGCCCTGGGTGTCAGCGTAAACGTAATTGAGGCCGGGGACGAGGGCGCGGGCGAGGCCGGAGCGGAAGTCGTTGAAATTACGGGCGGCGGAGTAGGCGGCGCTGCCGAAGTAGGCGGCGGTGCCGGGTTCGAACCAGGACGAACGGACGGCGAAGGCGCGGCGGGCATTGGTCCAGATGACGGGGCCGTGGCGGGTGAAGGCGAGATCGGCATGGACGGGCGGGGCGCCCTTCACGTTGAAGGTCTCGCGGTGGACGCGCATGTCCTCCCAGGCGTCGCGATAGCGGTATTGGAGCGGGTTTTGGGGGTTGATTTCGTAGAAATAGAGGTCTTCCTGGTCGATATAGAAGCGGGTGAGGCCGAAGGCGATGGCGCCGTTGTGGCCGATGGAGATCCCGGGCAGGGAAGGTTCGCCGCCGCCGATGAGATCGAGGCCGGGGGCGCTGATATGGGCGATGTAGCGGAGGCTGGGGGTGGAATAAGCGCGATGGGGGTCGCTGGCGAGGATGGGCCGCCCGGTGGCCGATTTGGCGGGGGCGATGGTCCAGTTATTGCTGCCTTCGAGGTCGCTGGTGACGGGCGGAGCGAGGAAGCGGACGGCCTGAGTGGCGAGAGTGTATTGGCCGAGGACATCGGGGGGGAGGCAGGGGTCGAGTCCATCGGGGATCTGGATTTGCCAGGGGGGTTGGAGGCCGGAGCGGAAGTGGTCGTGTTTCGGGCCGTTTTCGAGACCGGATTGGCAGAAAACGCGGGCGCGGGCGACCTCGGCGTTCAGGTTGCCGGTGAGGCCATGGCTGCGGATGCGGACGATGTCGGCGGGATCCCAGGGTGCGGGTTGATAGCCAAGGACGCGGAATTCAATGGGAAGGAGTTCCGGGCGGGCGGCGATATGGGCGATCCAGGCATTGACGCCGGCGGCGAAGGCTTCGGCCATCTGGCGGGCCTGGGGGCCGTAAGCGGCCCATTCGGCATCCATGTCGCCTCGGTAGAGGAAGAGGCGGGCGGCTTTATCCTGGTCGAGGTAGCTGGGGCCGAGGACTTCGGCGAGTTGGCCGAGGCCGCGGCGGCGCCAGAGGTCGATCTGGAAGAGGCGGTCGCGGGCGGCATTGAGGCCCTGGGTGAAGAAGGCGTCGTGGAAGTTGCGGGCGTAGATGTGGGGAACGCCCCAGCGGTCAACGAGGATCTCGGCAGGCTCGCGGAGTCCGGGGACGGCGATCTCCGCGGCGGGGGCGGAGAGCGCGGCGAGCAGCAGCACGGTGGCTCGGATGGACATGGAAGCACTATAGCGGAGTGGGGGCGGGCGGCGGGGGGCGTCTTGAGGGATTCGGAAAATCTGACATAATACGCGCAGAGATCCGGCATGAAGTGTACCCAATTTTGGTGTATATGCGGTTTCATTCTTGCAGTTGCGGCGGAAGCGCAGGTTGTTGAAGGTCTTCAGGAAGAGCAGGGGAAGTTTTTCATCCGCGGGCAGGTGGTGGATGGGGCGACCGGTGCGCCGGTGGCGCGGGCGCGGGTGAGTGTGGACAATGGAGGACCGCGGAGCGTGCTGACGAGCGAGAGCGGGAGCTTCGAACTGAGCGGCCTGGGCGAGCGGGAGTATCAGCTCACCGTCAGCCGTCCGGGGTATGTCGATGGAACAAGGCAGGCCCCGAACGACGGGACGAGGGTGCTAGTCGGCCCTTCCCGCGAAGGCCTCGTGATCCGGATCAACCGTTATGCCGCGGTGGAGGTGGTGGTGCGGGACGAGCATGGGGAGGCGGTTCCAGGGATCCCGGCGGTGTTGTACGCGGAGAGTGTGGAGCAGGGCGTGCGGCGGCTGAGGCAGGTCCGGCGATTGGAGACGAACGATCTGGGGCGGGCGAGGCTGTACGGTCTGCGGCCCGGGAAATATATGCTCGGGACGGCTCTTGGGGGCTACTTCACGCCATTTCTGGGCAGCTACACGAGCCCGAGTTTTCCTCGCGAGGGCTACGCGGCGTCGATGCCAGTAGATCCTGGGGAGGCGGAAGCCGGGAACTGGGTTGCAGTGGGATACGGGGACGAGGTGGAGCGGGTGCTCACCTTGCGGGCGGAGGCGGTGTACGACGTGCACGGGCGGCTGAGCGGGATCCCGCTGCGGCCGGTTCCGAGGTTGCGGCTGATGCGTGGGGGAGTGGATGTGGGCGGCTCGATCGGCCTGAACCAGAATTCGGGCGTCTTCGCTATCCGGGATCTGCCGGTTGGGGAATATACGGTGGAGGCCGTCAAGGAGGGTTCGATGGCGGTGCTGGGCCGGGCGAACTTTGTGGTGAGCGGCGAGACGCGAGGGGTGCAGGTGCGGGCGACGCCGACGGCGGTATTGAAGGGGGTGGGGGCGGGGGTTGAGGAGAGGGGCTTCATGATGCAAGTGATCTCGCTCGATGCGGGAGGATGGGTGCAGATGGCGACGCTGGGTCCGAATCCGCCGGGCGGCGACCGCAATGAAATCGCCCCTGGCCGCTACGCCGTGTCTGTGAACCGGCAGGCATCGAGGCCGAGAGGAGTTGAACAGCAGGATACTCCTTACGTCGCGTCGATCCGTGTTTCAGGGCAGGACGTGCTGGCGAAAGGGCTGACGGTGGGCGAAGGCGGGGGAGAGATCATTGTGGAGGTGGAAACCCGGCCGGGCGCAGCCAGACTACAGGTGAAGGCAGATGAAATGGAGGCGGCATGGGGCGTGGTGGCGTACCGGGAGACGGCGGATGGGCCGGTGTTTTACGAACAGTCGTGCGCGGCGGGAAGGGAATGCGTCATGCCGCAGATGCCCCCGGGCGGCTACCGGGTGCTGGGCTGGCGGCGGGATGAACCGGTGGCGTACCGGGATCCGGCGGTGCTGGACCGGGTGGCGTCGAGGGCGGTTTCGGTGGTTCTGGCGGAGCGGCAGACCGCGGAGGTTGAAGTGAAGATTCTGGAGAGGGAGGAGCAGTGAGGCACTGGGGGGTCTTTCTGATGCTGGCGCTGGCGGCGCCGGCGGCGGCGCAGTACACGGTCGCGGGTCAGGTGGTGAATTCGGTGACGGGCGCGCCGCTGGCGCGGGCGCGGGTGATGGTGGCGCCCGTCAACGACCAGTCGGACGAGAAGAACTTCCTGACGGGGGAGGATGGGCGATTCCGGTTTGAGGGCCTGGCAGCGGGCAAATATATGCTCTATGGGCTGAGGCTGGGTTATCCTCTGCAGACTTTTGGACAGCGCGCGCTGGGGCGGCAGTTCGCTTCGGCGCTTGCGGTGGGGCCGAAGCACGATACATCGAACATCCCGTTCCCGCTGATTCCGGGAGCGGTGATTGCGGGGCGGGTGACCGACGAGGCGGGCGACCCGGCGGATTCGGTGCTGGTGCGGCCGATCCGGTTGAACCAGAGGCAGACGCTGATGAGCGCACAGGCATTGCCGGGAGTGTGGACGAACGACCGCGGGGAGTACCGGATTCACACGCTGCCGGCGGGGGTTTGGACGGTGGCGGCGAGCGGGACGCCCACGTGGTCGATGCCGGGCGAGAACGTGTTCCTGGCGACCTATCATCCGGATGCGACGAACCCGGCACTGGCGAAGCCGCTGACAGTGGGGGCAGGGGAGACCGTCACGGCCGATATCCGGTTGTCGACGGCCAGGCCGGCGACGGTGATGGTCAACATTCAGGCGCTGGGACTGGCATCGCCGAATCTCCGGCTGATGCAGGAAGGGCCGGATGGCGCCGGATTCACGATGCCGCGGGAGTCCTACTACCCGGCCTCGGACTCGGTGACGATCCCGGGATTGCCGCCGGGGCGGTATTCGCTGCTGGTGGGCCCGGACCAGATGAGCGTGGCGGCGCGACTGGATTTCACGGCCACGAGCGGCGGCGAGCACCAGTACACGATGGAGCGAAACGGGGCTCAGGTGGGGGGCAAAGTGAAGGTGGACGGACCGTCGGCGGGGATCCGGGGGGAGATGTTCGTCATGTTCCGGGATCTGCTGGCCGGGGCCCTCGCCCACGGGGCGATCCAGGCAGATGGCAGTTTCCGGTTGCCCGAATTGGCGCCGGGGCGCTACCTGCTGGCGATCGGCGGACGCAGAGAGGCGTTTACGCGCTCGGTGAAAGTGGAAGGGGCGGCGTTTGCAGACGGAATTGTGGAAGTGACGCCGAAGGCGGAGATCGACATTCAGGTGGTGCTGGACACGGTGACGTTCCCGGTGGCTGGCGTGGCGGCTTCGGACAGCGGGCCGGTGGCGGGGGTGTATGCCGTGCTGGTGCCGGTGAACAGCCCGCTGCCGATGATGCAGATGCGAATGGACCAGACCGATTCGGATGGCACGTTTCTGTGGCCGAATCTGGTTTCGGGCGAGTATCTGGCCTTTGCGGCCGCGGAGGGCGAGGACAGCGATTATATGGACGCGGGCGTGCGGGAGAAGTATCTGAAACACGCGGTCCGGCTGAAGATCAGCCCGGACATGGAGACGCCGGTCCGGATTCCGCTGGTGACCGTGCCAGAATAGAGGTCCGGCGATGCTGACACGAAGGCGATGGATGGGGGTGGGGGCGGCGGGTTTGGCGCTGGGGTGCGGGTATCCGGTGGTGGTGGAGCCGAGGTGGAATGACCGCGTTTGAGCTAGAAATCCCTGTCTAATTGGGGTCGTCTCA
>ERZ761609.2711-NODE-2711-length-12653-cov-13.945071_pt1 | contig 12653 bp, 9 predicted proteins | sample MGYA00511163_ERZ761609 | MGnify/ENA primary metagenome ERZ761609 (study PRJEB28899, sample SAMN02445070) | bioreactor sludge metagenome | biome: EBPR sludge | place: Australia: Brisbane, Thorneside Wastewater Treatment Plant | collected 2011-12-16 ... | reverse complement strand
GTCTGCTGGGCACCAGAGATGTTCTTGCTGCGGACTTGAAGCACCATCTGATCGCGGCGATCGATGCGCCCGATGGGCGGTCCGATGGCGACCTGAGTGGGCGAATGGCCGAGTTCTTCAAGGGGCAGACGCGGTCGTCTTCGCCGGTGCGGCTTCAGGTCAGAACATTGAGGAAGTTTGCCGAGGCCGGTTGTGCTCGTCTGGAGGCGACGCTGATCCAGGACGACGTGCCGACGAAGGATGGCAATCGGATTCCACTGGCCGTTCGCTACGAACTCAATCTGTGCCGTGACGGGCAGCCACCGAGTGAAGGAATTGACCTTGACGCGGCGTCGCGCGTGCTTTCGGGTGAGTCGCCGGCGGCAATGATGAGAGAATCGGGGCCTCACTAACCACCAACCGGGAGTACCTCAATGAACAAGTCCGAGCTGATTGAAGCGCTGGCGAGCAAAGCTGATCTGTCCAAGGTGGCCGCGGGCCGTGCCGTCGATGCCCTGCTTGAAGAAATCGTGACAGCCGTCGCCAACGGCGATTCGGTGACGCTGGTGGGCTTTGGGTCTTTCAAAGCGGCACCGCGCGCGGCTCGCGAAGGCAAGAACCCGAAAACTGGCGCGAAGCTCAGCATTGCCGCCACGACGGTGCCCAAGTTTTCTGCGGGTGCCGTCTTCAAGCAAGCAGTGGCCGGCAAGGGCGAAGGCAACAACAGCTAGACGGTTCGCGTGTCACAGTCAGTGGTCAGCTGATGCGCGGAAGAAATGATCAGCGAGCGTTGCGGTCCTTGCGTTGAGAGTTAACGCCAGGCCAATTCAAACGCCGGCCTGTCGTTGGGTTTGCGGATCGGTTAGGGGCCGCTTGGTGCCGCCAAGATAATGACACTCGCTGCGAGCAATCGGCACCGGCGCTCCTACTCGATCGACCGCATCCCTCGTAGAAAATCGCCCTCCACCATTCACCGCCAGCGTCCCGCGCTGTACGAAATGCGCTCGAAAAGTTCGCATTTCAGCACCGTGATCCTCTCGTGGCCGTACTAAAGTCGACTCATGAAATCGAGGCTTGGCGCGGGTGAATCGGGTCTGTCCGACGGAACGTGAGGTGATGCTATGAATCAACGGTTGATACGTCTTCCCCTGGTCAAGTCGATGGTAGGCCTTGGCCGGTCGTCGATCTACGACAAGATCAAGCAGGGCGAATTTCCGAAACAGATCAAGCTCGGGCGCTCGTCCGGATGGGTCGAGGCGGAGGTGCAGGCGTGGATCAGCGAACAGATCCAGGCGAGTCGGCCGGAGCAGCTTCGTCCCGTAGAGGACGATCTGGCGCCGCGTTAGCAAGGGCTTCCTCGGGAAGGATTCTTCCATCTTGCTACGTAGCGGGCTGCACGCTGTCAGGTGGAGGCTTTTCATTGAACGGGTATCACCCGTTTTGCGCTCGGCGTAGTCGCGCAGAAGTCGCTCCATTCTTGCATCAGCATCGTCCGCTTTTCGATCAGATCTCCGCGACGGTAAGCGGCTTCCACCTTGTCTGGCAGGCTGTGCGCCAGCGCATGCTCGCACACTTCCCGCGGGAAGTTCGTCGATTCCGAGCACCAGTCGCGGAAGGTCGATCGGAAACCGTGCACCGTGATGTCGGCGCGTCCCATTCGTCGCAGTACCGCGGTCAGGCTCATGTCAGACAGGGGTTTGCCTTCTCTCGCTCCGGGGAAAACCACATCTCCCAGGCACGGCAGTTCTCTGAGTAGAGCGATTGCGCCGCTGGATAGGGGAACGCGATGTTCCTTCTCAGCTTTCATTCTTCCGGCGGGAATCACCCATAGGGCCAGCTCCAGGTTGATCTCAGTCCAGGTCGCGCCGCGCACCTCGCCAGAACGCGCGGCCGTCAGGATGGCGAACTCAACGGCACGTGCCCCCATGCCGCCCTGTTTCCGCAGTCCCGCCATGAATACCGCCGTATCTGCGTAGGGCAGGGCTGGATGATGCACGACTTTCGCCACTCTAGAGGGAGGAGCGAGCAGATTATCGAGATGCCCGCGCCACCGTGCAGGATTCTCCCCCTGGCGGTAATTGCTGCTTGTGGCCCAATCCAGGATTGACTCAATGCGGCCACGAACGCGAGAAGCAGTCTCGGTCTTCTTGGTCCAAATCCCGGACAGGCATTTGACTACAAGATCGGTGTCGATGGCTGCAACCGAAAGTTCGCCGATCACGGGATGGACGTAGCTTTGCAGGGTACTCTCCCATTGAGCCGCGTGTTTGGCGTTCTTCCAGCCGGCCCGGTGCGTTTCGATGTATTGGTCGGCGCATTGCTTGAAGGTGATTGCGCGCGCATCGTCCAGACGCTTAGCGAGCTTGGCAGCCTTCCGCACTTCTATGGGATCCTTACCGTGAAACAGCTGCTTTCGGCATTCGGCCGCGTGGCCTCTGGCCTCTGTCATGTTCATCGCGTGTGTCGGCCCCAGTCCCATGGCGCGCGCCTTACCATTAAGCATGAAGCGGAAAATCCACGACTTGGCGCCGGTGGGCCCGATCTGGAGATACAGGCCTGCGCCATCGGGATACAGTCCTCGCTTGCTTGCTTTTGAAACCGCTAACGGCGTCAGCCTCTTGATAGCCCTGGCCATTGGATTGACCCACAAAACGACCCACAAACTATATCCGGATTTTGGCACACTGTCCAGGATCTCAGCGGAAAAAAGTTTAGAATAGTGCGTTGATATTTATAAAGATTATGGACTTCTATGGATGGCGATGGACGTGCTGGCGGCGGACGCTCTCTCCGCCAGTGAAAAAACCGCAGGCCCTGCTTCCCAGGGCCTGCGGTTTTTTTTTGCCTGATGTGTGTGTCCGCTTCGTAGCCGCTTCGCTGAGCGGAAAAGCCGAGTCGCTGCTTTTCCGCTCTTTCAACCCCTGTCGGACTACTGCTCGGTGACCAGTTCGCGCCAGGACACGCGACGGGTATCGAGTGGGGTCGCCGCTGTTGGTACGGGCGCGCTGACGGTGCTCGGCGCGTCGGTGCGGACCAGGGCCCTGATTGTGCCGTCCAGCAGGCGGACGATGCTTGGCGAGGCGCTGAGGTAGTCGCCAAGGCGCCGAGCCGCCATGCCATCCGTTCCTTCGACGGCTGCACCGCTGCGGTAGTCAAGGTAGTAAGCGAAGCTCACGCCGACCGGTCTGCAGGCTCCTACGGTTGGCGTGTTGGTGTTGAACGCCAGGGTGCCAAGCTGCAGGCGCATTTCGGTATTCACGCGTTCGCCGAACACCGGAAAGTCGATGTACCAGCCGTCGTGAGTGTTGAAGTCAACGGCGTTGTTCGAGCTGGTCACGATTGAATCGCCACTGGTGCAGTAGGCGTTGCCTTCCGGACAGGTGCCTGAGGTCAGCGTTTGGGCAACGAAAGTTCCCGGCGTGGGTATCGTCTGGGCAGGCGTCAGGGGCCGTGGGCTGCCATAGTCACTATCCAGGAGCCGGTCCTTGATCGCGTACATCGACTGCTTCTGGGTGGTCCCCAAATCATCCGAGCCGAGAAGCTGTCCGGTGGCGACAAACACGACCGGGTGGCTACTGACCTTGCCCAGTTCCGGTTTGGTGGTGATCGGCTGCGCTACGCCGTCCGCATCCTTCAGCGTAGCCAATCGCTGGGCGTCGTAGACCGGTGGGTCGGCGACCAGCGGTATGTCGCCATTCACATCAAAGCGCCACAGGTTGCCGAACTGGTCGCCACCATAGATACGCTGGGTCGTGTTGTTGTTGTCCGGGAAGTTGGCCCAGGCGCTGATTCGCGACAAGCCGCTCGGCGTCGTCGTATCGCCGACACCGGTGCTGATCGTGCGGATCAAGGCGCCGGTACTGGCGTTCAGAACGAACAAATGTCCGCCGCCGTCGCCGGGGGAGATGTTGTTGTACCCGGAGGTCACCATGACTACCCAGGTTCCATCCTTGAGCTTGCTGATCACCGGGTTGCCATAGCTGTAGCCGAGGTTCTCGTTGCTATCCTGGGTGAACTCCCACAGGGCTTTTGGCGCGACCGGATCGGTGACGTCCAGGGCGTAGTAGCCACGGCCACCATTGTTCAGGCCGCCGACCAGGATCGTCTTCCACACTGCGCTCGAGGTCCCACAGTCGCTGATGCAGATATCGCCCATCACCGGCGTGCCATCGACGGTAAATTGGTGCGCGCCCTCGAGGTGGTAGCTCTTGTCAGCCAGTTTGGCAAGCCTGGGGATGACCACGGCAGGGATGTACGCCCATTCTTCGGCACCGCTTGTGGCATTGAAGGCGTGCAGCATGCCGTCGTTGGCGCCGATATAGATCATCCCCGTCCGCGTGTGGTTGGCGGTCCGGAAGGCACCGTACTGCGCGTCGGCGTAGTTCCACGGCGAAGCCTGCACGTACGCGGCCTCGGAGCCGACGATGTCGCCGAGAATGTGCGTTCGCTGCCGGTAGTAAGCGGACGTGTCGATAGCTGATCCCTGGTTGCTGGTGTCGCCACGCAGGAAGTTCACCAGAGGTTCACCGCTGGCAGCGGTTTGTGTCGTCGCCGTCAGGCAGATCGTGCCGGTCGAACAGAACTGCGACAGGTTGCCGGCCAGCGCGTCGGTCGCAAAGTAGGCCCGTTGCGCAGTAGTGAGGTTGGCCCAGGTGAAGAATTTCAAGTTGTTGGCCGCGTCGGCGACGCTTTCGCCACCCGGATTGTAGGTGTAGATCTTGCGGCTGGCATAGCCGTCGGTGGCCACCTTGTTATCCAGCCTTTCCCTGGCAGACCAGCCCGGAGAGACGTGAGCTTCTCCTTCTGCGGGGAGCGCCGAGAGGGCGCCGGTGCTGCCGTTGATCGTTCTCTTGACCACGTCTCCGGACCACTCCCCGACCTTGAATGACACCTCGAAGAAGCCATTGGCGTCGGCGACGAGGTTGGGGCTGACGACCGCAACGGCGGCCAGCGCACCGGCCTGGATTTCGATGTTGGACAGGGCGTCGCTGATCCCGGCGGCCAGAGTCGAAGGGTCGGAGGCACTGAAGTAAATGCCTCGACCATTGACGGCGGCGTGCCACAGGTCGTCGATGTTGGTCTGCTTGTCGCTCTCCGGCTTTGGCCAGTTGCAGGGGCCACTTCGTTGCCACGGGCAGACGCCGGTGCTGGGGTCGGCGGTAAGTCCTTCCCGGATGCTGTAGAAGTCACCCGATGTTTCAGCCCGCGACAGGTAGTTCGGGTTGTACTGCATCAGCCCGGAGGCGCCCAGGCCCAGCGTATAGGTGGTCATGTGCTGGCCGGTCGGTTGTGCGTCGGGATCGTTGTAGCAGACGTCGTTGTAGGTGGTCACCCCACCCGCGACGACGGGCCCGCCGGAGCAGCTGCCGGGGATCGTGACGCTATCGCGCAAGTCGGTTTTCCAGTAGTACTCGGCGACGTCGGCGAGCGTGTCCGGGGTGGGACCCAGCGATGCCACATCGCAGGCGATCTGCAGGTAGTTGTTGCCGGCAACGGGATCCTGGCGGGTGCATTGCGCAACGTTGGTGGGACCGCTCCTCTCGGTGTGGCAGGTAACGCCGACGCCGCCGTTGGTTGCCGCGTCAGGCAGCTCTTCAACACAGGTGTCGGGCGGGACGAAGTCCACCTGCGGGGGGGGAACGGTGAGGGCGCCGCAAAGGGTGATCAGACCGGTGTTGCTGGTGCCTGGCGTACATCCGTTGGTGTCCGTCCAGTTGCTGATCAATCGCGTTGAACACTGGACCGCGACAGCGGGCCGACCCGACCGCGGAGCCTCGGTGCAGGAATTCGCATCGGCATAGGCGCTCCAAGCGGTGTATTGACACTGCCTGGCATTCGGGACCAAAGGCGAAGCAGGAGTCGTGGCCGTACAGCTGGTGGTGGCCGTCCAGTCCGTAAAGACGTACTGACAGAGCGTCGTGGCGCTGGGGACGCAGGTCGCGGCGTTGTTGTAGCCGGTCCAGACCTGCTGACACTCCCTGGCAACCCCTTGCCCGGCTGATTGAGGGACCGGCGTGCACGAGCCGACCTCGGTCCAGGGGCCCCAGTCGGTGTAGGAACACTGCGTCTGGATTGCGCCGCTGCTCACCGGGGTGCACAAGGAAACCCCCACTTCCAGGGCGCCGTTCACCTGGCACTCCACGGGGGGCGGGGTGGCTGAGGAGACGTCTCCGGTGGGTGCCGCCACGGGGACGCAGGAAGGGTTATCGGTCCACGCGGTCCAGGCGCCGAATTGACAGAGGACCGAGTTTGGGACCGGTGTGCAGCCCGAAGCGTCGGCGGTCTGCCAGGCCTGGGCCCAACTCGTCTGGCAGTTCCGGGCGACGACCTGGGTGAAGCTTGGCCCGGTCGATTGTGGCTGGTCCGTACAGCTTCCGGGTCCGGACCAGGCTGTCCACCCGCTCCAACCGCTATACCAGCAGATCTCGGTGGCCGATTCGTTGCACGTGGTTGTCGCGTCCTGCCCCTGGGACCAAACCATCGAGCAGGTAACGAGGTTGCCGGTGTAGTTCGGGCCGCTGGACGCCGTCCCGCTGGCGGTGCAGCTAGTCACGTTGGTGGTAGACGGTGAACTGTAGCGACACTGTGAATCGGTGGTATAGGTGGTCGTCTGGCTATCCGTTCCGGGGTTGTTGATGCGCGTGCCGCCGTTAATCGTGGAGCAGGCGGATACGCCCGTCCAGCCGGTCTGGGCCAGCGTCTGGCAATCGACGCGGTTGGTGCCGTTGGTGACGGGTGTACAGGAAGCGACATCGCTCCACGCACCGAACGAGGTTCCGCCATTGCTCGAGGTACGTTGCTGGACCTGCGTCAGCTGCTGCTGGAGGAGGGAGGTCACCATCTGGAGCTGGCCTGTCGCGCGCCGAAGCTGCGAGGTCTGCACCTCGACCCGATCCCTGCGGATGATTTCGAGAGGCCTCGTTCTGCTCTGTAGCGGACCGGTCCTGCGCTGCAGAAGAGAGGTCCTTTCCTGCCAGACGTAGTTGTTGGCTTGCAGGATGCTGTTGGTGCGCGTCTGCAGTTCGGAGGTCCGGGCGCGCGTCTGCTCGATTCTGGTGTGTGACTGGGTGGCCAGGGTTGGCGTCCGGGTCCGCGTCGTCTGCTCGATTCTGCTCTGTAGCGGACCGGTCCTGCGCTGCAGAAGAGAGGTCCTTTCCTGCCAGACGTAGTTGTTGGCTTGCAGGATGCTGTTGGTGCGCGTCTGCAGTTCGGAGGTCCGGGCGCGCGTCTGCTCGATTCTGGTGTGTGACTGGGTGGCCAGGGTTGGCGTCCGGGTCCGCGTCGTCTGGGTTCTCGTTTCCTGATCCTGCGGACCGCCACCGTCGAGTTGTGGCCGCTCCTCGAGTCCCGGACCGTCCTGGTCGCCGATCGCGGAAGCCCCGTCCCAGCGGAAGCCGGCGCCCTCGTTCCAGTAGCCGTCGGTTGACAGGATGGTGACGTTCTTCTGGCAGTAGTACTGAACCGGATCGACCACGCTCACCCCGTTGAACGTGCTGCCGTTCAGCTGCCCCGAATAGAGGCGGCCTGCGTTCGACAAGGCGACGCGCAGAGGCGTGTTGCGGTTGGGAACGGCGGCAAACAACTTGTCGTACCAGGCTTTTTTCTGGGCGGCGGTGAACGATTCGACGTTCTGAAAGTCCGAACCGGTATTGTTGTTGATCGACATGTAGCCGATGCGCTGCCGCTGGTCGGTGGGCTCAAAGGACAGGCTGGTGGCCGTTTTCATCGTTTGCATGCGCGTGCGGTAATACGCCCACCAGTTCGCGTAGTTGGTCATTTCTTCCGCATAGGTGCAGGTGGCGTCCCCGGCACAGTCGGTGCGCTTGTCGCCCTTGGGATAGCTGGTGACGGTCGGGTAGATGATCGTCAGCAGGTTTTCGCCGGGTGCCAGATTGCTGCCGGGTCGGGCAAAACTGGTGGTCGTGAACGACATCGCGTTCGCGTTACTCTGGGTAATTACCGGTGCTGTGCTGTTGTTCAGGGGCGAGGTGACGGTTACGACCCTGCCCGCGGAGACTGCGCGGTAGCCCGCGACTTGACAGGCGCCACTGAGCGCGAAGGAGCAGTCGTTGATTCTGCTCGCGATGTTGGCGGCCATCGTCGTCGAGTTGCTGGTCCCCGTGGTCGCCGCCGAGAGGATGATCCGGCCGTCGACGGTAACGTTGGTGACCGACGTGTTGCTGTTGCCGCTGATGGTGATCGTACTCGTGCGCGGCGACGGCATGCGCGGGAAATCGTACGAGACATTGGTCGCCGTCGCCGGCGGCGGCGGGCTGGGTTCGATCTGCGTTGCCTGGCACGTGCCGTCAGCGGGAGCGGCGGCGACGGCATCGGCGGCGGTCCGGCACCAGCGAAGCCGCGCCGGAAACGGATAGGCGTCGCTCGCCGCGCTGGCGGCGACGCACACCCTGAGGCTTCGATTGGTGCAGTATTCACCGACCACGGTGGTGAAGTAGTAGGCGTTACCGATAAGGTTGACCATGGCGGCGCTTTGCACGCCGTAGCCATCGTCCTTGACGGCTGTCCAGGCGCCGCTTTGCGCCGAGGTCTGGCTGGGGTAGGTGGTGGTGTCGGCTGCTCCGTCGACAGCGAAATACTTCGGCGGTATGTAACGGACGGCGGGATTGTAGGCGATACCGTTGAAACCGGGGTTGCGGGTCCAGGAGAGAGGGAGGGGGCGTGCCGCGGTGGGCTCGGCCCAGTCCGGAAGATATTCCTTGGTCATGCTCAGCGAGTCATCGAGGACGAACAGGATGTTGGTCGAGATCTCGATCGACGAGGCGCTGGACATCGGCGCATTGGCGAGTTGAGTGGGCCGGGCCTGCGCGCCGCAGGCAAGGATCAGCAACGCTGCAGCGGCTATCGCACGCCATTTCAGTGAGTCGGATCGCATGGCAAACTCCTCGTGGGATCTCTGGTAGACCTACAGCGCAACGATGGTCTGGATGTAGGCGACGGTGTTGCGCGGCCCGCGAACGCGGGTGGTGATTCGGTAATAGACCTGGTTGTTGGTGATGGCGGTGACACTGCCTGCGCCGAAGCTTCCGCCGCTGTTGATCGCCGACGGTTGCGTCGCGCAGTTGGCCAGGTGCGGGGCCGTGTTGGCGAGCTCACACAGTCTGTGGATGACATAGGACACGGTGTTGCCGGCGGCATCCTCGGCGAGGTTGGCTGCCTGCGCGCCCAGCGTATCGGTCCAGAACTGGTCCCAGGAATTACCCGCAGGCGGGTCCTGACGGTTGGAACGGTAGCCGTTGGCGGCACTGTCGTTGTGGAGATTCACGTCGCCCAGGGCGTTATGTAGCTGCAGCCAGCCGGTGAGCGCCTGTTCGGTACTGCGCTCGCCGGCATGCACGGCTGCTTGATGAAAGGACTGGTTGCCGGCAATCAGGTTGGCGGTATCGACCGAGCGGATGAGCGCCACTCCGGCCAGGGTCAGGGCAACCAGGATGATCAGCGCGACGAGCAGAACGACGCCGCGCTGGCTGCCGCGGGGGGCGCCGGCGAAGGCCTGGCGGAGGCGGGGGATTGGCCTTAGCATGTTCCCATCCAGGGCAGGTTGCGAATCGGGATGATGGTTTCAAAGACCTTGTAGCGGTAGTTCTGCCAGTTCCCGGCTGCGCTCAGGTCGATCGCCGCACCCGCGCTACCCACCCAGGTCGGCGCCGCGGCGGTGATCTGGTCGCGATCGACCTGGCTGTTGCGGGCGACGATGGCGATACGCAGCGCCGAAGTTCTCGCCCAGAGACAGGCCAGAGTCGCCTGGTTGGCGTTCGCCGGGGTCGTTTGATCCCACGAATCGACACCGCTCACCGCCGTCGAGGCGTGCCCGTACTGCGCGCGCAGGCTGACGATGTTGTTGGCGATGGCGACGTAGTTGGTCGCCACGCTGCAATTGGCGGCGAGGTAATCACAGACCGTAAGGTTGCCGCCGCGCACGGCGTAGGCGAGGAATCTCGGGTTGGCGCCGAGATTGAACAGCGTGCCGCCATCGACGGCACCGCTCGTGTCGTTGACCGTGACGTTGGGCGCAGTGACGGCACCCACCGCCGCCAGGGTGAAGGTGCAGCCCGCCGTGGGAGCTGACGGCGCAGCCACCACGCGCTGCCCGACAGCGTAATTCAAGGCCGTCTGTACCGCCAGTTGCAGGCCGTTGACCGCGGTGATCACGTCGCCCTCCGGCGGGCCCTCGTTGCTTCCGTAGGCGATCAGCAAGGTATCCGTGTTGGCGTCGCCGGCCGGGACGTCGGCGACCGGCGGATTGATGATGACCGGCGCCAGTTGGCCAAGCGTACGGCTGGCCGGAGCCGGAAGGACGAGAGGGCAGCCGAAGGCGTTGACCGCGTTGAAGCCGTAGCCGCCCTGGCGTATGTCGCGCTGTAGCGCATAGAGCGCCATGGCGCCATTGCTTTGCGCGTCGCCGCTACCGGTCGTGGCGCGCCGCTGGCCCTCGGCGGCGGCGAAGACCTGCATCATGATGATCAGGCCGAGCATGCCGATGACCATGGCGACCATCACTTCAACCAGCGTGAAGCCTTGCTCGCGCGGCATTGTCGTGGGCGGGAGAGGTGATTGCGCTTTCATGATCGGCTAGGGGTTCCTGACGACTTGCGAAACGACGACGTGACGGTGCCCGGGTACGTCGGTGGCCATCTCCGGGGTGCGCCAGAAGAGAGTGATCTCGACCACTCCGGCACCGTCGACGGTCACCGTCGGCAGGGTCGAGACGACGCCCGACGAGGCGGCGACCACGCCGGGCAGGCCTTCGGTGCCTGCCACATCGCTGAGCCATGCCGTGTAGGCAGCGCCGGGGCCCGCACTCGCAAAATTGTTGGTGAGCGTTGCCAGGTCACCGCCGCTGACCCACATCTGCCCAATCAGCCGGTTGGCCAGCAGCGTGGCGTCGGTACGGTACTTTGCGTCGCCAGTGAGCTTGATCGACGTGGCCTGCAGGGCGACCAGTGACAGGATGCCCAGCGAGAAGACCAGGATCGCAATCAAGGCTTCAAGCAGCATCACGCCGGTCTGTTCGTGGCGAAGTTTCGAGTGTTTGTTCATCAGCATGCCTGAGCGTCGCCAGCGGGCAAGGCCGGATCGCACATGCGTATCTGGCCGCCGATCGAGACCTCGACGCGCAGGCAGCGCACGGGACCGCCGGCAGCGGCGCAGGCTTCGCCGGCAGCGCTGGTGAAGTTGATGGCAATGTTGCCGCCGGGCAGGGGAGTAGGACGACCGAGGCCATTGAAAACCACCGAAGACTGCCCTGCGGCCACCGTCGTCGCTGCGCCGCCGCTTTCAGCGCCCCGACGCAACTGGATGATGCGTGGCGCGGTGGCGTCGGACGGATCGACGTTGCACTGGCCGACCGGTGAGTCGACACTGACGATCCAGTTGGGGCCGGCGGTGCTCAGCGCGCAGGCGCCGGTGGTGGTATCCACCAGATAGAAACCGACCGTCGTATTGCGGCGCACGGCCTCGGCGCGGGCCAGCTGAAGGCCGTTCAGCGCCGATTCGGCCGTCGTGCGTACCCTGGCGTTGCGCATCCAGTCGCTGAACGCCGGAATGCCGAGACTCATCAGTATGCCGAGAATGGCCATGCCGACGATCAGTTCGATCAGGCTGAAACCGCGCATGGCGTTCAACAGCCACCTCTACCGGTGACCCAACAGGCCAACGGAGCCGTTCCCCAGCCGCTCTGGACGGCGGTCGTCGCCTTGACGTTGGCGTGAGTGAGTGTGTAGGTGAAGCCGGTCATCGAACTCTTGCCGGTAGCGGTCAAGGTATAGGTCGAGGCGGTGAGCGTCGGGCAGGAGAAGTCGAAATAGCGGCTGGAGGTGGTGTCGTTGGCGCAAGCGGGCGAACTGATCTCCGGGTTGCCACCGGCCGCGGCGCGGAAATACGTATGATTGTCCTGAAAGAACTGTTCCATGCGTACCCTCTTTTCGGAAAGCCCGGAGGTGGCCTGGGTGATCCGCGAGCGGGTCAGGTAATCGGCGTAGTTGGGAATGGCGATGGCAGCCAGGATGCCGATGATGATCACGACGATCATGATCTCGATCAGGGTGAAGCCAGCGTGTCTTTTCACAGCGTTTTCTTTCCTCAAGGACGGCAAGATCGGGCGGGCGGAACGCAAAGGCAACTGCTGCCATGATAGTCGAGGGTCAGCGAGGTGCCAACGCGGGGCGATATACGGCGTCTGGCAGCGGACGAGTGGCAGCGCTGCTCTCGCGTCGGGCGCCTAGAATCCTGCTGCTGCCAGCTTCGGCATCCTCTTGCAGAGAGTGGATTTCTTGACATCGGTCTTCTCAGACAGCCTGGCAGGGTGGCCAGGACGGCGCCAGCTGCCCCTGGCGCTGGGCACGTCCCTGCTCCTTCATTTGGGCGCGCTGGCGGTCCTGCAACGCACGCTCGGTCCGGCAGCCGACGTGGCGCCGGCGTTGGGCAGTGCAGCGGCGGTGACGAGCGGCGTGCTGGTCACCCTGCGCGGGTCGGCAAAGGAGGGCACGCAGGAGACCGCTGGAGCGCCCGAAGGCAGCGCCGGCAAGGAAGCGACTGAAGCCGGCGTCACCCGTGCAGCGAGCGAACCAGGAGCGATGGCCAGTGAGGGCCGCGAGCAGCCGGCGGCGACGCCGTCGGTCGAGTCGCCGGTCGCCGCGTCCGCAGCACGGCTCGTG
>ERZ761609.2710-NODE-2710-length-12655-cov-31.540238_pt1 | contig 12655 bp, 11 predicted proteins | sample MGYA00511163_ERZ761609 | MGnify/ENA primary metagenome ERZ761609 (study PRJEB28899, sample SAMN02445070) | bioreactor sludge metagenome | biome: EBPR sludge | place: Australia: Brisbane, Thorneside Wastewater Treatment Plant | collected 2011-12-16 ... | reverse complement strand
TCGACCCCTACCTGCGCCCGCTGTACGACGCGCTGTACGACCTGATGGGCTTCGACAAAGTGCAAAAGGCGTTCGAGCGGCAACAGATTGAAATTGCGCCGCTGGCCTTCATGCGCGGGCGCACGCTGAACCATGCGTTCGTCATCCTCGACGAAGCGCAGAACACCACCCCGGAACAGATGAAGATGTTCCTCACCCGCATCGGCTTTGGCAGCAAGGCGGTGGTCACTGGCGACGTGAGCCAGATCGACCTGCCGCGCACCCAGCTCAGCGGCCTGATCGATGCCGAACGCGTGCTCAGGCGCGTGCCCGGCATTGCCATGTGCCGCCTGACCAGCGCCGATGTCGTGCGACACCCGCTGGTGGCCCGCATCGTCGATGCCTACGACGCGCGCGGCGGTCAAGGCCATGACAGCGAGGTGGCTGAAGTGCCCCCGCCGGGCACACCCGGCGCAGGCCGCTCCAGCCGCAAGTTGCGCGGAAGCAGCGCACCATGAAAATCGCCTGGCTATCCGACATCCACGGCAACCTGCCCGCACTGCAGGCAGTGGAGGCCGACCTGCAACGCGAAGGGGTGGACGTGGTGGTCAACCTGGGCGATGCCCTCAGCGGTCCGCTGCTGGCGCAAGACACCGCCCGCTGGCTGATGGCCCGCACCCCAACGGTCACCGCCACGCCTGCACCCGGCCAGCCGCCGTGGCTGCACATCGCAGGCAACCACGAACGGCAACTGCTGGCAGCCGCACGCCGATTGGCACACCACCAGCCACCCCGGGGTGGGCCCACCGACAGCGACCACTTGGCCGCCCAGCAACTGGATGACACTGCTCTGGCGTGGGTGGCCAGCCTGGTGCCATCCACCCAGGCAGCCCTGCACAGCGGCCAATGGCACACGGACCTGCTTGGCAACGACGTGGCCCTGTGCCACGGCACACCCGCTGACGACCTGGTGTACCTGCTGGACACCCCCGAAGGCGACGCCACGGTCATGGCAACCCCCGCCGAACTGACCGAACGCCTGGGCACCTGCGTGCCCGTCCACATCAGCCTGCTGGCCTGCGGCCACTCGCACCTGCCCCGCCACCTGACGCTGGCACGACCAACGGGCCAAACAGGCCACGCCGGTCAGAAAGGCCAACTGGCCCCCTTGCAGCTCATCAACCCCGGCAGCGTGGGCCTGCCCGCCTACGACGACGACAGCCCCTTCCCCAAGTCCCGCTACCACCGTGTGGAAAACGGCAGCCCCGATGCCCGCTACGCCCTCACCGAGCGCACCACGGCCCAGCCAGGATGGACCGTGAGCCTGCGCAGCGTGCCCTACGACGTCGAGCCCATGGCCCGCCTCGCCGACCGCCAGGGCCGCCCCGACTGGGCGCATGCGCTGCGCACCGGGCGGATGGTGCGAAGCTGATCCGGTGGAACCGCCATGCCGACCTACATGCCCCGCACACCTGCTGCACCGACCCGCTGACCAACCCTGAGGAACACCCGGCCATGTCCCCTTTCCTTCCTGCCCTGTCGCTGGCACTCGCGCTCTCCCTCCCTGCCACGCTTCACGCCCAGGACAGCCCCTTGACCAAACGGTTCTCGGCGTGCATGGACAAGTCGGGCGGTGTGACGGCCAACATGATCGAGTGCATGGCCGAGGAAACCGAGCGTCAGGACGCGCGTCTGAACAAGGCCTACAAGGCACTGATGGCCAGCCTGAGCGCCCCACGGAAAAAGCAACTGCAGGACGCACAACGCGCCTGGCTGAAGTTCCGGGACGGCAATTGCGACTTTTACTATGACCCCGACGGCGGCAGCCTGGCGCGCGTCAGCGCCAACGATTGCGTGATGACCATGACCGCCCAGCGCGCCAGGGAACTGGAGCAGCTCGGCCCCTGAAACTGACTGCCGACCACTCGACATGACCACCACCCGCCCACTGCCCGAATTCGTCAGCCACTGCCTGGACCTGCTGGCCAGTGCGGGCCCTTGCATGGCCAAACGCATGTTTGGCGGATGGGGCATCAGCACCGGCGGGCTGACGTTTTCCATCATTGCCGACCTGGGCGACGGCGAACGCCTGTGGCTCAAGGCCGATGCCACCACGCGGCCCACCTTCGAGGCGGCGGGCTGTCTGCCGTTTGTGTACACCGCCAAGGGCAAGCCCATGACGCTGAGCTACCGCGCCGCGCCGGACGATGCCATGGAATCATCCGGTCTCATGCGCCCCTGGGCCCACCTGGCGCTGGATGCCGCGGTGCGGGCGCAGGCGGCCAAAGCCCGTGCACCACGAACCAAGCAGGCCAAGCAGACCAACAAAAAGTAGCAACGAACCCATACGCAACAAGCGCCAGAGCACAAAAGGACTCGAACAATGACACTGCACACCCTCACCCTCTCCCTGCAATACGGCACATTTGACGACATCGCCACCCACCGCGCCGCCCTGCCCCGTCACAAGGTGGCACGCTGGATCCGCCATGCACTGGACATGGACGCCGAAATGGCCATCCGCATCGTGGGCGAGGAGGAAGGCCAGCAGCTCAACCGCGACTACCGCCAGAAGGACTACCCGACCAACGTGCTCACCTTCGACTACTGCACCGGCCCGGTCATGATGGCCGACCTGGTGCTGTGCGCACCGGTGGTGGCCCGTGAAGCCGCCGAGCAGGGCAAAACCCTGGCCGACCACTATGCCCACCTGCTGGTACACGGCACCCTGCATGCTCAGGGCTGGGACCATGAAACCTCCGACGCCGATGCCCAGGCCATGGAAGCACGCGAGGTGGAGGTGCTGGCCAGGCTGGGCGTTGCCAACCCCTACGCCTGAGTGCACGCCACCAAAAAGGGCCGCCGTCTTCATGCAGTCTTAAAACTTCGCCCGGCAGAATGACCGCACCTGCTTTCAGGTGAATTTTTTCGGAGACTCTTCCATGATGAAACCCATCGTTGCGGCTGCCCTGGTGTCTGCCGGTCTGCTGATGTCCGGCACCTCGTTTGCCGCTGCGCCTTCTGTGACGTCGTTCCAGCAAGGCACGAACCTGTCTGCACAAGCCAAGCCTGCGAAAAAGGCCAAGAAAGCCAAGAAAGCCAAAAAGGCCAGGAAAGCCAAAGCCGTCTGATACGACCTGACGCACACCCCTGAGGCGATGGTGACAGGCTCACCCTCGCCTTTTTTATTGCCGCCGTACGGCGGCCAACCGTCCCCCCCACAGACACAATAGCGGCATGAAAGTCCTGCTGGTCGAAGACGATGCCGCCATCGGCGAAGGCGTGGTGCTGGGCCTCACCGCCTCGGGCCTGACGGTCGACTGGGTCACCACCGGTGGCCAGGCGCTGGCTGCGCTGGCCAACCCGGCCTACAGCGTGGTGGTGCTGGACCTCGGGCTGCCCGACATGGATGGGCTGGACCTGCTGGGCCGCGCCCGGCGCCAGGGCGCTTTGCCGCCCGTGCTCATCCTGTCGGCCCGCAACCAGCCGCAACATCGGGTGGCGGGCCTCAACCTCGGGGCCGACGATTACCTGGTCAAACCCTTCGACTTTGACGAACTCGTGGCCCGGCTGCACGCCCTGCACCGGCGCAGGTTGCCCAGTCAGGGCGCACAATTCTCACTGGCTGACCTGACGGTCGACCCGCTGCAGCGGGAGGCCACGCTGGCCGGCACACCGCTGGCCCTGTCACCCAAGGAGTTCAACCTGCTGGCCGCACTGATCGAGCAGCCCGGCGTGGTGCGCTCGCTGCCCTGGTTGGAAGACCGGCTGTATGCCTGGGGCGAAGAGGTGGCCAGCAACGCCGTGCAGGTGCACCTGCACAACCTGCGGCGCAAGCTGGGCGAAGGCTGGGTGCACAACATTCGCGGCGTGGGCTACAAGCTGGCCCGACCACCCGCGCCCGAATTGCCCGATGACTGAACCGCCACCCCTCGCCTCCGACCCCGGGCCTCGCCAAGCCACCGCCGGTGGGGCAAGCTCAATGATGGGCCGCCTGCTGCGCTTTCAGGCGGTCTCGGTGCTGGTCACCGGCGGACTGGTGGCCGTGGTGACGTTCTGGCTCACCTGGCAGTCGCTGAACGCATCGCGCAACCACACACTCGAACAGGTGGCCTATTCGGTGGTACGCCATGGCCTGGAAGCGGAAGACCCCAACGCCACCGACCCGCCCGATGCGGGCCAGTTTGTCAGCCAGATCTGGACCGGCGACGGCCGACTGCACTTCAGCTCCACCGACGACGACGGCCCGCCCCGCCAGTCACCCGGCTGGCACCGGCTGACCTGGGACGGCACCGACTGGCAGGTGTTCACGCTGGTCGAAGACGGGCTGACCATCCAGGTGTCGCAAGCCGACGACACTCGCACACAGGCCTTCCTGCGCACCGTCCCCTGGGTGGTTGGCCTGCTGGCCATGGTGACGCTGTTGCTGTACGCCCTGCTCTCGGCAGCGGCGCGGCGGTCGCTGCAACCGCTGGCGCAGTTGCAGGCCACGCTGGGCAACCCGCAGCACCCGGCCCAGCTGCCACAGCTCGACACCCAACCCTGGCCACGCGAACTGGCCCCGCTGGTGGACACCCTGAACAACGTGTTTGCCCAACTCACGCACTCGCGTGCCGCGCACGCCCACCTGGTCGCACGTGCCGCCCATGAATTTCGCACCCCACTGGCCGCCCTGAAAATCCATACCCAGTTGCTGGCGCGCCAACCCGATGCCACCCAGCAAGCGCGACACCAGGCCCACCTGCTGCAAGCGGTGGAGCGCCTGACCCGGCTCGTCAACCAACTGCTGAAACTGGCTGAGCTGGAAGAGCCCGATCACGCCGAGCCCACCGACACCTTCGACACCACCGCCTGGCTCGATGCGGCACTGGCACTGTGGCAGCCACTGGCGCAGGCGCACGGGGTTCAGATCGTCACCACGCTGGAGCCTGGCACACGCCTGTCCGGCAAGCCCCAGACCCTCCATGCCGCGCTGGACAACCTCGTCCACAACGCCATCCGCCACAGCCCGCCTGGCAGCACCCTGACCATCCGGGCGCAAGACGATGCAGGCCACCACCGGCTGATGGTTGAAGACCACGGCTGCGGCATGGCCCCATCCCAGCGGTTGAATGGCGGGGTGCCAGACAGCACCGCCCCCAACCACGCGGCACACAGCGAGCGCAGCGGCCTGGGACTGGCCATCGTGCGGCGGGTCATGTGGTTGCACGGCGGCACATTGAGCCTCGCGGAGACCGCTGGCGGCGGCCTGACCGCCACGCTGCAATGGCCGCGCGCCACCGCCCAGCCGGATGCACCAGCACCTGCACCTCCGCCTCCACCGGCACCCACCTGACGCCATGCGGCCGATCGACACCGACCGGTGCCAGAATGGCAACTGACCACACCGCTGCCATGCCCCCACCTTCCTCCCATCCCCCTGCTGCCACTTCCACCCCCGACTGGCTCGGCGAGCTTGACATCTGGCTGCTGTCGCAAGGCAAGCACCTGAGGCCCTGGCAGAAACTGGGCGCACATGCGGTCACGCTGGGCGGGGTGGCTGGCACGGCCTTCGCCGTCTGGGCACCCAACGCGCGCGCCGTTGGCCTGCAAGGGGACTTCAACGGCTGGCACAGCCAGCCCATGCGCCACCGGGGCGACTGTGGCGTGTGGGAGCTGTTCGTGCCGGGCACAGGCGTGGGGGCCTGGTACAAGTTTGCCGTGCACGGTGCCGATGGCCACGTGGTGCTCAAAACCGACCCCTACGCCCGCGAAACCGAGTTGCCCCCCGGCAATGCGGCACGGGTGTGCGCACCACTCTATTCGCCCCACGCGCCACCAGCGGTGGCGGCCCGACACCCGCACCGACACCCCGGCTCCGGCGAAGCGCCCATGGCCATCTACGAGGTGCATGCGGGTTCGTGGCGCAGGCCCTGGGGTGCCGACACCATGCCCACGTGGGACGACCTGACCCACCACCTGGTGCCCTATGTGGCGGATCTGGGCTTCACCCACATCGAGCTGCTGCCGGTGTCCGAGCACCCGTTCTACGCGTCGTGGGGCTACCAGCCCACTGGCCTGTACGCGCCCACGGCGCGCCACGGCGGGCCGGAAGGCTTCCGCCGTTTCGTGGCCGCCGTGCACGCCGCCGGCCTGAAGCTGATTCTGGACTGGGTGCCTGCCCACTTCCCGGCCGATGCCCACGCGCTGGCCCGGTTTGACGGCACCGCGCTGTACGAACACGCCGACCCGCGCGAGGGTTTTCACCACGACTGGAACACCCTCATCTACAACTGGGGGCGGCACGAGGTGCGCAACTTCCTGGTCGGCAACGCGCTGTACTGGATCGAACAATACGGCGTGGACGGCCTGCGGGTCGATGCCGTGGCCTCCATGCTCTACCGGGACTACAGCCGCCCTGCCGATGGCTGGGTGCCCAACCGGCATGGCGGCCGGGAGAACCTGGAGGCCATTGCCCTGCTGCGCGAAGTGAACGACGTGCTGCACGCCGAAGCGCCCCACGCCGTCACCATTGCCGAGGAATCCACCTCGTTCCCCGGCGTGACCGCCCCGACCCACGACGGTGGCCTGGGTTTCACCCACAAATGGAACATGGGCTGGATGCACGACACCCTGGCCTACTTTGCTGAAGCGCCCGTGCACCGCCGCTGGCACCACCACAAACTGACGTTTGCCATGATGTACGCCTACAGCGAACGCTTCGTGCTGCCGCTGTCGCATGACGAGGTGGTGCACGGCAAGTGCTCGCTGCTGGGCAAAATGCCCGGCGACCGATGGCAGCAACTGGCCAACCTGCGCGCCCTGTACGCCTGGATGTACGCGCACCCCGGCAAGAAGCTGCTGTTCATGGGGGCCGAACTGGCCCAACCCACCGAATGGGCACACGACGGCCAGTTGCCCTGGCACCTGCTGGGCGACCCGGCTCATGCGGGCATCCACAGCCTGATCCGCGACCTGAACCACGGCTACACCCGGCTGGGCGGCCTGCATGCACGCGACAGCCGCCCCGAGGGCTTTCAGTGGCTGGTGGTCGATGACGAGCAGCAATCGGTGCTCGCATTTGCCCGCTTCGGCTTGAACCCGGCCGACACCGTGGTGGTGGTGGCCAACCTGACCCCCGTGGTCAGGCACGGCTACCGGCTGGGGCTGCCCACCGCCGGCCAGCCGGGCCGCTTCGACGCTGGCACATTGACCGCATGGCGCGAGGTGCTCAACACCGATTCCACCCACTACGGCGGTGGCAACGTGGGCAACCACGGCAACGTGCTGGCCGATGGTGAACCGTTGCACGGCCAACCCCATTCGGCCACACTGACGTTGCCGCCACTGGCTGTGCTCTGGCTCACCCCTTGTCAGCCGGCAATTTAGGACGAAAATACCCGTCAGCGCTTGACATCATTGCACTGTTTGCTACCACCATGTCAACCAGCCCACCCTTTCCGATACCGCCCGCTGCTGCTTCTCCGCTGGGCGCACACGTGGTCAGACAGGCCGATGGCAGCATCGCCGGGGTGAACTTTGCGGTGTGGGCACCCGCTGCATCGGCCGTATGGGTGTGCCTGTTCGAGGGTGCCGCCGAACAGTCACGTCTGGCACTCCAACCTGCAGGCAACGGTGTCTGGGCGGTGTTGGCCCCGCCTGTCCGCCCTGGCCAGCTGTATGGCCTGCGTGCCGACGGACCGTGGCAGCCGCAGGCCGGGCACCGTTTCAACCCTGCCAAGCTGCTGCTCGATCCGTGGGCCAAGGCGCTCGCCGACCCCTCCGGGCAAGCGTTTGCCCACCTGTCCCTGCAAACGGGTCACATGGCGGGCGCCACCCACTCCACTGAATGGTCTGCCCACCAGCCCGACCCGCGCGACAACGCGGCGCATGTTCCCCGCTGCGTGGTGCTGGACGAACCGCTTTCCCCCCCGGCCCCGCCACCCGTGCCCGGCTGGTGCCTGCCCGACGACCGGGTGGTGCTGTACGAGGCCCATGTCAAAGCGCTGACGCAACAGCACCCGGCCCTCCCTGCCCATCTGCGCGGCACCTACGCCGGGCTGGCGCATCCGGCGGTCGTTGACCACCTGCGGCAATTGGGTGTCACCACGCTGTGCCTGATGCCGGTGCACGCCCACATCACCGAGCGCCACCTGCTGGCCCGTGGCCTGACCAACCACTGGGGCTACAACACTCTCAACGTCTTCACCCCAGAACACCGGTACGCTGCCTGCACCGGGGGCCAGCCGCCCCGTGACGCAGCGGAAGCGGCCGCCGTTCGGGACGAGTTCCGAAACATGGTGAACAGCCTGCACGCCGCCGGTCTGGAAGTGGTGCTGGACGTGGTGTTCAACCACACCTGCGAAAGCGACCTGGACGGCCCCACCCTCAGCTGGCGCGGCCTGGGGCAGACCGACTGGTACAGCATGGCCGACCACGGCGTGCCGCACAACTTCAGCGGCTGTGGCAACAGCCTGAATATCAGCCAGCCCCGCGTGTTGCAATGGGTGATGGACAGCCTGCGCTGGTGGGTGCAGGTCCACGGTGTGGACGGTTTCCGGTTCGACCTGGCCGTGTCGCTGGGCCGCGATGCCGCACTGGGCCACCGCTTCACCCCCCACCATGCGCTGCTGGCGGCCATGGCCCAGGACCCCGTGCTGGCCAGCGTGCGCCGGATTGCCGAACCCTGGGACATCGGTCCTGACGGGCACCACACCGGCGGGTTTGCCCCCGGCTGGTCGGAATGGAACGACGGGTTTCGAGACACCGTTCGCGCCTACTGGCTGGGCCACCCGTGCACACGAGGCGAACTGGCGCACGCCGTTTGTGCATCGGCCGGGCGGTTTGCACACGCCACGGCGCACCGCCACCACGGCCAGCGGCCACCGACGGCCAGCCTCCATTTCCTGACCGCGCACGACGGTTTCACCCTGCACGACCTGACCGCCTACCACGACCGCCACAACCACGCCAATGGCGAAGACAACCGGGACGGCCACGGCCACAACCTGAGCACGAATGCCGGCACCGAAGGCCCCACCACCGATGCCGCCGTGCTGCACCGGCGCGGCCTGCTGCAACGCGCCCTGCTGGCCACGCTGTTCTGTGCACAAGGCACCCCGCAGTTGCTGGCCGGCGACGAGTTGGGCCACACCCAGTCGGGCAACAACAACGCCTACTGCCAGGACAACCCCACCACCTGGCTACGCTGGACCGACCCCACACCGTTGGATGCCCTTGTGGCCGATGCGACCCAGCGCGCTTCCGGCACAGACACCCACCTGCACCGGCACGCGCTGAGCCGCTTCATTGCCCAGTTGACCGCACTGCGACGCGAACTGCCCGCCCTGCGCCACGGCGCATGGTTCAGCGGCACCCCACTCCAGGGGGCAGCGCACCCCGACATCGCCTGGCTGGACACCGACGGCCTGCCCATGTCCGCCTCCGCCTGGAACGACCACGGCCACCGGACGCTGCAGGCGGTGGTGACCGTGGGTGAGCCGAGGCAGGTTGCGCGGGAGCGTGTGCTGATCATCTGGCACGCCAGCCATGCCGACGTGACGTGCACCCTGCCGCCCGGCAACTGGGTGTGGCGGCTCGACAGCTCACGGCCAGACCACGCAGCCACGACAAGGTCCGGCTGGCTGAACCTGGCAGAACCCGCCGTATGCTTGCTGGTGCAAGCTTTGTCGGCACCCGATGCCCCACCCGCCGCATGAACACACCTCATCCACCTCTGCTGTCGCGCCGCTCCAGTGGCGTGCTGCTGCACATCACCAGCCTGCCGGGCCACCATGGGTCTGGCGACCTCGGTGCCTCGGCCCGGCACTTTGTCGACTGGCTGGCGGCTGCCGGGCAGACACTGTGGCAAATCCTGCCGCACACCCCGGCCGGGCCGGGCAACTCGCCCTACCACAGCGTGTCGGCCTTTGCGGGCAATCCGCTGATGGTGGATCTGGAGGAGCTGGTCCAGCGTGGCTGGCTGCCCTGGATGCCGCGCCAGGGCTTTGACCACCACCGGTGCGATTTCGGGCGCATCACACCCTACCGCATGCAGGCACTGCGCGATGCGTGGCGGGGGTTCCAGCACAAAGCGCACGACGCCGACTGGCACGCACTCCAGAGCTTCAGTGACGAGCAGGCGAACTGGCTGCCCGACTATGCGCTGTTCATGGTGCTGGAGCAGCGCTTCGGCGCGCCCTGGACCACCTGGCCCCAGGCCCTGGCCCAGCGGGACGGACAGGCACTGGACGCGCTGCGGCACGAGGCGGGCGACGAACTGGGCTTCTGGCGCTTCGTGCAGTGGCGGTTCTGGTGCCAATGGATGGCCTTGCGCACCTATGGCCGGCAACAGGGCGTGCACCTGGTGGGTGACGCGCCCATTTTTGTCTCGCACCACAGCGCCGACGTCTGGGTGCGCCCGCATGAATTCCAGCTGGATGCGCAGGGCCAACCCATTGACGTGGCCGGCGTGCCGCCCGACTACTTCAGCAAGACCGGCCAGCGCTGGGGCAACCCGCTGTACAACTGGCCCGCCATGGCCGCCAACCGCTACGACTGGTGGACCGCACGCATGGCCCACCTGTTCAGGCTGGTGGACGTGGTGCGCGTCGACCACTTCAGGGGCTTCGAGGCGTACTGGGCCATTCCCGCCAGCGAACCCACGGCCATCCAGGGCAGCTGGCAGCCCGGCCCGGGCCAGGCGTTTTTTGACACGCTGCGCGAGCGGCTGTGCAAAGACCGGGGGGAGCTGCCCATCATTGCTGAAGACTTGGGGCTGATCACCCCGCAGGTCACCGCACTGCGGGAAGCCTGCAGCATGCCGGGCATGCGCATCCTGCAATTTGCCTTTGGCGGCGGTGCAGACAACCCCTATCTGCCACACAACCACCAGCCCGACGCGGTGACCTACACCGGCACCCATGACAACGACACCACCCTGGGCTGGTGGGCGCATGCGCGGGCGGCAGAGCGGACCCACGCCCAGGCTTACCTGGGCCCCCACATCGACGCCGAGCCCCATTGGGCCCTGATGCGCGCTGCCTCGCAGACGGTGGCACGAACCGTCATCTTTCCCTTCCAGGATGTGCTGGGCCTGGACGCCCGCCACCGAATGAACACCCCAGGCCTGGCCGAAGGCTGCTGGGAATGGCGGTTCGACTGGCCACAGGTCGGCCACCTGCCTGCCGAGCGCTTGCGCGCCATGACTGTTGCACACGGACGCGGCCCGCAGCACTGATGCCCATTACCCTTCACAACACAAAGGACAACCCATGCCCACTTCCTCGACGCAACTGGCCCGCCAGACACTGGCCCTGGTGCTGGCGGGTGGCCGCGGCACACGGCTTTACAACCTGACAGACCGGCGCGTCAAGCCTGCGGTGTACTTCGGCGGCAAGTTCCGCATCATCGATTTCGCACTGTCCAACTGCATGAACTCGGGCGTGCGGCGCATCGGTGTCATCACCCAGTACAAATCGCACAGCCTGCTGCGCCACCTGCAGCGCGGCTGGAGTTTTCTGCGCAACGAATTCAATGAATTCATCGACCTGCTTCCCGCCCAGCAGCGCATGGACAACGAGAGCTGGTACGCCGGCACCGCCGATGCGGTGTACCAGAACGTGGACATCCTGCGCGCCCATCAGCCCGAGTACATCCTGGTGCTGGCCGGGGACCACGTCTACAAGATGAACTACGCCGAGCTGATTGCCGACCACGTGGCCCAGGGCAAGGCCTGTACGGTGGGCTGCATCGAAGTTCCGCTGGCCGAGGCCAGCGCGTTTGGCGTGATGACCATCGACACGCAACGCCGCATCGTCAACTTCGAAGAAAAGCCCGCCCGCCCCACCCCCATGCCGGGCAACCCCGACGTGGCGCTGGCCAGCATGGGCATTTACGTGTTCAACGCGCAAGCCCTGTTCAACGCACTGACCACCGACGCAGCCGCCAGCGGCTCCAGCCGCGACTTTGGCAAGGACATCATCCCCGCCATGGTGGCGCAAGGGCAGGCGGTGGCTCATCCGTTTGGCCTGTCGTGTGTGAAGTCCAGCCCCGACGCACCCAACTACTGGCGTGACGTGGGCACCGTCGATGCCTACTGGCAGGCCAACATCGACCTCACCGGCACCATCCCGGAACTCGACATGTACAACCGCGACTGGCCCATCTGGACCTACCAGGAGCAGTTGCCACCGGCCAAATTCGTGTTCAACGACGATGGCCGACGCGGCAGCGCCGTCGACTCTCTGGTGTCGGCCGGCTGCATCATCTCCGGTGCAGCCGTCAACCGGTCGGTGCTGTTTTCCAAAGTGCGCGTGCACTCGTACTGCGATGTCGAAGAAGCCGTGGTGCTGCCCGAAGTCACCATCGGCAGGCATTGCGTGCTGCGCAAGGTGGTCATCGACCACGGTTGCCAGATTCCGGAGGGCATGCAGATCGGTGTTGACCCCGAGACCGATGCCCGGCGCTTCCACCGCACGCCAGGTGGTGTGGCGCTGGTCACCGCCGACATGCTGGCCAGGCTGTGAACGCCGCGCGCAAGCGGGCTGCGCCCGCCACCCCCACCCAACCGCTGCAGCGGCCCATCCGGGTGCTGTATGTCTGCACCGAAGTGTTCCCCTGGCTGAAAACAGGCGGCCTGGCCGACGTGTGCGCCGCCCTGCCCCCAGCCTTGCGCGCCGCCGGCGTGGATGTGCGC
>ERZ761609.2709-NODE-2709-length-12657-cov-9.489287_pt1 | contig 12657 bp, 9 predicted proteins | sample MGYA00511163_ERZ761609 | MGnify/ENA primary metagenome ERZ761609 (study PRJEB28899, sample SAMN02445070) | bioreactor sludge metagenome | biome: EBPR sludge | place: Australia: Brisbane, Thorneside Wastewater Treatment Plant | collected 2011-12-16 ... | reverse complement strand
CATCTGCGGCTTCCTAAAGAAAAAGGGCGGCGCCTTGCGGTCGCCGCCCCTTGTTCATTTTCAGGCTTATTTCTTCTTGCCGAAGAGTTTCGCCCAGTTTTTGGCTTTACGCTTTTTCCAGTGGCCGCGGTGATACGCATCGGAGGCCAGCAGCGGCAGGACAGAGCCCGCTTCGGCGAAGACCATCTGTTCGAGCGCGACGTCAACCTTGCCCCAGCTGCACGCTTCTTTGAGCGTGGAGGAAGAGCAGGCGCCGTCGCGGACGTCGGCAACGGTCAGCTGGATGGCGTATTTGTGCATCTCGACGTCTTTGCCGAGGATTTCAGCGCAAACGACGGTATCCTGCGTGAAATTTTTCGGCACGCCGCCGCCAACCATCAGAAGACCCGTGGCACCCGCCGCGATTTTGATGTCCGTCAGTTCGCGGAAATCCGCAACGCTGTCGATGGACATGTAATTGCCCGGGTTTTTCACCTGGTGCAGCACAAGGCCGAAACCGGCGGAGCTGTCGGTGAAGGCGGGGCAGAAAATCGGCACGCCGTGTTCGTAGCAGGTCTGCACGAGCGAGTTTTTCTTCTTCGCGTGTTTGCTCAGGTACTTGCCCATCTCCCAGATGAATTCGCGGGAAGAATAGGGGCGGCGCTCCAGCGTTTCGGCGATTTCGAAAATCGTGTGGTCAACCGCTTGCAGGCTTTCTTCGTCGATGTAGGTGTCATAGATGCGGTCGATGTAGAGGTCGCGCAGTTCGCGGTCATCCACCGATTCAGGCGCCTGATAGTGTTTGAAGCCGAGGGCTTCAAAGAAGTCCATATCGACGATGGAGGCACCCGTCGAAACAATCACGTCCACCATGTTGTTTTTGACGAGGTCAACGTACAGGTCCATACAGCCGCCAGCGGAGGTAGAGCCCGCGATGGTCAGGATGCTGGTCGATTCCTTGTCTTTCAGCATGGTGTTGAAAATTTCGCACGCGCGGCCAAGGTCGCGGGACGTGAAGGACATGTCGCTCATCTGTTTGATGATGGGGCGCGCGTCAAACGATTTGATGTCGATGTGCTTGACGGGCTTGGACAGCAGCGCCGCCTTGCGGTTGCTTTTCGGGTGCGGCTTCACGGCCTTCAGCGCCGGTTTGGCAGCTTTGGGCGCGGATGCCTTTTGGGCGGGCTTCATCTTGACCGTTTTCAGGTTTTTCATCGTAGGTCTCTCTTTCCGGAGAAAAAATCTGCGGCGTGGCGCGCGGCCTTACGCGAGGCAGAGTTCTTGGGAATCCGTCGTTTCGGTGGTGCTGTCATACATCGAAATCATCGGCGGCGTCGCGACGGAGACAGTCTCGTGCGCGTCGAAGCCGTTGAAGCCGGTGCGCATGGCGTTGCCATACGCGCCCAGCTGGCCGATTTCGATGTAATCCCCCTCCCCGACATTGTCGGGCAGATAGAAGGGGCCGGGCATGTAATCGATGCTGTCGCACGTCGGTCCGTAGAAACGGAACGGCTTCAGCGCCGATTTTCTGCCGCTTTTGCCGGCGGGTGTGTTGCCCGCGGCTTGTGCCGCATCCGGCGTCGGACGGATAAGACGAACCGGATAGCGGAAACCCATGTGGCCTGCGTCGAACAGGCTGCCATAAGTGCCGTCATTGATGTAAAGCACATCGCCCTTGCGCAGCTCTACCTTGACGATAACGGAGGTGCTTTCGGCGACCAGCGCACGGCCGGGCTCGCACCAGAATTCATAGCGGTTGGGGTGCGGCAGCGCATCCAGCCCGCGTTCAATCGCCGCCTTATACTCCGACAGCGGCGGGGGCGTCATGTCGGGATAGGCGGACGGGAAACCGCCGCCGATGTCGATAATGTCCACAGCCGTGCGCGGCATCTGGCGCATGATGTCGCCGCAAAGGCCGAGGGCGGTGACATAGGCTTCGGGGTTCATGGTCTGGGAGCCCACATGGAAGCAGATGCCCAGGCGCGCCGATACCTTGCGCGCGGCGCGCAAAAGCGCGACGGCCTGCGCGGGCAGGCAGCCGAATTTGTCGCTGAGCGGCATTTCGGCATTCACGTTGGGCACGGCGAGGCGCAGCAAGAGGCCGAGGTCCTTGCTGTTGCCGGTCGTGGCGACGATTTTGTCGAGCTCCGCGAGGCTGTCGAAAGAGAAATCGCGCACGCCATAGTCGAAATAGGCGTGTTCGATGGCATGGCGGCTTTTGACCGGGTGCATGAACGCGATATGCGCGCCCGGGCAAAGCGTGCTTACCTGCTGGATTTCCGGCAGCGATGCGGCATCGAAATGACGGACGCCGGCCTCAAACAGGCCGGTCAGCACAAAAGGGTCGGGGTTCGCTTTGACAGCGTAAAGGGTTTTGCCGGGAAAATTTTGCAAAAACCACTGCGCCGCACTTTTCAGTGCCGCGGGGCGAAAGCAGGTTACTGGAACTTCGGGGCGCGAACGTCGCACCACCTCTTCCGGACCGTCGTAATCTTCCATTGCATAGAAACCCTGTTCACGTTGTTCTTGCTTAGAGGGCATCCGGCTCGTCGGGTGCCGGCGACAAGGTTTGGCGCGCCGGTCGAATCGCGTTTGCGCGACCCTCATAATTTCAGGTTATATGCAGATTCGATTTTTTGTAAAGATTTTTCCCCCCGCACGGCGGCTCAGGGGTACGCAGGGGGACATTCATCCGCCAGCGTTGCGCATCTGCATCACTTCAGGGGTTACTTGGGCGGCGGCGGCGCGGTCGCACCTTGCGCCGCAGCAGGCAGGCGCAGCGTGACGCCGTGGCGGCTGTTGGCGGCGCTGAAGTCGTAGGCGTCGGTCGCCATCAAGACCAGCTCGATGCGCAGGCGCGACAGCTGCTCGTGCTTCACCTCTACACTTTGTCCGGCCTCTATGCCGCGCTGCAGGCCTTGTTTGAGGTGCCCGTAGGCATAGACGAGGCTCTCGACGGTAATCTCTCCGCGCTGGCGCAGGGCTTCGCGCTCCAGCGTCTGGCGGGCGTCCCATGTGCCGATGCCTTTTCTGATGCGCTCGCCCTTCTGCGCGGCGTCTGCGGGGGCGGGCGTCCAGCCGCCGCGGTCAATCATGGCGGAAACGTCTGCCATGCGCTGGTTGTAATAGGTCTGAAGGGGGTTCGCGGGGGCGGGGCGCGCACCGTCCAGCGTATTGTCCAAAAGGTTTCCGAGTGCGGCCTGCAACCGCGGCTGGGTCAGGCCGTTGTCGTCGGTCAGTTTGAAATAAAGCTGCCGTGCCGCATCGTCCCCCGTCTTGCGAAAGGTATCGAGTCCGACGGCGTTGATATGTTTTTCAAGCGCTTTCAGCACCGCGACGGTATTGTGCTCGGTGTCCATCTCCGTCGGCCCTGCACGCCAGGCGATAATGTGGCGCAAAATGGCGGGCGATGTCCCGGCGCGTATCATGTCGCCGGCGGCCGCAACGTCGGCGAGGCCTTCTTGCAGGTTAATGGATGCCAGCGCGCGCTGGGCGGGCAGGCTGGCCTGTACGTCGCGCAGGCTGCGGCTTTCGTTCAGTGCCTTTTTCTCGTCGTCCGTCGCGCCGTAAACACCGTCGAGGCAGTGCCAGCCTTCATGCAGGTTCAGATAATCTTCCATCTGCCGTGCCGTCAGGCCGGGGATGGCATAGGGCTTGTCATGTTCGGGGGCGGGGATGATGACGCAGGTTGCGGGCTCTGCCCCCGGCTTTTGCATCGACGCCATAGGTGCCTGTGTAAACGTGCCCGTGCCGCCCGCTGTGACCATGGTGTCTTTGAGCAGCGGGGTAATGAAGGCCAGACGGTCGTCATGCACCTGCCCGTGGCGCGCGGCGACGCGGAGGCGTATCATTTCCCCAAGGTCGCCATCCAGAATGACGTTCAGGTCAATCTCGGCAGGGTTCAGGACGACCACGCTATTATGGCGTTTATTGTCCCCGCCGGAGGTCTTGAGGTATTGGTTCAGGCGCTCTTCCAGCTGCGTCAGGCGCGCGCCGTATCCGGCAGGGTCACTGGCGCGTAGAAGGTCGGTGAATTTGCTGCGGGCGCTGTCTTGCAGCTGCGCCTGCACGGCATAAGCATCGATGGGCATGAAGCCGTCGTTGTCTTTTGCCGCCGCCGTCTGCGCGGACGCGCCGCCGCCAGCCGCGATGGCAAAAGCCGCAAAGCCATGCGCGAAGGCTTTGTTAAAAGCCTTCCGGAGCGGGTGCTGCGTATGGGTGTCAGGGGTGGACAATCCGGCCTGCCGTTTCATGGTTTGAAGATGACAAGCACATTATAGCCGGAAACGGTACAAAACAGGTTAAAATTCTGGTGTTTTCCGGGCGTGAGCCTAGCGGCGGGGGATTTTGTAGCCCGTTTGGGGGCAGCCGCAGCCGTCATGTCCTGCCGGCGTGTTTTGCAAGTTCAGGTTTTCGCCGCCTGCATTCGGCGTGCCAGCGGTGCGCTGCTTGCCTGCGGGGGCGGACGACATCGGGGCGGGGGCGTTTTCCGGCTTGGGTTTGGGCTGGCCAATGTCCGCCGCGCGGCCGCGCGCCAGCAGGTCTTTTTCGGCGGCTTCGATATCCACGCCGTATTTTTCGTTGGCGGTAACGTAATCGACACCCTGCACATAAAGGACGAACAGGCTTTTCACCAGCGCCATTTTTTCGCGCGCGAGGCGTGCCTCGGCCTCTTCGCCGAACAGCTGGCCGTGCAGTTCGTTCTGTATCTTGCCATAGCTGCGGATGAGAGTTTCCGGCGTGATTTTGCCGCCGTCTGCAATCGCGCCCTGTTCAAGTCGGTCAATCGGTTTCCAGTCCATCAGCGCCTTGCGCAGGGAGATATCGGGCGGCGTCAGGACGGCGATAATATCGCGCATGACCTGCTGCGGCACGGCGGGCTTCAGGATTTCTTCGGCATAGGCGATGCCTGCGGCGGTGTCGGAGCCCGCGGGGGCGGCGGCGCGCTGTGTTGCGCGTACCGTCACGTCCGCCTTCAGGTATTCGGCCATCGCCAGCAGTTTTGCGGGCGTCAGCGCCGTGGCGTCGTTTACTTCGAAATAAAGGTCGCGTGCGGCGGCGGGCGCCATCTCGCGGAAGGCGTCGATGCCCATGCTGTCGATGCGTTGTTTGAGCAGGTTCAGCCCGGGGACGGAGTAATGCAGGTAGTCGTGGCCGACTTCGTTCTGCCGCCAGCCGATGGTGTGGCCGATGATGGCGGGGTCGTGGCCGCGGCGTATCATATCGCCCAGCGCCGCGATGTCGGCCAGGGCTTCCTTGTGATGGATGACGCTGGCGCCGCCGCGCAAATCGGCGTTTTCAATCAGGCTTTTCAGGCTGCGTGGGCTGTTTTTTTGCAGCGCTTCCAGCTGCGCCTCCGTCATGCGGTAGCGGCTGTCGAGGCAGTGCCAACCTTCATGCGTATTGGTGAATTCGATTTTCTGCGCCTTGGTCAGGCCGGGCACGTCGAAAAGCAGGCCGTGGTCGGACGACGGAATGATAAGGCAGGGGCGCGCCGCCTGCTCCGACATGTTCGGATAGGCGGAGGGGTTTTGTGTATAGCCGGGCGCGCCCGCTTCGGAGGTGAAATCGCGCACGGCATTGCCCGCGGCGGCGTCGATGGTCGATTCAGGCAGCGCGCGGCCATGCTTGGCCACTTCCTGCGCAATCGCCTGCTGCGCGGACAGCCCAATCGACAGGGCGACGTCGATTTTGGACGGGTCGAGCACCACAATCGTATTGTGCATCGCCGTGTCGGCGCGGTTGAGATAGGTGTTCAGGCTGTCTTGCAGCGTTTGCAGCTTGCCGGAATAGGCGGTCTGCGCATCGTCTGCCAGCTCGGGGTAGCGCGTTTGCGCATCGGTTAGCAGAATGGCGCGGATTTGTGCGCGGCGCTGGACTTCTGCGGGCGGCAGGGTGCGGCGCGGGCCGACCTCGACCGTATCGACCTGCGCGGTGATGGTGTCTTGCGGCACTACCGGTGCGGCCTGTGCGGGGGCTTGGCCGCTGACGCCCGTCGCGCAGCCGCTGATAAGCGCCGCGCCCAGAAGCATGGTCGAAAAGCGTTTGCGCGCCGCTTTCGCAAAGGAAGCGGAGAGCGAAGGGCGGGAGTTTTCGCCCCGCTGCTTTTTGTTATCAGACGCCATGGAATCCGGTCTTGTAATAAACGAATCTTTTTAAGCTTTAAGTTTGAAATATCCTATCATTTTTTGTCATAAGGGCGAAAGAGTTTTCTGCCCGTGAACAGATGTTTCCGATATGGCTATTTTACCTAAAAAAGGACTTGAAAAATAAATATTTATCAATAAGATGCGCCCACGTTTCGCCGACGGGGCGGGCGAAAAGGGATAAAAAACGCAGCATCTATTTATAAAGGCACAAGAATCTCCATGACATCGAAGCTTAGAAACATTGCCATCATCGCCCACGTTGACCATGGCAAAACCACGCTGGTTGACCAGCTCCTGCGTCAGGCAGGCCAGTTCCGCGACAACCAGCATGTGGCCGAGCGCGTCATGGACTCAAACGACCTCGAACGCGAGCGCGGTATTACCATTCTGGCCAAAGTGACCTCCGTCATGTGGAACGAAACCCGCATCAACATCGTGGATACCCCCGGCCACGCCGACTTCGGCGGCGAGGTGGAGCGTATTCTCAGCATGGTGGACGGCGTTGTGGTTCTGGTGGACGCGGCCGAAGGCCCGCTGCCGCAAACCAAATTCGTTTCCGGCAAGGCGCTGCAACTCGGGCTCAAGCCGATTGTTGTCATCAACAAGGTTGACCGCCCCGATGCGCGCCCCGATGAAGTGCATGAAGCCGTTTTCGACCTTTTCGCCGCACTGGAAGCCACCGACGAGCAGCTGGACTTCCCCGTGCTCTACGCCTCCGGCCGCGACGGCTGGGCTGCAACGTCGATGGATGCCGAGCGCAAAGACATGAAACCCCTGTTCGACCTGATTTGCGATTTCGTGCCGGCACCGAAAGTCGATGCGACGGCGCCGTTCTCCATGCTCGTCACGCTGATTGAAAACAACCCCTACCTCGGCCGTCTTGTCACGGGCCGTATCATGTCGGGCAGCGCCAAGACCAACCAGAACGTCAAAGGCCTCGACCTCGAAGGCAATCTGGTTGAAAACGCGCGCGTGACCAAAATCCTCGCCTTCCGCGGTATCGAGCGCGTGCCGCTGGATGAAGCTTCCGCAGGCGACATCGTATCCGTTGCGGGCATGACCGAAACCACGGTTGCGAATACCGTTTGCGACCCGTCCGTCATGGTCGCCCTGCCGGCGCAGCCCATCGACCCGCCGACGATTTCCATGTCCTTCTCCGTCAACGACGGCCCGTTTGCGGGCAAAGAAGGCACGAAAGTCACGTCGCGCATGATACGCGACCGCCTGTTCAAAGAAGCCGAAACCAACGTCGCGATGAAAGTGAAAGACGGCATGACGTCCGAGACTTTCGAAGTTTTCGGCCGCGGCGAACTTCAGATGTCGGTTCTCATCGAAACCATGCGCCGCGAAGGCTTCGAGCTGATGATTGGCCGCCCGCGCGTTCTCTACAAAACCGAAGAAGCCACGGGCGAGCGTCTGGAGCCGATTGAAGAAGTCGTCATCGACGTCGATCAGGAATATTCGGGCACGGTGGTGCAGAAAATGGCGCTGCGCAAGGGTGAGATGATGTCCATGCAGCCCTCCGGCGCGGGCAAGGTCAAAATGACCTTCATCGCCCCGACGCGCGGCCTTATCGGCTATCACGGCGAATTCCTCACCGATACCCGCGGTACCGGCATCATCAACCGCCTGTTCCACGGCTACGCGCCGTTCAAGGGCAACATCGACGGCCGCCGCACGGGCGTTCTGATTGCCATGAGCACGGGTCAGGCCACCGCCTATGACCTCTGGAACCTCGAAGAGCGCGGCGTTATCATGGTTCTGCCGGGCACCGACGTGTACGAAGGCATGATTGTCGGCGAGCACAACCGCGACAACGACCTGCCCGTGAACGTGCTGAAGGGTAAAAAGCTGACCAACGTCCGCGCCTCCGGCTCCGACGAGATGGTGAAGCTCATCCCGCCGCGCATCCTGACGCTGGAGCAGGCGATTACCTACATCGCCGACGACGAGCTGGTGGAAGTCACGCCGAAATCCATCCGCCTGCGCAAACGCATCCTCGACCCGAACGAGCGCAAACGCGCCGAGAAAATGGCCGAGGCAGGCTGATAAAACGAACAACAAAAAAGCCGGAGAGAAATCTCCGGCTTTTTTGTTTGTGCAGCTGCCCGCGCTTTAAGACAGCGTGATGTCGGTATGCAGCAGGTCGGGCGTGTTTTCGAACACGGCGACCAGCACGGCCTTGCCGCGCCCGCTGCCGTCCGCATCGTAAAACAGCTCGCCGGATGTGTTGTTATACGCAAAGCGCTGGGTCGCCGTTTCGGCAAGTCCGCTGTCGTTGGAGACGAAGTTTTCGGCCAAAAGCGTGCCGAGCGGCGCGCCTTTCCATTTGAACGCGGCGGTGTTGATGTCGAGGGTGTCTTCGGCGGATACGAAATCTTCAACCGTCTTGACGTTCGATTTCGCATTCGGCGCGGTGCCGAGGCGGAAGGTATCGCTGCCGTCCCCGCCAATATAGCGGTCGTTGCCGCCAAGGCCGTCCAGAATATCGTCGCCATCAAGGCCGGAGAGGGTATTGATACCCTTGTTCCCCGTCAGCAGGTTATCCCCGCCGTTGCCGGTGCCGTCGATATTGGCTTTGCCGCTCAAGACCAGCTCTTCGATGTAATCGGACAGGGCATAGGATACGGACGAAAACACTTTGTCGTATCCTTCGCCATCCAGCTCCACCACGGTGTCGAGCACGTCGTCGATATAATAAATATCATCGCCATCGCCGCCCGCCAGGGCATCGCCGCCTTTGCCGCCGTCCAGCGTATCGTTACCGTCGCCGCCATAAAGTGCGTTTGCCTTCGCATTGCCCATCAAAATCGCATCGCCCGCGCCGATGAAGCCGAGGTCTTCGATGTCGGCCAGCTTGGCGATGCTGAATTTGTTCACGGTCGTGTCGATGCGGTCGTGGCCTTCGTTCGCTTTTTCGGTGATTTTGTCTTTGGCTTCGCGCACGATATAAACATCGTCGCCCAGGCCGCCGATAAGTGTATCGGTGCCGCCGCCGCCATCCAGCGTATTGTTGCCGCTGTTGCCGGTGATGATGTTTTTCAGCGTATTGCCCGTGCCGTCAATATCATCCGCGCCGGTCAGGGTCAGCAGCTCTACCTCGGCCGGAAGCGTGTAGGTGACGGACGTGCGCACTTCATCTTTCTTGCCGCCATTGGCGACTTCGGTGATGACCGAAAGGCTGTCCGATATAATATAAACGTCATCGCCCTTGCCGCCGATGAGCGTATCCGTGCCGCCGCCGCCGTCCAGCGTGTTTTTGCCGTCGTTGCCCGTGATGGTGTTGTCGTTCGCATCGCCCGTGCCGTTGATACCGGATTTTCCGCCCAGCACAAGGTTTTCAAAACCCGATACGTTCGGCATGTCGAGGCTGCCGCTGAAATGAATCTCCAGCGTATCCGTGCCGCTGCCGCCATCGACGGTGGGGGCGCTGTCTTGCAGCACGACATAGTCGTTATCCGCCCCCGTATTGACAAACAACCGCCCGCCGCCGCCCTTCAGCGTCACGCGGTCGTTGCCGTTGCCGGTGTTGAGAATCCAGTCCTGATACAGGATTTTCGGCAGGTCGATGTTCATGGTATTGGGCAGCGTCCAGTTGTTTTCGTCCGCCAGTGTGACAAGGTTGAAACTGGTATTCTGGTCCGCCGTCAAAAGCCCTGCATAATCGATATAGCTGCCATCAAAATAAGATTCTTTAAAGCGGGAGATGAAGCCATTCATGCTGGGCGTTGCGCCTGCGGCAATGGAATTCAGGTTGCCTCCGATATTGAAAACGCCTTCGATTTTCAGCTCTTTCACATGTTTCTGCGCCGTTATCGTCATGGTCGATACGGTGCCGGAGAGGTTATAGCCTGAATCGTACCGCAGATTGCCTGTAAAGCCGGTGGACATACGGCCGAAATCGGGGTCGTTGACAAGAATTTCCGCCAGATAAGACGTTACCGTGCCGCCTGTATCCCATATCGAATAATTGTCGTAGGCCATATTCATCGTGCCGCGCACGGTTTCTTTCAGCACGCCCGGCGCGGTCGTGACAAATTCAGATGCCTGTGCGGTCATGGTGTAGGGGTTATGGCTGCCCGTCATGACTTTTTGAATGCCGCCGTCATGGGTGAATGTATATTTATTTCCGCTTTGGCGCAGGGAGTTCACCCAATAGGTCGCATCCATCACTTCTTTTTTGATGATGACGTTTTGTGCAAATATATCGCCGATGGTCGCATCGGGCGAGCCGTCGTTCATTTGGTAATTCTTGTTTACGGCGTTTTGGCTAAGTTTGATATTCAATGTGGACATGACGCTTCGAAATCCTGTGGGTTATTTTTAAAAAATTGAGAAATTATTATTGAGTGCCAGACAATATATTCCATATCTGGGTGTCGCCGCAACTGCTCTGTTACGGCACCTAAGTTTTTGAATAAAAATAAAATTACGCTGCCTTGGGCTTGAAAGTGGCGAGACCTTTTTTGTGCAGGTCGTCGAATTCGCGCTCCAGCCCCGTATTCACGCCGCGGCAACCGTCGACGACGGATTTCGACCAGTTGAAATACTCCAGCTTGCGCGTATCGTCCCAATCCGGCGGCGGACTGTCGAGGATGGATTTGAGATTGGAAATTTTATCCGCCATTTTCACCATCCGCGCGCGCTCCGACTTGTGCGGCGCGTTTTCAGCCTGCAGGCGTTTGCGCTCCATCTTCGGCAAGCTTTTATCGTCAGTGCATTCGCGCACGATGTCGGCGACATTCTCGCCAAACGCGCGTTTCAGCTCCTCGTATGTCGTGCCCGTATCTTCGATGGTGTCGTGCAGCGCACCCGCCATCAGCAGTTCCATATCCGCGCCGCCGGTATGGCGGGCGAGGGTATCGACCACATCAATCAAATGGTTGACGTAAGGCTCCGCCCGCGCGCCCTTGCGCCGCTGGTCGGTATGCTTCTGCGCCGCAAACATCAGCGCGCGCGTCAAGCTCTCAACCGGTGCCGTCATGCGAAACTCCTTTTCTTCGGGAGTTTCCAGCATGGACTAAAATGGGGGTGGGGGCAATGGGGGTAATAGTAGCCGTTTTCTTGGTAAATAGCTGTTACTGTCCTTGCTGCGTGTAAGAATGGTTTACATCATTGTTGCTTCTTTTCGCAGGGGACAACGTTCCATGAAAAGTCTATTCTGAAGTCATTGAAACAATTTGTACATATCCAATAATATGAGTTTAATGTTCTATACCCTTCGGTGAAATCGCCGTTGCTAAGAGCGAATTTACCTCCACAGAATTCACAATGGTCATGTTCCCAGTCTTTTCTATAGGGGCTGTATGGTGACCTGCATAGGTCAACCCCATTTAGATAGGCCTCTTGTCCTTGGCGGCGCCAATCGGTCATGGTTTTCTCCTATTTGGGAAGTATTGTCCCATCTAGAAAAATTCTATACCAAGTCCCCTCTGGAGTTCTATAGTCCCAGTGTTTGCCAATGGGCTCGGGATGACTTAGGTCAGGGCGATAGCTCTCTTTGGTGTCTGGGTTATAAAAGTTTCCATCTTTTCCTCCAGGAGAGCTACCGGGCTTTCCTCGCCATTCTGTTCCCGCCGGGCCTTTGCTAGGGTCATCTCCGGGCCATTCTGGGCCGCCAGTCGGGCATGTTTTTTCTTGTGCATCCGAAGAAGCATTTGTCCCAGCTTTTTCATTGGGGTCGTTAGTTGCCATGCTAAGTGCGCGGGCTGCTCGTGCAACGTCAATAGCCTTTTTTGCCGTGGTCGCAGCTCGCCAAGCTTGCCAGCCGCGATAGCCTGTATAGCCGACGTATCCGGCGCCAAGAAATAGTTGCATTGCTTCGCCAGTCGGGTCGCTAAACATCACCGGACTAGCCGCCGCATAAAGGAACGTATTAATCCCTCCCTCCAGCCCGATGGGGTCGGAGGAGATGTAGCGGCCAGTGGCGGGGTTGTAGTAGCGGTTCCAGTTATAGAACAGGCTGGATTCCGCGTCAAAGAACTGCCCCGGCATGCGCAGGTTGACGGTGGCGCCGCCGCTGGGGCTGCCGCCGCCGAAGGCATCCGGCGCCCAAGCCCAGACCTGCGTCCCGCCCGCATTCGTGCCGAATTTCGGCGTGCCGAGGTGGTCGGGGTGCAGATAGGTCACAGTTTCGGGACTGCCCGCATTGACCTGCGCCAGCGGTGCGCCGTGAGTGTGCGCAAGGAGGGGTGTGTAAAGAAAGTGAAATGGTGCCGTTGATAGGAATTGAACCTACGACCCACGCATTACGAATGCGTTGCTCTACCCCTGAGCTACAACGGCGCGTCCGCGCGCTTGCGCGCGGAAACAAGATGCGCGGACAATAAGGGAAATCGTGCGGTTTTGCAAGTCTTGGGTGAGGCTGTGTTTTTGCCCGCGCTGGGGCAAAAATTTCTCTTATTTTTCAAATATTTTTCAACCCCTTGGCAGGGCGCAGGGCAGGGGGTTGACGCCACCCCCTCCCGCCGTGCCACTCTGTAGCCCCCGCAACGATTTTAAGGAATCAGCATGAGTGACGCGCCGCATA
>ERZ761609.2707-NODE-2707-length-12663-cov-6.197890_pt1 | contig 12663 bp, 10 predicted proteins | sample MGYA00511163_ERZ761609 | MGnify/ENA primary metagenome ERZ761609 (study PRJEB28899, sample SAMN02445070) | bioreactor sludge metagenome | biome: EBPR sludge | place: Australia: Brisbane, Thorneside Wastewater Treatment Plant | collected 2011-12-16 ... | reverse complement strand
TCCGAAAGTGGGATTTCGATCTCAATCGACGCAAACCGCACTTTCGCAGCCAGCCCGCTATAGGGTGTGACCAGCCATGAGCCGTCATCGCGCGGGGCGCGGACTTCGATGTAAGGCTCGTGCTGGGCTACAAGCACATACTCGCGCAGGGTGGGAATCGAAAGGTACTTCCTGAATTTTTCGTCCCGGTCATATCGCTCGGTAGAGGGAGACAACACTTCGGCAATAAGCGTCGGATTGATAATCGACCCCGTCGACCTGTCAATCGGATCAAACTGAGGCGGCCCGCAAAAAAACGGTGACGTCGGGGTAGGTGTAAAGCTTGGCTGAAGCCGCCCGGACACACATGTTGCTGTCAACAACTCGACACGACTTGCCACAAGTTGATTTCCGATCGTACGAATCAGGTTGCTTGTGACGGCGCTATGGCTCAGCGACCCACCGGCCATGGCGATCATTTGGCCGTCGATCCACTCGTGCTTGTCCACCGATATTTTCTCTGCCTGCAGATACTCTTCCGGCGTGCAATAACTGGATTGAGGTGGGGCGGTCATTCACCGCTTTTATAACAGCTTTTCCGCGATCTGCACCGCGTTCGTTGCTGCGCCTTTGCGGATTTGATCGCCGCTGACGAATAGCTCGATCCCGCGGCCGTCGTCGCGGCTCATGTCTTCTCGAATCCTGCCGACCAGCACATCATCCTGCCCGCTGGCTTCCAGCGGCATGGGGAAGTGGTTGGCCTCGACGTTGTCAACGACTTTCACGCCCGGCGCATTGCTCAGGATGTTCCGCACCTCGGCGGGGGTGATCGGACGTTCAAACTCGAGGTTGATGCTCTCACAGTGCGCCCGCGGGATCGGCACTCGAATGCATGTTGCGGTAATCGCCATCTTCGGTTCGCCAAAGATCTTGCGCGTCTCCAGGAGCATTTTGTTTTCTTCCTCGTTATAGCCGTTCTCAGCGATGGTAGTGTTGTGGCTAAAGAGGTTGTTGACGATCTGATGTGGAAACTTGATCTTCTCGATCGGCGCGCCGGCGGCGTGTGCTTTCATCTGCCGTTCGAGCTCTTCCAGTCCCCACGCCCCCGCCCCGCTAACGGCTTGATAAGTGCTCACGATAATGCGCCGCACACGATTCGCCCTATGCAGCGGCCATACTGGCACGTTCATGATGATCGTCGAGCAATTGGGGTTGGCGATCAACCCATTGTGCTTTTCAATCGCAGCGGGGTTCACCTCCGGCACGACCAGCGGGATCCCTTCTTTCAACCTGAATGCCGAGGAATTGTCGACGACGATCGCCCCCGCCGCGACTGCAACCGGCCCAAACGCCTTGCTAATGCTCCCGCCCGCGCTAAAAAGGGCGATCTGAACATCTCTAAAACTCTCGGCGGTCAATTCTTCAACGGTAAATGTCTCCCCGCAAAAGACTTGCTTCGTACCCGCGCTGCGCGCCGAGGCGAGCAGTCTTAACTGCCTGACGGGAAATTTTCGCTCCGCCAGCACAGCAAGAAACTCCTGCCCCACCGCACCGGTCACGCCGACGATTGCCACATTCACTGACATCACTCACCTCAAAACAAACAAACTGCACCAGACCGTCCTGTTGCTTCTAGAACCGACCGTGCCGGGTTGTCAAGCATCGTTGGCCTGCAGGCGGTATAATGCCCGATATGGACCCATTCCTCAGAGCCGCGATTGACGAAGCAAATGAAGGCCTGAAAGAAGGCGGCCTGCCGATCGGCAGCGTCCTGGTGCGCGCGGGTGAGATCATCGCCCGCGGCCACAATCGCAGGGTGCAGCACGGCGACCCGATGGCCCACGCCGAGATCGACTGCCTCAAAAACGCCGGCCGGCAGAAGACTTACAAGGACACGGTGCTCTACAGCACCCTCATGCCCTGCTACCTCTGCACCGGCGCGGTGATCCAGTTCGGCGTGCCCAAGGTCGTCATAGGCGAAGACGTCACCTTCCCCGGCGGCGATTGCAAATGGGGCTCGTCGCGGAAGTTTCTGGAGGCCAACGGGATTGAAGTCATCGACCTCAACGATCCCGAATGCATCCAGATGATGACGGATTTTATTCGGGATCATCCCACACTTTGGAATGAGGATATTGGGGTGGATTGATTCACCCCCTCTGCCGGTACGCCGGGAGAGGGCCGGAGTGAGGGTTCTTTTGGCGAACCAGCGAACGCGATTTCTGGTACAATGTCCCCATGCTGCAGACGATCGTCCGCAAACCCAGAACCGCCGAAGACATTGCCCAAGGGGCGAGGTTGGCACGCATTTCGAAACGCGATATCGGTCCCGGCGATGTAGCCGCTGTCCTCAACACAGCAAAGGTTAAGTACGTGCTGGTCGGCGCGCATGCCGCCAATGGCTATACATCGGCACCGCGCAACACCCTCGACGTTGACATCCTCGCACGACATCCCAAGCAAGCTTGTGCCGTGCTGACGAAGGCCTTTCCAGACCTTACTGCGCAAGACACTCCGGTCGTAGTTCGGTTTAAGCGCGCTGATGGTGATGTCGCGATCGACGTAATGAAACCTGGCGCGCCCCCGTTATGGCGAGAGCTAATCAAGATTGCCAAGCCCGTACGCATTGATGGCGAGCTGATCCCTATACCGCCTGTCGAAGGCGTTCTTGCCGCAAAACTTGCGGCCATGACTTCACCCGCAAGGCTAATTGAAAAGAAAATGTTTGATGGCGGCGACTTCATCGCTATCGTCAAGGCCAATCCAAAACTCGACATGCAATTCTTAGAACGCCTCGGCGACTTAGTCTACCCCGGCGGTGGCAAGGAAATCCTCAAGCTCGTCGCCGACGCCAAGGCGGGGAAACGGTTGGAGTTTTCACGTGAACATCGGCGAGCCCCACCCGATCCTCGAGTACGCGAACCCGCTGGAAGATGTTCAGCCGCCGGACGTCACCGTGGCTGAGAGTACGGACGGCGCGCTGACGCTGAACGCGCCTTGCCCCGGCCGCATCGTGGCCATTTTGGCGGGGGCGGCGTGCTTTGGCGGGGCCGTAGTCATGGGTCTGTTGATTGCATTCGTGTTCGAGCAGCACCGCGATGCGGACCGAGTCGTCGGCGCTGCGACGCTCGGCCCGCTCGGAGTGTTTTTCGGCACTCTTTTCATGCGGATGGCGTTGCGGCCGGTGGTATTTGTCGTAACGCCAACGTCGATTGAAGTCCGCGGCGGCGCGCTGCTCCGCAACCGGCGGCAATGGCGGGCGCGAAGGCACGCACTCATTAGAGTTACGCGCGACATCACGGCAATAGGCCGACCAACCGGCAATCTCTTCGTCGGCGACAGTTGGTGGAATACTCGCCGTGTGTACGTTCAACGAGACCTCCGTGAACTACGGTGGCTCGAACGCCGGATCAACGCGGTCCTTACCCGTGACAGTTAAGTCTTTACTGGATCACCCAATTCATCGGTAAATCAAACGAATCACGATTCTTGCTCAACAGTAATTCACAACAACCGCTCCTCGAATACGCCGGCTTTGCCGAGCGAGCAGGCATCATCACTGAAACGATTGAAGGCGGCATCCGGCTACTGATTCCGCCGCCGGCGTGGAAGCGTCGATTGCATGTCGGCGGCTTGATCGCCGTGGGTGTTTACTGCGCGTACGTCTTCCTCATAGCAACCGGACATTTTTATCTGATCCGCTCCGGCAGGTTAGGGAGTTTTCTTGCCGAAGTTGGCCCGTCGCTGATCATTCCCACTATCGTAGCAGTTGGCGTGTTGGCCTCGGTGCGTTCGCTGGGCGAGCGGCTCATCAAGTTGGAGGTGAATCGCACGCATATCTTGATCGATGCACCGGTAATGGATTGGGAAAAACCAGGTCCGCGCTGGCAACAGCTTAAGTTTGAACGGCAGCGCGCCACCTCAGTTAAGGGACATTTGCCGGGCATGGGTTTAACCATTCGCATCGAGGACGCCGAACTTTTTGAATTGATGCATCAGTATCCGCTTTCGACGCGTATCTGGGTCGCCAATATGTTGCTAAACGCACTCGGTCTTCCGGAAGACCTTTCGCAACCGGAAAGAGCCAAATTCGACCCGCCGCGGTAATATTGCTGCGGTGATTTCGTTGTTGTCTGACATCCTCGGCCCCGAAGGCAGTATCGCTCGCCGCCTAGGCGACAAATACGAGCACCGCCCCCAGCAGCTTGAAATGGCCGCGGCGGTGGAGGAGGCGTTTGTCACGCCGCACCATCTGCTCGTCGAAGCGGGCACGGGCGTTGGTAAGTCGTTCGCTTACTTGCTCCCCGCCATCGAGGCAGCGGTGAAGCGGAAGAAGCGCGTTGTCATCTCCACGCACACAATTTCGCTGCAGGAACAGCTGATTGAGAAAGACATCCCGCTGCTTCGATCCGTTTATCCGGATGAATTTAGCGCTGTGCTGGTGAAGGGTCGCAATAACTACTTGTGCAAAAGGCGGTTAGAGCAGGCACAAGGCCGACAGAACATGCTGTTCGAGACCGATGCCGAGCGGCAGTCGCTTTGGATGATCGAAGAATGGGCGCAGACAACCACCGACGGCTCGCTGGCGTCGCTGCCGGTGCTGCCGCACGGGAATGTGTGGGACAAGGTGTGCGCCGAGCACGGCAACTGCCTCGGGAAGAAATGCCGCCACTACGAGCCGTGCCACTGGCAGGCGGCCAAGCGGCGGATGCAGGGGGCGAACATTCTCATCGTCAACCATGCGCTATTTTTCAGCGACCTGGCGCTCCGCATGGCCGGTGTTAACTACTTGCCCAAGTATGACTTGGCGATTTTGGACGAAGCCCACACGCTGGAAGATGTGGCGGCGGAGCATTTTGGGATTCGGATGAGCGAAAACTCGGTGCGCTACCAGCTGCGCCACCTGTACGACACCAAGCGAGGCCGGGGATTCCTGAGCACCCACGGGTCGAGTGCCAACCCAGCGATTCAATCGATCGTTGATCTGCAGATGGAAGTCGAAGATTTCTTTGGCCGGGTGGCCGACTGGCAGGAAACCCACGGCCGCAGCAACGGTCGGGTGCGCGAGCCGACGGGCATCAACAATTCGCTCTCACCCAAGCTGCGCGAGTTGGTGGCGAATCTAAAGTCAATGTTGCCAGGCATTAAGAACGAAGAAGAGATCAGCGAGTTGGGCGGCAACATCGACAAAATCACCATGACCGCGAGCGCAATTGAGGCGCTCCTGATGCAGGCGATGCCCGATGCAGTGTATTGGTTCGACGTCACCCAGCGCACCCCCAGGCGCGTCAGCATGCACGCCGCCCCGATCAATGTTGCTGGAGGATTGCGCAAGGAATTATTCGGTAAGGTCAACAGCGTGGTAATGACGAGCGCGACGCTGAGTACTGGGCGACACACAAAACACTTAACTCCACGTAGCACGGGTTTCCAACCCGTTCTTCTCACTGAGTCAACCGAAACCATTCACAAACGCCAAGGCGCCAAGCTTCCACATTGGACAACACCAAACGGCATCTATGCAGTCACATTCCGACTTGTAGATTCTGTTCCAGCCGACATCGCCGACAAAATGCGCCAAGAGCGAGAATCGATCGTGGCCAATGCCGCAGCGGCCGGTCGGGACGTCTCTGTCGTTGAGCAGCAGCGACTGCAGCGGCTGTACTCAGAGCAGCTGGAAGCACTGCTACACGCCGGTCATGGTGAGTGTTGGCTCGCGCGAGATGATGTCGCGTCACTGGCTGCAAGCTCCTTAAATCACTTTGATGGAACACGGTACCGCTTGTACGCGTGGGTTGTTATGCCAAATCATGTGCATGTTGTCGTGAGCCCGCTGCAGGAGCACACGCTCCCGAGTGTCTTGCATTCGTGGAAACGGCACATTGCGCTCGAAGCCAACAAACGATTGGGGCGAAGCGGAACCTTCTGGCAAGCCGAGTCCTATGACCATCTCATCCGAGATGCTGCAGACTTAAGCAATCAGATTGAATACGTCTTACAGAATCCGGTCCAAGCAGGACTTGCCAACTGGAAGTGGGTGGGGACTGGAGTCACGGAAGAGAAGAATGGGTTGGAAACCCATGCTACGGGCGAGTCACGTCATGCTCACGGAAGGGCCGCCCGTGCGACCTCATCAGCATTTTCCTACATCTCCACCCGGCTCGGGCTGGATAGCCCGGTGACGCTACAACTCGGTTCGCCGTTTGATTATTCGCAACAGGCCACGCTTTACATTGAGGCTGGGTTGCCGGAGCCTTCGGATGAACTCCGATTTATGGCAGCGGCGCGGGAGCGGATTGTTCACTATCTGAAGCAAACCAACGGCGGCGCGTTTGTGCTCTTTACTTCATACAAAATGCTCTCCGATTGCGCCACCCGGCTGGAGCGAGAGATAGCGGCGATTGGTTTGCCATTGCTGGTCCAGGGCCAGGGCGCACCGCGGAAGGTGCTTCTGGATCGGTTTCGATCCACCAAGGATGCTGTGCTGTTTGGCACCAGCAGCTTCTGGCAGGGCATCGACGTGCAAGGCGAAGCCCTTCGCAATGTCATCATCGTCAAGCTGCCATTTGCCGTGCCCGATGAACCTGTGGTCGAAGCCCGACTGGAAGCGGTCCGCGCCGCCGGCGGCAACCCATTCATGGACTACTCCGTACCCGAAGCAGTGATCAAGCTGAAGCAGGGCTTCGGAAGACTCATCCGAAGCAAAACCGACCGCGGGATTGTGGTGATCCTTGATAGCCGGGTTAAGACCAAACGGTACGGTAAGATGTTCTTGAACGCGCTGCCCGAGTGCAAGGTTGTGGAAGTGCGTTCGTAGAACGGGTTTCTAACCGCTCTTTTTCCCATCAGTTTGCTTGATGGAACGAAGAATAGGTTGGAAATCCATGCTACTAATCCAGCAAGCCGAAAAATGTCTCCCCTTGCGGCTTCAGACCATAAGCACTGCCGGTGCTGACGATGAGCATCTTCCCAATCGCCCCGGCGACCGGCGTCAACCTTGGCGCAGTGAGTTCGCGGAATGCGGTCCAACTGTTGGTCGTCGGGTCGTATGTAGTCACGTCGCGGAGCGTTTTAAACCCATTCGTAGCCCCGCCGACGACGTAGATCTTGCCGTTAAGGCTGAATGTGCTCGCCGAGGTATGCGACCGCGCCACTGGCAGCGCGGCGGCAGGTGTCCACGAGTCGGTTTTCGGGTCATACGCATCGACGTTGTCGCGTGCGCCCGTCAGCTCATTCCACAGATCCTGCCCACCGATTGCATAGATTTTTCCGTTTAACTCCGCCGCTGCCAGATGGTTGCGCGCGTTCGGAAGTGACGCGCGCTGCTTCCAGCCGCGAAGGGGGTTGGTGAGATCAAGCACCCAATGCTCGGCCTGGTTCACGGTGGCAAACTGCGCCTTGGTCAGCCCGCCGAAGAAGTGCAACTGGGTACCCCACCGCGCCATGGCTCCGGCGCCGCGCGGCTCGGGTAGCGAAGGCATTCGGTCCCACCGGTCGCCGGTTGTGTCATAGCGCCAAACGCTTGTTGTTCCCAGCCCGGGATGATCGCCCAGAAATCCGCCGGCGATATAGATGTATCGCCCGTCAACCGCCTGTCCCGCGTGCGTTACTGGCTCGGGCATGTCGCCGAGTTGTGTCCACTTGTTCGAGGCGGGGTCGTAGGCATCCACCCGGGCAGTCGACTGAATCTGCTCATTGACATACCCGCCGAACACAAAGAGCCGGCCGTTTGCTGCAGCACCGACCGATTCATAGCGTGCCAGGGGATTGGCGGCCGCACCTTTCCAACGGAATCGGTCGGCGACCCATGTTGTCAGGCGAATCTCGTTGCTCAGCCCCCCGCCGTCGGGGTTGAGCGCGGCGACGCGATACACATAGGTTGTGTTGGGCGCGACCGCCGGATCAACAAAATATTCGGTGTTCGGGTTGAGCGTGGCGATGGTGACGAAGCTCTCGTCGCCGTCGAGTTTACGTTGAACGATGTATGCCTGTTCGTTGGTACTGTTGTCATCCCAACTGAGGTTCACCTGCGTATCGCCCACTCCACGGGCCGCAAAACGGGTGGGCACAATCGGTCCGATCGGACCTCCGCCGGCGTTGCTGATCTTGATCTGATCAAGCACCCCAATTTCTTCGCCGCGTGCTGTGGCTGCATCAAACTGCACGCGCAACACATGCGTTCCGGCGGTGATCTGCTTATCACCCAAACCAATGTTTGAGAACACACTCCAGCCGCCGGTGGATGCGAAGCTGACATCACTCGCCCAGGGCACTCCGTCGAGGAGCACCTGCCCGCGGCCGCCGCGCGAGCCCGATGCGAAGCGCAATTCGAGTGTGTAGATGCCGGTGTACGGCGCTTCGATCGTATATTCTGCCCACTCGCCAGCTCGAATGCTCCCGACTCCGTAGAGTGCGGTGCCCAGCGACAACGTTGAGTTGATCGGGTAAATATCCACCGCGGTTTCGCGGTACATCCCGCCGGCGTTCACTTCAGTGACATCGTTAAACGAAACGCCGTTGTCACCGTTGTCAAAGTTCTCGGCTTCGATCGTGGCCGGAAGACGCACGGGCGCGTTGCCAAACGGCGAGCGCACGGTCCCCGGTGTGACAGGCGCCGTCGGCGGGGCGCTGGCAATCCGCTCGACCGCAATGCCCGCGATCAAAGCGGCATCTTTCGTGCTGGAAAACTCGAGATTGAGGGCACCATCGTTGACGGCGACCTCAAAACTGCGAGAAACAGCCGCGCGAGGCGCGACAGCAGCGTTGACATCAAAACGGCTCAGTTGATTCGTGCCTTCCGCGGTGACGTCAAACACGCGTTCGCCCTGGCGCGTAAACCAAGGCTCGGCAAAGAGTAACGAAACCCCGTATCTGCCCGCCGCGACGGGAATGTTGTAGGCAAAAGTCTCGCCAAAGCGCCGCGAGGCATAGATTGCGTCATCGCCGGTACCAATCACATCAAAACTGGCCGGCTTGGCCTCACCGCCGACGAAGAACACGTCGGCCAGCCAGGTGTGTCCCGCGCCATCGACAACTGTCGGGCCACCTGCGTTGATGTAGATTCCGGAATGGCCCGCATGCAGAAGGCGCCGCGGTTCAAGCACATCCAGCAGTGCGCGAACACCGCACGCCCGCCGGGACGACGATCGGGGATAAAACTGTTTCACCTTGACTGCTTCGGCGAGGATTATCGGGCGAGATTAAACTTTCTCCGCGCGGGAAGCCGGGCAAATTCCCCCCGCGCATCTTCAGCCGACTGAGCGTAGAATCTGCGCCCAGATGCAACCCAGAACCCTCATTCTTCGTGCCGCCGGCGTCAACTGCGAAGCCGAGACCGCGCACGCATTCGAACGCGCAGGCGCTACGACCGACATCGTGCATGTAAATCAACTCATGCAACTTCCAAGGCTGCTGGAAGGATACCAACTGCTTGCCATCCCCGGGGGGTTCAGCTACGGCGACGACATTTCGGCAGGCAAAATTCTGGCCAACCAGTTTATGCACCACCTGCGCGACAACCTGCATGCGTTTCGCGACGCGGGCAAACCGATCATCGGCATTTGCAACGGGTTTCAGGTGCTGGTTAAGACCGATCTACTTCCTGACCCGGTGGGCGACCGACCGGGCCAGACCGCAACGCTCACGAATAATGATTCCGGCCGGTACCACGATCGGTGGATCAGGTTGGCAGTCAGAAGCAGAAAATGCGTCTGGACCAAGAATCTTGGCGATTTCGATGCACCAATGGCCCACGGCGAAGGCAAGTTTGTCCCGGCAGACGACGCAACGCGCCGTGCGCTCTGGGATGAAGATCGCATCGCGCTGGTCTATGTAAAACCCGACGGCTCGCCAGCCGGCGGCGAATGGCCTCACAATCCCAACGGAAGTGCGGACGATATCGCCGGTGCTTGCGATGCGACGGGGCTTGTGCTGGGCATGATGCCGCACCCCGAGCGATTCATTTCCCCGCTGCAACACCCGGCATGGACGAGCTGGGCTAGCCTGCCAGAGGAAGCCGCGGGGCTGGCGATCTTCCGCAACGCAGTCGATCACGCCCGCGATGCTGTCGGCGCGGGGGTCTGATCGGCGTTGCGGGAATCGCTGTAGCGCACCCCAAACACCATCGCCGCCGCCACTGCCGTTACGATCACAGCTAGCAGCAGGCTTCTCGCCACGTTCTCCTTGCCAAACGCGGTGTATGCGGCGACATAAATCAACAGAAGACCAAATGTGATCTGTAACCCACTCTTGTACCTGTCAACGAAAAACGCCACCTGCGCCCCAAAGTAGCTGCCGAGCGCAAATCCCAGCGCAATCCACGCTGCAACCCAGATATCGGCACGAGTAATCTTGCCATTCTGAAAATAGCCAATCACCGCTGGCAGCATGACCGGGATGCACATCACCATCAGGCTCATGCCGTGTGCTTTGGCTTGCGAGAACCCGAGCAGCAGCACCATGATCGGAATCATGATACTCCCTCCACCCAGTCCCATCAGGCCCGAGAACACGCCTACCAGAATCCCGAACGCTATCAGCATCAGTGGGTGGGTCATACTTAAATTCTCATCTAAACGGTGTGATCTCAAACTTCACGCATCGAACCATGCCTGCTCTGCCGCGACTTTCCGACAGGCCTGACCGTTCGCGTGTCGGCGTGTTCCACATAGGGTTCGAGAAACTTTGGCCGGTCCGACCGGCCGACACGCTTAAAATCGCTCCAGATCACCTCTGCGGCGGGTTTGGGTTGCATCCCTCGGTGCAGGGTTAGGAAACGAAACAGTAGCTCGCTGAGATTCGTCAATGAAATCGCGTGAGTCTGGCCTGTAGACTTGTACAGCCAATCGCTCAGTTTCAGAAACCACTCGAACGCCGAATCATCGCCCCAGATCAGCGGCGTAGTGGTGACGAAGTTACCGCTGTTGGCCAGCAAATCCCAGTAGCGCGAAAATCGCCGCATACGCTGCATGTTCTGGAATGAAATCAGCCGCGTCTGCAGGATTTCATACGGCGGTTGGGGTGCGTAGACCATTTGCCACTCCGCATCGTGCCGGACAATGGGTGTACCGCGCAGCCGCTTGAGCATGCCCACCTGAATCTCCTGCGGACCAAGCGCCACGAGCTTATCGAAGCCTCGCCCGAAGCTATCCAAATCTTCGCCCGGCAGACCAACAATGAGATCGGCGTGCACATGCACCCCCGTATTTGCACGCAGCCAACGCAGATTTTCTTCAAGCCGCGCATGATTCTGCCGCCGGCTAATCAACTTCTCGACCGCGGGGTTAAACGTTTGAATGCCGACTTCAAACTGCAATATGCCAGCCGGAAACCGGCAGATTAACTCGCGCAATCCCTCGGGCAGACGGTCGGGAACCATCTCAAAATGGACAAAAAGCCCATCGCGGATGCGATCCAGAAAAAACTGCAGAATCGACCGGCTGAAGTTCAGGTTGAGATTAAAAGTCCGATCTACAAACTTGAACTGTCTGCACCCACGATCGAGCAGTTTCTGCATCTCCCCCAGAAACAGCTCAAGTGGCGCATTACGCACGGGAACATCGAGCGATGAGAGGCAAAACTCACACGAAAACGGACACCCCCGGCTCGCCTCGACATAAATCACCCTGCGGGCGAGATCGCCGTCGGTGTACAGGTGATAGGGCAGGACAAGCGGCGGGTTGTGCGAACTCGATCCGGCGCGCGCCGCATTGTCGCCACGTGGCAGCCTGGTCTCTTCAAACTGCGGCAACTCTGCTGGCAAGATGCGCATCATTGGCCGTCGGCCGCTCAGGAGCTTTCGACACAAATCGGCGAATGCCAGATCCGCCTCGCCAGTGATGATGTAATCGGCCAGACGGCAGATTTCCTGCTGGTCGGTCTCGTAACTCACTTCAGGCCCACCGAGGACGATGGTGAGATCGGGCCGCAGCCGCCGCAGTTCGCCGACGATGCGGGTGGCTGGCTCGGCGTTCCAGATGTAGACACCGATGCCGACAATCTTCGGATGGGCCAGCAAAATCTTCTCAACGACATCGGTTGACCGCTGATTGATATCAAACTCGATGATTTGCGCGCGATCTGCGAGATCGCCTAGATTGGCGAGCAGATAGCGCAATCCGAACGCAGCATGGGCGAATCGGGCGTTGAGGGTGGTAAGGACGATCTCTGCCACAGTCTACAGTGTAACGGAGAACCATGTCCGGCGGCAGAAAGAAGGTTGACGCATGCGATCAAACCGGGCTACAACTTGCGTGATTAGCCGTTTGCAATGCTATGGCTCCCACACCCGTTCCACCCTCGCCGCAGCCGCACGTCGATGCACCTTCACCGCTCGTGCCTCGAATCACATTCTGGCAAAAGCCCTGGGTGCAAAATGTGCTGCCGTTCGTCGGGTCGCTGGTCATCCATGCTGCTGTGATTGTGCTCGGCTTCGCATTTTTTCAGACGGCGGCGGCGGTGTACCGGGAGCTCGTGCAGGAACAGGTGATAGTGCCCGACAGCACGCTCGCGGAATCCGGCCCCGCTGGCGGCATACCCAATCCCGGTCTCGGCGATGACCCAAACCGTTCGGCGGCGCAGGATAGTCTTGAAGTGGCGGTCAGCAGCCAAAGCTGGGCCGAACGGCCTAGCCAGACTCTCACACAAACCCTCATCGGCGATAACGCCGATACCCAGGCTGACAGC
>ERZ761609.2702-NODE-2702-length-12681-cov-8.705528_pt1 | contig 12681 bp, 8 predicted proteins | sample MGYA00511163_ERZ761609 | MGnify/ENA primary metagenome ERZ761609 (study PRJEB28899, sample SAMN02445070) | bioreactor sludge metagenome | biome: EBPR sludge | place: Australia: Brisbane, Thorneside Wastewater Treatment Plant | collected 2011-12-16 ... | reverse complement strand
GTTTGAAATCCAAATCACAGTCGCGTTAAAAGTTTCATCAGGAAAAGAATCAACACGTACAGTTGCAGTTTGTCCTAAATTAATTTGTCCGTAAAGATTTTCAGGCACATATACCGTAATCGTAATTTGATTCAAATCCGCCATCGTCAACGCCGTGCCACCTGTTTGGATAAATTCACCAGGCTCGACATTCCGAGTTAAGATGACTCCATCTATTGGTGCGACGATATTTAATTTCGACATTTGCGCTTCAATCAGACTTAGGCTTGCTTCTGCTTGTTCAACAGTTATCTTGGCTTGATTCAATGTCTGCGCGGCGGAAATCACTGCTGGAGATTGGTCACCTGTTTGTAAAGTCAACAAACGTGCATAAGCAGCATCATATCTTTGTTGCGCAACGAGAACTTGTCCGCGAGCATATTCGATATCATCTGCGGCATCTGTGTCTAATAAATCATTGTATGCTTCTTGAGCATCTTCGAGTTCATTTAAGGCATCTTCATAATAATCATTCGCCGCATCTGCTAAACCACCACTCTGTGACGCTCTGTCTGCTTGGGTCTTAACCGAATCTGCAATCAAAAAGGAGGCGCGGGCTTCAGCAAGTCTTTGTTCGGCATTTACATATTCAGCATTGTTCAAATTGTTGATAGCAGTATTCAGTGCAGTGTTGGCTTCGTCAATACCGGTTTTGGCATTTTCTAATTCAGTTTGTGCGGCGGCAATTTGATTCGCTTGGTCAACATACCAATTGGCTTGGTCAAATTCACTGGGAGCAGAAGTCTGCCAATCTTTTGCACGTTGCGCAGATTGTGCCGCAAGTGCGGCTTCAAGTGTTTGGTCGTATTTCAGTTGAGCAGATGCAAGGGCGGCGTTTGCAGAATCAAGTTGGGATTGAGCAACTGCTTGTTGGGCAGTCAACAAGTTTGGGTCAAGGGAAAGAAGCGTTGAGTCTTTTGTTATCAAGTCACCTTCACTGACATTTACATCCACAACTTTGCCTGCAATTTCAGGTGAGATGTTTACAATCGTCGCTTCAATAGAACCAGAGGCAGTGATGGAGTCTGATTCGTTTTGATTGAGTGAACGAAATCCCAAAAAAACGAGTGTGCCGATGATGGCGAGAATTAAGATACGAACAGGAATTGGGGGAAGTTTGTGTTGCATAGTTTCTCCTAAAGTTACAAGTTGCAGGTTTAAAGTTGAGAGTTAATCAAGACGTTTTCTAAAACGTAATGCGGCAAGAGTCATAATGACCAAGCCAAAAATTGTGAGCGCGATGACTTCGCCTTGAATGGCTTCAATGCCAACGCCTTTTAATAAAAGTGAGCGAATGACAACGAGAAAATATCGAAGTGGAATTGCATACGAAACAATTTGTAACGCTTGCGGCATGGCTTCGAGTGGAAAGAAAAAACCAGAGAGAAAAATACTTGGAAGGTTGTACATCATCACAGTTAACATGGCTTCTTGTTGTGTGTTTGCAATCGTAGACGCAAGCAAACCAATCCCTAAACTGGACATGATAAAAATTCCAGAAGTTAAAACGATGAGACTTAAACTTCCGCGAATCGGAACACCAAACCAAAAATGCCCGATGATGAGAACTTCAAATGTTTCTACAAATGCTAAGATGACATACGGTAACAATTTTCCGAGTACCAATTCCCATGAACGAATCGGTGTGACGATGAGTTGTTCAATCGTGCCGCGCTCACGTTCACGGACAATGGCTGTGGCTGTCAGAATCGTTGTGATGAATGAAAGAATCATGCCAATCACACCAGGGATCATGAAGTAAGCGGAATTTAAATCTGGGTTGTACCAAACTTGTGTGCGAACTTCAACTGGTGGTGTCGGCGCGGAACGTCCGCTTAATGTCGCTTGTTGAGTTAATATTTTTGTCCCAAACGATTGCCCCACTAATCTTGCCGTAGATAAGGCTGTTCCGCCAATGCTGGCATCTGAACCATCTAAAATCAATAATACCTTTGCATTACCGTCAAATAATCTTTGAGCATAATCAGGTGGGATGACTAATGCGACTCGTGCATCTCCTGATTCAATCAAGGCTTGATATTCATCTGATGAGTTTACAAAATAATTAATCCGAAAATAGCTTGAAGCCTGAAACGCGTCTAACAATTGACGTGATTCTGTTGTTTTGCTTTGGTCCCATACTGCGAGGGATACATTTCGCACATCAGATGTAGCGGCATAGCCTAAAAGAAATAATTGCACAATTGGAATCACTACGGCTAAAGCTAGTGTGCGCGGGTCACGAAAGAGTTGCACAAATTCTTTGCGAACAATGGAATAAATTCTGGAGTTGAACATATCAAACCTCTGGCTTCAAAATACCGTGCAAGTAAATATCCACATAATTATCCATAACATTTTTGGGCATTAGTTTTTGGAGAATTGAGTTTGAAATAATAATGTCAGTAATCATGAAAGAAAGAAGCATGCCAATAAAAGAACGCAAAAGCAGAGCAGGATTCGTCACCCGCAAGTTCTTTCTAGATTTGACAATTTTTTCAAAAATAGGCAAGGCTTTGGGGGTAATTTCTTTAATCAAAGTGGCACCGTGTTTGCCGTTAAATTCAACAATTTCAATTAACATTAATTTGATGTAATAAGGCTGTGACTTAAGTTCTTTCATCACTATTTGGGCGACATTATGAAGAAATTCTTCAACGGTATCCCCTTCTGCGGCAATAATGGCTGGGAAAACCTTTTTATATGGATGTTTATCCAAAATAATGGCTTGAAAAATTTCTTCTTTACTTGAAAAGTGATTATAGATTCCGCCCAAAGCCAACTCTGCTCTTTCGGCAATCTGTCTCATGGTCGTGGCGTGATAGCCTTGCTCCATAAATAATTCGATTGCGGCATCTTCAATTGCCAAGCGAGTCAATTCGCCTTTGGTTTGAGGTTCTTTTTCAATGACCATGTTACCTCTCAATAAAAATGAACGAACGTTCGTTTTTATATTCTATTCTTCAAACCTTGTCAAGTACTAATTTACTACAGCAACTTTTCTTTTCAGATTCCGTATAAGTGTATAATTCAATTTGTAAGTTTTTAGCGAAAGGGAAAATTTATGTTTGGATTGCCAATTCTGGAAGCGGTTTATTGGTTTTTTGCCATTGCTGGTGGAACTCTGTTCATATTGAGAACATTAATGATGTTTATTGGTGGAGGGTTCAGTGACGATGCTTTGGATGTTGCTTTAGAGTCCAATGAAAATGTAGCAGATAGTCACAGTGCAGATGGTGATGCAAGTTTTAAATTACTTTCTGTTCAAGGTCTCACTGCGTTTTTTATGATGTTTGGATTGGTCGGACTAGCCCTTCTCAATGCCAGTTTACCTTCTTTGGTAAGTGTGTTAGGCGGAACCGTAGCAGGTTTAATTACATTTGGGGCACTTAGTTTTATTTTTAGCAAAATGCAATTATTACAAAGTGAAGGCACGATTCAAATAAAAAATTCAATTGGGGCGGAAGGAAATGTGTACTTAAAGATTCCGAAAAACGGCACAGGGCAAGTTCAAATTGTGACTCAAGGCGCGTTAAAAGTTTTTGATGCGACTTCAAATAGCAAACAAGACCTTATCACGGGAGATAAAATCCGTGTTGTTGGTGTAGATGGAAATACATTGGTCGTCGAAAAAATCAAATGATTAACTTCTAAGGAGGAAGAAATGGGCGCAGCAGGTTTTGGAATTGTGTCAATTGTTGCTTTTGTAGTACTTGCCTTTTTTACAATCGTGTTCATGGCGAGTCGCTATAAAAGATGTCCGTCTGATAAAGTACTTGTCATTTATGGGCGTGTAGAAAAAGGACGTTCTAGCAAGACTATTCATGGAGGCGGTGCATTTGTTTGGCCCCTGATTCAAGATTATGCTTATTTAAGTCTCACACCAATCACAATTAGTATCCCACTTGAAAATGCGCTTTCTTTACAAAATATTCGCATTAATGTACCTAGTACATTTACAGTTGGTGTTAGCACAACGCAAGAAATTATGAGCAATGCGGCAGAAAGAATTTTACGCTTGCCACAAAATGCTATTGAGGAAATGGCAAAAGAAATTATCTTTGGTCAATTACGTTTAACAGTTGCTTCATTGACTATTGAACAAATCAATCAAGACCGCGAGAGTTTCTTAGAAGCAATTCGACGCAATGTAGAACCTGAATTAAATAAAATTGGTTTGCAATTAATTAACGTCAACATTACAGATATTACCGATGCTTCCGAATATATTTCCAGCATTGGTAAGAAAGCCGCTTCGGAAGCCATTAACCAAGCCAAAGTGGATGTGGCGGAACAATCGAAACTCGGTGCGATTGGTGAAGCCAACGCCATTCGTGAGCAAGAAATTAAAGTTGCTGAAGCGATGGCTGCAGCAGAAATTGGACGAAAAACAGCAGATGCAAATCAACGCCAAAGAGTACAAGAACAGGAAGCGCAGGCTGTACAAGGTGAAAATACTGCGAATGCAAACATTGCGAAATACAATGCTGAACTTGAAATTCAACGAGCCAAAGCCAACGCAGATTCTGAAAAAGGAAAGAAAACTGCTGAGGCTGACCAACGTATCTTCGTGCAAGAACAAGAAGCGAGTGCAGTCAAAGGTGAGAATACATCTAAAGCTAGTATCGCTGATTACAATGCTGAATTGGAAGTGAAACGTGCCGCCGCGTTGAAGCAGGCTGAAGTTGCGAAGTATGAGGCGCAGGTTGCAATCCAACAAGCATTATATAAAGCGGAACAAGAACGCTTGCGTGCAGAAGAAGTTGTTCGTCAAGAAATTGAAAAGAATAAAATTGAAATTGCGGCAGAAGCCGAAGCAGAAAAAACTCGGCGTGAAGCGCAAGGTGTTGCTGATGGTATTCTGGCGAAATACAAAGCAGAGGCAGAAGGCACGCTCAAATTACTAGAAGCAAAAGCTGAAGGCTATCAAAAACTTGTTGAAAGTGTTGGTGGTGACGCGCAAGCCGCATCTACTTTGTTGATGATTGAAAAACTTGAAGAGTTAGTTGCCAAACAAGTGGAAGCGATTAGCAATCTCAAAATTGATAAAATCACAGTTTGGGATTCTGGAAGCAGTGCCAATGGTGGTTCTTCAACATCAAATTTTATTTCTAACTTGTTCAAGAGTTTGCCACCGCTTCAAGATATTTCTGAAATGGCTGGCGTGCAATTGCCTGAATATTTAGGAAAAGTAAAAGGTCAATCAACTTCAAGCACAAGCATTGAACCAGATGAAAATTCGAGTGCGCCTGAGACAAAAGATAAAAAGAAATAATAAAACGATAGCCCGCCTTGTTAGGCGGGCTTTTTATTTCATCAGGTACAATTCAGCAATGCTCACCAACTTAGAAAAAGAAGTTCGTCAAAACTTAAAGCACAATGTCACTGTAAATTTAACGGATGGGGCATTTTTCGGCATGGCACTAGGGTTTGCTTCATTTACAACCATCCTGCCACTTTTTGTTGCATCATTAACAGACTCAACTACTTTGATTGGTCTTGTACCTGCCATTCATTCCGCAGGTTGGTTATTACCACAATTATTTACAGCTAGTCATGTAGCGCGTTTGAGGCGCTATAAAAATAATGTTTTGATGATGACAATTCATGAACGTGTTCCATTTTTAGGGTTTGCAATTGTGGCATTGTTAATTCCAATCATCGGCGTTCAAATTGCATTGGCACTTGCTATTGCATTATTAATTTGGCAAGGCTTGGGTGGTGGATTTGCCGCCAACCCATGGACCAGCATGATTTCAAAAATTATCCCTGCGGATTCACGCGGCACATTTTTTGGGATGCAAGCAGGACTCGCTAATTTGTTTATCAGTCTTGGAGCCATTGGTTCAGGTTATTTATTAGATTACCTCGCCTCTCCCCTAGACTTTGCAACCTGTTTCTTCATCGCCAGCATTTTCTTCACCATATCATGGTTTGCACTTGCCGCAACACGCGAACCTGCCGATGAAGAAAAAATAATCCCTGAAGAAAAAACTCACTTCTGGAATGATGCCAAAAAAATTCTCAAGAAAGATAAAAACTTTAATTGGTTTTTATCAGCCAGAACATTAGCGCAATTTGCCAGTATGGGATTTTCGTTCTACATCATTTATGCTTTACGCGAATTCAACATGACAGAAATCATAGCAGGCTACTTGACCGCCACATTAACTATCTCTGCCACAATTGCAAACATGAGCATGGGTTGGCTTGGAGATAAATTCGGTCATCGTTCAATGGTCATTCTCGGCGCGTTTGCTATTTTCTTAAGCTCATTGCTGGCATGGATTGCTACATCAATCAATTGGTTTTATCCTATTTTTGTTTTAGCAGGCATTGCAAACGTCTCCATTTGGACGATTGGCATGACCATGACAGTAGATTTTGCAACCGAAGCAGAACGCCCGATGTATATTGGTTTATCACAAACATTAACTGCACCCGCAACAATCATTGCACCTATCATTGGCGGCTTTGTGGCAGATACATTTGGATTTAAGTCCACTTTTATTGCCTCAACTGTTTTAGCAATTGTGATGTTAGCAATTTTGATATTTTTAGTCAAGGAACCAAGAAAGCAAGCAACTGTTTAAGATATAACTTAACAAGTTATAATTTTAGAAAGTATTTCTACAACTGGATAGGTAAATATGCTAACAGAAATTCCATTTCGTGCACTTAAAGAGTATGGAGTGTTTATTGCTTCCCCCGGCGATGTAGCACCTGAGCGCGACATTATTGAAACAATTATCGAAGAATTCAATGACCAAGTTGGCAGAAGAAATGGAGGTGTTTTTAAATTATTACGCTGGGAAAATGATGCTATTCCATATTTCTTTGATAAAGAAGCTCAAGACGGAATCGAGTCTCAAGTAAATATTAAAGATTGCGCCGTTTTTATTGGTGTCTTTTGGAAAAGATTAGGCACACCCACAAAAAATGGGAAAACAGGTACCGAACGTGAATTTTGGATTGCGCACAACCACTGGAAAAATATTGGCACGCCTTACATAATGCTCTTTCGATCCGATGTTCCAATTAGACCAAGTGAATTCACGATGGAAACTATGGAACAAAATAGAAAATTATATGATTTTCTTAATGATTCAACCATAAAATCACAAATTGTTTCCCCATATGTTAGCATAGAAAATTTTAAAGAGATTTTCCGCAAATGGTTTTTCAAAATAGCCCAAAATGTAATAGAAGGCAAAATATCAAAACCTTCCCCAACTGAATATCAAGACGATAAGAAAATGATAGAAAGCCTTCATCTTGAAGGAACAGGATGGGCACCTTTTAACTATAATAGTTTGAAGCAATATTACGTTGAACTACCTGAAAATGAAGCAATTGCTTTTTTTGATGGACGCGACCCAAGCTGGGTAGAGTCCATATCGTCAAGTATTGCTCGTAGAGAAATAGTTACTAAAGTAAAAAATGAAATCATTAGAAAAGACACTACCTACCCATATATCGTTTTATTAAGAGGATTGGGTGGTGAAGGGAAATCAACAATACTACAACAATCCATTTATGAAGCGCTTGCTGAAAATCAACATATTTATGTTTTATGGCACGAAATTACAAATACAGATCTAACTATGGAAATTATTGAAGAACTTGCCAAAACAAAGTATGAATGGATTATTGCCTCTGATGATGCACATCGAATCGAGAGAGACTTAAGAAAAATTGTTCTTTGGATGAGAAATAAAAATGTTAGAAATATCCGTTTCTTGTTAACAACCAAAGACATAGATTGGAAAAATGTTGAAGCCGATAATTATGGCTGGGGAAGCAAGGCACATTTTAATCAAATTGATACTTTAGATTTGACAAAAGAAGATTCGCACAAAATAGTTCAAAAATGGAGCAAATATGGCGACAAAGGTCTTGGAAAACTAAAAGATAGCAAAAACGCAGAAGACGCGTTATTTGACCGAGCCCAAACTGAAAAGCAAGCACATAATTCATTGCTGGGTGCAATGCTGCAAGTTCGTACAGGAAAAACACTCCAAGAACATCTTAAGCCAGGCCTAAGTGATTTGGAGACAAAAAAAACTAGCAATGGTATTTCTTTAAGAGAAGCTATTGCTTATATATCAGCCTTACATGCGTACAACATCAAACTATTAACCCGGGAAATCTTAGCACATGCGTTAGATTGTCCAGAAGAAATATTATCAAATCAAATCATTAAACAACTTGGCAAAGAAATCATCGCAGGAAAATATATCTTAATTCGCCACGCTTCAATTGCGGAGGCCTACAAAGAAATACTTTCAGAAAATTATGATTTCTTTTTTATTACTAGAAAATTGATGAACTCAGCAATTCAGCTATTCTTACAAAGAAGGATGACATCAGAAGAAAATTACGAATGGACAAAATTAGCCAGAACAATATTCGTTGAAAAAGAAGACCGCGAAATGGGGATTGAACTTGCAAATGAGGAAATAGAAGCATACAAAGATAAAGACGGAAAACTAGATGCCTATACCATTACAAAACTTGCTTATTTATATGAAAAGTCAAATCAAATGCCTAAAGCAGTTAAAGTTTATAGAGAAAATTACGAAACCACAAGAGCTACAAGAGCATATTATTATGAATGGGCAGTTGCTGAGGGAAAAAGTCGTCACAACCACCTTGGGATTTGGCTAGCAGGTATATCAATATCAGATGGAATATATGAAAAAAATAGAGGTGATAAAAATGAAGAGCAAATTTATATTTCTCTTTCAGGCTTATCCGAATCTTTTAAGTATGCATTTAAGAAATCAAAAAAAATAGAATTTTTAAATGCTTGTTACTCTAGTGCAAAACTTGGATTACGAAGCCATCCCGATGAAAGAGCTAAAAAAAACCTACAAGTAAATAAAGATTTTTCAGAACAAGAAGGTGCACAGTCTTCTGGGAATGACATACTCACACTTATCGAGGGAGTAAAGTTAGCATGGTCATTTTATAAAGATGACCTAAGAGATATAAACACCTATGGCAATTTTCCAGATGTAATGCTCATTCCCGAAAAATTATCTTTTAAAACACTGGAAAATAAATTTAAGGCTAAATAGCAAATTCAAATTAACCACACAAGCAAACGTTTTCAGGAGTTATTTATGACCACTATTGACTTAACCATCCATAACGATAGACGTAAACGTGCCATTCAACGTGCCAAAGAAAAAAATATTATCATCCCCACCTATGCGCAAATGAAAGATCCAAGCAAAATTTCTGCAAAAGTGAAAGATGAATTAACCAAAATTGGATTATGGGATATTCATCCGCGAAATTTGTTTCGGATTAATTGGCATAATCAACCAACCGCTTCAGGCGGGACGTTTGGCGGAGTCAACTACCTCGAACTCCCCTCATCTTTGACAGGCGTGAAAGCACGCATCATTGCGATTGTCGGCAAATGGTTTCCGACAGGTGCGCATAAAGTCGGTGCGGCATTTTCATGTTTGGTGCCACGTTTAGTCACTGGTCAATTTGACCCGACGACTCAAAAAGCAGTCTGGCCCTCTACTGGAAATTATTGTCGAGGCGGTGCGTATGATTCTGCTTTACTCGGATGTGAATCAATTGCAATTTTGCCTGAAGGCATGTCTAAAGAAAGATTTGAATGGTTAGCAACTGTGGCAGGTGAAACGATTAAAACGCCTGGCTCTGAATCGAACGTCAAAGAAATTTTTGATAAATGTAAAGAGTTAGCCAACTCTGGGCAAGATTTGATGATATTTAATCAATTTGATGAGTTTGGAAATTACTTGTGGCATTTTGAAGTGACTGGCCATGCCATGGAAGAAGTGTTTAATCAAGTTGCTGGCAAACATGGACGTTATCGCGGCATGGCATCTGCAACTGGTTCAGCAGGCACAATTGCCAGCGGCGATTACATGAAAAAATTATTTCCTGATTCTAAAATTGTGGCGAGTGAAGCACTTCAATGCCCAACGCTTTTAGAAAACGGATTTGGTGCACATCGTATTGAAGGCATTGGTGATAAACATGTGCCCTGGGTTCATAATACAAAAAACACGGATGTGGTCACAGCCATTGATGATAATGCTGTTGTCAACATTGCTCGTTTATTCAATGAAGAAAATGGACGCGCATTCTTAGCGGAAAAAGGTGTACCTGAAAATGTGATTGCAAATCTGGATTTGCTTGGCTTCTCTGGGATTTCGAACGTTTTATCTTGTATCAAAACTGCAAAATATTATGAAATGGACGAGAACGATATTATGATTACAGTCCTCACAGACTCGATGGAACTATATCGCTCACGTTTGCATGAAATGCACATGGAATTTGGTGAATATTCTGAACGAGACGCCGCCGCAGATTTTGCCAGATATTTACATGGTCAATCCACAGATAATATGCTTGAACTTCGTTACACAGACAAGCGCCGAGTTCATAATCTCAAATATTACACTTGGGTTGAGCAACAAGGCAAAACGTATGAAGAAATCCAAGCGCAATGGTATGAGTCCAATTATTGGACCGACGTCCAAAAGCAAGCCGATGAAATTGATGAGTTGATTGTGGAGTTTAATAAAGAGGTCGGATTGGTCTAAATGGTCTAATAGGTCTTATTAGTCCAACAGGTCTAAATGGTCTGACTTGTTAGACTTTTCAGACCATTTAGACTAGTAAGATTTTTAACAATGCTCAAACCTACTGATTTAATTCTCGTTTGCTTAATCAAAACTCCGCGAGATTTGGAAATTGCGCGACTACTCGGCTGGTATCGGATTCCGCTCAGAACCGCACCAAAAGTTGTCAGTGTAGATTATGTCGCCTTTTACCAACCAAGCACATTTCAAGAAAGAGGCGGTCAAATTGAATTTATTGCTCAGGTGAGAGGGCATGAATTGACGACGCGGGCAGAACTTCTAAAAGATGAGGCAAATCATCCGAGAGCAAAAGAAGAATATTACAAAATCCAGTTGGGGAGTTTGGAAAAATTAAAAGAGCCAATCAAAACTGATAAATGGAAACGACTGACATTTTTATATTCAACTGGCGAGCATTTGCTGAATGCAAAAACTTTGAATGATTTGGTCGTGGAAGGCGAAGAACGAAATATTTTGTGGAAAAGCCTGCGTGAACGTGCTGAAAATGAGCAATTATATAAAGTGGATTTACCACCTGCCGATTTGCCACCCGAAGTGCTAATTGCTTTACTTGGAATCAAAGAATTAGGCTCAGATTATGCTTAATGTTTTACCACAGAGACCACAAAGAACACGGAGAAATCTCTTTAAGAATCTCTGTGAACTCGGTGTTCTCTGTGGTGAATGCTCTTAAACCTTGCAAAAAACATAGGCTGACCCGAAAGGTCTCCTTGATTCGAGGTCTTTTCAGTGATACACTTTAAGAAATGCCAGCAGATTTATTGTTCGTAACCCCCTCTGCCGCGTACGGCGAAACCATCCGCCGCACATTAGACGACACCAATTTTTATCGAGTCCATGTTGTCAACAACAAGGCTTCTGCTATTGTGCGGGCTGATGAAGTCGGCGTTCCGCTTGCCATGCTTGATATAGCCCTCGGCGAAGAGTGGGTACATGAAATTGGCATTGCATTAAGAACAGTTCGCCCAAGCATTAACCTCGCCATTTTATGCGAAGAACAAGGTGACCCACCCGCATTCGACGCATTACGTCCGTGGATTATGGTGCGTAAACCATTTAGAATGGCAGATTTTATGAATGCCATAAGCAAACCACAACCATCCCCAAGCCCTTCCACTCCACAACCTGCTTTATCAAATACACAAATGATGATGCCGTGGCTCAGTGACCCAAACAAAGCCGCGCAACATCTCACCCGTTTAACACTTGAATCGTCCGCGCAAGCCGCACTCATCACTCGCAAAAATGATTTGTGGGCGTATGCTGGTGGTTTATCTCAACAAGCCGCAAAAGAAGTTGCACAAACTGTCACACGCAATTGGGACGGTCAAAAAGGTTCTGACCTTTTGCGCTTCATTCGGCTTGAAAGCACCAAAGCCGAACACATGCTATATGCCACCCGCCTCGCAACAGATACGGTTTTGGCTTTAGTCTTTGATGCAGAAACACCATTCAGCACCATTCGCAATCAAGCCAGTCAATTGCTTAATAATTTTAGTGATTCACCCGCTCAGCCTCAAAACAATATTTCATCACAAGTAGAAGACGATGAAGATGTGGATGTTCCGCAGATTTCAAATATTCTTTCAGATATTCCTGACCCTGAACCCGCTTCAACCCCAACCTTCGACCTGCCACGCGGGCGTGAGCCTTTTGACCCCAACCAAACACGAGTGGGCGAATCGCTTTCGAATGCTTCTGTATTCAGCCGTGAGCAATCTCCATCGAAGCAAAGAAATCAGTTGACGACTGCCGAAACATCTAAAAGCGTGAGAAGAAGCGAAACACAAACCGTATTTGATGAAGTCGAAGTCACTGCTCCATCAAGACCAAAGACTCCAATCAAACCGAATGAAAACGATGTGACACGCGAAAGTCCATCTACTGAAGCGGCAAAGAAATTAGTCGTTGAACCGATTACAGCAGGCTTGTATCATCTAACGTATGCGTGTTTGCTCGTGCCACGTTTTGCAAATCATTACATCACTGG
>ERZ761609.2700-NODE-2700-length-12687-cov-5.456539_pt1 | contig 12687 bp, 14 predicted proteins | sample MGYA00511163_ERZ761609 | MGnify/ENA primary metagenome ERZ761609 (study PRJEB28899, sample SAMN02445070) | bioreactor sludge metagenome | biome: EBPR sludge | place: Australia: Brisbane, Thorneside Wastewater Treatment Plant | collected 2011-12-16 ... | reverse complement strand
CAGGCTTTGTCCCCGAGCGGTTCCGGCAGGCGCAGCAGGCGGCGCGCCATCGCCCGGTGGCGTTCCTTAACATGCGCGCCGACGACGCTGAGCGCCGTCGCCAGCACCGTCGCGTCATCGGTAAAGCCAAGGCCAACCACCACATCCGGCACCAGATCCGCCGGCATGACAAAATAGGCCGCTGCAGCAAACAGCACGGCTTTCGCCTTGGCCGGGGTCAGCGGGTCGCGGGCGGCGTAATAGGCACTGGCAAGGTCGTCCGCGAACGGCACCCTGCCGGCCAGGCGTAGCAGCTTGGGAATGAGGCCCCTTGAGGCGCGCTCATGCCGCTCGATCGACTTGGGCAGGTAGACCCCGCCCTCGCCTTTCACCGTATTGATGATTTCCGCTGCGTCAGACATTGCGCTCTCCTAAGGGCATTATAGTCCACTGCACACATTCCCGAAAGTCAGGCCCGCAGGGGCCCCTGATCAAACGCAGAGGAGGGCACCGCCCCATGGAACTGAACTCGAATATTTCCGCCGTGATCACCGGGGGCGCCTCCGGCCTCGGCGCCGCAACCGCCCGCAAACTCGCCAGCTACGGCGTCAAGGTTGCCCTGTTCGACCTCAACGCGGAGAAGGGCGAAGCCCTCGCCAAGGAACTCGGCGGCGTGTTCTGCAATGTGAACGTGACCGATGAAGCCAGCGTCGATGCCGGCTTTGCCAAATCCCGCGCCGCCATCGGCCAGGAGCGTATCCTGATCAACTGCGCCGGCACCGGCAACGCCATCAAGACCGCCAGCCGCGACAAGAACAGCGGCGAAATCAGCCACTTCCCGCTCGATAAGTTCAACCTGATCATCCAGATCAACCTTGTCGGGACTTTCCGCTGCATCGCGAAATCCGCTGCCGGCATGATGAGCCTCGACCCGCTGCCCTGCGGCGACCGCGGCGCCATCGTCAACACCGCCTCCGTCGCGGCCGAAGACGGCCAGATCGGCCAGGCTGCCTATTCCGCGTCCAAGGGCGGCGTTGTCGGCATGACCCTGCCGATCGCGCGCGACCTGTCGCGCGAGAACATCCGTGTAAACACAATCCTGCCGGGCATCTTCAACACCCCGCTCCTGGCCGCTGCGCCGGAGCCGGTGAAACAGGCCCTCGGCGCGCAGGTGCCGTTCCCGCCCCGTCTCGGCAATCCGGAAGAGTACGCCTCGCTCGCCACCGAAATGTGCCGCAACAATTACTTCAACGGCGAAGACGTCCGCCTCGACGGCGCCATCCGCATGGCGCCCAGATAACGGATTGCTCGGCGCTATTCGCGAGCATCAGCTCGCGGCGCCTGCGCCTTCGCTTTGCTCGTGGGGGCACTCCCCACAAAGGCAAGAAAGCCCGCTCTCCGGAGCGGGCTTTTTATTTCCGTGCCGACATCAGCGCTTCCCAGCGGTCCATCGCCTCGTGGCCCCAGATGGCGAGGCGGTCGGGATAGAATTCCTCGAACGCCGGCTTACCGTCCGCGAGTGTCACCCAGCCCGCCTTGCTCGCGGTGAAGATGTGCACGTCCGGCCGGATCGCCTGCTTGTCGTCGAGCGTTCCGGCGCGCACGAAGGCCGCCGCTTCGCGCGCGGTCGGATAGTGGCTCCACACCGCGACATGGCAGTGCGGACAGCGCGCGATCCGCTGGCCCTTACCGCTCGCGCTGGGCGTATCGACAATCACCGGCGCTTCGCCAAGAAGTTCGACCTCGGACGTTTCGATCAGTGTATTGACGATAAAGGCAGACCCGGTTTCCCGCTGGCACCAGGTGCAGTGGCAGCAATGCGTGATCATCGGTGCGCGCTTCAGCCGGTAGCGGACCTTGCCGCAGGTACATCCGCCTTCGAGATTTGTCGTCATGCCTGCCCCTCTTCGAGAGCGGGCAAATTACAGACATCAGCAGGCCCGGCAAGACGCAGCGCTATTCGATCGGCGCATCCGGATTGCGCACGCGGATGAGCCCGTTGCCGATCATCGTCATCACCACTTCGCCGTGCTGGTTGAACACCGTCTGGCGCGATTTGGTCAGGCCCATGTCGGGGCGCGATTTCGAGCGGCGCTTCTCGATCAGCTCGACCTCAACCCGCAGCTCATCGCCCGGATAGACCGGCTTCACCCAGCGCAGCTCGTCCAGCCCCGGGGAGCCGAGGCCCGCGGTCGGCTCGCCATCTTTCCAGGTATCGACCATCATCCGCATCGCCATCGCGCCGGTATGCCAGCCCGACGCTGACAGCCGGCCGAAGAAGGTCTGCTTCGCCGCCTCGTCATCAAGGTGGAAAGGCTGGGGATCATACTTCGAGGCGAACTCGATCACTTCCTCGCGCGTCACCTTGTAGGTGCGCGAAGAGCGCGTGCGCGTGCCGACCACCATGTCCTCGAAATACCGCATGCCGCCCTGCCCTCCTGTTCCGTTCCGGTCCCGAGGTGGTCGCCGGAACACCTGAGCTTGGCAAGCCTGACCCAGCGGGAGGGGGTGCGCGCATCCGCGGCGGCGCTAGAACAGGGCTTGAGAATTGTAGGAGAGAGACGCGTGGAATTTGACGATGTGGTGAAAGGGCGCCGGAGCATCCGCGGCTTCCTGAAGAAGCCGGTGCCGAAGGCGCTGATCCGGGAAATCCTCGAGATCGCGATGCGCGCGCCGACTTCGCTGAACACCCAGCCGTGGCATTTCCACGTCGTCTCCGGCGAAGTGCTGGACCGGATCCGTGCGGGCAATGTCGAGAGAAACCTCGCCGGCATTCCTCACAGCCGCGAATTCCGTCTCGGCCCGGACTATGCCGGCGTCCACCGCGAACGCCAGATCGGCATCGCCAAGCAGCTGTTCGCCGCCATGGGCATCGAGCGCGACAACAAGGAAAAGCGCATGGACTGGGTCTTGCGCGGTTTCCGCCAGTTCGATGCGCCGGTCTCCATCGTCATCACATATGACAAGTCGATCCAGGGCAGTGACATTGCGCCCTTCGACTGCGGCGGCGTGGTCAACTGCCTCGTCAACGCCGCCTGGAACCGGGGCCTTGGCTGCGTGATCAACAGCCAGGGCATCATGCAGAGCCCGGTGGTGCGCGAACATGCTCAGATCCCGGACGATCAGGTGATCCAGACCTGCGTGGCGATGGGCTGGCCGGACGATACCTTCCCGGCCAACGCCGTTGTGTCAGAGAGGAAGTCCGTGGACGAAGCCGCAACCTTCCTCGGCTTTGACGACTGACGCTATTCCTGCTCGATCACATCGCCGGCGCGCAGGTGGCGGTGCTGCATGCTGTACCAGTCATCGCGAAGGCCTGTGAACTGGACCGGCAAGCCGCGCGCGGCATTGAGATCGGATCCGTCGATCACCTGGAAATGCAGGTGCGGTTCGGTGGAGTTGCCGGAGGAGCCTGCCTCGCCGATCGGATCGCCGGCGCGGACAATATCGCCGGGCTTCACGCGGACACTTTCCTTCTTCAGGTGGGCATAGAGCGAGTGTTCGCCATTGGCATGCGCGATCAGCACATAATTGCCAGCCGCGGCATCGAAGCCGCCCTCCAGGATGATCGCCTGCTGAAGGCTCATGACGCGCTGCATGTAGGCTTCGAAAGGCTCGCCTGCGAGGCGCAGCATCTCCTGATTGTCCTGCCGGTTGCGGATGGCGGCGACAACGACACCGTCTGCCGCCGCGAGCACGGGCGCGCCGAAGGTCCGGTAATCCGTGAGCTGACTTCCATCACCCTCATGTGACTTCATGTCCGGACCAAGCCGGGCGAGATCGAGCGCAAATTCCGACGAGACGACCCAGCGGTGATGGTGTTCCGCATCGCCCGATGCGGCCACATACCAACGCCCTTCCACCGGCGAGCGGTAAGTCACCTCAGATTTGTAGCGCGAGACGGGCACGTCCTCGTAGCCAAGGTCGCCGCCCGGCCCTTCGACGATCACGCGCGCTGTATCCGGAAGGCCGGCAGAAGACAGGTGCAGGCTCGCATTGAGGTAGACCTCGCCAGTGTCGAGCACCGTGTCGGCGCTGAGGCGTTCGCCCTTTTCCAGAAGGCGTGACAGATGGAACTGGAAGTCCATCATCGCGAGCAAACCGGCTTCCTTGAGACTGGCAAATGTGCCCGCCATCGCAGCAACCTTGGCCGCCGGCACGCGCGCCGCTGACAGAAGCTCGCCATCCTTGCGAAGCTCGACCCGAAGGCCGCGCACTTCTACGGCGTCCGCTTCGTCATTCACGACGAGGATGTTCTGCAGCACGACATCATAGAGGCCGCGTTCGGGCGACAGGTCGAACACATACACCGGAGCAGGGTCGATGCGGATTTCGAGAGCTGAAGCGGGGCCAGCCGCCAGCAACCCCGCTGCACAGGCAGCAAGCCATTGGGTCTTCATTGTCTTCTCCTGGGGTGTTAGCCCGGCATGGATCTGATGTCCTGCCGGGAGGGTTTGCGAAGTCTCACGCGCCCGAAGGCGAGCGTCAGTATCAGGTAGAGTGCGGCGGCGGCGGCGTAGGCGAGCAGGACAAACCAGAGGCCAAGAACATCTGTGCCGCCGAGCGTCTCGCCAAAGCCGACAAAGTAGCGACCATCCTCAAGCCTGAAAACACCGGTGCTTTTCTGGCCGAGAAAGCGCGCCGTGCCCATCAGCAGAGCCAGCGCAGCGAGCGCATAACCAGCACCGGCAAGCGTGGAGAGGACGAGACCTGAAATTCCCACCCGCGCACTCGTCGCCAGCGCCGCAAGAACATGTACGGGTGAGAAGGACCGCGCCGCGCGGCTGCGAAGTTTCTCGGCAACGAGGTCGGGCAGGAAATCTACGGGGTCTCCGAGGCGCGCCAGCGCCGCCGCGGCGCTGCCTTCCTCCGTGAACAGATCAACCGCGTGCGCTTCCAGTTCCCCGCGCGTTTCGGCGGCTGTCTCCTCCGGCAGCGGTGCCAGCAGCCGGTCGACTTTCGCGAAGTACGCCGCCAGCTCAGCGCGGGCCCCAGCATCGGCAATATCGGTCAGGCGTGTCATGGCATCAGCTTCCCAAGTTTGCGGCTGAACCCAGCCCAGCGGCTGACGGCTTCTGCAAGCACCTCGCGGCCTTTGTCTGTCAGCACATACGTCTTGCGCGCCGGGCCGCTTTCCTGGATCGCCCACTCGGCGACCGCCAGGCCGTCGCGCTCAAGACCGTTGAGCAAAGGATAGAGCGTGCCTTCGGGAATCGCGGCGCCGAGCACATCGCGCAGGGCAAGGGCAAGGCCGTAGCCATGCACAGGGCCCTGCCCCAGCACCGCCAGAACGGCAAAGGGCAGCACGCCCTTGCGCCAGCGTTTCTCGATATCGGTGAGGGTATCGTCCGTCATGAGAATTACATACCTCGAAATTCGAGGTATGTAAACTCCCAGTGATTGTAAGCTTTTCCGAGCGCGCTTCAGGCGGCCGCCCGCGCCGGCATGAAGCGGCTGTTGCGCAGCAGAAGCGCCGAGACCAGCGAGACGATGACGCCCACGGGCAGGATTTCCGTGAAGGTGATCGGCATGCGGAAGAGCGGGTTGGCGTACATTTTCGCGAACGCCTGGGCCTTTTCCATTTCGGCCGCGAGTTCAGCCTCCGAAGCGCCTCTCGCCGTGGCAGCCTCGATCAGGTGTTCTGTGTAGAAGGCGCCGAAATCCAGACCCGTAAGGGCAAGCGTGGCTTCCCAGGCCAGAACGTAGAGGATCCCGGCAACAGCGCTGATGCCAAGTCCCATCAGGAAAGCCGGCAGGAACTTGATGACCCCGCCATTCACCACGTCGCGGTGGCGTTTGACAGCGAGAAAGATGACACTGAGGGCGACCAGCATGGTCGTGTAGCCAATCAGGACGCCGAGATTGCCGGTCGGCGCCTTGTCTCCGAGCGTAACGGCCACAACGATCATCGGTATGCCGACGATCAGGCCGGCGATCAGGCCATTGCGGAGGATGGAAAGCAGCATTGAAAGTCTCCCGTTGTTTCCCCAGAACCTCCGCCGGGGCCGGGGCAGCCGCAATCGCCCGAAAGGGTGATTTTCGCGAGATCACCCGGAATCCAGAGGCATTCAGGGCAGCATGCCAAGGTCCCGCGCCCGGGCCAGCGCTTCGGTCCGGCGGCGGGCGCCAAGTTTTTCCAGCAGGCGCGCGACATGCGTCTTCACCGTGTTGGGCGATACGTTCAGGCGCGCCGCGATTTCTTTGTTGGCGAGGCCGTCGGCGATCAGGCCGAGCACTTGCATCTCGCGTTCGCTGAGGCCGAGCGTGCGCTGCGCTTCGGGATTGCCGCTGAAATCCTTGGAGGACGGACGGGGTGCGAACAGGCGCGCTCCGGCCCAGATGCCAAGCGCCATGAACAGGGCCGCGACAAGGAAGATCTGGATCTCGCCGGCAAAGCTGCGCGCGAAGCGCTGATAGTCGAGCCAGCTCAGCAGGAAGGTGCCGGCGGCAAGGATGGCGCCATAAAGGAAAACCGGCCGCGCCGCGCGCAGCCGGTCGGCCAGCCCCTGCTTTTTCTGTGTTTTCTGGCCCATGCCGCGCTCCCTGACCCGGGAGGCTAGACCAAACAACAGGCCCGCTCAATCTGAGCGGGCCTGGACCCGGCGTCTCTCTGGGTTCGCGCCTGAGGGAGGCGCAGCGCCGGGTAGCGCGGGGGCGTGGAGATCACTGGCCCTTGCGCTGTTTCACGTCTTCTTCGCCAGCCTGCGAACGGTCGGCTTCGTTGAACTCGACCGCCGGGGCAGCACCCTTGCCATAGGCGCGGGCTTTCTGGGCGAGGTTGTCCATCGACTCCTCGAAGCGGCCCTGGCCGACCGCCATCGATTTGGCTGAGCTTACCCCGACAGCGTCCGCATCCGAGAAGCTCGCGAATTCAGCGCCCAGGAAGACAACTTCCCAGCCTTTGGCGCGGGCCCGGTCAAGCGCGGCTTTCGCGCCCTGCTTGGTCAGTTCGGTGGAGGAGTTTTCGTAGCCGTCCGTCATGATGACGATGACAGCCTTTTCCGGATTGTCGGCTTCGGCGCGGTTGACGATGCGGCCGATGGCATCGAACAGCGGGGTCATGCCGCGCGGATTGGCTTCATCATTCGTGACCTTCTGCCATTTGGCAGGATCGGTCTTGTCGCGCAGCACGTCGAACTGCATGCCGTCGTGATGATCGAACACGGCGAGCGTGACGGCCGTCTTGATATCGGCGCCGGCAATCTCTGCGCCCGGCGCGTCTGCAGCGAAGCTGTCAGCGTAGGCGTTTACCGAAGCGAGCGCCTCGTCCCAGATGCCGGACATCGAGCCGGTCCGGTCGAGCAGAATGTAGGATTGGACCGTGTCGTTCTTTGGCGGTTTCGGCAGGACTTTGGATTCAGCCGTTGCGGCAAGTGCAAAGACTGCGGCGACGGCGGCGATGGAGTGAATGATCTTCATGGGGTGCGTCCCTTCCCTCTTGTGCGATGAAAGAAAAGCTGCGCCCCGATTGCGGCGCGTCTGTGACATGAATCCGCCAAGGCAAAGGAAAAGGGCCGCCCATTTGCGGGCGGCCCCTAATTTTTATGAATGCCTGTTCAGACTGGCACGAAGGCTGAATAGGTGTTCATTTTCGTTCGTACAAGGAGCATCAGCTACCTTTGCGGCGTTTCACATCCGCTTCGCCCGATTGGCGGCGATCTTCCTCATTGAAGTCCACGGCTTCGGCCTTCTCGAAATAGCGCCGGCTCTTGGACGCCAGCGAGCGCATCGACAACTCCATGCTGCCCGCGCTCATCGCCATGGCCTTGGACCGGATGACGCCGACGGAATCGGCATCCGAGAATTTCGCGAACTCGGCGCCGAGGAAGACGACTTCCCAGCCCCTCGCCCGCGCGCGGTCGAGCGCTGCCTTGGCGCCGTCCTTGGTCACTTCGGTCGAGGCATTCTCCGCCCCGTCGGTCATGATCACGATCACCGCCCGCTCCGGCTTATCGCCCTCTGCTAGGGCCACGATCCGGGCAATCGAGTCGAACAGCGGCGTCATCCCCCGCGGGCTCGCCTCGTCGTTCGTCATCTTGTTCCAGGTCGCCGCTGTCACGCCGCGGCGCAGGATGTCGAATTTCAGGCCGTCATGATGGTCGAAGACGGCGAGGGTCACTTTCTCGCTGCCGGGTTTCGCGCCGCCCTCCGGCTTGCCGAGCGCTTCGGCATAGGCATTCACCGAAGTCAGGGCTTCGGCCCAGATCGATCCCATCGAGCCTGTGCGATCGAGGAGGATATAGGCATGGGTGTGCGCCGCCGGGTTGGCGTTGGTGTGTTGGCTGGTCATGGATAGTCCTCCGTCGATGCGCCCCCACGCCCCGGACCGCCCAAATGGGAAAGCGCCCCCTCGGTTAAAGGGGGCGCTTCGAAATTATTTCATGCTGCGGTGGCGAAGACTGCCCGCTCAGGCAAACTGCGGCGCGATCTTCAGGTTGCGCACCCAGCCGATCTTCTCGAGGAAGAGCAGCACCGTGCCGTTATAATCGACAATACGGTTCCACACGCCCTTGCGCGGACGGTGCAGCGCACTTTGCGGCTGGTCATGGTGGTGATCGTGGAAGGCCTCGCCGCCGGTCAGCAGCGCCATCAGGTGATCCGCCCAGACCGGCGTTTTCAGGTGGCCGAGCACGTTGATGCCATAGACCGTGGCATGGAACTGGATGGCACGGCCAATGATGACGCTCGCATGGATCAGCGCCGTCAGCAGCAGCGAGCCGCCACAGGCCCAGACGATCAGGTAGATGATGCCGGGAACGACGAAATGGATGACGAGGCTGAGTTCGTTATAGAAACGGTCCATCCAGATGATGATCGGGTGTTTCTTCAGCCAGAGCGGCCAGTCGCGCTCGGTGTCTTTCTTGTCGCGGAACAGGATCCAGCCGACCCAGGCCCAGCGCTTGGACTCGAACGGATTGTGCGGATCGCCCGGCTGGTCGGCAAAGCGATGGTGCTGGGAATGGTAGTTCACCCAGTCGCGCACCCGGCCCTGCATCGCGATCATCAGGTTGATCATCGCCAGCACCTGCGCCGGCGGCGCAAGCTCGCCCGCACGGTGTTGCAGGATACGGTGCAGCGGACCGATGCCCATGTTGCACCAGAAAACCGAGAAGGCGATTACGCCGACAGCAATGGCCAGATACCACCAGTGGAAGGTCAGCTCGCTCATGAACACGCCGAGCAGCACCATCGTGGTGAACAGGGCAACGCCAAGGACCGGATAGCCAAAGGCGGAAAAGAAGCTTGGAATGTCGAAGGTTTTCCAGGTTTTCGGAATCGCGATGGAGCGCGGCGTCATTGATGTCAGTCCTTATCATCCTGCCGGTTCTGGCAGTTCCCCCATATGTGCAGGCCAGTCTTCATATTCGGCCCTTAACACCTGATTAAGATGTCTCGCCCGAGCTTTAAAGATGAAATTGCTTCGCAGCTGCAAAGCTCGCGCGAGTGTGACCCCTACGCACCGGGAGGGTGACGGACGCGCGCCGCAAGGCTATGCACGCGGCGCTGAGCTTGCGGGGGCCGGATGTCGGACGAACGGCGATTGAAGGAAATCAGGCAGGTCGCCGAACTTCTGCGGCTGCATGAAGATGTCAGCCAGGACAATTCCGACGTGCGCACGGCCTGCCCGCTGCACGAAGATTGCCGTGCGTCCGGCGACAACAACCTGTCTCTCGACCTGCTGAATGGCCGCTATACGTGCACGAACCATAACGAGACGGACGACCTGCGCGATCTGATAAGGAAGATCGAGGCCGGCAGGGCGCTCGTGCCTGTCCTGATCGAAGATGAGGCAGAGTACGCGCCCCCTGCCCCGATCGATGCGCAATATTCCGTTGCGGTGAAAGCCTCCAATCCCGTCCTCAAAACGCCGCCGAAAGTCTATCCGCTCTCTCCTGACCAGCAGCTGCCGAGCCCGGAGGAAATCAAAGCCGAACGCGAGATCAGGCTGGAAGCCATCCGCGCGGAGAAAGCCGAACACCGCCGGGGCGCAGGCGAGCGGGCGATCATTGCGCTGCTGGCGCTGGTCTTCGTGGCCGCCGGCCTGCTGGCTGCGGGCCTTTCCGGTTTTGCCAACTATCAGGCCTTCGCCTCCACCGTCGCCGACCCGCTGCAGGCTCACGCATGGGGCGCCGCCGGCGTCATCGCGGCGATTGTCTCTTTTGGCGGCTTCACCTTCGTCTACTGGCACGGCGCAAACCGCCGCCGCGCCGAAAGCCTGCGCGCGCTCGTGTTCGCCCTGATCGGCGCCGGCGCCTCAATTCTCGGCACCGAAATCTACATACGCTCCAACAATCTCTCCGCCGCTGCCGAGATCAGCACCGCCGCGAACAACCGCGAAGTGCTCAGCACACAGATTGCCGACTGGCGCCGGCAGCTGGAAGGCATTCCGCCAGAAACGCGTTCTGTGGAAGGGCTCGAAAGCTATATCGCCGAAGTCGAACGCGTCGGGCGCATGGACCACAAGCCCTACCGCGACGCGCAGAACGAGCTGGGCCTCGCCAAGCGCCGCGATGATCTCATCGCCAAGATCGAAGCGGCGAATGACGAACTGCTCGGGCAAGGTTCCGGCAGCATCCTGCTCCGCGCAGAGCAGCGCGCTTCGTTGCCGAGCTGGGTGTTCGCGCTGCTGCTGGAGCTGTTCTCAAGCCAGGCGACATCCATCGGCCTCGTCGCCTTGCTGATCCTTGGCCGGGGCCGGGCTCAGCCGCCTGTCAGCGGATAATCTTCGCCGTCGCGGCCGCGCACGATCCAGCCATCATCACGTCGCTCGATATCCGACAGCGCGAGCGAGGCTTTCGAGACGCCGCCGGCAATGTCGAACACATAATGCGGAATAGCGAGGCCGGAGATCGTATCGCGCAGCGCGCGCACGAGGCGCTGGCCTTCCTCCACCGGCACCCGGAAGTGCGATGTACCCGGCGCTGCATCGAGCTGGTGCAGGTAGTATGGTTTGACGCCCGCCGCGAGGAAGGCGCGCATCAGGCCGGACAGGTCTTCCACCGTATCATTGACGCCGCGCAGCAGAACCGATTGCGAGACAAGCGCGATCCCTTGCTCCGCCAGCCGACGGCAGGCGGCCGCCGCGTCTTCGGTAAACTCGGCCGCATGGTTTGCATGCACCGCCACAAATACCGCCTTCGTCCGCGAACGGATCGCTTCGGCATAGGCCTCCGTCACCCGGTCCGGACGCGTAACTGGCATGCGGGTGTGCCAGCGGATGACTTTTACATGCGGAATCTTCTCAAGCTGCGCGGTAATCTCGCGCGCACGCGCCGCCGACATCATCATCGGGTCGCCGCCGGTCAGGATTACTTCGAAGATCTCCGGATGCGCCGCAATATAGGCAACGGCCGCGTCCAGTTCCTTCTTCGTCAATGCTTCGCCCTTTTCCGGGCCAACCATCTCGCGGCGGAAGCAGAAGCGGCAATAGACTGGGCAGGTCGAGGCCGCCTTCAGCAGCACGCGGTCCGGATAGCGATGCACGAGGCCGGGCACGGGCGAATGGCGTCTGTCACCAATCGGGTCTGCCGCCTCGCCCGGCTTCACATCCATTTCTTCCGGAGACGGAACATATTGGCGCGCGATGGGATCGCCAAACCGCTTGCCATCAATCAGTTTCGCAAGCGGCCCCGGCAGGGCAATCGCATAGGCCGCTTCAACTTCCGCAAGCTGAGGCGCCAGCGTCTCGGTGACGAGGCCGGCGGCTTTCAGTGCCGCAATGGAGCGAAGCGTGGTGACAGTCATGCCAGCCCCTCTACAGGCACCGGCGTCCACAGAACATCCGAAATCTGCTGCGCGCCGCTCGCCAGCATCACCAGCCGGTCAAAGCCGAGCGCAACTCCGCTGGCCTCCGGCATGGCGGCGACCGCCGCAATGAAATCCTCATCCAGTGGATAGCGCTCGCCATAGACGGCCTGCTTCAACTCCATCTCCGCGCCCTGCCGCTGGCGCAGGAGGGCGGCATCGGTCAGCTCGCGGTAGCCGTTCGCCAGTTCCACGCCGCAGGCATAAAGCTCGAACCTTTCGGCAAAGCGCGCATCGTCCGGATACGGACGGGAGAGCGCCGCTTCGCTGACGGGGTAGCGATAGAGGAAAGTCAGGCGCCCCTGCCCGAGGTTCGGCTCGATCCGCGTGACGAGGACGGCCGAGAAAACATCAGTCCAGCTCGCGCCCTCCGGAGTGTTCACGCCCGCCGCCTTTGCCGCGCGCGCCAGACCGGCGGCGTCCGTCAAATTGGCTTCAAGATCAACGCCGGCAAACTTTTCGAACGCGGCCACCAGTGTCAGGAATTCCGGCTCCGCGAAGGGATCACATACCGCGTCCTTCCAGTTCAGCGCTCCTGTGCCCGCTGCCTCCGCCGCGAGGCGGGAAAGCTGCGTGCTGTCCTGCATCACCGCCTCCAGCCCTTCGCCGGCGCGGTACCATTCCAGCATCGTGAATTCGGGCGCATGGTGCGCGCCGGTCTCGCGGTTGCGGAAGGCGCGGGCGAAATCGAAGATCTTCGTCTCGCCCGCCGCCAGTAGCTTCTTCATCGCAAATTCTGGCGATGTGTGCAGGTAAAGCGGTGTCTCCCGGCCATTCTCGGCGCGGTAGGCGGCAGCGAAAGCGTGCAGATGCGCCTCGTTGCCGGGCGAGCGCTGCAGTTGGCCTACTTCAGTTTCGGTGAAGCCCTCCGCTTCGAACCAGGCTCGCAGGCGCGCCTTGATG
>ERZ761609.2699-NODE-2699-length-12688-cov-55.281485_pt1 | contig 12688 bp, 12 predicted proteins | sample MGYA00511163_ERZ761609 | MGnify/ENA primary metagenome ERZ761609 (study PRJEB28899, sample SAMN02445070) | bioreactor sludge metagenome | biome: EBPR sludge | place: Australia: Brisbane, Thorneside Wastewater Treatment Plant | collected 2011-12-16 ... | reverse complement strand
GCCACCTCAACCCGCCGCGACGCAGCCCGCGCCTTACTCAGTTCCACCCCTCCAGACACCCGCGCCGCCACCGCCGCCCGCGACACCGCCACCACCCCAACACAGCCAGCCGCCTCAACCCGCCGCGACGCAGCCCGCGCCTTACTCAGCTCCACCCCTCCAGACACCCACACCGCCGCCACCGCCTGCATGGGGCGCGCCTCCCCAGCCCCCTTCGCCGGCGGCCCCGCCGCCAGCACCCCAGTACGCGCCACCCTATTCGCCCCCGCCGACACCCGGCGTCTACCCGCCACCACCGCCTGCCTGGGGCGGCTCCGCACAGGGCTACCCGCCGCCTCAACCCGGACAGCCGCCGCCCCAACAGGACTTCGCCGCCAGCGTCGCCTCGAAGAGCGACGCCGTCCTCGGCGCGCTGAACCTGAAGGACGCCCAGGGCAACGTCTTCGCCATGATGATCCGCGCCGCGATGCTGGACGGCAATGTGGCCCGCGCGGCCGCCGCGGACGAGAACGGCAACGGCAAGGCGCTCACCGCCCTGCTTCTGGCCATGGTCGCCCCCGTCCTCACCGGCTTTCTGTTCATGGGTGGCGTGTTCCGGGGGGCGATGATCGGCGTCTATGCACTGACGCTCTTGTTCAGCCTGGGCGGCGCGCTGCTTTCCCTGGTCGTCATGTCCGCCGTCTCGCAGTCCATCGTCGGCCGCAAGCTGACTGTTGGCCAGATGTTTCGCGGTCTCGCCTATGCGCAGTCACCTTCGGTGCTCGCCATCATCCCGATTCCCGTTCTCGCGCAACTTGTCGGACTCTGGCGCATCCCCACCACGCTTGTCGCGCTTCGGGACATGGCCGACACCACGCTCGGCAAAGCCTTCTTGCTCCTGCTGGTTGGCGCGCTTGTCGTCATCGTCATGTCGATCATGCTCCTGCCCCTGGTGATCGGCGCTGCGTTGTTCTGATCCTGGGGCCGGCACCCGCCACGGGCGGCCCCGTCACCCCGGACCCGCTTTTTGCACAGCATGCGGCGAACCGGTTAAATGGGTAATCATGCTCGCCTTCTTTCTCGCCGCCATCTCGGTCAGCGCCGCATTCGAAGGCGGCGCCCTCCGCTCCCACGAATGGCTCTCCCCCACCCATCTCGTCGCCACCATCCCCGGCCAGAGCGATCAGGACCATCGCAACCACCAGCCCAGTTGGTTCTACTTTTCCCTCTCCGGCGTCAAGGGCCAGACCCTCACCCTCGACCTCGCCGGCTTTGAAGGCGAATACAACTACCGCCCCCACGACGGCCGCGGCCACCGCAACACCCGCCCCGCCTTCAGCTACAACAACAAAGACTGGCAGCACTTCGCCGAAGCCGAATGGTTAGAAAATCCCTCCCGCCTCCGTCTCCGCTTCACCGCCCGTGAAGACACCATCTGGATCGCCCGAATCCCCCCGTACACCCTCAAGCACGTGGACCAACTCCTCGCCCGCGTCCGCCAACACCCCCACTCCGAGGTCCGCGAGATCGGCCGCTCTGTCGAAAAGCGCCCCCTCCACCTCGTCACCATCACCGACCCCGCGACCCCCGCCGCCGCGAAGAGGCACGTCTGGATCGTCGCCCGCCAGCACGCCTGGGAAGCCGGCGTTTCGTGGGCCCTCGAGGGTGCCATCAACCTTCTGCTCTCCGATACCCCCGAAGCCCGCCGCATCCGCGCCACCCACGTCTACTCCCTCGTTCCCACCCTCGATCCCGACGGCCTCGTCCATGGCGGCGTCCGCTTCAACCGCCACGGCTACGACCTCAACCGCAATTGGGACGTCCGCGACCCCAAAAAGATGCCGGAAATCGCCGCTCTGGAGCCCATTTTGTGCTCCAAAAGCAACAAAATCGACCTCTTCATCGACCTCCACAACACCGAATCCGCCGACTTCCTCCAGGGCCCCCTCACCGCCGGCGGACCCGCCATCCGCTCCCTCGGCGACCGCCTCAACCGCCACCTCGTCCAACACGCCCACTTCAACGCCGCCGCCGGCGTCCGCGACTACCCCGCCGAAACCCCCGCCAAAGGCCGTTATTCCATCGACCACTGGGTGTTCAAACAGACCGGCGCTCCCGCTTTCCTCCTCGAACTCATGGTCGACACCAACCCCCGCATCGGCCGCCCCCCGCACACCAATGACCGCCTCGCCTTCGGCGCCGAACTCATCCGCGCCATCGCCGCGGCCCTCTGATCTTCCTCTATCCTGAAGTCTGCCTGCCCATGATCGACCCCAATACCCTGCCCCTGCTCCGCCACCCCCTCGATCAACCCTCCGCCTTCACCCCGGAGCAACTGATGGACAGCGTTCGCGGCCTCCGCGGCCTGCCCAGCCAACCCCTCCCCCCACTCTGCATCCTCGAATTCGACGGCGACCTCACCGACTGGCTCACCCAGCAGAACCTCGTCCACGAAGAACCCCACTGGGCCTGCTTCCACACCCGCATGTACACCGCCGAACTCGCGGGCCTCCGTACCGGCATCATCCCCCGCACCATCGGCGGCCCTTACGCCGTCCTCATCGCCGAACAACTCGCCGCTGCCGGCGTCCGTCTCATCGTCGGACTCACGTCCGCCGGCCGCGTCTCCCCTGCCCTTCCCCTGCCCTGCCTTCTCATCGCCGATCGCGCCATTCGCGACGAAGGCACTTCCCTCCATTACCTTCCCCCTTCGGAATCCGTGGACTGTCCCGTCACGGACCTGCTCCCTCTTCTCGCCCGCGAACTCCCCGCCGCCGGACGCGCCGTCCACACCGGACCCGTCTGGACCACCGACGCCCCCTACCGCGAAACCGCCGCCCAACTCCAGCGCTGGTCCGGCAAAGGCATCCTCGCCGTCGAAATGCAGGCCGCCTCCCTGTTCGCCTTCGCCCATGCCCGCAATACCCCCGCCGCCGTCGTCGCCATGGTCAGCAACGCCGTCGATCACCCCGGCGAACAGTTCGATACCGGCACCCCGGACTTCGGCCTCCGCGTCCTCGAAGCCATCGCCCGCGCTGCCCGCGAATGGCTCAGCCCCGCTTGACCAGTTCCGGCGCCTTCTTCTGCACCTTCGCCACAGCCTCGGCGATGAACTCCATCTCCTTCGCCTCGCCCAGCAGCATGTCCTGCGTGAACCAGACCGCCTCCGCGCACAGTTTGTCGTTCTCCGGACACTGGTTCTGTTCGTGCCACTGCCGCAATTTTGCATCTCCGTAGATCTTCCGGTAATGCCGCGACCCCAGCACTTCCTTCAGAAACGGCTCCCTGTTCAGCGGCGTGTATCCGCCCATACCGCTCACGCCTTCTTCCTGCAGCGCCTTCAGAAAGCCCGCCCGCGGCAATCCCGCGAAGCCCGAGGGGTCATAGCGGAACATGTACAGGTGCCACGCATTCCGCGTGCAGCCCGGATCGATCACCTGTGGCGTAATCCCCGGAATCTGCTTCAACATCTTCGACAACGCCGCCGCGTTCGTTTCGCGCGTGCGCGACTGCCCCTCCAGACGGGTCATCTGCGCCAGCAGCAGCGCCCCCTGAAACTCCGTCAGCCGCAGGTTCGCCCCATTCATCACCCAGCCCGACAGCGTCGCCGAAGTCACCTTCCGCGCCCGCCCGTTGCCCTGGAACGCGTACGCCCGGTCATACAGCCCTTCATCATTGGTGACCAGCGCTCCGCCTTCGCCCGAATTCAGATTCTTCGACGCCTGGAAGCTGAACGTCCCGCAGTCGCCCAGCGTCCCCACTTTCTTCCCCTTCCACTCGCCCAGATGCGCCTGGCACGCGTCCTCGATCAACTTCAACCCGCGCGCCTTCGTGAACTTCAGAGACTCATCCAAACCCGCCGTCGCTCCGCCCAGATGCACCTGAATCACCGCCCGCGTCTGCGGCGTCGTCCGCGCTTCCAGTTTGCGCACGTCCATCTGAAACGTGGCCCGGTCCGAATCCACGAACACCGGCAGCGCATGCTGGAGCAAAATCACGTTCAGCGTCGCCACGAACGTGTAGGGCGGCAGCAGCACCTCGTCGCCCGGCCCCACGTCAATCGCGTTCATCGCCGCGATCAGCGCGCTTGTCCCGTTCGCCGTCGCCACGCAATGCTGCACTTGCAGCAATTCGCGGTACTGCCGCTCGAACTCCACCACCCGGCTCCCGTCAATCCTCCCCCACTTGCCGCTACGGAGCACGCCCAGCAGCGCGTCTTCCTCCGTCCGGTCATAGATCGGCCAGTCTTTTCCAATTTTCTGTTCTCGGTTCCAGGCCCGGGCGCGCCGCGCGGCCATGGCCACACCGGCGCCGGCCAGCAGACTCCGGCGGCTGAAGGGAAGGCGTCTCATGGAACATTATCTTACCCGCTCTCCGCGCCACAATAAAGCAAGATGCGCGACTCATTCCCACGCCTCGAACACGAAATCACCAACTGCGAACTCTGCCCCCGCCTCCGTGAATGGTGCCAGTCCGTCGCCGCCAAACGACGCCGCGCCTACCTCCACGAAACCTACTGGGGCCGGCCCGTCCCCGGCTTCGGCGACCCCCACGCCCAACTCCTCGTCCTCGGCCTCGCCCCCGGCGCCCACGGCGCCAATCGCACCGGCCGTGTCTTCACCGGCGACGCCTCCGGCGACTGGCTCTTCCGCGCCATGCACGATGCCGGCTTTGCCAGTCAGCCCACCTCCGTCCACCGCCACGACGGCCTCGCCCTCCTCAACGCCTGGGTCAGCGCCTCGGTCCGCTGTGCCCCGCCCGACAACAAACCCACCCCCGCCGAAATCGCCGCCTGCCGGCCCTACTTCGAACGCGAACTCGCGCTCCTCTCCAATCTCCGCTGCATCGTCGCCCTCGGCCGCCTCGCCTTCGACAACTATCTCTCCGTCCTCCGCACCCGCGGCCTCGATGCCCCCCGCGCCGCCTTCCCCTTCGCCCATCTCGCCGAGTTCCGCCCCGCCCCCGGCACTCCCATCCTCCTCGCCTCCTACCATCCCAGCCAGCAGAACACCTCCACCCGCCGCCTCACCCGCGACATGCTCGCCGCCGTCTTCCAACGCGCCGCTGAGATAATCAGAGAATGACCCGCCGCCTGCTGCTGTGCCTCCTCTGCGCCCTCCCCGCCGCCGCCCAGGACTTCACCCTCAGCCTCTGGCAGTCCATCTCCCCCATCTATCAGAAAACTCTCGCCCACCCCTTCCTCCAGGGCCTCACCAACGGTAACCTCCCCCGCGACCGCTTCCAGTTCTACCTCCTCCAGGACCGCCTCTATCTCCGCTCCTTCGCCCAGGCCCTCAACCTCCTCGCCGCCAAGGCCCCCCGCGAGGAGTGGGCGCTCACCCTCACCCGCCACTCCATCGAAGCCATCGAAGCCGAACGCGCCCTCCATGACGACATCCTCAAAAACTCGGGCGTCTCCCCGGCCATCGCCGCCCAGACCATCATGGCCCCCACCACCGCCGCCTACACCAACCACCTCCTCGCCACCGCCCACTCCGGCACCTTCGCCGAGGGCCTCGCCGCCATGCTCCCCTGTTACTGGATCTACTGGGAAGTTGGCAAGGAACTCGTCAAAAAGGGCTCAAAGAACCCCGAATATCAGCGCTGGATCGCCACCTACGCCGGCGATGACTACGCCAGATCCGTCCGCGAAGCCCTCGCCATCATGGACGCCTCCATCGCCCGCGCCTCCGACGACGAACGCGCCCGCGCCCGCGACCTCTTCATCCGCTCCGCCCGCTACGAATTCATGTTCTGGGACATGGCCTTCCGCAAGGAATCCTGGCCCCCAAACTAGTTCAAATCCGCCATCCCTCTGATAAACTGAGGCTTGTGACTCTGAAACCGGCACGCCTCCTCGTTCTCGCGCTCGCCGCGTCGCTCGCCCTCTTCCCCCAGACGGCGAAGAAGTCCTCCCCCAAGGCACCCGCCAAAACCGCTGCCGCCAAGAAGACCACCCCAAAGAAGTCGACGGCGAAAAAGACCACTCGAAAGAAAACCACAACCGCCAAACGCCGCGCCCCCGTTCGCCGCGCACCCGCCCGCCAGGCGACCCCCGACCGCGATCGCATCGTCGAAATCCAGCAGGCCCTCACCGAACGCGGCTACCCCGTCGAACCCACCGGCACCTGGGGCCCCCAATCCGTCGCCGCCCTCAAACAGTTCCAGGAAGAACACGACATCAAGAATCTCTCCGGTCGCGGCAAACTCGACCCGCTCACCCTGATCGCCCTCGGCCTCGGCCCGAAACATGAGCCTCCAGCCCCGGCGGTCCCCACCCCTCCGGAATCCCCGGAACCCCCAGCAGTGCCCACTCCCAACCAGGAAGGTCAGAACCCATGATTATCGGCGTCCCCCGTGAAGTCAAAGACCATGAATCCCGTGTCGGACTAGTCCCCCACGGCGTCTCCGCGCTCGTCGAAGCAGGCCACGAAGTCATCGTGCAGACCCGCGCCGGCGCCCTCTCCTCCATCCCCGACGAGGAATACACCAGCGCCGGCGCCCGCATCGTCCCCACTGCCGCCGACGTCTGGAACGCCGCCGATATTGTCGTCAAGGTCAAGGAACCCCAACCCTCCGAATTCGGCTACTTCCGCCCGAACCTCACCCTGTTCACCTACCTCCACCTCGCACCTCTCCCCGAATTGACCCAGGCCCTCATGGCCTCCGGCGTCGCCTCCATCGCCTACGAGACCATCCAACTCCCCGACGGTTCCCTGCCCCTGCTCACCCCGATGAGCGAAGTCGCCGGCCGTATGTCCGTCCAGATCGGCGCCCAGTACCTCGAAGCCCCCAACGGCGGCCGCGGCGTTCTGCTCGGCGGCGTCCCCGGCGTCGCCCCCGCCAATGTCGTTATTCTCGGCGGCGGCGTCGTCGGCCACCAGGCCTGCAAGATCGCCGTCGGCATGGGCGCCAACGTCACCATCATCGACAAGAATCTAAACCGCCTCCGCGAACTCGACGACATCTACAACGGCGTCGTCATCACCCTCGCCTCCAACCCCTGGACCATCACCGAATCCCTCAAAACCGCCGACCTCGTCATCGGCGCCGTCCTCATTCCCGGCGCCGCCGCCCCCAAACTCGTCACCCGCGAAATGGTGTCCCAGATGAAGCGGGGCGCTGTCATCGTCGATGTCGCCGTCGATCAGGGCGGCTGCTGCGAAACCTCAAAGCCCACCACCCACACCGACCCCGTCTATTACGTCGATAATGTCCTGCATTATTGCGTCTCGAATATGCCCGCCGCCGTGCCCCACACCTCCACTTACGGGCTGAATAACGCCACCTTCCCCTACCTGATGCAACTCGCCAATAAAGGCGTCAAACAGGCCATCGCCGCCAGTCCCGCCCTCGCTCTCGGCGTCAATACCTACGCCGGCAAGTGCGTCTACCCCGCCGTCGCCGAATCCCAGGGCATCGTGTGCACCCCGCTAGACAGCCTGATCTAATTTCGCCAGGCCCTTGACGGCCATCCCGCTCTGGCGCGGGTCCGCCCTCTAGGTCGCCCGCGCCAGCAGCGCGCCCCAGTGAAAGCCAGCCCCAAACCCCGCAAAGACCACCGGTTCGCCCGGCGTGAACGTGTGCTCCCGGCACCACTCCGCCGCCGCAATCAGCATCGACGCCGACGACGTATTCCCGTACCGGTCAATGTTCGAATAGAACCGCTCCGAAGGCACTCCCAGCGCCTCCGCGATCCGCACAATCAGATTCTGGTTCGCCTGATGCATCAGGAATGCCGACACCTGGTCCGGCAGAATCCCATGCCGCTCCAGCACCGTGCGGATCGAACCCGGGATCTTTCGCGACGCCTGCAAAATCACTGAACGCCCGTTCATCCGGATCGGCGAATCCGCCTCCGCGTACAGATCCTCGGAAAAACTCCCGTCGCTCGCGATCTGCGAGTCCACCACCTCGCACATCCCCGACTCCGGCGACACCAGACACGCCCCCGCTCCATCCCCGAACAGGACCGCCACCCCCCGCTCCTGTGGCTCCCGCGCCACCAGGCGCGACATCTTCTCCGCACCGATCACCAGAATCTCGCCCACCTGCTCCGCCAGTTTGCTCGCCAGCGACATCGCAAAGAGGGAACCCGCGCTCGCCAGAGGCAGATCGATCGCCGGAATGTCCTTGAGACCCAGCTTTTCCGCCGCCGCCGAAGCCGGCCCCGGGAACTGGCGTTCGCTGCTCCCGCTTGTCACCAGCAGCATCTTCACCGACGACGCCAGCGCCCCCGCCCGCTCCAGGCAGTCCGCGCCCGCGCGCGCCGCCATGTCGGCCACCGTCTCCGTGTCGCTCGCGAAGCGCCGCTCGATGATGCCCGAGACGTTCTTTACCCATTGCGCGTCCGTGCCCACCCATGACGCCGCTTCTTCGCTGGTCACTACCCGCTCGGGCAGCCAACTGCCAAACGCTTTAAGAAATGCCATTCAGTTTATTCCCGGCTGTCCAGGTACTCTTCTATCCGTTCGATGGTGTCGAACTTGCGCGGATTCAAATCCGCATCCGGTATCGTGATGCCGAACTCCTGCTCCAGCGCCGACAGCACGTCCGGTAACCCGAACGAATCAAGATAGCCGGTCTCAAACAGGGAGACTTCCGGCCCCGGGAGATCCTCGTTCTTCGCAACTCGCCGCAATATCGCGCTAATTCTGGCTCGACGATCCATTCTCGTTGCTTCCTGTCCACTGCCGGCGCAGTATGGAGAACGCTCCATACTGGCCCATCAACATTTCGTACAACGACTCGCCGATCATCCGGTATCCCGGCGCGGTGAAGTGCACGAAGTCGGCTTGGGCAAAACCGGCGTTGACCCATTGTCGCATGCTCCCCTTGCCCCCCATCGTGGACCGTAAATCCCAGAATGCACACGCCCGCCCCAACGCCGCCGTCCGCTGCGCCTCCACGATCCGGTCCACCCCTTCGTGCGTCTTCCACCCGCTCCGCAGACGGATGCTCTGGTCCGGTGGACCCAGCACCAGAATGCTCGCCGTCGGCGAAGCCGCCCGCAATCGCTCCAGCAGTGATTCGAACGCCTCCAGGTACGTCTCGTACGTCCAGTCCTTCCGCCGCGCCTCGTTCGTTCCGTACGCCAGCACGATCAACGCCGGATTCCGCCGACCAATGTGTTCCCTCAGCAAATCCTCGTCCCACAACAGCAGCAGATCCGCCTGCGCCCCGTTGATCCCCAGCGTCTCCCACGTCACCCCCGCCTCGTTCTCCACCACCCAGCCGAACAGCCGCACCGGCCCGCCGCCCTTCGTCGTCAACACAAACTTGTGCGGCCCAGGCTCCAGATCCGCTGAAAAATACCCCGGCCCCGCTTCCCCTTCGGTATCCACGACCCCCAGTGACTCCCCATCCACCTCCACCGAGAAGCGGCCACCCTTCGGCTGCTGATAATAAAACACTTCCACCCGCGCCCCTTCCGCCTCCAGCGTCAGCGTCTGCCCCGCGCGCACCGTGCTCAAACTGACCCCCGCCAGTCCGTTCCGCCCGTCCGTCGTCCGGTTCAGCAACCCCGATGGCGTCCAGTACCGGCTCATCGTCGCCTTCGTGTCCCACCGCCGGAACCCCCTAAACGGCCGACCCGCCTGAATGAATCCCGGTCCCCCGTTGCCAAATACCCCCTGAAACTTCACCCGCAACGCCGCGGGCCAGTCATCCGACGCCGTGTGCGAATCCCCGAACTGCAACACCCGCAAGACTTCCCCAGGCGCCTCCTGATGTCTGTACAATTGCTCAAAAAATGGGACTAGCGCCGCCGGATTTTCGATCCCCGCCTCCTGCGCCGCCACCAGACTCGCCTGCACCTGTTCCGCCGCCGCCGCCTTCTGTGCCGCTGTCACCACCGGCCGGCGAACCGCCCGCCTCCGCACCGTCCGCCGCTTCGTCGTCTTCTTTGGGGCTGCTTTCTTCGCCGCCGGCGCCGCCGCCTTCTTCGTCGTTTGCGCCTCCACCGCCGGCCCCGCCGCTACCAGTCCACCCAGCAGCAACGCCGCCAACAGGCGAAAACGCCCCGTCATCAGGGCCTGGCCTCCGCGATTTCAGCGCCCCGCAGCAGCCGGAGCTTGTAAAGGTTATACCCGCGCATCAATGACCGTTCCAGCAGATTCGCCACGATCCGCCCTCCCGCCGGCAGCGGATGAATGAAGTCCGCGCTCACCAGCCGGGGCTGAATCGAGTACCACTTCCCCATAGTACCCGCTCCGCCCATTGATGCAAACGTATTAAAAAACGCACACCCCTCCTCCAGCGCCACCTCCCGCTGGATCTTCACCAGTCCCGGCAGCGCCGGCACCGTCCCAATCTCCCCCGCACTCTCCCGCACACCCCGGTCCATCGGGCTCATCACCAGCACCGGCGTTCCCGGCAGCGCCCGCTTCACCCGCTGAATCATCTTCCGCACGTCTTCCCGGTAGGTCGTCGCCACATACCTGTCGAAACCGCTCTCGTTCGTCCCGTAATTCAATACCACCAGCGACGGCCGCACGCCCCGCAATTGCGCCGCCCAGTGCGCCTCGTTCTGCGAATAGACCAGCGTCGCCGCCGATGCCCCGTTCAACCCCAGACTGTCGTAAATCACCCCCGGCCCCGAACCCTCAAACGACACCGCAAACACCCGCACCGGCCCCCGCTTCACCACCAGTTCCACCTCCCTCGCCCCTCCCGGCAGCGCCACCGTCCACCATCCCGGCGCCGCCACCTCGCTCCCCGTCTCCACCGCCGCAATCTCCTCGCCCTCCACCTCCACCGACATCAACCCGCCCCCCGGACCCCGTGCATAATGCACCACCATCCGCTCGTGACCCCGGCCCCGCAACGTGAACTCCGTCGACGCCCCGTCCCAACCCGTGAAACTCGCCCCCGCCACCCCATACCAGCCGTCCGCCTCCCCCCTTTGCGTCACCGGCGCGATTCGCCACCCCTTCGCCCGAATCTGCACCCCCCGATGCCCGTACCACGCCCACGGCCGCGCCGGTAAATGCAGTCCATGACCCGCGTCCCCAAACCGCCTCTGTAACTGCTCCCTTAGATCCGCCGTGATCAGATCCGCCGTCGTCGGCGAATCGCCGTAATGCAGCACCCGCGTCACCGCCCCGGGTTCATCCCGCTCCGTCCGCAGAAGCGCCGCATAGAAATCGTCCAGGACGTGTCCCGGATCCGCCAGCGCTTCGTCCGCCACCACGCCCGCCGCCGCCCCCGCCTCGCTCAGTCCCTCCTCCACCGCCGCCAGTGTCTCCGGCCTCGGTTGAAATTCCAGAAGCCGCGGAATCTGCGACCACCCCGCCAGCCGGAACGGTTTCAACGGCTCCACATAATGCGGCGCCGCCAGCAGTGCTCCCAGCGCCGCCAGCGTCAAAAATGCCTGTTTAGGCCAGATCATCATGCCTTTTGCCCGCTAAAACTGCGTGTACAGAAACGGCGCCGCCCCCGTCACACCCAAATACTCGATCGCCGCCACCAACCCGGCCAGCCCGGCCGCCTGCGCATAGAACGGCGCCGCCGCGTAACGGTCCCTAGTCCATTCATACCATCGCTTTGGCAGGAAATGCACCAACACCCCCACGCCCATCACCGCCAGGATCCCCGGCGTCACATTCGCCAGCGAGAACGTCAGCGACTGCAACCGCCCCAATACCTCCAGCGCGTTCCCCAACGATTCCGCCCGGAAGAAAATCCACGTGAAGATCACGAAATGACCCGTCAGCAGCCCCGGCGCCAACCTCCGCCACCCCGTCGCCGGCGCCTGCCCCCGCCACGTCCTCCACCCGTGCTGCACCGCCAGCGCCCCCCCGTGCAGCGCTCCCCAGATCACGAACGTCCAGTTCGCGCCGTGCCACAAACCGCCCAGCAGCATCGTCACGAACAGATTGAAGTACGTGAACACCTTCCACTTCGACCGCAGTCCCGGCAACGAGAAATACAGATAGTCCCGCAGCCAGTTCGACAGCGAAATATGCCACCGCCGCCAGAATTCCGCGATGTTCGCCGCCTGGTATGGCCGGTTGAAGTTCTCCGGCAATTTCAGCCCGAGCAGCATCGCACTCCCGATCGCAATGTCCGTGTACCCCGAAAAATCGTAGTAAAGCTGCAGCGTGTACCCGTAAACCCCCACCAGCGTCTCCGCCGCCGTGTACAGCCCTGGTGTGTCGAACACCCGGTTCACCAGATTCTCCGCCAGATAGTCCGCGATCAGAAACTTCTTCGCCAGCCCCACCCCGATCCGGTACAGCGCCCGCCCCGACTCTCCATCCGCCAGCTTTCGCCCCGGCTTCTCCATCTGCGGCGCCAGCGCCAGCACCCGCGTAATCGGCCCCGACAGCGTCGTCGGGAAAAAGCTCACCGCCGTCATGTGCGCCAGCAGACTCCGCACCGGCTTGCCGTCCCGCCGGTACACGTCAATCGTGTACGTCAACGACTGAAAACAGTAGAAACTGATCCCCAGCGGAAAGCTCCAGTGCCACTCCGGCGCCACCCGCCCCGTCGCCCCCGTCCACGCCTCCAGCAAAAACGGCATGTATTTGAACGACGCGAGCACCCCCAGGTTCAACAGGATGCTCAACGTCACCAGCAGCCGCCGCAACCACCCCGCTTTCCACGCCCCCAGCCCCCGCCCAATCAGATAATCAATAAACGACGCCCCCGGTATCAGCGCCAGCCAGAAGGCCAGGCCAGCCAGAAAAGCACGCAGCAGGAATGCTGC
>ERZ761609.2697-NODE-2697-length-12694-cov-43.343935_pt1 | contig 12694 bp, 8 predicted proteins | sample MGYA00511163_ERZ761609 | MGnify/ENA primary metagenome ERZ761609 (study PRJEB28899, sample SAMN02445070) | bioreactor sludge metagenome | biome: EBPR sludge | place: Australia: Brisbane, Thorneside Wastewater Treatment Plant | collected 2011-12-16 ... | reverse complement strand
GACCACCGAGATCTACACTCTTTCCCTACACGACGCTCTTCCGATCTGGCCATGCGGAAGGTGTTGGGCGCGAGGATGATGGCGGGCGCGGCCTTGCGGACGAGGGCTTCGCAGGCGGCGGCGTCGGTCGCGTAGCGGGGGACGGCGAAGGCGTCGCCCTCAACGGCGAGCGAGCCGATGGAGGAAGCGGCCTTTTCGCCGAAGACGGCGATTGTGACTTCCGGCGAGAGCGCGCGAGCGGCGGCGACGGTTTCCAGCGCCGCGCGGGGCAGCCCGCCGTCTTCATCGGTGTGGACGAGAACGAGGATCTTTTCCATGGCGGCTTACTCCTTCACCCAGGCGGCGAGTTCGCGGGCGATCTCGGCGGCGGGCACGTCCTTCACGATGCGCGTGTCGCGCTGCACCTTGGGCAGGGCGACGTCGCGGTAGCTGACGCCAGTGGCCAGGGGCGTGGCGGGGGCTTTTTGAAGAGCGGGCATCATGGTGCGCATGTTGGCCATGCCGGTTTGGGGGTGGTTGGGCGGCTCGGGCAGGCTGCCGGTGGCCCAGGCGAGAACGGCCGGGGGACCGGCGCAGCGCGAGACCATGTGGCGGCCGCCCTCGACGCGCTCCTTGATGACCAGCGCGCCGTTGTCAATGGTGAGTTCATCGACGGCGAGGAACTGTTCGGTGATGCCGAGGCGTTCGCCGACGATCTGCATGACGACGCCCGCGCCGCGGGTGGCCGATTCCCAGCCGCCAAAGACGAGCAGGCGATCGCGGTTGAGGTCCGGCAGCGCCTGGATGGCGGCGGCGAGGGCGTCGGCGGTAGGGCCTGCGTCCGAAAAACCGTTGGAGGGGCCATCGAGCGGGATCAACTCGAAGGGCAGCTTCTGCGCCATCTTCATCATCACCTGCTGGAGCTTGGCCTTGGGCGCGAGGCTGACCACGCGGAGGCGCGTGCCGGGCGTCTTCGCGGCGAGGTGAGCAGCTTCGTAGAGGGCGTGGGCGGCCCAGGGGTCGAAGACCGCGGGCAGCATCATTTCGTTCTTCAGGGCCGGGCCCGGGGCGGGCTCGAGCGACTGGAGCGGATCGGGCGCAAGGCCGCCGCAGACGATCATGTCGAAACTCATCTTACTCCTTCAAAGTGGTTAGTTCTCCGCCGAATGGAGACCGCCGGGGCCCGCGGCGAACACCACGTTCCCCACGGGGCAGTTCCAGAGGCACGCGCCGCAGTGGACGCACTTTTCGCGGTCGAATGCCGGGGCGGGGCCATCGCCGGGGCGGATGGCTTCCCCCGAGCAGATTTCGATGCACACGCGGGTGTCGCAGGCCGCGCAGACCTGGTGGTCGCGGAAGATCACATGGTCCTCGGCATCGGCGGGCGCCTGGACTTTGCCGCCCATCAGGAGGGCGTCCTGGTGGGAGACGAGAAGCTGGCCGTCGTAAGGGATTTCGGGCCAGCCGACGGCGTCCATGAGGGCGTCGTGCAGGGGGCGGCCGGCGCGGGTACATTCCTCGGCGATCTGCTCGACGTAGCTGTGGGGCAGGCGGCCGAAGTAGTGGTCGATCAATTTTTGCGGGCGGCGCAGGCCGCGGGGGCGCGGCAGGTGGAAGCGGCCTCCGGAAAGGCCATCGACGGCCATGCCGAGGAAGCCCCAGAAGAGGCTGCGCTGGAAGCCGTTGCGGGCGTTTTCGGCCACGCGGCCTTCGGATTCGAGCCAACTGGCCCGGCGGCGGGCGACGTAGCGCGCCTCGAGGTTTTCGCGCGTGTAGGGTTTACCCTCGCGCATGAGTTCGAGGACGGCTTCGGCGAGCTGGACTCCGGTGAGCCACGCCTCATCCACGCCTGAGCCGGTGAGGACGTTGGTGGAGCCTGAGTTTTCGCCGATGCGCGCATAGCCGTCGCCCGCCAGATGGGGCTCGCCACGGCGGCCGGATTCCAGCAGCGACTTCGCGCCCCAACTGCGAAGACGGCCGCCCTTCACGTGGCGCCAGATGTAGGGGTGCTGGATGAAATGCTGGAGGTAGCGGTAGCCCGTGCGGACGGGGCTTTGCATCCACGACGGGATGAAGATGCCGGCCGAGGCGACGCCGCCGGGGTGGACATAGAAGAAGCCGAAGATCTCGGGCTCGGGATAGCCGATGGTGTGGAGAACCATGCCGGGTTCGAGCGGGGATCCTTCGGGCAGTTCAATGACGAACTTCATGCCGAGGGCCCATTCGTCGCGCTCGTGGCCTTCGGGCAGGCCGAAGAGGTCGTCGAGGCGGCGCGAGACCGCGCCCACGGGACCATCGGCGACCACGGTGAGCGGGGCGCGAATCTCGGCGCCCTCGCCGGCGAGGACGACGCCGGCGACTTTGCCGTCCTCGATCAACGGTTCGGCGACGGGGGTGCCGGGCCAGATCTGGGCTGCGCCGGTCATCATCACCTGCTGGCCGACCCACTGGTTGAACTGCCCGAGGGCCATCACGAAGCCGTCGCGCTTGTGGAGGAAGTCGGGGACGATGGGCACTTCGAAGGCGTGGTCCTGGATCTTCGTGAGGCCGGAGAAGGCGCGGAGCGTCCAGTCGGCGGCCTGCATCCACAAGGGGCGGCAACTGGCGCGCTCCGGGTCCATCAGATAGATGAGCTTTTCGGCGCGGACGGGCGAGGCCATGGGGACCTCGGCCGGGTTGAATTCGGGGAAACTCGCGCGGATGGCGCGGGCGCGGGTGACGACGCCCGAAACGCCGAAAGCGATGTCGTCGGCGCGTTCGTAGCAGATCACCTGCGGCGGCATGCCCGGGAAGGCCTGGCTCTCGATGCCGCCTTCGGCCAACGCGCGCGTGAGCGTGGTGAGGAAACCGCCAGTGGCGGGGCCGAAGCCGACACACAGGATGTCGGCGTCGAGCGGCTTGGGTTCGAGTTCAGGATCGGTCATGGCACCGTCTTTCTACTGCGGATAGTCGAGCGCGGCGGGGATCATGACGCGGGTCAGCGCGGCGGCCGCGCGGTCCTTGGTCAACTGGCAGCCGGTCATGCAGCCATCGAGTTTCGAGCGGAGTTTGCCGAAGTCGCGGAGGTTTTCATGGCGGGCGCAGGGGCCGGCCTTGGATTCGTGGCGGCCGTCGTCGAGGATGTATTCACTGGTGAAGCCGGAAGCGCCGGGGACGATGGATTCGAGCGCGGTGAGTTCTGATTCGGCGAAGCAGGACTGGCATTCGGTGTCCTCCCAACTGGGGTGGCGGAGGTAACCGAAGACGAGCTCGGCGCAGACGCGGCTGACTTCGCCGGCGGCGCGGGCGGCCTGCACATGGCAGAGGTCGCGGAGGAACTGGAGCGTGCCGTCGAGTCCTTCGACGAGCGCGGGGTTCTCCGGGCCCACTTCGGCGAGGTGTTCGACGTCGAGGATCTGGGCGCGGGAGGCCATGAGCCAGCACAGCGCATCGGCCAGCGGGAACGTGACGCCCTGGCGGTTGCCCTGGTAGAGCTTGGCGCCTTCGGCGTCCTGGTTGTGCTGGAGGTGATTGAGGGTCCAGAGCCACATCTCCATCGCAGTGGCGAGCGTGCAGGCGCCGGTGGCAGGGTGGCGCGAGCCGGCGCGGCGCATGTCGTGAATCCAGTTGCGGAACTGAGCGAGAAAGACCTCGTTGGTCATGGTGACCGAAAGCTGGCGGCGCTGGACGGCTTCGGGGCCCTCGTAGGTGGCTTCGAGCTGCGAGTCCATCCACTTGTGGCCGAGGAAGCCGGGGCAATCCTCGGTGATGCCATAGCCGCCCATGAGGCTGACGGCTTCGCGCATGACCTGCGCGCCCTGGCCAGTGTTCCAGAGTTTCGTCGCAGGGCAGAGGACGTTGGCGGCGGCGTCGAGGACGATGGACTGGACGATGGGGTCGTTCTTCAGCTCCTCATAGCGGGCGGGGCTGCGGAGAGAGGGCAGCTTGGCCTCCTGGTCGAGGAATTCGATGGCGTCCACCTGGCGGCGCTTGAGGGCCTTGAACGCGGCCATGCCGCCACGGATGCCCTGCTCGGCGAGGATGCGGTCGCGCTCGCGTTCCAGCGGGTCGAGTTCGTCGAACAGGCGCGCGGCGGCGAAACCGAGCGAAGCGCCGGCCTCGCCGGCGGCCCAGATGTCGATCAGCCGGTGGGTGACGTCCTCCTTCATCTGGAGGCCAAGCTCATAGCGGGGCGAACCGGGCGGCACCGCGCCCGAGCCGCGAAACCGGTCCCGGTGATAGCGGATCAGTGGCTCGACGGCGCTGAGCAGCTTGGCGGAGGTCATCACGCCGACGGTGACGCGGGTGCGGCGAAAGACGGCTTCGATGACTTCGCTGTGGTTGTAGGTGGGGACGATTTTGCCGTCCTTCACGGTGTAGCCGCCGATGATGCGGCTCGCCGGGACTCGGAGGTTGAATACTGGGTCGGAGGTGGAGCTGAGCTGATGGACGAGCTTCTTGGTGGGGGTGCCGCGGTCGAAGGTGCCAGGGTCGCCCTCCTCGAGGATCACCATCAGGCTGCCCTGAATGCGCTCATCACCGGAATCGACAGCGGCGGTGACGAAGTTCGCGAAGCCCATGTTGGTGATGAACCGGCCGCGCTTGGTGACTTCGAGGATCGGCTCCTCGCCCTCGTTCCATTCCACGATGCGGACGCGGCCCGAAAGCATGCCGGTTTCGACCCCAACGAAGGGGATTGGTTCGGTGAGGGCGAAAGCGCCGCGCCAGGGGGTTTTGCCGGGTTCGGGCGCGGCCAGCGCCATGTAGTGGGCCTTTTGCTCGGGCGTCCCTTTCTCGTGAATGGGGGCGAGGGCGAGGCAGCCCGCGAGCGACCCCGTGGCGGCGCCGGCATCCACCCAGGCGAGTTCGAAGGCGATGAGGGCGAGGGCGAAGTTCTTGGGGCCCTCGAGGAAGCCACCACATTCGGGGTCCATGTAGGCGGCAGTAATGCCGGAGGCGTCGAATTCGGCGAGCAGAGCATTTTTCTCCGGGGTCCACTCGTGGGAAAGCCGGCCGCCCGAAGCCACCAGCCGGGCCACCGGGCCGCGGGCGACGGCGCGCACGCTCTGGACGAGCATCGCGAGGTCGTAGCGGTCCTCCATGCGCCAGAGAATCTGCCGGATGTCGTCGCCGGGGAGAGTCTTCAGGGTCTCGGGCCGGGTGGCTTGAGTGGTGGGCTGCATGGAGCTGATTCCTTTCGGTTCCAACACGGGGGAGCAATTTGAGGGCCGTTCACCGGGAGGGGATCGGATGCTCTATAAAAGAGTATAAGACCACTGAATCCTGAAATAAAGGAGCACTTTGGCGCAGAGGGAAGAGCGAAGGGGTGGGGGAAATGGCGCAGGCTATCGGGTGACAAAGCGGCCGAGCATGCGGCGGAGGTCGATGCGGAGGCTGACGGTGGTGGACGGGGGCAGGCCGGCACGTTCGTACACGAGGATTTCGCCGGGACGGCGGGTTTTCGGGGAAATGGCGGGTTGGCGGTGGCGGAGGATCCAATCATCGGGGTTTTCAGCGATGAGGCGGAGGATCAAGTCGTGGTGGGGCAGACCTGTTTCGCCGCTGAAGGCATCGAGGACGATGAAGCGGATGGGGATGGCATCGAGGGTATGGCGGAGCGCGGAGATGTCCTGGATGAGGAGCCGGTATTCGGCGCCGTTCCAGTCGGAATCGGCGAGCAACTTGTCTCCGCGGACGAGGAAGAGGGAGGGGTTGGGGGCGAGCTGGGCCAATTCGGCGATGAGGATGCCGTCGCCAAAGTTGAGGGAGGAGGTGAGGATCGCCTGCTCGCGATTCGCGGTTTCGGCCAGGAGCCAGCGTGCCGTAGGGCGGTAACCGGTTTCGACTTTATCGACGTAGTTGAACACGGCGGCGAGCGAGGCGCCGGCGATCACGAAGGGCAGGGCGGCGCCTAGCAGCCGGGGCTTGATGATGCGGGCGGCGAGGCCGAGGCCGGAGGCGGCGAGCACCAAGGCAGGCGGCAGGGCCATGTGGAGGCGGCGGAACTCGACGCCGGTGGGCGAGATCCAATGGAAGACGATGACGCCAGCCACCATGACGGCGCAGGCGAGGGGGAGGACATCGTGCTGGCGGCTGCGCCAGAGCAGCATGAGTATGCCGCCGAGAAGTCCGGCCACGAGCGGCCAGCCGAGCATGAGGGGGAGCAGGACGAGGAAGCTGCCGCCTTTCTGGATGAGCCATTCCCAGGTGACGGCGGCCTCCATGCCGTTGCGGGCCATGTCCCAGGTGAGTACCTGCCAAGGGAGCAGGATGCCGAACAGGAAGAGGTGGAGCAACCAGAAGGCGCGCGAGCGGAAGAAGGCCCAATCGCGGAGGCAAAGGGCGAGGCCGATGGGCAGGCCGAACAGAGCGATGCCGCTGCCTTTGGTGAGAGCGGCCAATTCGGCGAGCACGGCAAAGGCGGCCAGATCCACCCATTCACGCTGGGTGAAATAGCGAGCGAGGAACCAGGTGGCGGCGAAGCTGAGCAGGGTGAGCAGAGGCTCGCTCATGACCTGGGAGTTGAGTTCCTGGGTGGCGGGCAGGAGGAGAAAGACACCGGCGGCGGCGATGGCTGGCGCGAGGCCATCGCGGCTGTCGGCCAAGGCAAAGAGGCCCGTGGCGGTGAGGGCGAGCAGGGCGGCCTGGAGAAACAGGAGGGAACTGATGCTGAAGGAGAAGGGGAGGCTCCAGAGGAACTGGGCGACATAGTACACAGGCGGCCAGTGGCCGAAGGCGACCTTCGGATAGTGGAGGTAGTAGCGTTCGGCGAAGGGCACGGGGGCGGCGTCTTTCCAGCCGCCGAGGGCGTATTCCCGCAGCATCAGGCCGGTGACGAAGTGGCTGGGTTCATCCGGGTAGCCTGAAAGCTCGGCGCGATGGGCGGCGGAGAGGAACTGGAGAGCGAGCAGAACGATGATGGAGACTGCTGATGCCGCCACAATGCGCCCGATCCGCCGGTCGATCATCAAGCCCCCGCATTCCCTCCAGATCCCCTAGTTTAGCCCAGGGGCGTGGCGGGTCAGGCGAACGGGGGCGGCTGGAAGACGGAGAGGATGTCGCGGATCATGGCTTCGCGGGTGGTGAAGCGGGACTCGTCGTAGCAGCCGAGGGGGTTTTCGACCACATTGATGGCGCACTTGTTGCAGTAGGTGCAGGGCACGGGCGGACGGTCGAGGCCCTGCTGGAACATTTGAACAAGCGTGGGGTTGGCGATCAGGGGGCGGGCGATACTGACGGCATCGCACTGGCCGGAGGTGATGGCGTCGCGGATGACGCTGGCGGTTTGAAAGCCGCCGGTGCAGATGACGGGAATGGAGACGGCCTGGCGGATGGCGGCGGCGTCGGGGAGATTGAGCCCTTCGATGACGGAGCCGCGCTCTTTCTCCCACTGTTTCTTGAAGAGCCGGCCGGTGAGATCGTTGCGGAGGATGAGGTAGTTGCGGAGGGTCTTCGAGCCGCTGGAGATCATGGAGTCGTAGACGCGGAGGAAGTCCTCGACTGGCAAGTCGCCGGCGGGGTTGCGGGGGTGGGGGAAGAAGCTGCCGCTGGAGACGTGAATGGCGTCCACGCCTTCGGCTTCCAGCCAACGGCACACCTGGACAGAATCGGCGATGGTGTTGCCGCGGCCTTCGCCCATCACCATGGCGTTGTTGTTTTCGGTGGCGCTGATCTTCATCTGGAGATGAAAGTCCCGGCCGCAGCGCTGGCGAATGGAGCGGACGATTTCGAGCAGGAAGCGGGCGCGGTTTTCGAGCGGGCCACCGTAGGCGTCTTTGCGGTCGTTGATGGCGGAACTCAGGAATTGAGTGATGAGATAGCCGTTGGCGCCGTGGAGTTCGACGCCATCGAGGCCCGCCTGTTGGGCCCGGGCGGCGGCCTGGCCGAACTGCTGGACGACCTGGGCGATTTCGTTGGTGGTGATGGCGCGGGCTTCGAAGCCGTGGAGCGGGTCGGGCTTTGAGGTGGAACTCCAGCTTTCGGGGTATTCGACGCCGGCGATATCGCGCTGGCGGCCGCCATGGCTGAGTTGAAGAATGAAGCGGCAGTCGTGGTCATGGACCTGGCGGGCGAGTTCGCGCCAGAAAGGGATCTTGTCGTCGTCATCGATCATCGCGTAGTTCGGCAGGATGCGCCCGCGCGGATGAACGGAGACGAAGGAGGAGATGATGGCGCCGACCCCGCCGCGGGCGAATTTCAGCTCCCAGTTGATGCGAGCCTGATTGCCGGAGCCGTCGTAGTTGTCGAAGCGGCCGGACATATTGGAGCGGAAGACGCGGTTTTTGACCGTGAGCGAGCGGAATTGAAGAGGTTCAAAGAGAATGTCGGGCATGGCGGCCTCCTGGCCGGTTGGGACGTCAGAATGTCTTGATGTATTCGATCAAGGCGCGCTTGTCTTCGTCGCTGAGGCCTTCGGCGAAGGTGTGGCCGCGGTCTTCGACGAAGTCGGGGACGAGGTTGCGCCGGAGCAGTGTGGGATACAGCCGTCCGCGTCCGATCAGCCAGCCGATGAGGCGGGAAAAGAAGGTGTCGTTGCGGAGGAGTTGGAGTTCCGGGGCGTTGATGTTGGCGATGAGCTTGACCGGGGTATCCTTGCGGATCTTGAGGCGGTAGCCGCTTTCGAGCGGGAGTTCGGTGTCCTCGGCGGTCAGCATGACGGTGCGCAAACCCAGGCGTTTTTCGGGCCAGAGGAGCTTTTCGATGGCGTCATTGAAGGCAGCCATGCGGCCTTCCACGGAGGGGTCGGCGTTGTAGAGGCCGAGACCGTTGTTGTGAAAGAAGGGAGCGGTGGCCCAGATGCCGGCGAGGGTAGGCGTACGGTAGTAGCCGGTTCCTCCGCCGGGAGGCTGGAAATCGATGGGTTTATTCGGCTTGACGGGGTTATAGAGGCCTTTGACGGGGGCGGCGGGAGGGAGGTTCTTGTAGGTGCGGGAGGAGAAGTCCTCCCAGACATGGCCCTGTTTGGCATTGGTGGCGAGGGCGCGGCCCATGTTAGTGCCGATTTCACTGACGGAGTGGCGCTGGTCGTCGGAGAGGAAGTTGTCCTCGAGGAAATCCGGTTTCAGGACGGCGTCCCGGAACCAGGCGCGGCGGGCTTCGTCGCCAGATACGCCGGGCGGAGGCTGTTTGCTGGAGTGGCAGGTGGCGCAGCGGTCGGCAAAGGCGAGAGCGCCGCGGCGCAGGATGGCCGAGTCGTTGGTCAAGTGTTTGCTCCCGCCGGGGGCGTCCTTGAGCAGGGCGGGCTTGACGGTGAGCAGGAAGGCTTCGGCGTTTTCCATGCGGGCTTCGGTGGCGCGCCAGTCGGCGCAGTCCTTGCGGGCGAGGTCGATGCGGAAGGGTTGCTGGCGTTTCTTGACACCGTAGATAGGGTCATGGAGGGTCAGCCAGTAGTCCGAACACATGCCGATGTTGACGTACACGCGAAGAGAGGCTCCCGCGGTACCGATGGAGTCGGCGCCGTCCTTCAGGATGTGATGGACCTGGCGCGTTGAGCCGTCGGCCATTACTTCGGGGTAGCTGGGCCGGTGGGCGAGATGAACGACGGAATTGATGGCGTTCGGATTGAAGATGTTGTCGGTGGCGAAGCGGGAGGTGTCGGAAGTGCCGCGCGGTTGGGAATTGGCGACCTGCCAGCGGAAGTCCTTCGAGGGGAGCTTGATGCCGAACAGGGATCCTTCGTGGAAGTACTGATTGCCGATGGCGGGCGAGAGGTTATACCAGCGTGGGTTCTCGACGTCGCTGGGGGGATTGAGGGGGTTGAACCCGATGTGGCAGAAGCCGCAGGTCATACCGATGAGGTAGGGCGGCTCGACGCTGGCCGGGTCAGCGAGGTATTTGTCGATACTCCAGGTGAACTTGTCGAACTTGGGGTTCTTGAACTTGCGCAGGCCAATGACTCCGGAGGATTCGCTGGGGATCTCCGGGACGGCCACCGGGGTGCAGACGTCCATCCACAGGCCGAATTCGTCGGGTTGGGTGGCCTGGCGGCAATCAGGGTCGTTCAGCACGCCCATGAGTTTGAAGCGTTCGGGCCTTCGGCGGGAGTCCACATATTGCAGCAGATCGGTGACACCGTGGGTGATCTTGGCGACTTCGCGCCAGAACTTCTCTCCGCCACCGGTCCAGAAGTACCAGGTGTTGCGGCCGGCGCGTTGCTGTGGCGTGAGGCTTTCTCCGCCATATTCGTAACTATCGTTTTTCGCCGGGTACTGCTGGCCGAAACTCGGGCAAGCCAACAATACCCAGAGCAAGCCGCAAAGAGTGGTTCGCATCGGACTCTCCTTGAGAGAATCAACGATACAGCAAAACGATTAGGATTAAAAGGCTATTAATGATAGGTGGGCGAGGGGGTCAATTGAGGGCGCTGCGGCTTTCGGTCGCACGATAGAGGATTTCGATGGAAGATTCGAGGCTACGGCGGTGGAGAAACTGGCGACGGAAGTCGAGGAAGCGGTCGGAGGGGGAACCGTCGTAATGGAGGGCATCGAGAGCGACGAGGTAATCCCGCCAGCCCTCGGGGTTGCGGAGCTGGGGGTAGTGGAGCAGGCGGAGCAGGAAGCCGTCGAAAAGGGACTGGAATTCGATTTCGAGGCCGGCCTGGACTTCGAGGTAGGCGCCTGCGGAGGCGCGGGTGAGGGGGACGCCTTGGAGTAGGGAGTATTCGAGCAGGGCGTGGGCGGCGACGCGTTCGTAGAACAGGGGCCGGCCGGTGCGGAGGACGGTTGCGGCCATTTCGAGGGGGGCCAGGCGATGGTCGAAAGCGCAGAAATACCAGCGCGAGAGGCGGCCGGCGAGGAGGCGGTCGAGGCCGCTGAGACCGCGGACCGGCCAGTGGGTGGGCGAGGGCGGGAGGAGGAAGCTCAGGGCGTATTGGGCGATCCAGTCGGCTGAGTCGAAGCAGTAGGCGAGGTCCTGAAGTTGGAGGCCGTGGGCGAGTCCTTTCAGCTTGGCGACTTCCAGCGCGAAGGAGTTTTCGGAGAGGGGCGAGTGGAACTGGGGGAAGAGGTCGACATGACCAAAGATGTACATTTGGGTCAAACTCTGTTCCTCGGCCTCGGAGCGGCGGAGGACCCAGACCTGGCGGGTGCGGTACTCGACGCCGCCGAGCAGGTGGTCGAGCGTGGCGCAGAGTTTGCCTTCGGGTTGGCGGGCGAGGCGCTTGAGCCAGCGTTTACCGGCGGCACGATCAAGGGCGCGGGCGGTGGGAGTGCGATCGAGATCAACTCCGGCCGAGTGCGCGGCGTGGGCGAGCCGGCGCTGAAGCCAGTCGGTTTCCATGAGGAGGCGGGGCAGGTCAGTGAACTCTTGATTTTCGGCGGGGCGGGGTTTGGCGATGTGTTCGGCGAGGTCGGCGACCTGGCGGGCGAAGTTCCATTCGGCGCCGACGCCATTGCGGTGGACGTGGCGGTTCAGTTCAACGATGAGAGCGCCGAAGAGGTGGAGGACGTTGGCCATGGAATCGGCGGAGGGCTCGCGGAGCAGTTCGCCCGTGGCTTCGAGCAGGGGCATGGCGGGGGAGCCGGTGGCTTCCTCGACCCGATGGGCAGCATCGAGGAGCGCGGCGTCGAAGATGGTGGGCAGTTCTTCTTCTTCCAGGTGCAGGCCGGTGGCGAACTCTTCGAGGGCCTGCTGGATTGCGGCGTGGCGGATCACTCGTTGGGATGGATTCTACCGCGCGGGTGCGGATGCGGCGAGGACTTCGTTCAGCGAGCCCTGGCGGTAGCCTTTCAGGTCCAGCGTGGCGTACTGGAAACCGGCGGCACGAAGAGCGGCGTGGAGCCGGTCGAACATCTCGAGGTTGAGGGCGGCGGGCATTTCGGAGCGGTCGATCTCAATCCGGGCCATATCGCCATGGTAGCGGACGCGGAACTGGCGGAAGCCGAGGGCGCGGATGCGTTCCTCGGCGTCTTCGATCTGGCGGATGGTTTCGGGGGTGACGGGCGTGCCGTAGGGGACGCGGGAGCTGAGGCATGCGGCGGCGGGGCGGTCCCAGGTGGGCAGGCCGGCGAGGCGGGAGAGTTCGCGAATCTCGGCTTTTGAGAGGCCGGCTTCGACGAGGGGGGCTTTGACCTGGTGGGCCTGGGCTGCGCCCTGGCCGGGGCGGTAGTCGCCGAGGTCGTCGGTATTGACACCGTAAACGATGGTGGCGTTGTCGTACTCGGGTGCGATTTGTTCCATGCGGCGGAAGAGTTCGTCCTTGCAATGGAAGCAGCGGTCGGGGTTGTTGGCGGCGTAATCGGGGTTGTCGAATTCGAAGGTGGGGATGACTTCGTGGCGGATGTTGAACTGGCGGGCGAAGTCGGCGGCATCGCGCTTGTGGGATTCGGGGATGGAAGGCGAGTCGGCGGTGATGGCGATGGCATTTTCGCCGAGCGCTTCGCGGGCGGCCCAGGCGAGGTAGGCCGAGTCGGTGCCGCCGGAGTAGGCGACGAGGACGCGGCCAAGGGCGCGGAGGCCGGCGAAGAGCTGTTCCTGTTTTTGTTGGATGGCGGCGGGGTCGGGCCGCGCGGCCTCACCGAGGGTGACGAGTCCTGCCATGCCCTTATTCTACAGTCTTTGATATGCTTTGAAGCCCGGAGGAGGTGACGAGGGATGGCGCATTCGCCGTTGTTTGAGTCGATCAAGGTGTGGACCGCGCGGGCCGCGGCGGAGGAAGGAGTGCGGTTCAGCCGGCGGGCGTTCCTGCAAGTGGCGGCGGGCGCGGCGGCGGCTCCGCTGCTGCGGGCGCAGGGGCGGC
>ERZ761609.2696-NODE-2696-length-12699-cov-10.060978_pt1 | contig 12699 bp, 15 predicted proteins | sample MGYA00511163_ERZ761609 | MGnify/ENA primary metagenome ERZ761609 (study PRJEB28899, sample SAMN02445070) | bioreactor sludge metagenome | biome: EBPR sludge | place: Australia: Brisbane, Thorneside Wastewater Treatment Plant | collected 2011-12-16 ... | reverse complement strand
GACCACCGAGATCTACACTCTTTCCCTACACGACGCTCTTCCGATCTTCCTTGGCAGCGCGGAAGGCGACCTTCTTCGATGCCTTGATCTTGATGGCTTCGCCGGTAGCCGGATTACGGCCCATGCGCGCCGGCCGCTTGCGGACCTGCAGGATGCCGAGGCCGGCCATGCGGATACGATCGCCCTTCTTGAGGTGCTTCGTGATGCGCTCGACGAGGTCGGCGAGCATGAGGTTCGTCTGCTTCTTGTTCATCTGATGCGCGTCGGCGAGATCGTTGCCGAGGTTCTTCAGCGTGATGGTCGGCTGCTTCGGCGCCTTGGCGGCTTTCGCAGCTTTCGGAGCGGCTTTGACGGCTTTCTTGGCCATGGGAATATTCCTGTAGATTGGGTTGGAAGGAGGCAGAGGACGCGGGCGGCGCGTCACGAAGGGCGATTCCGGGATACAGTGATTTGCGAGGATTTGACTGTAACCCTTTGGCATCACCGGCGATTTGGAATCAGAAAAACCGCAGTATTCCGGCTGTTTTTCGCGCCCCATCCTCCAAAACGCCCGAAAACGGCTGATAAATGACACGTCGACGCATCGCAACGTGTCGTCGGTGCTCCCTTCGGTGTCGGCCGAATCTCGCTGAACCAAACGAGTTGCGATGCTTGTAGTATCGGTCTGATATAGCCTCCGACGACGCAGGCAACCTCATGATAGGATGCCAAACGCAGCGATTGCCCCGGGGCGATCTCGGACTTCTGGGGGACACGATGATGGGCGGAAAGATCGAACTGGGCCGGATCGCGGGTTTACCGATCGTCGTCGACATCACCTTCATCATTCTGGTCGTACTTTGGGGCAACCGCTACTTCACGAGCGGTGACACGCGACTGATGTCGGCCGGCTTCGTCATCGTGATCGGTCTCGCTGCATCCATTCTCCTGCACGAATTCGCGCATGCCGTCGCCGGTCACAGGTTCGGCGTGAGACCTAGCCACATCGAGCTGAACGGCCTTGGCGGTCTCTGCTACTGGGCGTCTCCGATGCGTCCCGAAGCCTGGCCGCGTATCGCCATTTCGATCGCCGGCCCGCTTGCCAATCTCGCCCTATGGTTCCTGTTCGATCTGCTTGGCGACCTCGCCTCGGTCCGATCGAACCGCCTCCTCGCACAGGTCGTCGACACACTCGCCTGGGTGAACTGGTGGCTATTCGTCTTCAACATGCTTCCGGCCTACCCGCTCGACGGCGGCAAGGCACTCGATGCCCTTCTCGGCAAGGTCACATCGGCGACCAACGCAGCGCGTGTGGTCTCTGTACTTGGGCTGTGCGTAGCCGCGTATTGTGCCTACCTCGCCATCGAGGGGCACATATTCTTGATCGTACTCGCCGCGCTCCTCGGCCTCGCCAACTGGCAAGCGCTGCAGAACGCCAACAATCCACCATGGCAGCGCTGGAACTAGCGCGCTCCGGGAGTTGAGCGGCCATGCCGCTGCAAAACAGGGTCACACCGGAAGGTACTATCGTCGCGGTTCCGGCCCGCGGCACGATGATGGGTAACCGTGGCGGCTGCTTCCATACTGCCGGCCGTACCCTGGCATCGCGTCCCTATGCATCGCGTCAGTGGATCTGCTGCAAGCTGTCGTTCAAGGGCCGCCGTCGCACCGTCATGTCGCCCGGCCGCTATACGGAGCTTTTCTTCCTCGACGAGGCCACAGCACTCGCCGCCGGCCACCGTCCCTGCTTCGAATGCCGACGCGCCGATGCGGTCCGCTTCGCCGAAGTTTGGCGGCGCCGCACGAAATCGACACGTCCGCCTACGGCACCGGAAATGGACGCCATCCTGCATCGAGACCGCATCACTCCGGGGACTCACGAAAAGCGCACGCATGTCGCCGGTCCGAGCGGCCTTCCAGACCTCGCGTTCGTCCGCCATGCTGGCGAACCCCACATCATTTGGCACAACACGCTTCGCCGCTGGACGCCGGGCGGCTACGATCCAGCCGCCATACCGATCCCGGATCGTCCCCTCGTCATTCTCACTCCCGCCACAGTCGTTGCGCAGCTTGCCAACGGTTACACCGCAAGCCACCATCCATCACTGACCTGATCCACCCGTCCCGAGCGATCGCCGCATGACCCGCAAGAGCCTGAAGCGCACGCTGCGCCGCATCTATGCGCTGCTTCTTGTCATCCTGGCAGTTTCGTTCCTGGCCAAGATAGCGGACCATATTGTTTTCCTCAGAGACACCGGCATCGAACGGCTGCTGAAGGATACCTACGAATTCCTGCGCGACATGGCTTTGCTGATCGCCACCGGCGGCGTCGCCTACATCACCAACGTCTTCCAGAAGCGCCACACCTTTCTCGAAAGCCTCAAAGAAGAATGGCGCGACATCATAGCGGCCAAGAGCGAACTGCTGCGCTTCATGTACAAGGACGCGCCGACGCACGACGACTACGTCCGCGCCTACACGTGCCTCTCGGAAACCATCGACAACATGCGCACGGTCTATAGGAACGTCGGTGAGTCCGACGACAGCATCGGCCTTTATCCCTATGCCCCGCTGCATGATATGCGGCGCGTGCTTCAGACCCTCGATCCGCGCAAAGCCACGTCGACGCCGGAAAGCCGCAAGCTCGCTCGCGACACGATGCTGCAATCGTTCTACGCGCTCCGCGACGGCTATCTCGAAGAACTCGACCTGGAGGAGCCGGATTCGCCGATCCTCATGTCGGGCGCGCGCCGTCTGCGCAAACCCGGTGCAACGCGTGGTGCCCGGTCGACGCAGGACCGGCAGATCAGGCGCCACAAACGCTTACGCCCCGAACAGGACGCGCACGACGAATTGCTCGCTCGCTTGTATGCCGAGGAAAGCGATCGCACCTCGGCGCCGAATGGCAACGATCGAGCGGCTGTCACGCAGTCGCCGGGTACTGGCCCAACCTGAGGAATAACCCACCGGTTGCGGCAATCCTATTTCTGGTTGAGTTCAGAATAGGCTGCATTGATCCGGCGAGCCATCGCATCGAGGTAGATACGAATCTCGGACGGAATGTCGATCTCGCCGAACCGGTCCGGATGATAGGCACGCGCACGCTTGACGTAAGCTGCGCGAATCTCGTCGGGTTTTGCGCCAGGCTGAATACCAAGCAGCGAGTAGGCATCTGTGCGTTCGAGCGAGGCTGACTTGCCTTCGAAATTCTTTACGGCTTCGTTGTCTGCGTCGCGTTTGATGTCATAAGGCCGGATCTCCATGATCGACGGCTTGGCGACGATCGTCTCGCCGTACTCGGCGCAGTCGAAATCGACGAACCGTTCGTGGCCCTGGTTGAAAATCTCCCGCAGCGTCTTGTCACGCGGCTTCAGCACCACGCCGATGCGACGCGAGCCGTCCGTCATGAACAGTTCCACCTTGATCGGATCGCTGTTCTGCTTGCGCCAGGCTGTTATGTCTGCGGCTGCCATCGGATTATCCTGCGGTGCGGGATTTATGATTGACGGAGCCTAGCCTCTGCCGGTTAATCCGGAGAAAAGTCCTCCCGCACTTTCCGACGTCGGGCTCATCACAGAAAGTCTTGGTTATCGAAGCGTGACCGTCCGTATCAGATCTGCCCGCCCCACAGACATCCCCCAGATCACCGCGATCTACAGACCGGCGGTCCTGAGCGGCACCGCGAGCTTCGAAATAGAGGCTCCCGATGAAAACGAGATGCAGCGGCGCTACGTCACGATCGCCTCGGCAGGCTTTCCATATCTCGTGGCGGAAACCGGGGACCGCGTGGTCGGCTACGCCTATGCCAATGCCTATCGCCCTCGACCGGCGTACCGCTTCACACTCGAGGATTCGATCTACATCGCCCCCGACGCACATCGACAAGGCGTCGGAAGCCGACTGCTCGACGAACTGATCGCCATTACCACAAACGCTGGCTACAGACAGATGATCGCCATCATCGGCGACAGCGCGCAACACGCATCGATTGCCTTGCACCGCCGCGCGGGATTTCATTTTTCTGGCACGCTTCATTCGGTCGGCTACAAGCACGGGCGCTGGCTCGATGGTGTGATAATGCAGCGGGCACTCGGCGCCGGCGACACGACGGCTCCGACCGAGATCAACCGATAGTTCAGGACGACAGACGTGGCGAAAAAATCAAAGCCTGTGGCAGCCAACGATACCGCACCCAAGGCGCTCTATGGCGTTTCATCGTCATCTGGCGGCACCACCGGCGGTATGGCTATCGTCGAGCAGCTTATCGCCAACGGCGTCGACACGGTCTTCGGGCTTCCCGGTGCCCAGATGTATCCGCTGTTCGACGCACTCGCTCAACGCACGGAACACATCCGCACCTACGGCGCCCGCCACGAACAGGCGTGCGGCTACATGGCCTTCGGCTACGCGCGATCGACCGGCAAACCCGGAATCTACGCTGTCGTACCGGGACCCGGAATGCTCAATACGACCGCAGCCCTCGCCACGGCACTCGGCACATGCCAGCCGGTCCTTTGCATTACCGGTCAGGTTCCATCCCAGTTTCTCGATCGCGGTCGCGGCCACCTGCACGAGATCCCAGACCAGCTCGGCGTACTGTCGCGGCTGACGAAGTGGTCCGCCCGCATAGAGCGCCCAGCGGACGCGCCCGCCATCGTCAACGAGGCATTCCGGCAGATGCAGACCGGACGACCAGGCCCCGTCGCCGTCGAGATGGCCTGGGACGTGATGGCGTCTTCGGCCGAGGTATCACCGCTTCCGCGAGCACAGCTCACTCATAGTCTTCCGGCTTCCTCGGACGAAATCGAAAAGGCCGCCGAATTGCTCGTCAAAGCCGAGCGGCCCATGATCTTCCTCGGATCCGGAGCGCAGCACGCCCGCGCCGAAGTTCTCGCACTTGCCGAGGCAACAGGCGCCGTCGTTACGGCGTTTCGCGGCGGTCGCGGCGTCGTCCCCGAGGATCATCTTCTCGGCATCTCGTCCGCCACCGCCCATCGTCTCTGGCCCGACACCGACGTCGCTATCGGCATCGGCACGCGCATGGAACTGCCTCTGATGCGCTGGACCGGAATGATGACGATGATCGACCGTCCGTCCGCCCCGCCGCATTACATCCGTATCGACATCGACCCCGCCGAAATGCGACGCCTGCGGGTGCATGCGCCTGTCGTCGCCGACGCCGCCGATGGCGCACGCGCGCTCCTCGCCGCCGTCAAGAGGCGCCTCGGAAAGTCTGCGCACGCGGGTACCAGACCGCAGAACATGCAGCGCATTGAAGCTGCACGAAAACAAACCGCAAAGGCGATCCGCAAGATCCAGCCGCAGATGGACTACCTCGATGCGATCAGGTCGGTCCTGCCGCGCAATGGCATCCTTGTCGAGGAACTCTGTCAGGTCGGCTTCACGTCGTACTTCGGCTACGACGTCTACGAACCACGAACGTATATTTCGCCCGGCTTCCAGGGAACGCTCGGCTACGGGTTTCCGACCGCACTAGGCGTCAAGGCGGCACACCCCGACCGGCCCGTGATTTCGATCGCCGGTGACGGCGGTTTCATGTTCGGCGTCCAGGAGATGGCAACGGCAGTTCAGGAACGCATCGGCCTGATAACGATCCTCTTCAACAACAATGCCTATGGCAACGTGCTGCGTGACCAGCGTGTCGGCTTTTCAAACCGGATTATCGGTGCCGCACTCCACAATCCCGACTTCCAGGCCCTCGGCCGTGCTTTTCATTGCGAGACGTTTGTTGCGTCCTCACCGGCCGAACTGCGCGCGATCCTCGAGCGGGTTATCGATACGAAAGAGCCGGTGCTGATCGAAGTGCAGCTCGCGACCGGATCCGAAACGTCACCGTGGGAATTCATTCACCCAAAGCCAAAAGCATGATCCGCTGTCAGCGCGCGCGCGACACGTATATGGGTTCCGCCCGCTGGCTGCGCAGCTTCTCGGCCATCATCATCGGCTCCAGCGCCTCGTAGGCTGCATTGACGCGACGCGACATGCCCTCGAGATACGATGCGACTTCGACAGGCAGCTCGACCGTCGAATACCGGTCGGGATGATACTGCCGTGCCTTCGCGAGATAAGCCGTGCGGACCTCGTCCGCAGCGCACCCCTTCGACACACCTAAGATCGTATAGGGGTCGAACCCGTCGAGATCCCGCACCCGCTGCCCGAGCGACGTCACGCCAGCTCCCGCCAGCATCTTGACCGCCTTTACCGCTGATTTCGCAATGAACCGCCGCTCCCCGTCGAACGGCTCGAACTCAAGAAAATCCTGCTGCCCGTTGAGCACGTCGAAAAGGGCCCGCCCCGCCGGCACAATCAGCCGCCCCGACACCTTGATGCCGTCCTCGACCAGAATCTCGACCGATAGGGCCCCTTGCTCCATCTGGGATTTGTTACGCTCGAACATGTCGTCCGTCCTGTATTGGCACATTCGCCGAACCGCTGACGTATCCCTAGCAAGCGCCATGCAAGCCGGCCGCAACCGCCGGCCCGGCCCGGCCCCGGCCGCCCCGTATCCGACCGAGCTAGCCGTGCTGTCCGAGGTGTGCTACGGCAGCGCCAATCGGAAATGATCATGCTGCACCGCAGCGACGCCGCCCTCGAGCGCCGCCCACAAAATAATTACACATCAAGGACTTGTCCTATGGACATGCGGAATATCGCGATCATCGCGCACGTCGACCACGGAAAAACCACCCTCGTCGACGCACTGCTGAAGCAGTCCGGCGTCTTCCGCGAAAACCAGAAAGTCGCGGAAATGGTCATGGACAGCAACGACCAGGAACGCGAACGCGGCATCACCATCCTCGCCAAGAATACGTCGGTCGTCTGGGGTGACGTCCGCATCAACATCGTCGACACGCCGGGCCACGCCGATTTCGGCGGTGAGGTGGAGCGCATCCTCAATATGGTCGATGGCGTCGTCCTGCTCTGCGATGCCTCCGAAGGCCCGCTGCCGCAGACGAAATTCGTGCTCTCGAAAGCACTGAAGCAGGGCCTTCGCCCCATCGTCGTCATCAACAAGATCGATCGTCCGGACGAGCGGCACGACCAGGTCCTGAACGAGATCTTCGACCTCTTCACGAGCCTCGACGCCTCCGACGAACAGCTCGATTTCCCGACCCTTTACGGCTCGGGCCGCGACGGCTGGATGGCCACCGATCCCAAGGGTCCGAAGACCGATCTGGCTCCGCTGTTCCAGCTCATCATCGATCATGTACCGCCGCCGAAGGCCGACGAAGGTCCCTTCCGGATGCTCGCCACGACACTGGAGGCCGACCCCTACCTCGGCCGCATCCTGACCGGCCGCATCCGGTCGGGCTCCATCAAGCCCGGCCAGCAGATCAAGGCACTGTCACGCGACGGCAAGCTGATCGAAACCGCACGCATCACCAAGGTTCTCGCCTTCCGCGGTCTCGAGCGCCAGCCCATCGACGAGGCGTTCGCCGGCGACATCGTCGCGATCGCCGGCATCACCGAACCGACCGTCGCCGACACACTCTGCGATCCGTCGATCGACACGCCCTTGCCGGCCCAGCCGATCGACCCGCCGACACTCGCCATGATGTTCCGCATCAATGATGGACCCTTCGCCGGCCAGGAGGGCGACAAGGTTCAGTCCCGCGTGATCCGCGACCGCCTCATGAAGGAAATCGAACGCAACGTCGCCATCCGTATCCGCGAAAGTGACGATCGCGACAGCTTCGAAGTCGCCGGCCGCGGCGAACTCCAGCTCGGCGTTCTCATCGAAAACATGCGCCGCGAAGGCTTCGAGCTGACCGTTTCCCGTCCGCAGGTCGTGATCAAGATCGATGACGCCGGCCAGAAGCTCGAGCCGATCGAGGAAGTTATCATCGACGTCGACGAGGAACACTCTGGCGTCGTCGTCAAGAAACTTTCCGAACGCAAGGGCGACATGCAGGAGATGCGGCCGTCCGGCGGCGGACGCACGCGCCTCGTCTTCCACGTGCCGACACGCGGTCTTATCGGTTATCAGGGCGAACTTCTGACTGACACGCGCGGCACCGCGGTCATGAACCGGCTGTTTCACGCCTACGCCCCGTTCAAGGGCGAAATCCCGCGCCGCATCAATGGCGTCCTGATTTCGAACGCACAGGGCGAGTCGACGGCCTATTCCATCTTCAAGCTGCAGGACCGCGGCGCGATGATGATCGATCCCGGCACCCGGGTCTACGAAGGCATGATTGTCGGCCAGCACAGCCGCGACAACGATCTCGTGGTCAACATCATCGAAGGCAAGAAACTCACCAACGTTCGCGCGGCCGGCAAGGATGAAGCGACGACGCTCGTCCCACCCATCCGCATGACACTCGAACGCGCGATGAGCTACATCCAGGACGACGAACTCGTCGAAATCACGCCGAAATCCATTCGCCTCCGCAAACGCTGGCTCGATCCGAACGAGCGCAAGAAACAGGAGCGCATCCGCGAAGCCCAGCGTGAGCAGGGCGCCGCCTGATCCGACCACCTGTCGTTGCAGCGGAAATCTGGTCCGACAAGATAACGGGAAACGGCACGTCGTAAGAACAGGACGGCTGTGCCCTGAGACGTCTCGCGCGCGTCGCCACTGCCAGTCTCGTCGCGTCAACGAGACTGGACCAGAGCCGCATTATTCGTAACGTGAAAAATGCGGAAGCGCTGGCGCTGGATGCCGGTCTGCCGATCTCAGCGAACGCGACGCGGGTTCATATAGAGATCGCTTTCCTGCCGCTCGAGCTCGGGCTTGATCCGTCCGGCAGCTACGTCCTGCGCAAGATGTTTGATGTGACGCCGGCACGAACGGTTGAACGGAAGCATCCCGGCAAACAGCTGCAACACCATCATCAACCGCGGATCGGCGTGATCCTCGCGCACGTAGCCGCGCCATTTGCCGAACGAGAAGAAGGACCCGTCGAGCCAGCCGATGACATCGTTCTTTTGGTCGTAAAGCGTATAGTCGCCGCCGAGATTGATAAACGCGCGACGCAGCCGGTAGAACTTCGGCTCTTTACCGTCGAGCATGAAGAACGAAAAGTTCTCCGGCATCAGCGGCCACTTGTTGGCGCTGCGCTCGACATAGACGACGAAATCCTGGGAATTTGTATTGATGGTGTAAGACATCACCGGAATACCGCGTGCCCCGAGCGTCTGCTGCAGCGACCGCGCGAGCATCAGATCCATCGTCGCGCGCCAGTTCAGCGTTTCGTTGAAGAGTTTCAGAACGAGCCGCTTGTCCGTGCCTGCGCCATCCTTCCAGAGCTCTTTGCGATAGCCGATGAGCCCCGTCTGCTCTCCGTCCTCGACGACTTCCGCGAAGATGTCCATGTCCTGCGTGAATTGCCGTGACTTCGCGCGATTGCGGCTGTGCCGGTAGATACCGAACTCGACGACGTTGAGATCGGTGATCCAGACATCCACCAGGAATGTCTTGTAGCCATCCTTCTTTGGCGCTTTTCCAGGCTTGGCGGACGCTGAGCCCTTGGCCGTGGTTGCCGTCTTGCTGCTTGCCTTGCTCGACCGCTCGATAACCTCGGCCTTCGCCTCACGCGCGGCGTCTGCTGCGGCGCGTTCCGCCTCCATCGACCGTGACTGGCTTCCATCCGCCATGACGATTCCCTCTCGAATGCGCCAGGCGGCAAAAGTACATCCGGCCACCTGCAACGAATCAGTCCGAAAGGTACCATCGGGTTGTCACGCCACCTTCAGGCCACACGGTGATACCTGGGGATTATCGGATGGGTCGTGCCCCCGGATGTTATCGAGGCACACCGCAAGGGCCCGAAAACTTACCGCGAAGTTAACCGCGATCGGGCCGCTTTCGTTCGTCATTTCAATATATTGAAATTATTTCCCTATAGTTTTGTCGAAGCGTCACGAAACCGGAACGGCGATCACGTCATGTTGGCAGGTTATGAAGACGAGCAGGTCTTGGAACTTGGAGCGGACGGCAGTGACCGCTCCTCGGCATTGAGCTGGCTGTCACCGGTGATCGTCGGATTGATCGCCCCGGCTATCGCCACGATGTTCCTCGTGCCGACATTTGCCGCAAATTCCGGCACGTTCATCACGGTACTTCTTCTGATTGCACTCGTCGTATGTGTGATCGCCTATGCGGCGTCCGCATTCGTTCCCGGCGACCCGATCGGACTCGAACTGGATCGTGAGACGAGAACGGTTACGATCATAACGGCGAGCCCATTTGCCGTTAAGCGCCGTAAGCTCGACGCATCCGAAATCGCCGCTCTGCGATTTTCGACCGTCTACGATCAGGACGGCTACAGTGAAAACGCCGTACTGCTGACGACCCATGACGACGAGACGTTCGAGATCGCCGGCGACATTTCGCCCGACCATGTCGACGAAGCGCGTCGGATCCTCGGTTTCCGCGCTGCCACGCGACAGTCGTACTGAAGTCGACATCGACTGCCGGACTTTCATTGCACCAGATACTCGGCCGCAGGCGCGGGTCGAAAAATTTGCTGTGTAGAAGCCGGCCGAAGCGCTGGCCTGACAGAGCCATCCGGGTCACATCGTTGTAGTGATAACTCGTCGTGGAGAATGCATCCAGGACGTTGCTTGAAATCACTGTTCGACTCCGGAGCCTGTCGTATGCGTAGCCTGCGTTCGTTGTTGATTTCTGCCCTTTTTATTGCACTTTCGACCATCCCTGCCACCGCCGGCATTCTCGCCCGGATCGATCTCGGCGAGCAGCAAATGCAAGTCTTCGTCGACGGAAAGCTCCGCTACACCTGGCCGATATCATCAGGCCGACGCGGCTACGAGACGCCCACTGGCAGCTTTCGTCCCAAGCGTCTCGAGCGCGAGTGGTATTCGACCAAATACGATTATTCAGCAATGCCCTATTCCGTGTTCTTCAAGGGTGGATATGCGATCCACGGCGGGTATCGCCGCGTCGGCGGTCCCGCATCACACGGCTGCATCCGACTGACGACGGGCAATGCGCGAACGCTGTTCGAGTTGATCGAAGCTCGCGGCCCGCGCAGCACGCGCATCGTCATCGGCGGCTGATTGAAGAAAGAGCCGGCTATCGCGAACCGAAGATCGCGCTCCCCACGCGAACGTGTGTGGCCCCGAGATTGACGGCGACCCGATAGTCGGCGCTCATCCCCATGCTGAGCCCCGACACGCCGCATTCCCGCGCCAGCTTCGCCAGGAACGCGAAATGCGGGGCGGGCATGTCGTCCACCGGCGGAATGCACATCAATCCTTCGATTTGGAGACCATGGTTCGCCCGGCACGCCGCTACGAATTCGGCTGTTTCGCGCGGCGGAATGCCCGCCTTCTGCGCCTCTTCTCCCGTATTGACCTGAACGAATAACCGCGGCGCCTTCCCTTGTTTCTTGATTTCGGTTGCTATCGCGGCAGCGATCTTCATGCGGTCGACCGTCTGGATGACGTCGAACAATCGCACGGCATCCCCGGCCTTGTTCGACTGCAGCGGTCCGATCAGGTGCAGTTCGATACCCGCGTACTCGGCCTTGAGGGCGGGCCATTTCCCCTGCGCCTCCTGAACGCGGTTTTCCCCAAACACTCGATGCCCCGCCTCGAGAACTGGCCGTATCGCCGAGGCGTCGAAGGTCTTTGAAACCGCGACGAGCGTCACATCCGCCACAGGCCGCCCAGCCTCCCGCGCAGCGTCCGCGATGTCCTCGGCCACCCGTCTCAATCGGGCCGGGCTGTCTTCGTCTGCGTCTGCGTCTGCCATGTGTCCCGTCATTGGCTCACCTTGACCATGCCACCCCTTTTGGGCTCATTACCGGCCTCGACACGAAATTCCTAGAGAAAGCCGCGGATCCCATGGCCACTGAACGCTACAATGCGCCCGCGAACGAAAAGCGCTGGCAGAAGGTCTGGGACGAGCGTCAGACCTTCCGGACCACCGAGGATCCGTCGAAGCCGAAATGCTACGTGCTCGAGATGTTCCCGTATCCGTCGGGTCGCATCCATATGGGGCACGTGCGCAACTACACCATGGGCGACGTGCTGGCGCGCTACAAGAAGGCCAAGGGTTTCAATGTCCTCCACCCCATGGGCTGGGACGCGTTCGGTATGCCCGCCGAAAACGCGGCCATGGAGCGCAAGGTTCACCCGGCCAAGTGGACCTACGAGAACATTGCGGCGATGAAAGCGCAGCTCAAGTCCATGGGGCTTTCGCTCGACTGGTCACGCGAGATCGCGACCTGTTCGCCCGACTACTACGTCCACCAGCAGCGGCTTTTCCTCGCGATGCTGGCAAAGGACCTGGCCTACCGCAAATCCTCCAAGGTCAACTGGGACCCGGTCGACCAGACCGTTCTCGCCAATGAGCAGGTGATCGACGGCCGCGGCTGGCGGTCCGGCGCCCTGGTCGAGACACGCGAACGCATGCAGTGGGCGTTCCGCATCACCGCGTTCGCTCAGGACCTGCTCGACGCCCTGAAAACATTGGACAAATGGCCGGAAAAGGTCCGGCTCATGCAGGAGAATTGGATCGGCCGTTCGGAAGGACTGATGATCCGCTGGCGCCTCGACCCGAAAACCGCACCCGCCGGCCACACCGAACTCGAAGTCTTCACGACCCGACCCGACACCCTCTATGGTGCGTCATTCATGGCGGTCGCACCCGACCATCCGCTCGCTCGCGCCGCTGCGGAGAAAAATGCAGAACTTGCGGCTTTCTGTGACGAGTGCCGTCGCATGGGCACGTCC
>ERZ761609.2693-NODE-2693-length-12719-cov-47.589229_pt1 | contig 12719 bp, 11 predicted proteins | sample MGYA00511163_ERZ761609 | MGnify/ENA primary metagenome ERZ761609 (study PRJEB28899, sample SAMN02445070) | bioreactor sludge metagenome | biome: EBPR sludge | place: Australia: Brisbane, Thorneside Wastewater Treatment Plant | collected 2011-12-16 ... | reverse complement strand
CGTTTCGCAAGGCACGGATCTGGAACTGGAACGCTTATCTGTCGCGGCAGTTCCGCCTGCCGCACGACTGGATGGGGCAAGTGCGGCTGGAAGCGTTTAACCTGTCGAATACGCCGCAGTTTGATGAAGCGCAGCACAACCTCTCAAACCCGGCCTTCGGCAAGATCACCAACACGCTGAACGATGGGCGGATTCTGCAGGCTGGATTGCGGTTGTCATTTTAGCCGGGGTGTGCGCGAAGCCTTGCGCCTCATCCTATAATCGGAGAATTGTGCTTTCGGCTTACGGACTCTCGGATGTCGGCTGCGTCCGCAAAGTGAACCAGGATTCGCTCCTGATCGACCATGATCTCGGGCTGTATCTGGTGGCCGACGGCATGGGCGGCGCGCGCGGTGGCGAATGGGCTTCGCGCATCGCGGTGGAGACCGTGCAGCAGGTAGTGGCCGAGGCCGTGAACCGGGATGAGTCCACGCTGGCGGCGGCCTACGACCGGGCGAATTTCCGGGTGTGGGAACGGGCGGCGCAGGACCCCACGCTAGAGGGCATGGGCACGACGCTGGTGGGTGTGCTCACCGTGAGCGGCGGGATTGCGGTGGCGAGCGTTGGCGACAGCCGGGCTTATCTGTTCCATGAGGGCGAACTGAGCCAGTTGACTGAGGACCAGACCTGGGTGAATGAGGTAGGCCGGCGGCTGGGGGTGAGCGAGGACAAGCTGAAAGTCCACCCGATGCGGCATGTACTGACGATGGCGATCGGCGTGTCGAACCCGCTGACCGTGAAGACCTTCCGGCTCGCACCGAACAGCGGCGACCAGATCCTGCTATGTTCCGACGGGTTGCACGGACCGGTGAGCGAGGAGCAGATTCAAGCGATCCTGATTGCACCGATGCCCCCTGAACAGCGCTGCCGCCACCTGATCGACGCGGCGCGCAAGGCCGGTGGACCCGACAACATCACGGCGCTGTTGCTCGAATTCTAAGCCGCGGCCGCGTTGTGGGGCGCTACGATGGAGGGCGTGAAACCCGTAGCGCTGACCATTGCCGGTTCGGACCCCAGCGGCGGGGCCGGCCTGCAGGCCGACCTGAAGACCTTCCACCAGTTTGGCGTGTATGGCGAAGCCGTCGTGACGCTGCTGACGGTGCAGAATACGCGGGAGGTGGCGGCGGTGCACCCGCTCGAACCGGGTCTGGTGGCGGCGCAGATCCGCGCGGTGGTGGACGACATTCCGCCTGACGCGATGAAGACCGGCGCGCTGGGCAACGAGGGAATCATCCGGGCAGTGGCGGGGGCGCTGGAGGGCGTGGATTGCCCGCTGGTGGTGGACCCGGTGATGATCTCCAAGCATGGCGCAGCGCTCTTGCCAGGAGATGCACGGAAGGCGCTGCTCACCGGCCTGCTGCCGCTGGCTACGCTCATCACGCCGAATCTGCCGGAGGCCGCCGAGTTGACGGGGTTGACCGTGGACTCGCCCGCGGGGATGAGGGAAGCGGCACGGGCGCTGGCCGGCGAGACAGGAGCAGCGGTACTGGTGAAAGGCGGCCATCTGCTGGGCGAGGCGATCGATCTGCTGTACGCCGGGGGCGAGTTTCACGAATTCGTTTCCGAGCGGCTCCGTACGGCCAACACGCACGGGACCGGCTGCACCTACTCGGCCGCGATTACGGCCTGCCTGGCCGTGGGGCTGAGCCTGGTGGAAGCCGTCGCGCGCGCGAAGAGCTACATTACCGAGGCGATCCGCTCGAATCCGGGCCTGGGCCACGGCGCGGGTCCGGTGAATCACCACGTCCACGCCCTACAATGAAGAAGTGGTTTTCCCCGAAGTTGAAGAGCAGCTGGCCTACCTGAGAAAGGGCTTTTCCGAAATCATCCGTGAGGAGGACCTGCGCGAGCGCCTGACGGCCGCGCGGGCCGCGGGCCGCCCGTTGCGGGTGAAGGCCGGCTTCGATCCCACGGCGCCGGATCTGCACCTGGGCCACACGGTGCTGCTGCGCAAGCTGAAACACTTTCAGGACCTGGGTCACACCGTCATCTTCCTGATCGGCGATATGACCGGATTGATTGGGGATCCGACGGGGCGCAACGTGACTCGGCCGCCGATGACACGCGAGCAGATCGCGGCGAACGCCGAGACATACAAGACGCAGGTCTTCAAAATCCTCGACCCGGTACGCACCGAGGTACGCTTCAACTCGGAATGGCTGGAACCGCTGCGCTGGGAGGATGTAGTCCGGCTGACATCGAAGTACACCGTGGCCCGCATCCTGGAGCGCGACGATTTCGCGAAGCGGTACGCGGCGAACGTGCCGATTTCGATCCACGAGTTTCTTTACCCGCTGGCGCAGGGCTATGATTCGGTGGCACTCCGCTGCGATGTGGAGTTGGGGGGCTCGGACCAGAAGTTCAACCTGCTGGTGGGCCGCGAGTTGCAGCGCGACTCGGGACAACCGCCGCAGATCGTCGCCACCACGCCGCTGCTGGAGGGACTGGATGGCGTGGAGAAGATGTCCAAGTCGAAAGGCAACTACGTTGGCATCCATGAGCCTCCGGCGGAGATGGTGAAGAAGCTGATGACAATCAGCGACGATCTGATGTGGCGCTACTTTGAGCTACTGACCGACGAACCGCTGGCAGGAATCGCCGAGTTGCGGCGGCAGGCTGCGGCGGGCGAGCGCAATCCGCGCGACATCAAGCTGGACCTGGCGCGACGCGTCGTGGCGCATTTTCATCCGGCCGAAGCGGCCGACGCCGCGCGCGCACAATGGCTACACGACGTCAGCCAGGGACAGATTCCGCCCGATCTCGAGACCGTCCGCGCGTCCGATCCACGCCTGAACCGGATTCTGACGCAGGCGGGGCTGGCGCAATCCACCAGCGAAGCGGACCGCCTGATCAAGGCGGGCGCGGTGGCGTTCGCCCCGGCGGGCGACGGCAACCTGGTGGCAGAGACCGCGCCGTCGCTGCGGCTCGATCCTGGCGAGTATGTATTCCGCGCGGGCAAGCGCTGGAAGAAAGTGGTGGTATAGGCGATGCCGCGCAAGCTGCTGGACTGGAAGCTGAAGAACGAGACCTGGCGGATTGGTGAGCGCACCCTGCTGGTGGGCGTGCTGAACGTGACGCCGGATTCCGAGTATGACGAAGGCCGGTATCAGGATCCGGGCCGGGCCGCCGAGCGTGCGCTGGAACTTTGCGAGCAGGGCGCGGACCTGGTGGAGATCGGCGCGGAATCCTGGCGGGCGGGCTCGGCGCGCGTCTCCGAGGCCGAGGAACTCCGGCGGCTGGTGCCCGTGCTCAAGCGCCTGCGGGGAAAACTGCCCGTGCCGCTGATCGTCGAGACGGCCAAAAGCGCAGTGGCGGAGAAGGCAGTCGAATACGGGGCGCAGGTGCTAAAGGACCCCACGGGCCTGCTGATCGACGCCGAAATGGCGCGGGTGGCCAACCAGTCGGGCGCCGGACTCATTCTCCAGCACATGCGCGGCACACCGGACCGCTGGGCGCGCGCCGGCGGCATCAAGGATCCTTCCAGCCTGGTGCAGCAGGAACTGGCGGCGGCCATCAGCCGGGCGCTGCGGGCGAACGTGCCGAGACAGGCCATTGTGATCGACCCAGGCTTCGGGCTGGGCAAGCGGAAGGAGCACAATACGGACCTGCTGGTGGCCTTCGACCGGCTCACTGGCTTCGATTTGCCGGTGCAGATCAGCCCGACCGGCAAGCCGTTTCATACGACGCCGCAAGTGGACACGGGCTTTTACGGCGCACTGGCGGCGGCGGTGGCGGCCGTTTTGCGGGGCGCGCATTTTGTGAGGACCCACGATATACCCGCCTTCCGGCCGGCGCTGCTGGTGGCCGACCAGCTGCTGCGCGATTCGCGCGACGAAGTGTCGCAGCGCGAAACGCGGACGCTGGCGGTGAGGATGGATGAGGACGTGCGGACTCCGGTGGAACCGCCGACGCAAGCGCCGCCGCCCGTAGTGGAACCACCTCCCCCACCACCGCCGGCAAGACGGCCGCCGCTTGGCCCGCGGCGGCCTCGCGATCCGCGCGACACGCGTTACATGCCGGAGAGTCGTCCTCCCCGCAGCGGGCCGCGCGAGGGACGGGACACTCGCGACCAGCGGGATCCGAGAGACTCCCGGGGGCCGCGAGATCCTAGGAATTCAAGAGGTCCGCGTGAACCGCGAGATCCACGGGATTCAAGGGGTCCGCGCGAGCCGAGAGATCCGCGTGGCCCGCGCGGCCCGCGAGGGCCAAGACCGCCGCGCGATCCCCGAGGACGCCGCTAGATGGTCATGGCGCCGTAGCCGCCATCGACACGCAAGATCGCGCCGGTGACAAAGCTCGAGGCTTTGTCGGATGCGAGGAAGACGGTGGCGCCCACCAGTTCGGAGGCTTCCCCGAAGCGGTTCATCGGGGTGTGGCCCATGATCTTTGCGACGCGGTCCTCGGTAAGCAGTTTGCGGTTCTGCTCGGCGGGGAAGAAGCCGGGCAGGATCGCGTTGACGCGCACTCCGCGCGTGGCCCACTCGCGGGCCAAGAACTGAGTGATCTGGTTGACGCCGCCCTTGGCGACCGAGTAGGTGAAGACCTTGGACAGAGGCGGGCCGCTGCTGGCCGAGGAGATATTGATCACCGATCCGCCGTTGCCCGACTCGACCATCCACTGGCCGAAGACCTGGGAGGCGAGGAAGACGCTCTTCAGGTCCACGTCGAGAATCCTCTGCCATTCTTCCTCGGTGATCTCGAAGAACGGCGTGGCGGAGTTGATGCCGGCGGCGTTCACGAGGATGTCCACATGGCCAAACTCGGCCAGCATGGCCTCGAGCGCGGCCTTGAGATCGGCCTTGCTGGCAGCATCCACTTTGACGGCCAACGAGCGGCGCCCCAGTGCCGAGATGGCATCGGCGCCGGCCTGCGCGGCCTCGAAGTTGAAGTCGAGAATCGCCACGTCGGCTCCGGCGCGTGCGAGGCCGCGCGCCATTTCGCCAGCCAGCACGCCACCGCCACCGATCACCGCCGCCACTTTGCCACCCAGGGAAAACAGATCGTTCATGCGGAAACCTCGCTTCCTTTATATCATCCGAACAGGTCTGGATCTCCGGGACGACGCGGCGGACGGGGATTCGCCGTTGCTTTCTCCCGAATCGAAGCGGAAACTGGAGGAGGAGACTGTCTCCCCGACATCCATGGCCCGCCCCGACCACGAGCATTGGAAGCCGGAGGAAGTGGCGAGGCTGATCGCCCTTCTGGAGTGCGAACGCCGTTCCGCCGAGGAGTTGTTCGCCGCGCTGCCCATTGCCGCCGCGGTCGTGGATGAAGGGCTGCGCCTGCGGCGCGCCAACCGGGAGTTTGTGCGGCGACTGGGCCTGGAAGAGGTGGCTTGGGGCGGGATGCGATTGCCGGAATCGCGGCGCCTTGAGGAGGCGGCTCAGCGCTTGATCGAAGGCTCCGGAACCAGAGAGGCGGTGGCGTGGACGGGCGGGCAGGCCGCGCTCCACCGGCTGGACGGCGGGCGCAACACCGAGTTTCTGTTAACGCTCGAACGGGAGGCGGCCGCGCCCGTGGCGGCGCGAGCCGAGCAGCGCCGGCAACGCCGCGAGCAGGAGCAGGAGAAGCAGAATTCGCTCAGGCGGCTTTCCGGAAGGATTGCACACGCCGCCAACAACCTGCTGATGATCGTCGGCGGCTATGCCGAAGACCTGCTGGGAGGACTCCCGCCCGGAGATGCACGCAGGGCGGAGCTTGAAGAGATACTCCGCGCTTCGACGCGCCTGGCCACGCTGACCACCCAATTGACCGCCTATGCGCGCCCCGCCGCCGCCGGGGCAGAGCGGTTCGCCTGGAGCGAGTGGCGCGCGCGTTTCGGCCGTCCGTCAGGCGCGGAGGCGGATTGGGTGATCGAGGGCAACGCCACGCTGATGAGCCAACTGGTGGAGGAGGTGCAGCGGATTGCCGCACCGGCACTGCCTGCGGGCGTCACACCGGAGTTGCGGCTCAGAGAGTCGCCGGTGGGGGGCTTCGTGGAGATCACGCTGAGCCTGCCCGGACTACCCGCCGAAATGGCGGCGCGACTGCTGGAGCCCTTTGCGGCCGTGCGCGAAGGCGAAGAGGCGCAGCTTGGCCCGGCCGCGCTGCTGGCGCCACTCGAACAGGCGGGTGTGGAAGTGGATCTGGATCCCGAGGGGCCAGCGCTGGTAATGCAGGCTCGGGCTCAGCGCGCCGCCGCGCCCGCCAACCCCGCGGCCCGGGCTCGCGTCCTGGTGGTGGAGGACGAGGACGGCATCCGCGCCCTGATCGAGAAGACCCTGACGCGCAACGGCTATCACGTCCTTGGCGCCGCGCGCGCCTCCGAGGCGCTGGCCCTGAGCCGGCGGCCCGGCGAGGGGGCCGACATCCTGATCTCCGACCTGATCCTGCCGGGTTCGGGCGGCCGGGAACTGGCCGAGCAGTTGCGGTCCGTCTGGCCCGGACTGCGCGTGTTGTTCATCACGGGCCATCACGACGATCCTCTGGTGGAGCGTCAACTGTTGAGCGCCGAAGCGGCCGGGGCGACGTTGCTGTTGCGCAAGCCTTTCACGCTCGCCGAACTGCAAAGCGCGGTGGATGCGCTGGCGGGCGGCCACGGAACCGCCGCCGCAGCGGGCTCGGCCTAAGCCCCAGCCGCCGCTTGCCAACCGTAAGTGCGGTACTCCCAGCTCAGCCGTCCGCCCTTGACCCGGACCAGGCCAAAGCCTTCGGGATGCCCGAATCGCAGCCCGCGCCACCAGTTGCCGCTCACCGCGCCCGAGGTGATGAACTGGCAGCCGTTGTACTCCACCTGCTCGCGGATATGCGTGTGGCCCTGCAGCACGGCTTTCAGCGCGTAGCCTTCGAAAAGATCGAGCACGGCCTTGGCGTTCACGATCTGAATGCCGGCGATCCGCTCCGGCTGTACGCCGACGTATTGCCCGAAGCCGGTGACCAACGGAATGTGCGTCGTCACCACGATGGGCGTGGCGCGGCCAGCGGCGGCGAGGTCCCGGCGCAGCCAGTCCATCTGCTCCTCGTCGATGAAACCGCGGTAGCCCTTTTCGGGAGTGATGCCGATGGAGTCGAGCTGGATGAAGTGCCAGCCCTTGTGGGTGAACGAGGAGTAGCGCGGGCCGATGCGGTCTTCGAACATTTTCTTGCCGTACTGCGGGTCGCTGGCCGGCACGCCGGCCTTGTTCGAGATGCCGAAGACATCGTGGTTGCCCGGGACGCTGTACACGCGCGGCTGGAGTTCCTTCAGCGCGCGGGCGTAGATGTCGAACAGGAGTCTGGCGCGGTCGTGGCCGCGCTCGAAGACATCGAAAACGAGATCGCCGCCCGCGAGGCAGAAGTCGGGCTTCAGGCGGTTGATGGCCGTGAAAGCCTGGAGCGTCCCCACATCGCCTTTGAGTTCGGGTTGGATGTGGGGGTCGGTGAAGTGGACGAAACTGAAGTCGCCGGACGCGGCCTGGAGCGCGGCCGCGGGCGCCAGGGCGACGGCGGCAAGAAACCCTCTGCGGTGCATACTAACTAGTATCAGGGAAGCCCATGACATTCGTGCCGGAAGTGGATCAAAAACCCGTGAATCGCGGACTGTTCGGCGATGTCTTCGAGTCTTTCCGCGAGCTCCGGCACGACATCCGGCCCATGGCGCGCTACTGGCTGGAGACCGAGGCGCACGTTCACGCCATGGCCATCGCGGGCTACGTGTTGCTTTCGTTCTACCCGTTCATGCTGGTGGTGATCGCCCTGTGCCGCGACGTGATCGGCTCGGTGGAGGCAGAGCAGGCGCTCTATGTCGCCATTCGCGACTACTTCCCCGGCGAGACGGGCGATTTCCTGGCGCGCAATCTGCGTTTCAGTGCGATGGCAAACCGGAATCTCGAATGGGTGTCGGTGCTTTTGCTCCTGTTCACGGCCAATGGAGTGTTCATCCCGCTGGAAGTGGCGCTCAACCGCGCCTGGGGTGTGACGGTGAATCGTTCACTGGTGATGAACCAGCTTGTCAGCATCAGTCTGATCTTCACTTGCGGCGGGCTGGCCCTTCTGTCGGCTGCGTTGACGGGCGCGGGCGGCGCGCTGTGGAGCGCATTGTTCGGACCCACAGCCGCGGCGCCCGGCGTATTTCTCACCGGATTGTTCAAGCTGGCTTCGGTACCGATCACGATCTTCGTGCTTTTCCTGATCTACTGGCTGCTGCCCAACACAAAGGTGCCGGCGCGCGCGATTCTGCCGCGGGCGGTGGTGATCGGGCTGGCGCTGGAAGCGTTGAAGTGGGTGAACTTGCTGATCTGGCCGTGGCTGTATTCGAAGTTTCAGCGCGAGTACGGCGTGTTTGTGAACTCGGTAACCATCCTGACGTGGAGTTCGCTGGCCGCGTTGGCCGTGCTGGGCGGGGCGGACTGGAGCGCGCGCCGGGTGCGGCTCGCACAACAGGAGGCAAATCGGGATAGAATGGGGGCGGAAACTCTTCCCCCGACGCAAGTCTGATCATTCCACACGAGGTTGCTCGAATATGGCCGATTCCAAGGATATGACCCGGCGCGAAGCTGTCAAAGTGGCAGGCGCCGCAACCCTCGCCACCGTCGCAGCCGCCCGCCAGGCGCAAGCGGGTCCGCTGATCCGCACCGCGAAAGCCCAGACCAACGCTATTCAGTACGGCATGGTGGGCACGGGCAGCCGCGGGGCTTATCTGCTGAAACACCTCAAGGGCATTGACTCTGGCCGCTGCGTGGCGGTCTGTGATGTCAGCGATGACGCCCTCAGCAAGGCCGTGCAGACAATTGGCGGCAGTCCGAAGAAGTACAAGGACTGGCGCGAGCTGCTGGCCGACAAGGACGTCGAGGCGGTGTTTGTCACCACCCCGCTGTTCCTCCACTACCCCGTGACCAAGGACGCGCTCGAGGCGGGCAAGCACGTGTTCTGCGAAAAGAGCATGGTGTTCAGGCCGGAGGAAGTGCATGGCCTGCGCAAGCTGGCCGAGGAGCGTCCGAAGCAGACGTTGCAGGTCGGCCTGCAGCGCCGCTATAGCGGGATGTACCAGGCCGCCCGGCAAATGGTCGAGAAGGGCGTGATCGGCGAGGTGACATACTGCCAGGCGCAGTGGCACCGCAATCCCGGCTGGAAGATGAAGAAGGACCAGCCGAAGATGGCCAACTGGCGCCTGTTCCGCGAGTGGTCCGGCGGGCTGGTGGCCGAGCTCGCATCCCACCAGATCGACATCGCTGACTGGATGATGGGCATGACGCCGGAAGCCGTAATGGGCCTCGGCTCCCGCGACTTCATGCACGATGGGCGCGACATTCTCGACAACATCCAGCTCATCTACAAGTATCCGAAGGGCCGGCGCCTGGTCTGGACGGGGATCCCGGGTTCGTCCCATTGGGCCGGCGTCGGCGGGCAGCGCACCGAGATGGGCGAGATCATCTGCGGTACGCAGGGGAGTATCCACATCACCATTGGTGATGACAACAATATGCCCATCGGCATGTGGTTCCGCGAGCCAAATCCGCCGAAAGTCGAAGAGGCCAAGGGCAAGAAGAAGGAAGAATTCAAGGCCGGCGCCACCATGGTGGCCGCGGCTGGTTCTCGCCCGCTGCCCATCCTGCTGCAAAAGGATCTGATGACCGGCAAGGAGAGCTTCCTCGAGAAGGAAATGAAGTTCGCCCGCCTTTGGCTGTACCAGAAGGGCATCCTGGTGCCCGAGGAGCCGAAGAACCCGGTGGACACCTCACTGGAAAGTTTCTTCGCCGATTGCCGCACCGGCAAGCGTCCGCGCGCCGACATCGAAGTCGGACTCGCGGACTCGATCGCCGTAATTCTCTCAAACCTCGCGCTCGACGAAGGCCGCATGGTGCAGTTCAGCGAGATCGAGAACATGGGCAAGGGTGCCCCGGTCGCCGCCAAGAAGGGCTGAGCCCAACGTCATTCTGTGTGCCCGCATCAAAATGGGGGGCCGGCTTCAAGCCGCGCCCCCCGGTTCTTTTCCAGCGCCGCCATCCGGCCGGCGGCACGCTGCCGGATTAATCGTTGAACATCCCTTCGAACAGCGCCGAACTGAGATAGCGTTCGCCGGCGTCGGGCAGAACCACGACAATCGTCTTGCCCTTCATCTCCGGTTCGCGCGCAACCCGGAGCGCGGCAGCGGCGGCAGCGCCGCAGGAGATGCCGCACAGAATCCCTTCCTCCGACGCCAGGCGGCGGGCCATCTCCATCGATTCTTCGTTGGTGACCTGTTCCACGCGGTCCACGATCGAGAGATCGAGCGTGCCGGGAATGAAACCCGCGCCGATACCCTGAATCTTGTGCGGAGCAGGCTGCACGGGTTCGCCATTGCGGACTTGAGTGATGACCGGGCTGGCTGCGGGCTCCACGGCGATCGCGGTGATGGCCTTGCCCTTCTCGTGCTTGATGTAGCGGGAGACACCGGTGATCGTGCCACCGGTACCGACGCCGGAGACGAGCACGTCAATCGCGCCTTCGGTGTCGTCCCAGATTTCGGGACCCGTGGTCTCGAAGTGAATCTGCGGGTTGGCCGGATTTTGGAACTGCTGAAGCAGCACATAGCGCGAGGGATCGGAGTTGTAGATCTCCTCGGCCTTGGCGATGGCGCCTTTCATGCCCTTGGGTCCCTCGGTGAGTTCCAGCTTGGCGCCGAAGATCTTGAGGACCTTGCGGCGTTCGAGCGACATTGTCTCGGGCATGGTGAGCGTGATGGGGTAGCCGCGGGCGGCGGCGACAAACGCGAGGGCGATGCCCGTGTTGCCGCTCGTGGGCTCGACGATTTCCATGCCGGGCTTGAGGATGCCGCGTTTTTCCGCATCCCAGATCATGCTCGCGCCGATGCGGCACTTCACGGAGTAAGCAGGGTTCCGGCCCTCGATCTTGGCCAGCACGGTGGCCTCGCAACCCTTGGTGACACGGTTGAGCCGCACGAGAGGCGTGCGGCCGATGCTCAGTGAGTTGTCAGAATAGATTCCCATTTAGATCTCCCAGTTGAGTGCGTTTTGGGTCTGGATTTCGCGCCATTCGCGGGCCAGGTCGGTGAACGTGGTGCGGTCGATGATGCCCGCGATGACGTCATCGAGGCGGTTCCAGAAGAAAGCGATAGAGCCGGGTTCAAGCGCCGCGCGCCCCGTGCGTCCTCCTTCGACGGCGCGAACGATATCTCCGACGGTGATCTGTTCGGCATGGCGGGCGAGAAGATAGCCACCCTCGGCGCCACGGCGGGATTCGAGAAAACCCTGCCTTTTCAGGTCGGCCAGGATGGTCTCGAGGAACTTCTGCGGGATCTGCTGTCGCATCGCAATGTCGGCAATGCGCACTGGTTGGGCTTGCGGAGCCAGGGTGAGGTCGAGTACGGCACGCAGTGCATATTCGCACTTAACGGAAACATTCATGAGAGTCCGCACGGAGTAGTCCTTATTCCCACTAGAGATTAGTGTATTTCACCAAGTGTTGTAAAGGCAAGCTCTTCCGGGGGAAGATAGGTTTATAGGTAGGGGGAATGAAACCAGGCCGGGGCTGGGGTACTCCATAAAGGGTAGACCCAGAAATATAACCTATGCAAACGATTTGGAGGACAGGGATGATACGACAGCTATTGGCACTGACAGTCGCAGTGGGGGGGTGGCAGATGGCGCCAGAGCCGGCGATGGCGCAGACGGGAGCGGGTGAAGGCGCGCCGATCTACCGGGTGCGAGTGACATCGCGGACGGCAAAGGCGGTGAATTACCGGCAGGGCAACACGCGGATTGATTTCAAGGGAACGGCGTACATGCCCTTTGCCAAGGGCGAAGCCAGGATTCAGAACCGCGACGGGCGTGTGGCGCTGGATGTCCGGCTGGAGAAGTTGGAGCCCGCTTCGAAGTTTGGCCCTCCCTTCATGACCTACGTGTTGTGGGCGATTACGCCGGAGGGCAACGCACGGAACCTGGGCCCGATTTCACTCGACCGGGACCGGGCGCGGCTCCAGGTGACGACGAATTTCCAGAGTTTCGCGATGATCGTGACGGCGGAGCCCTACTACGCCGTGACGGTGCCCAGCGAGATGGTGGTGCTGGAGAACGAAGTGCGACAGGACACGCGTGGCAAGGTGGATCTGGTGGATGCGCGGTATGAGCTCTTCCAGCGCGGCTATTGGGAGGAGGGCAAGTTCGAGCCCCTGGCGATGGACGACCCGAAGACCCCGTTCGAGTACTGGGAGGCGCAGAACGCCATGCGGATCGCCCGCTGGGCCCAGGCCGATAAATACGCGCCCGAGAGCTACCAGAAAGCCGAGGCGCAGATCAAACAGGCCGACGTCTATCGCGGCCGCCGCGGCAACAACACCCAGCCCATCCAGATGGTGTCCCGCGAAGCGACGCAGTTCGCCGAGGACGCCCGCGTGGTTTCGCTGAAGCGAATCGAGGAAGAGCGCCTCGCGAACGAGCGCGCCGAAGCCGCAAAACGCGAAGCCGATGCCAAAGCCGCCCGCGCCGCCGCCGAACAGCGGCAGCGTGAGGAAGAAGCCGCCCGCAAGCAGGCCGAGGTGGACCGGCTGCTGGCCGAGAAGCAGAAGGCCGAAGCCGAACGGCAGCGCATGGCGGCCGAACTCGAAAGCGCCCGCTCAGCCGCTGCGAAGGCCGAAGCGGACCGGGCCCGCGCCGACGCGCAAGCCCGCGAACAGCAGAGATCGGAAGAGCACACGTCTGAACTCCAGTCACTGACCAATCTCG
>ERZ761609.2691-NODE-2691-length-12731-cov-7.750789_pt1 | contig 12731 bp, 11 predicted proteins | sample MGYA00511163_ERZ761609 | MGnify/ENA primary metagenome ERZ761609 (study PRJEB28899, sample SAMN02445070) | bioreactor sludge metagenome | biome: EBPR sludge | place: Australia: Brisbane, Thorneside Wastewater Treatment Plant | collected 2011-12-16 ... | reverse complement strand
ATCGACCTCGGTGGTATCGGCGTTATCGCTCCGGGCACCGTGCTCGTTGGCAATGCGCTTGAATACACCGTTCCAGCCACCGGACTTCCGGCTGCCGGCGCCTCGATCGGCGCTGGATATGATGCCGCTGCCGACTACAACAAGCGCATCGAGGGCATCCGCTACGACTCTCCGTCGCTGGCCGGCTTCCAGATCGGCGCGAGCTACGGTGAAGCGTCCAGCACCCTGCCCTACAACGGCGGTGCCGGCACGACCGACCTCGGCAATGCCTACGCTGTGAACCTCCGCTACGCCGGTGAGTTCTCGGGCGTTCGTCTCGCTGCCGCGATCGGTTACGAACTGATCAATCAGGACAGCATCGTCAACACCGCCAACCGTCCGACGCGTAATACGCGTATCGGTGGCTCGCTCTCGATGATGCATGTTCCGACCGGCCTGTTCGTTCAGGGTAGCTACACACGCTTCGACTCCGACCTCGGCGCCGACAAGCGTGACGGCAACGTCTGGCACGTCGCTGGCGGTATCAGCCAGAACTGGTTCGGCATCGGCAGAACCGCACTCTATGGTGAGTATGGCGCTGGTTCGGACATGTTCCACACCAATCGCGTCCTCGGGGCTGGTGCTCCCGGAGACTCCTCTCGCTTCTGGGGTCTCGGCATGGTGCAGCACATCGACGCTGCTGCCATGGAACTGTTCGTCGGCTATCGTAACTTCCGCGCCGAGGACAGCGCAGGTAACAAGTCGAACGACATCGACCTGATCACCGGTGGTGCACGCATCCGCTTCTGATTTGACGGCGCTTCGGGTGCCGACCAGCACCCGCGCCTGATCGGATAACGGGAAGGCCGCTCGCGAGAGCGGCCTTTCTGGTTTTTCGCGCCGCGCCCTGTCATCCCGGATGCGGCGCAGCGTGTACCGCGGTGCACCGCTGATCCGGGACCTCGGGGTATTGTGCGAGATCCCGAGTCCGCGTTGCAGGACTTCGCCCCGCACCGCACACAGGATGACTGCAGGGACAGTGAACCAAACGCGAAATTGCCCTGCGGCCGGGAAAGCCGCAGGGCGCCGTCGGCAGTCAATCAGCGCGTAGCAGGTTGGGGGCTACGCGCCGGATCCAGTGCGCAAGGTTCAACGCGCGACCTTGTCCTGCTGCTCGAAGAACGTCTTGGCGTCGAACGCCTGGGCAGAGCCGGCAACACCGGCGACGAGGGCGACTGCGACGAGGGCGTTGAGAATTGTCTTCATGATCTTGTCTCCGTTTTGTCTGGCCGCGCTCGGGCGGCGGGTTCCTGGATGTCTGTTCAGTTCATGAACTGGATGGCCTCGGGCGTCGCCGCGAGGGCGTTCGCCTTGGCCTCACGGACCTGCTCGTCGACCGAGCGGGTCTTCTGATCGCCGCCGGACGGAGCACCGGTCAAAGCCCGGCGCAGCCATTCCGCGAGCGCGCAATCAGTGGACGATCGCTGCATGGTTGCCTCCTCGATGACAGGTGGTTCCGTCTCGGCCGACGTCGCGTCAGCGCGCGGTCTTGGCCTGCTGTTCCCAGAACGTCTTGGCGTCGAAAGCCTGAGCGGAGCCGGCGACACCGGCGACGAGGGCGACTGCGACGAGGGCATTGAGAACCGTTTTCATGGGATATCCTTTGCTCATTCATCTTCGGGTTGCGCCGGTTCCGGTGTGGATCGGCGGGCAGGTCGTTGCGGCCTGCTTACCCGAGATACGCACGGCCCCCTCGAAATGAAACACCGCCTCACCGGCGTGTGACATCAGTTGGCGGGGTGTGACAGGTACGTGATGAAACGCCTGCGACGCCGGGATCGGTCACCTTTTGGTGCCCGTCCGGATCGCCCGTCGTTTCAGGTGATGTGCGTTGGTTTCACTGCACGCGCGTTTGTGATCACGGAATTGATCGCGGTGCCTTCTCTGCTTTCTTCGCAGCGTGTTGCATCGGCCATCGCGTTCACGATACCGGGAGCGGGCGCCTCATGCGTCCGACGACGCATCGAACGTCGCCGCAAAAGCGCGCTTCAGGGCGACGTCGATGTCGTCCAATGTCACGGGCAACCCGAGATCGACGAGGCTCGTCACGCCGTGGTCGCGTATCCCGCACGGCACGATTCCATCGAAGTGTTCGAGGTCGGGCTCGACGTTGATCGATATGCCGTGAAACGAGACCCAGCGCTTCAGGCGGATGCCGATGGCCGCGATCTTGTCTTCCCGCCCGTTCCCCTTCTCCGGCCTTCGCACCCACACGCCCACGCGGTCGGGCCGCGTCTCACCACGGACGTTGAACTCGGCGAGCGTGGCGATCACCCAGCGTTCCAGCATGGTAACGAAACGGCGCACGTCTCCGTTCGCGCGCCGCTTTACGTCGAGCATGACGTAGACGACGCGCTGTCCGGGGCCGTGGTAGGTGTACTGGCCGCCGCGGCCGACATCGTAAACGGGGAAACGGTCGGGCATCAGCAGGTCGGCGGGTTTAGCGCTTGTACCGGCCGTGTAGAGAGGCGGATGCTCGAGTAGCCAGATCAGCTCCGGGGCCGTCCCTGCCGCAATGGCCGTGGCGCGCCCCTCCATTTCGGCGACAGCGTCGAGGTACGGCACAGGCGCGGCCGAGATCCGCCATTCGACGGGGTGGCCGCCGATCCGGACGATGGTGCTCGCTGTTGGCTCTGACACCTGCCGGCCGGCTCCCGAGTTGCAGATCGCGCCTTCGGCGCTGGCACTGGCCCCGCCGAGGGATGGTCGCTATATAACCTCATGTCCCTCTGCTGTAGAGGGTTGCGTCCAATCTTCGTTGAATTCCACGCCTCCGGAGGCCCCTTGCCCTTCGCTCCCAGCATCGTCGAGGCCGTCGGCAGGACGCCGCTTATCAAACTCAGGCGCGCGTCCGAGGAGACGGGCTGCACCATTCTCGGCAAGGCCGAATTCATGAACCCCGGTCAGTCGGTCAAGGATCGCGCGGCGCTGTTCATCATCCGCGACGCCGAGAAGCGCGGCCTGCTGAAGCCCGGAGGCACCATCGTCGAAGGCACGGCGGGCAATACCGGGATCGGTCTCACGGTGATCGGCAATGCGCTCGGGTACCGTTCCGTGATCGTCATTCCCGAGACGCAGGCGCAGGAAAAAAAGGATACGCTGCGGCTCCTTGGCGCGGAGCTCGTCGAAGTGCCGGCGGTGCCGTACAAGAACCCCAACAACTACGTGAAGTATTCCGCGCGGCTTTCGGAGGCTCTGGCGAAGTCCGAGCCCAATGGCGCGATCTGGGCCAACCAGTTCGACAACGTGGCCAACCGCGAGGCGCACATCGCGACGACGGCGCCGGAAATCTGGGAGCAGACCGGCGGCCAGGTCGACGGCTTCGTCGCGGCCGTGGGTTCGGGCGGCACGCTCGCGGGTACCGCCATGGGGCTCAGGGCGAAGAACCCCGGCATCCAGATCGCGCTCGCCGATCCGCCGGGGGCTGCGCTTTATTCCTATTACACGGCTGGCGAGCTGAAATCGGAAGGGTCCTCGATCACCGAGGGGATCGGGCAAGGACGCATCACGGCGAACCTCGAAGGCTTCAGGGTCGATCATGCCTTCCAGATCCCGGATGCGGAAGCGGTCGGCATCGTGTTCCAACTGCTCGAGGAGGAAGGGCTCTGCCTCGGCTCCTCGTCGGGTGTCAACGTCGCCGGTGCGATCCGGCTCGCCAGGGCACTCGGTCCTGGCAAGACCATCGTCACCATCCTCTGCGATTACGGCACGCGGTATCAGTCGAAACTCTTCAATCCCGAGTTCCTGAGATCGAAGCAGCTGCCCGTGCCACGCTGGCTCGCCGAAAAGAGCGCGCCACCGCCGTCCGTTTTCGTGGATCCTGTTTGAGCCCGCCCCTGATGACCGAACTTCTCTACCGCACCGACGCCTACATCAAGGAGATCCCTGCGCGTGTCGTCGACGTCAACCCGCAGGGTGGCATCGTCCTCGACCGCACACCGTTCTACGCCTCGGCTGGTGGCCAGCCCGGCGACCGTGGTGTCATCCACTTCGCGGGCGGCGAGTGCGCCATCGCGACGACGGTCTACGACAGCACAGACAAGTCACGGGTCGTGCATGTGGCGGCAGAGGGTGCGCCACGTCCGGCTGCGGGTGACGAGGTGACCGTCGCGCTCGACTGGGCATTGCGCCACCGTCACATGCGCATGCATACGGCTCTCCATCTGATGTGTTCGCTCGTGAAGTTTCCTGTGACGGGCGGGCAGATCGGTGCGGACGAAGGCCGCCTCGATTTCGACATCGAGGATGCATCCGCTGTCGACAAGGACAAGCTGACTGCCGATATCATGGCGCTCGTCGCCGCCGACCATCCTGTCGGCGAGCGCTGGATCACGGACGCGGAGCTCGAGGCCAATCCCGGCCTCGTCCGGACGATGAGCGTGAAACCTCCGATGGGCTCGGGACGTGTGCGTCTCGTGCTGATCGGGGAGACCGGCTCCGTCGATATGCAGCCGTGCGGGGGCACGCACGTCCGATCGACCAGTGAGATCGGCGCCGTTGCCGTCACGAAAATCGAGAAGAAGGGCAAGATCAACCGCCGCATACGCGTGGCGTTCGTTTGAGTTCGGAAAGCCCGGCCGGACTTTTGCATTCCCATCCACGAACCCTTCCCGTAACAAGGGGAGGGAAAAACGAAGAGACCGAGGAAACGACCCGATGACCGCTGATCCTTCCCGCTGGATGGTTTCGACAGACTGGCTCGCAAAGCATCTCGATGCCCCCGACGTCGTCGTTCTCGACGGTTCGACGCACCTGCCGACATCCGGCCGGAATGCAAAGGCTGAATACGCCGAAGGCCATATTCCCGGCGCGCAGTACTTCGACATCGACGCCATCTCGGACAAGTCGAACCCGCTGCCGCACATGCTGCCGTCGACGGTTCAGTTCGCGTCGACGATGAAGAAGATGGGGATCGGCGACGGCATGCGCGTCATCGTCTACGACAGCGAAGGCTATTACTCCGCCCCGAGGGTCTGGTGGACCTTCCGCATCATGGGGCACGACGACGTGGCCGTGCTCGACGGCGGGCTCAAGAAGTGGAAAGCGGAGGGACGGCCGCTCGAAGACCTGCCGCCGAGCCCGCGCACGCCCAGACATTTCACACCGCGCTTTCGCGCCGGCCTCGTACGGGACGCGGCAGAAGTAAAGCATCTCATCCGCGATCCGATGGTGCAGATCGTCGATGCCCGCGCGGCCGCCCGCTTCAAGGGCTCGGTGCCGGAGCCGCGCAAGGGCCTGCGGTCGGGACGCATTCCGTCGTCGCTCAACGTGCCGTTCCAGTTGCTGGTCAATGCGGACGGGACGCTCAAGTCGAAGGATGAGATTGCCGATGTTTTCGATGCAGCCGATGTCGATGTGAACCGGCCGATCGTGACGAGTTGCGGATCGGGTGTCACGGCATGCGTGCTCGCATTCGCGCTCGCCCAGATCGGACACCCCGACACCGCGATCTACGACGGGTCGTGGTCGGAGTGGGGCGCGCGCGAAGACCTTCCGATCGAAACTGGTTGAGAACGAGCCGTTCTCTGCTCCGATGCGCCCGTAGGCGTAACCCACTGCCGTCAGCAGTCATCAAGCGCGCGCGATATATTTTCCGCGCGCTCCATACCTCGTGCGATGATCTTGACGCGGCTTCAACCGTCGTCTTAGCCTTCGAGCATGATGTGTGAGACGCGTCTGGTGTGACCAGATCTGTTTCTGAGAATTTTTCCTTTTGATACTTCGGCGGGGGCCTCTCATGGCGACTTTTACTGGCACATCCGGCAACAACGTCATCAATTCCGGCAACGGAACGATCACAGGCTTCACCGGCGGAACGCTTGCGCAGCTTCAGGACGGTGTCGGCGATACATTCAACGGGCTTGGTGGCGACGATGTGATCGCGTCCGCAGGTGGCGCGGACATCATCAACGCTGGTGACGGAAACGATGACGTCAGCGGTCGCGCCGGCAATGATACAATGAACGGCGGCAACGGCTTCGACGAATTGCGGTACGATCGCGAAGCGGCCGGTGGCCGTGGTGTGACGGTCAATCTTGCGACAGGCATCGCCACCGATGCGTTCCTGACCACCGACTCGATATCCAATTTCGAAATCATCCGCGGTACTGCATTCGCAGATACGTTCATCGGCGGCAACCCTGCGAACGGTTCTGCGGTGGTTGGCATTCTCGATGGTTTCGAAGCGTTCCGCGGTCTCAATGGTGCCGATACTATCACGGGTGGTGCTGGCTATGACGAGGTCCAGCACGACCGTGATGCTGTTGCGGGCGGTACGGGCGCAGTCACCGTCAATCTCATCACGCAAAGGGCGACAGACGGCTTCGGGACGATCGACATCCTGAGTGGGATCGAAGGCGCGCGAGGCACGAACCAGGGCGACACCCTGATCGGGAACTCAGGAGACAACACGTTTACCGGCCTAGGGGGCGCGGACACGATTACCGGTGGGGACGGGATCGATACGCTCCGCTACGACCGGGATGTGAACGAGGGCGGGGCCGGCGGCATCGTCGCCAACCTTCAGGCAGGGACCATCACCGACGGATTTGGTGCAGTCGACAGCGTCAGCGGTATCAATGCGATCCGCGGCACGCTGCAAAACGATTCCTTCGTCGGCAACAACGATGTCCGCTTGCTGACCGATCAGTTCCAGGGACTTGCCGGCAACGATACGATCGACGGCGGGATCGGATACGACGAGGCACGCTACGACAACGACGAGGATTTCAACGGCACGCTCGGGGTCAACGTCAATCTTGCGACTGGCATCGCTACGGACGGGTTCGGAAACACGGACTCTCTCATCAGCATCGAAAACGTGCGCGGCACCAGTCGCGTCGATACACTTGTCGGAGACGGTGCGAATAACAGGTTGGCCGGACTTGCCGGCAACGATACGATCGATGGCGGTGCCGGTAACGACGCGGTCGAGTACAGATACGACGAGTTCAACGGTGCTTCTGCCGGTGTGAGCGTCAATCTCGTCACAAACCGAGCGACCGACGGGTTCGGAAACATCGACACACTCATCAGTATCGAATCTGCGGGCGGGACTAGTTTCGCTGACACGTTCCTTGGAAACGCCGGCAACAATGCTTTCACAGGGTTTGCAGGCAACGACACGATCAACGGAGGGACCGGAGTTCAGGATACCGTCCGTTACGACGGCGACTGGATCTACGGCGGGCTCTCGGGAGTGAACGTCAACCTTGCCACGGGCGTCGCTACCGACGGCTTCGGCAATACGGACAGCCTGACTGGCATCGAGTGGGTGCGCGCCTCTCGTTTTGCCGATACGCTTACAGGAAGTGCGGACAACAATCTCTTCGCTGGCCTGATGGGCAGCGATACGATCAATGGCGGCGCCGGCGTCGACATCGCCGCGTATGTCTACGACATACTGGCGCGTGATGAATCTGTCACTCTGCAGGCGGTCAACGTCAATCTGACGACCGGAATTGCGGTTGATAGCTTCGGCTCGCAGGACTCTCTCACCGCAATCGAGTCCGCATGGGGCGGACTGCTCAACGACACGTTCTATGGAAACAGTGCCGGAAACACCTTCGCGGGTTTCGCCGGGAACGATACGATGAATGGCATTGGCGGGTTTGATACCGCCGACTACTCGCAAGACGAAGAGATCGGCCGAATTCTGTTTCTCTCCGGGAACGGTGCGGTCACCGTCAACCTGGTAACCGGCCTGGCGACGGACGGCTTCGGGAACACCGATACACTTATCAACATGGATGGTGCGATCGGCACTGCGTACAACGATACGATGACCGGCAACGCCGCTGCCAATCGCTTCGTGGGTGGCGCCGGCATTGATACGCTCAATGGCGGCGATGGCAACGATACACTCGACGGAGGCGTCGGTAACGATTCGCTGACCGGTGGCCTCGGCGACGACACCTACAACATCGATGTCGCAACCGACATCGTCATCGAACTCGCCAATCAGGGGACCGACACCGTTGCGAGTACCGGTAACTACACGCTCAAGGTGAATTTCGAAAACCTCACCCTCCTCGGCAATGCCACGACGGGTAACGGCAATACTGTCGCCAACATCATGATCGGCAACGTGCGCAACAACGTGCTGGCCGGCAAGGAAGGAAACGATACGATCACGACCGGCCTCGGCACCGACACGGTCATTTTCGATCGCGCACTTAACGCCGCCACGAACGTGGATCACATCACCGATTTCGATGTCGTGTCGGACACCATCCGACTTGCATCGAACATTTTCACGGCCGCGGGTCCGCTGGGTACGCTCGACGCAGTGGCCTTTGTCGTCGGCGCATCGGCCGGAGATTCGTCCGATCGCATCATATATAACTCGGCGACCGGCGAGGTGTTCTATGATGCCGACGGAGATGGCACCGGAGCGCAGGTCCTGTTCGTCGTGCTCGACAACGCACCGGCCACGCTGTCCAATCTGGACTTCATCGTCGCCTGACAGGGCGAGGCGTCTTGAGCGCGGTAGCCGTGCCGTATGATGTGTCTTGGCCGGTTGGGATCTGCACGGCTACCGACCTGTCGCGCCGTCAGAACCGGAGCGTGCCGTAGAGGCGGACGTTGCGTCCGGGCTGGAGCACTTCGTCCTTCTTGTAGGAGACGTGGTTCCTGATTTCCTCGTCGAGCAGGTTCTGGCCAGCAAGGCCAACGGTGAGGCTTGGGACGAGGCCCAAGCCGGAGCCGAGCCGGAACGTGTAGCTCACGTCGGCATTGAGTAAGTTGTAGCCGGCAGTGGAGGTTTCGAATGCGGCGGTATCCTTCTGCGCGAAAGCGTGAAGCAGACTGATCGACGCGCGCCAGTTTTCGTCGCGATAGAAGAGGCCACCACCGATGCGCATCGGCGCGATGCGCGGCACGTTCGTGCCGTCCGCGAACGTCGCGCGCACGACGTCGAACTGTGCCGAGATGCCCCACACGCCGTTCCAGACGCGGCCGACATCCAGTTCTCCAGCGAATTCGAAGCCACGGAAGGTCGCATCGCGCTGGCTGTAGACGATCTGGTCCAGTTCGAGTGTGGGATCGGCGGCGCAGCTGATGAATTCATCGTCGCACTTGAGACCCGTGAAGCGCTTGAAGACGAAACCGTCGAACTTTTTCCAGAAGGCCGCCATGTCGACGCGCCAGTTTCCTTTGGCGCGGGCGAGGCCGATCTCGAATGCGGTTGCGCGTTCGCGCCGAAGGTTGGGATCGCCGATCTCGAAAGTCGCGGTGGCTTCGTGCGGGCCTTTCGAGAAAAGTTCAGCGGCGTCGGGCGCGCGGCTCACGATCTGGGCTGTGGCGCGCGCGGTCAGGCCGAGTGGCAGATCATAAAGCGCGCCGGCGCTGACGGACGGTGTTACGAAGCGACGCGTGCGCTCCTCTTCACCGGCGGGGCCATCCGCCGGGTCGTAAGTGGCGGGAAAGAGCCCGGCTGTGCCCTCGACGCGGGTGCCTTCGATGCGGGCGGCGCCTTGCAGGCGGAGATTGCGGGTCAGTCGTAACTCCTCGAAGAGATAGGCCGCGATCGAGGTTGTGCGGTTCGGCGCGAGGAGTTCTCCGCCCTCCCCTGCTGCGGATAGCTTGCGTGCGTTGATTTCGGTGCCGAACGCACCGCGCAATTCGCCGAGCGCCGTCGCGACGGGACGGTGCTGCAGTTCGACACGTGCTTCGCCCGCGCGCTTCCGGAAGGTCGAGCCGATCTCGGTGACGCCGGCTTCTGTTGCGATCTCGTCGTGGCGGTAGTCGGTGAAGCCCGCCCAGAAGCGGAGCGCTTCGAGGCTGCTGTCGCGGAAGCGGATTTCACCCTTCGTATTGAGCTTGGTCTGTTCGAGGTCGATGGACAGGTTCTTCGCCGCCGCTTCCTCGCCCGGCACGTGATACCGCGACGCGAAATGCGTGATGGATGCGCCGATGTAGCCGTCGGGGCCGAGTACGGACGCGCCGATGGAGCCGCCATTCTGGACGAACGACGAGTTGGCCTGACGCCCGCGAGGGGTGGCATAGTCACCGGCCTCGCGATAGAAAACATCAGCATGGACGGCACCGGCACGACTGCCCGCGTCGAGGCTGGCCGAACCCATGGATCCCGAAGAGACACTGTCGAAGGACCCGCGCACGACGCCGGAAAAACCGTTCCGCGGGGCGAACTGCGGGATGCGGTTGTTCTCGACGCTGACGACGCCGCCGATGGCCTGCGAACCGTAGCGGAGGGCCGCAGGGCCGCGCACGATCTCGATGCGATCGGCGGCATTCGGGTCCATGGGCACGCCGTGATCTTCGCTGAGATCGGAGACGTCGTGGCTGGCGACGCCGTTTTCCTGCAGCCGGACGCGATAGTTTTCGAGGCCGCGAATGAGCGGACGGCTGGAGCCGGGTGCGAAGGTCGACGCCGAAACGCCGGGGCGGGTGGAGATGGCGTCGGCGATCTGTGACGGGGCGCCCGATCGCGTGACGTCACCTTCTGTGACGATCGTCGTCGAGGCGAAGGCGCCGCTGTCGACGAGCAGGCCGGGCAAGGAGGGCGCCGAAAGATCGGCCGTCACCGCTTGCGACGGCGCTGTTGGCTCCGGCGGCGCTACCGGCTGGGGCGCCGGCGCGGTCTTTGCTGCAGTTGCCTTTTTCGGGGCGGGCGCTGATGGAGCCTTCTGAGCGGGGGCAGGAGCAGCCGGTATGGTGGCGGATGGCGCGGCACGTGGTGGCGCCACAGGACTCGGCGCAGTGACAATTACGCCAGGTAACTGGACCTGAGCTTCGGCTGCCGTTGCGATCGCGACCGCAACGCTTGCAAGGACTGTCGCTCGCCTGGACATATGCACCACCCCTGAATGTTATGTTGTTACATAACAATACGGCGGCAGTGGATGGGAGGGCTGGCGCGCATAATGCGACTTCCTAGTTGCAACAATGTAACATATCATTGGTTGGTGGCGCCAACGATGTTCTTGACAGCGTGCGGTACTTTCCCGATACGAAGCTCATGATTCCGATGTTCGCCAGCATCCGACGTACCGCCGCCGCGTTTCTGCGGTCGCGATGACGCGTGCCTGAGGCACGACGCCCGCGAGCCGCGCCCGAAGCGCGGCTTTTTTGTTGCCTACGCTGCCCTCCCCTTCCCGCCTGACCTCCCGGAGACCGCACATGGTCAAGCTCAAGTCCAAGACCCCCACCATTTTCATCGACGGCGAAGCCGGCACCACGGGCCTCGAAATACGCAACCGGCTCGCGGTTCTGCCGCAGATCGCGGTGAAGAGCATCGCGCACGACAAGCGCAAGGACCCTGCCGCACGGCAGGCGCTCATGAAGGAAGTCGACCTCGTCGTCCTCTGCCTGCCGGACGATGCGGCGAAGGAATCGGTCGCGCTCGCCGATCAGCTCGGTGCCGACAGCCCCGCCATCATCGATGCGTCGACGGCGCATCGCGTCGCCCCCGGCTGGGTTTACGGGTTTCCCGAAATGACGAAGGGCCACGCGAAGGCCGTCGCAGACGCGCGGCGCGTGGCCAATCCGGGCTGCTATCCGACGGGCGGCATCGCCCTCCTCAGGCCACTCGTCGAGGCCGGCGTGATGGCCGCCGACTTTCCCGTCACGGTCAACGCCGTGTCGGGTTATTCGGGCGGCGGCAAATCGATGATCGAAGCCTACGAGGCAGGTACGGCGCCGTCGTTCGAGATGTATGGCCTCGGCATGGCGCACAAGCACGTGCCGGAACTCCAGAAATATTCGCTGCTGTCGACGCGGCCGATCTTCGTGCCGTCGGTCGGGAATTTCCGGCAGGGCATGCTGGTCGCCGTGCCGCTGCATCTGTCAGCGCTGAAGGCGGGCACGTCGATCGGTACGCTCAAGGAGATCCTGACGACGCATTATAAGGGCAGCGAGCTCGTCTCCGTGATCGACCAGGCCGATGCATCGACGAAGGGCGGGCGCATTCCGGCGGAAGCGGTCAACGGCACGGACAAACTCGAACTCAGGGTGTTCGGCTCGGACGACGTGAAGCAGGCTGTTCTCGTCGCGCGGCTCGACAATCTCGGCAAGGGCGCGTCAGGTGCCGCCGTGCAGTGCATGCGGCTGATGCTCGGCTGCTGATAGACGTTCCGTCTCGCCGGCCGGTCCGGTGAGACGGACGCCGGCCGCCGAATTCACACGGGCGATCTGCCGTGTTCGCGTTCAGCGCTTTTCCGGATGCCGACCGTGTTTGGACGGTTCTGTGCCGTTACAGCCGGATGATTCAGGACGGCGCGGAACTGGACGCCGATACCGAACTTCCCGCGATGTCTCAGGTCACACTCGATGTCGATGTCGTGCGCCTCCACGATCAGACGGAATTCGTGCGGCAGCCACGGCGGGACCTCGCATTCCAGAAGGGCGCCGCCCGGAGAAATGTTGCGGACGAGGCAGGCGAAGCGGGCACGCCCCGGAGCCGCGATCCAGGCGTGCCAAAGGGTCTGGCGGCGGCCGAAACTGCGCCGCTCGATCGGCGACGTGATTGCTTCACTGGCCATGCGGGGCACTCCAGAGCAGCGTGAATGGCGGCCAGGCGTCGTGTAATGGCGGCCGTCTCAGGAAACACTATCTCCGTTTTGTTAAGCAATCTTTTCCCGAACGCGGAGAATCGGCGCGCTAGGCACCTTGCGCGCGGGCGGGCTGCTGCTCATTTTCTTCGCCTTGCGACTTTACATAATACAAAGGCCCCG